>PDWI01000113.1_pt1 | contig 111054 bp, 116 predicted proteins | sample 1430891 | NCBI WGS metagenome assembly PDWI01 (sample SAMN01162508, study PRJNA174530) | Oral metagenome, whole genome shotgun sequencing project. | biome: Marine environment; feature: Marine mammal; material: Swab sample of the gingival sulcus; isolation source: swab sample of gingival sulcus...
GACGTTGAACTGTGCGTAAATTTTCTGGTCGATGTATGATTTAATATCTTCGACGTTGAACTGTGCGTAAATTTTCTGGTCGATGTATGATTTAATATCAGTGCTCATTGCAGCAACAATAGATTGGTATTCTTCGAAGAAATTCGGTCCCAGTTTCTTATCGTTAATTCTAAACTGTCCTTTCGTTGGTTCGAAATTCATAGTTTTTTCCAAAACTCTTACCAACTGTGGTTCAATTTCGTCGAAATTTCCAAACTTATCGTTGAATAACCTTGTTATATATTCTTCGATAAATTCTTTATTTGATGCCAAAACTTTTTCGATATTAGCTTTAACATTTGTTTGAACCTCTGTACTAAATTCCTCCCATTTATCTTCCGAAATTTTTTGTCTTGGAACTAATGTTTCCCCAACCCTTTGGTAATACAGATGATAATCGAATGATTCTGGTTGCATTGAACAAATTCTGAAATAAGCTGCATCTTCTGGAATTATTATGGTTTGTGGAGATGTATTCGAGTTAAGAATGAATACTTTATTCTTAACTCGATGTAAACACACATAACCCACAACTTCTTTGGAAGAATTATAGAAATACAGGTTGGTAATATAAATTATTATATTACCAAAGTATGTTTGATATAATGGTTGGTTATTTTTAAGTTCAGTCCATTTTCCAGACGGATATAAATCAGCATAATTTGTACGGTCTTCCCAAACCAAGGTATCACCCGGAATACAATCAAAATATCTATCATCTACATAACCAATTCCAACGGTGTCATAACTTGATGTAAATGTTCCCAAGTATAAATCACCTTTTTTATATGGTTTTCCAAATACTGTATAATTCCAAGGTGCTAACCAACCATTAACCCATTGCAACTTATCAAAGATATTTACCCCAATCTGGTCTGCAGCTGTTACAGACAGGGTCTTCTCTCTAATACGATTCTTTATATTCTCTGAAAGGACATCGGCACGTTCTTCTAAAAGTTTATCTAATTTTGGTGTTAAGTCGTACCAAATATAATTAGATGGGTTGTTCAAAAATTCTTCTGATGGTCCTCGTTTACTTACGAAACCAATTTGTGTTTTTTGGACAATAGCTTCTCCAGATAATAAACGTTCTTCGGTAACTCGTTCGAAATTTTCTAAAGCTCCTGAAACATTTTTAATAGCAGTTGCCATAAATAACGAACTACCTACGAGAGGTCCTGTCAAATCAACATCGTCGTTGATATCCAAGGTGCCATTTCGGAATTGAAGTTTCGTAGTTGTATCGTTATATGTTATGTTTTCTTGGAAGAATTTTATCAATGTATTTGCAAGAGTCTTTTCTTGTTCCATAATAGTTTCCAAAGATAATCTTTCCAAATAGAATCCGAACTGGTTATGCACAAACTTGTAGTAGTTTGTAACAGTTCCAACCAAAACTCTATCAGCTTCAAAAATATCAATTTTCAAAGTAAATACAGTACCAGAAGGATAGAAATCACCATTCAAATCCAGATAATAATTTGCGTAATTTTTATCTCCATATTTGAAAACTATTCGTGAATCCTGAGAAAAATCTCCAACCTGGTTATCAAAAACTGAAGCTCCCATAGAATCCTTTCGAATACTCCTGTAACCAAAGTATTGATAAATGAATTTCCAGTTACGAACCTCTAATAACTCTGCTTTCTGTTCGTCAGTTAATTGGAAAGGTATATGGTACTCACAATCGTAATGTTGCCACTGACTACGAACATTTTTTGAATCGATAAGGATGTGGTTCCCAATCATTTCACCAGGAACTTCGATAACCGGATTTTGATTTTTAGTTGCTATGTTGTGATTGGTTAGCAACGTTTGTAAATCATAATAACTAAATTTCTGTTGCATCGCTTATCTTTATATCTTTAATATGTTCAATGTCCGTAATTGTTTCGAACTTTGTGATTTCATACATTCGGGTCTTAATTGTTTCAACCTTTGATTTCAATTTTTCTGTTAAATTATCGAATAGGTCTTTAACTTTCAAGTCTGTTATATACTGCTCCGAATACATATTTACTGTTGCTCCCTCCGTAGGTTTTAATTCAAAATTATCCAAAGTTGCTAAGTAGTTCAAACCGTTTACCAATAACACATTAACAACCTTATCATAACTTCCAACACCAGGTTCGATAATTTTTGTAATATCCGAATAAGTATTGAAAATACTGATGTAAGTTTGATTTTTCAAATTATTTCTATCTAAATCGGTAATGTGTTGATTCTGGTTTAATACTGATTCATCAAATACTTTCTCACTTTGCAACTCTGTAATTGTTTGTAAATATAGTTCATTACTTTTATAAAATTTTGGATTGAAAATAAATCCAAACTTTCGCATTACATTATTCAATCCCAGATGCGAAGGCGATGTCATAAACATCGCATCTGGTATGTTTCGATTAACAGCAAGTATGTTACAATTAGGTTTCTTTCGAATTATAATATCTTTACCCTTGGTTGTAGTTCTTGAAACTTCGATGTTAATTTGTGTATTATCTCGGAACGCAAGTGTTTCATAGAAATTATCAAAAGTAAATTTAACATTACTTGTCGTATCAACCTCGGATATGTTAAACCTTACGAACGAATAATTTTGATATAGTTCTAAACCTTTACGTTCTTCGATACAAATAATCGGTAGAATTTCGGGATTGAAAGTTTCAATACTTCCTGCTATTGGATGATTAACACTTAATAAACCATAGCAAGGGTTTGAAATTAAATTTACAACATCTTTTGAAACTCCGAAAATATCTTGGTAATTTGATAATGGATAAATTCCTTGCTGAACGGTATGTGTTGGTTGTGTATAAACACTTCCAGAATAAATCTTAAGTGTATTCGAAAAGAATTGTAATCGCTGTTTTAATACATTTGAAAATGCTTCAGTTTTAGTAAACAAACCTGTTACATTTCTTGTCGATTCAAAATACCTATTCTTTGTATTATGGAAAATGTATGGTAATACTTCCGAACCGTTACCGCGAAGTACCTTTTGATATTTTACATAATTTTCGTAATTTGTATATGGTGATTCATTAGAACTGTTCAATGATTGTTTCGAACTTAATCCGTAAGTTAACAATGGACCATATTCGATTTTTAAGTTATTTATAGAAATCCAATCTCCAACATTCAAAGGAATCAAAGATTGCATACCCATAAATACCCCTGTGAAATCATCAATATCTGATGTATCAATAGTTACAGTCCAAACACCGTTCGAATCGGGTTTCATAAATCCCAAGATACCCATAGGATTAACATCTGGAATTATTGCACCTTCTGATGCAATACCAAATCCTATAGCACTTGCTAACTCTGGCCGACTGAATTGTGGAATACAACTAAATGTCAATCGACCTTTATGTTTTAATTTTTGTGTTGGAATAATGGTTGAATCCAAAGAATTATTAACAGAATCCTTTTTCATAACCATAGCGATGCGACCAGCTGTCGAAACTTCAAATTTAATTACTGGGCAGACAATTTCCGAATAACCTAAGATTGTTGTTTGTGTTGGTTCATAGTCTTTGATAACATTACAAGAACCATCAACACCAGGCATTGGAAGGTTATTCCAAGCTCCGTTGTTAATCTGTTCTATCAATGCTGGATAATGAACCAAATTATAATTGGAACGTTTCTGTTCGTTCGCCGTCAAATATGACTTGGTAAATTTCTTTTTGATAGAACCTGATAACATTGGTATGTTAACAGTGATTTCCAATTCGTCAGTACTTTCTTCCAAATACTCACTTACCAACTCTGGACTTAATGCAATTACTAACTCTTGAAGATGTTTGTTTTCAAAAGATTCGTGAATCAATCTATCATCAGGAGTATTCGAAAGCCCAAGCAAATCATTAACAAAACCAACCAATGGTCGTTTAGAATTTTCGAATGATAAACAATCAATATCTGTACCTGGAAGTATTGTTCCGGTTTTGACCTCAATAGGTTCTTTTACTTTCGTCTTTGTTTCGACGAGTTTAACATCTCCGTTTTCCAAAGCAACTGCATACGGTTTGTTATCTTTGTCGATATGATTTATAGGAATATAATAACCTGTAAGTGCTTCGGTAACACCCTGTTCGTTGGTTAATATCGTATCAACCGTTTTAAGAATTTTCTTTCCCATAAATTATTAGTTAAAAACGTTCTTTGTTACTTTGATAACATAGTAATTATCTTTCGAATCTTGATAAATTGCCTTTCGATAATCTGTTTCAGCTTCTATATAATCTGAAACTATTATTGATTTATCATAACTTGGTAAATTTGTATTTGCAAATGTTTTGCCAATATGTTCTGCTGTTGTTATACCAAAATTAAGAATAATCTCCTCAGATATTTTGATACATTCTATATTCTTCGGTACCCATATTTTATCGTTTACTTTTATATACTTTTGGTTCTTTACAAGTACTGTGATTTCTTCTGAACCGCTTGTAGCTTTGTTCAAATCCTCTTCGAAAACAACCCAATCCGTAAGTTTAACATCGTTGGTATGCTTGGTATTATCAACGGCAGTATACACTGTAATAGTTTTTTCAATCTTTTCTGATTGTTTTTCTAACAATTCGTCAACGGTAATTGTTGTACCATCTCCCATAACAACTTCTGAATCGGGGCCGTTCTGGAATGATAATCTACCAAAGATTTTAACACTATCGTGTGTGATTTCTACAATGTTACTTCGACTTGAGTCATCTATACCATTACCAATTATAATATCAACATCTCTTCTTTTATCATTATACTTACCAAGTACTAAAACATTGTCGTAACCTTTCAATCCTGTACCAATCAAAACTGTCGGAACTCTTGTACCTTCTGTTTGGTTATTTCCAAATCCTATTTGTATAGAATCATTTTCAGCAATATCTGTTGGATAATCTTCAGGATTCTTACGAATAGTTAAATCGATGGTATTTTCAAATTTACCATTATACTTGGTAGGATTATTTCGCTTGATATAATAAGAGATTGAATCGTCTTTCTTAACACAAACCAAACTACCTGCAGAACCAGATAATAAATGGAATTTATCTTTCTTGATAACTCGAATCGAACTATCTCCGTTATTTTCAGAATCGGCAAGTACTACACAGATTGTACCATCTTTCGGAGCATCACTTAATGATTGGTATCTTGGAAGGTCTGCATCTGTTGGATATACTAATCCAAGGTCCTTAAGTTTTTCTAATAACTCTTTGGTGATAAATTGTTTATCGTCCGGTAATGTGTTCGGGTCAATTTTCGAAAAGTCTACAGTAGCAGCTCCATAAACCCAAGTAATATCAGTACCCAAACGATAACCGTACCAAATATGTTGGTTAAATTTTAGAGTATAAAATTGATTGTTGTAACCAGAAAGTTCAACAATGTATTGCTCTGTTGGTTTTAAGTATTCGACAAGATTTGTTGGGTAATCTAAAGTCTTTGCTTGTTCGATAATAACTGAACCTTGCAACGGGTGTTGTGTAGTTTCCGCAAGTTCTATTGAATCATTCGCAACTGAATTTTCAAGAATCATCGAAGGTAAGGTATTATCCAAAGTTAGAACTGTATGGACTTCGTAAGCTCTTTGAAGTTTGGTTAAACCCTTTGATGTTTCGTTGATGTTAAATCTATCAAAGTTTGAAATAAATTCGGAAGTTAATTGATAGTCTTCTGGAACTTGAAGATTCTTTGGTATCGAACTATTGATGAACAACTCGGTTTCAGTTTCGCAAATTATCGAAATACCAAGTAAGTTTTCTGAATCTAATTTGTTAATCTGAACTGTAAAGAGTTTATCAGGTTCCAGTACAACATTCTTCGAATTCTGTTTATTGGTTGTGATATTTGTTCGCAGCTCGTTCGCAGCTGTTATGATACAATCAAAGTGTACAAAAATATCGTTGTAATAAATATCGAAAGCAAAGAACTCATCAACCTTTCGAACATTTTTTAATAATAGATGGCAACGCTTTGTTAAACTTTCAGCAGCTGATATGTTACCTTCCGAATAACTTAGAACTTTTTTGGAATCTGCATATTGAATTTGACCGATAAGGTACTTTTCGTGTGCGGTTAAAAGCCCGGCAGTACCTGGTACAATAATTTTCTTATCGTCCTTGATAATAATTTCGTCTTCAATCGCTGCAAGATTATCAGAATCAAAATCATCAATTGTTGCAACTGATGTTAGGGTTTCGTTTGATTCTGCAACAGGTAACAGATATACAGGAATGTTTGAATCTGTCGGATTATTAAATTGAACGGTTTCCTGAATTGTATCGCCTGTGAGTATAGAAACCCCAAATTTTGTAGAAATGAAATCAAGAAACTTGTGAACTCCTTCTTCAGTCTTGTTATTATCTGTTACAACTCCAACAATGAACAGATTTGAACCTTCGACATTATAACGAATATATCTTGAAAGCTTCCAACCTTCAAGTTTGAAATTTACTAATTGATTATGAAATTCCTTTAACAGTGTTTCGGTACTTACATTATCTACAAGAACAGGAATTGAAATCTCTGCAAAGTTTCTATTAAACTGGGATATAAATTTGTACGTTGGTAATCCAGTAATTACCAACGATTTAAGATTTCTTTTGAGTATTTTATCTCTTGTAATCATATTTCAAATTAGTTTTGAATCTCGCTTGCAAAGATTATAGAATCAAATAACTTAACGAATTTCGATTGACCCATATCATCTACAGTTTCTATTTCAAAATCACCAGATAATAATGGTAGGAATTTGTTTATTTCTTTTCCACGATTTGTTAATTCTAAATCTGCACCTGATGTAATCGTATCAATCAAGATGTTAGGTTGTGTTCCTTCAGCAAATATATGGAAATCAAATTCTGTATTATTTTCATTTTTATATTTATCAAAAACCAAACGGAAATCAACAGTGTAGTTTGCTATGTGTAAGAATTTGAAAAATTCTTCGTAAATAATTTTCGATAATGAATCGCGATGTTTTTCTATATCGTTATGTTTAACAAATATAATTTCGATAGCATATCGCTTGGTATTTGCTTGGTAAATTCTATGTGAACTTAAACAGTATTCTTTATCGGAGATTTCTTCAGAAAGTTGTTTCAAATCTTCGTCAGATAATTTATAAGCACGCTTCGTGATTACTTCCTTATATCGGTCGATAATCTGTTTCGTATTCATTTCAGCATTGATACCGTTCTTTCTCGAAATGTAGATATGATTTATCTGCTTTTCGGACTTAACAACATCAATCTTCTGAATTAGATACTGACTGAACTTCGATATGAAATTGTGATACGATTGATTGTCGTAAAGTACTGTTTGGCTATGATTGTAACCGATTGCAGTTTTTAGATAATTGATGTCTGTACCGTTTGAACCAAGTTTGAAACCTTCTTCGTTGATAATTTCAATTTCGTCATCGTTGATTGCAACAAATTGTCCAACAGTATCAACAATATCATCACATTCAAATAACTCTCCAGATTCGATATTTCCATTTTCTCCTGCTGTTAATCGATAAGTAATTTCAGCAACTTCTTCAAGTTCCAATCCTTGAATATAGATAATAATTGGTCTCGAATTGTCGTTGGAAAATTTGAGAATAAATTGTCGGTTATCATTCAAGCCTTCATTGTCAAAGAATGTCTTAACTTGTACAAATTCTTTATCCCCAACTGTTACTCGAATAGAATCTTCGGCAATGTTTGCTTCAGAAAAATAAAAAGGTTGGATATAATCTCCGTCTCCTGTTACTGTCGTCTGTTTGATAACACCTTCAACAACAGGAATATAAATGATGTCGTTCGTTAGTTTAACAAGGTTCTTGGAATTATAATGATATTCGAGTTTGTTAAATTTCGAAACAAATACAGCATTAGGTTTCAAGTACAATGGATAACCTACACGAGTGAATAGTTTAGAATTGATTTTAATTTTTAAGATACCTTTCGCAGGTACCATCAATTGCGGTTCAAAACCATTCTGTGATGCAAGATGTCTGAGTGACGCAATGTTTGTTGCGGTTAGGATATTACGTTCTCGCAACAAATACTCAATTTTATTATCGAATATACTAAGAAGTGTTTCAATACCGTTAAACATTTGAAACAAAACATTAGAAAGTTTTTGTGGAACTTTCTCCGATAGATAATCTCTAAATTTTTCGGTTATTTTCATTTTATCTTATTTGATTAACCAATAATATATTTATTAAGCCACTCGTGATTATTTTCAGGGTCTGTAACACTAACGATAATAAACACAATATCTTTACCATCAGGACCTTCTTCCAACATTACCTTCAAATCCCATTCAACATTTGGTGACTGTGAACAGTTTTCGTTAATGTAATTCAATAATTCGTTGCGAATTCCTGTAACAGTAATAAATTTATTGAAAACATATCGTTTAATATCAACAGCCTTTGGTAAGTTCCAAACCTCTGGTAATGATGTTTTTACACACATTTCAACTTCCTGAAAAAATAATTCTACACTATTAGTGATGAGATGCGACTCTCGCTCGAGCACATCTCTATCGTGTCCTTCAGGAATATAACCTGTATGTAAATTTATATCGATAGTTTCCATATCTTACTTTTCGAGGAATGTTTTTTCTGACAATATCTTCTCTTTATATTTACCGTTCGATAATAGTTTGGAATCTACCTCTGCAAATTTTGTTTTAAGTGTTGGAAGTTTCGGCATCATCTGTGCTTGGATTGGCATAGTGTATGGTGAACTTCCAGCAGCGGTTTGAATCGTATTGAACATATCATAAATCTTGTCCAACGATTCCTTAACAAAGTTTTCGAAATCTGTAATCTCTTGACGCGTTAAATCACCTAATAATACTGGGTGCTCTTCAACACCTTCCTTACCAAGATAGATTTTTTCTTTGGTAATTTGAATTGTATTCGCATCGTCGGTTTTTAACTCTTCAACTTTTTCTTTGTCCAGGAAATTCTTAACTTCGATGCCAACTCTTAGATTGATAACCTCGTCAAGTGATTGAATCAGTGTTTTATCGTTAATTGTAGTAACTCCTTGGCTTGGGTAATACTGTGTTGTAACTGGTTTACCTTCAATCAATCGCTTGAAACTTACAAATAAATTATCGTAATCTTTTCCTTCGAAAGTTGACTTATGTAGTGTGCCTTCTTCAGAATCTCCCTTTGCTAATACATCACCATAAAATCCTGTAACAAAGTTATCATCAAAAATCAAAACTGGAACAACATCTCCGATTTCAGGTAAGTTGCGAGTACCATACCAAGGATAGTACCAAGGTAGGTCGTCAAGATTTATTGGTTCTACATCTGTAATTCCTGAAACCTTAACTTGAATTCGATACAATTTTTCTTCATCCTTTACACTATGGACTTCTCCAAAATATATTCGATGATTACCTTCTCTAAACATATACTAAAATCCTGGTGATACTAATCCGTTTGTCTTTCGTAATTTGATATTCTTCGCAACTGGTTCGTTAGGTGCTTGAGAAGATATTTCAGACCTATAACCTAAGTTGTTACCTGCTAAATCATCAAACATCAAAAAATTATCAGAAAGCATTCGTGTTAAATCTCCAAACTTATTTTGAATATATCGTTGTTCAACAGTATCTAAAGAGCCTTCAATAACACCTCGCAGTTGTTTAATATACATTCCAGATTCGAGTTTATTGAATGTATTTGTGATAATTGGTTTCTGTAATAATTTCTTTGGTTTATTAACAACTTTATCAACCAATCGATTAGCTTGGTCTGCAGCTTCTTCGATTTGTTTTGCAGCAAGTTGTTGCATCATACCTTTGAATCCTTGCTTCTTTTGGATTGCTGAATATATTGCAAACATATTAGCTAATGTATATTTACCGAACGTATTAGCATAATTACCAGTAACTGTTGCAAACTTATATTCGAACACTAATCCTCCCTTAACCATATCTCCAGAATGTTCATTTGAAATGTCTTCAAACATTGACTTACCAGATTTATCAACAAGTAATTCCGAATTAGCTATGTAGAACATTGTCGAATTGAAATTATATTTGTCGATACTCGTTAGGTGTTGCCACTGTTCAGCAAAGCTGTCCATATCTGGTAGTATGTCGTTATAGAATGCTGGGTCATAATAACCAGAAGCATATGTAACAACTACGATGTCAAACTGTCTAAGATTTTTCGGAAGTACTTCACAACCTCTATCGTCGTCAAACCAAATGTATCGATATGTCGTCAAAAGGCTTTGTAATTTCATATCGATTGTTTCGCGAACGGTCAAAGTAATTTCCGAACCAATGTAGGCATCTCCCTGTTTAACAGCATAAATCTCTCCAAGTCCGTCAATAGACATCAGAAGAAATTCGTAGTCTTTTATGAAAGTTAAGAACTGCTTTTTCCACTCGACAAGTAACTTACATCGAAGGTCTTCTCCAACTCTTTCAAGAAAAGCCTCAGCAGAATTTATATTAGATTTTGGAGCGAATAGTCCGAACGGCTTATTCGTGTTAATCATAAATTTGAAATTCATATGCAAAGGGTCCGCGAAATCAGCTACCATAGCATTTAATTCCGGAACATTCCTATTGTAAGGTCTATGAATTTCTACTGGTTTATTACCAATAAGTTCGTCGTACTTATCGCTTAAATACTCGTTAATCATACAAAATCTTCTAAGTAAATCTGATAACTATTTATCTGGAACTATTATGGGATAAATAGATATAAAATTTAAGAAATCTAAAAGCGATATGAATTTACCAATTTTTCAAGCACTAAAGGAGAATCAAAGTACATATATAACATTCTCCAAAGCTTTGTATGACCTTGATAAAGCTACAGACTCTGATAAAGAATACTTCTTTTCAAAAGCTGTATTCTTTAATCTACCTGACTGGAAATCTAATAACAGCGAAGATGACCCAGGAATTTATATCCCGAACGAAGATTTACAAACTCTTCAATTGGATATTAAAGAGCAATCTCCGGTTTACTTATTACCGAAGATTTTACAATACTATACAGAAAACTTGATTCGACACGGTGTTGAGGCAGATACCGCTTTTCTTAAAACCTTGAGAAAACTTGGTATGTCAACTAAGAACATTCAAGATTCAATTGTCGCTTACAACGGTATCTTTACCAATACCTTTGTCGAATCAGAAAATAATTTGGGTTGGTCTGAAATTGTAGTTCAGTTACCCAACTTTATCGATAATTGTCGATACCCTTCAGAAACTCCCTTCGTTAATTCGAATCCTAACGAATCAACAATCATAACGAAATATCCAAGCGAACCAGGAATTTACGATTCTGAAGATGAAAAAGTTTGGAATTTCAATAACGGAGATACAGACCTATCGTTTAATCTTCAAGATATGATTTACGATAAGAATGATAAAACTTCTCGAAAGAAATCATTCAATTGTATCTTGTTATTTTATGCAGATAATTCTTGTATCGAAATAACCAAAGAAGGTCCAAAGGTTGTTAAACATAAATTACACGGTATCAATTTCATAATACCTTACGAACAACCTTCACCAGAAAGATACGAATTACCTCGTTTGGATTTTGAAACTAACAATGCCAACACCAGAGGTTATCAGTTTATTTTCAATATGAAATCTGTTAACAATTCGGTTTCAGAAACTGTTTGGCAGAATAACAACGAGCAGATATTTTACAAGAATCAATTTTCAAAGGTTCTTGGACAGCTCGATAGAATCCTATTGTTACACCACAAAGATTTTATAAATGAGATTTTTTAATATCGATAACGAAATAATATCGAATCGAAAAATCGTCACAACTAATCCAACATTCTTTCTTCGTGGTTATCAATTCTTTGGTATCGTTATTCGAAGTATTGAACGTAAGGTTATTGACGACGAAGGATTCGAACATATTATAGAATATACCGACGAAGATATTCTTAATCAACCTGAGCGAATTTATTCTGCGAAGGAAGTACCGAATTCTGAACCAGTAGTTGCAGATGCTAAGATGTTTGCAGCTTCCGAAAATTTCTGTTACACACTTTATATTCCAGAAGTTAATACCACAGTTCGATTGATTGTGTTTAACGATTCGGGAGAAATTGACGAATACATTATAAGTCGTGTAGCAGATACGAATCCTGAAAAGGAACGTTTATATCAAGACTTAATCACCAATTATAACCTTCCGAAATTTGAAGAACTATCGGAATGTATGATTGATACTCGATTAAGAGATTCTGATTACAAACTTGATTTGCTAAAGCGTTTGCTGTTAGACTTCCGCAATATATCAAAGTATCTTGGTACAAAAACAAGTATCAAAAAATTCTTTGATTTTATCGGATTGCACAATATCAAACTCGAAGATGTACTGAAGAAATCAAAATATACTGATGACTTGGTTAAGACTGGTATGTATAATATGCTTTGGAACAACTTCGAAACAGATTCTGACCAAAAATTAACAACAGAAAACTTACCGAATAGATTATTGGTTGTAGAGAACATCGAAGATTTATTCGATAAATTACCAAAAATCATCGCTTGTTGTAATCGTTACTTTACTGTTCCTGAGCAGGATATTGTTTACTTTGGTGTTTCGTTCTCAAGTAACATTCCTGTTTGGAAATCGGTTACAAGTACTTTCCAACAAATTCAACATATCGATACTACAGCTTTCCGTCACGATATGAAATTAAATATCTGCTGGAGAGAGTTCGATTCGAAAGATTCATATATCCATAATGTACGATATATTGTTGAAGGTGCCAAACAAACAAAACTCGATTGTATTTCGTCAGAAGTTAAGTTTGTAATTACTGAAGAACAAGCTACAAACATTAGTAATCCAGAATTGTACTGGGTTGACAAACCAATTCTATCTGAAGCTGACACTCAGGAAGCCGTAACAAATATCGAAACTTTCCGTAGAGATTTTGGTGTGATACCGTTTCTGGAATTGTATACAAAGGAACGATTGTATATCAAACTTACGGTGACTCATATAGAATCTGGTTCGGAAATTGTTGGAGAATATGTTACAGAGAATTTCGGACATACAGCTCGCAAACCTAACATTATACCTTGGTTCTCAGCACTTGACAACGACTATAATATCAAGGTAGAATTGCGAGACGATTTCAACAACAGAGAAGTTTACACTTATAAGTATCGATTGAAAGATGATGTTTCAGGTTTGGATATTATTACATTCACAAGCAATAACGGATTGTATTCTGATGAAGAATTAAATCGATTGACTCTCGAATCTACATCACCAACAGTTGTAACCGATGTTTCTAATCATCATACATTAAAAGATTTTATCGAACCAACTTTGGAGAATTATTTCAAGGATTCAAGTACTGTTAACATCTACAATTATATGTTGAGTACTGATGTTCAAACAGAGTTAATTCCAGATATTCCATACAACACCATACTCAAAGATGTTTGTGATATACCGTTGCGACATATTCATAACTGGTCCGAATGGCTTGCGATACCTATTAAGCAAATTGAAGATGCTGGTTATGATTTGAATAATCTGTTTGCAACAACCTTATTTGATTTTCGAACAAGTACCAATCACGATTTCAAACTTACGGAATTGATTGATTATTTGAAAACGGAAACAGATAACCTTTGGAACATTTTCGCTTTACCGTTCGAAGTTATCAATCAAGAAACTTTGGAAGTTGAAAAGTATCTATTGGTAGGTAGTGTAGAAACTGGAGCACAGATTAAACATTTCTTGTTTGAAAAAGATTTTGAAACTGTTAACAAGGAAAATAGTTTGGAACGATTTGTCTTTGAACGATTATCAGAAGTAGTTCCTTTCGAAGCTAACAAGACGAATACGAAACATATTCCAAACGTCCAAAACAATCGATTGCCAGCGTATCTTATCGAGAAGTCTGTTAAGGAACGACAATTGAATAATAGAATGCCTGCAAAGGTTCTTGATTGTTGGGATTTCAAATTTCCGGTAAGTTACGACTTTGATATCAACCGTCTGGATAAACACATTCAAAGCGACGATTTGACACAATACGATAAGTTCTTAAAAATTCCCGAAGAGAACAGAGTAAAGTCAATTTATCCAAGATTGAAACCTTTGCAAAATATCGAACATAAAATTGGTGATATGACTTTGTTTACACCGAACCGTGATATAATTTTGTATGACAAGGATTTTTCTTGGAGTTTGCAAGATAATTATGACCTGGACGAAGAAGATGTTATCGTTAAAGAATCTCGAATGGAATCTTTATTGTACCGTTGCGATAGAAAGACCGTTTTTAACCTCCAATACACTCTGTTGAAGAGGGGCAAAAAATTAGCATTTTTTAACAAAAGGGGTAGCATCTTAGTAAGGTAAAATAAATCCTAAATTTTTAATCGCAAGGCCTTTGAAAAATTGCTCACGAAAGACAATTGAATGAGTTTTTAGTCTAAATAGTCACTAATTACTAAAATAATTTATTAAATAGCTAACAAAGCTGTATAAAATTTAGAATATAGGTACTAATTAAGTCAAAACTCATTCAATTGTTGTTAAATTGCCCATAATTTTAATTTTTGGACTCGCAAGTCGTGCGAAAATAGAGAAAAATAAAGGCTATATTTATGCTATGAAAATAGGCCTTGTCAGTGCATTTTTGGGAGCGAATGCAAACTAATTGCCCATAGATTTAATAGTCTTTGGAATGTATCGAAAAGAGTTTAATTTAATAATTCATTAAGGTTATGATGGGAAATTTCCAAAATAAGATTAAAAATTTTCAATATCGGTTTGGTTATGTTTGGAACAATCGTTTCAACGACCAATTTAAGTCGGATAAATTCACTAAGCTAAGTTATAAAAATAGTTTAGAAGGTACTGGATTTGAAACTTATCCGTATCGTTGTGCAGATATTTTAACATTTATCCGTTACAGTTATCCGAAAGAAATTAACTATCTTTTGTCATCTGCTTGTTTCTGGAAATGTCATACATTTGGAGCATTCCAAAAGATTGTAAACTATTTATTTTTTGATGAATCACTTTCAGAACTGGAAAAAGACCATTTAGACTTTCTGGACCGTGATTTAATCGAGTTTGTAATCTTTGCTAATAATCCTAATCCGGAACAGGTCGAATGGTTTTTCGAAAGGATTATACAGAAACAAGAAAATAACGAAACAGGTTCGTATCGTTATAAATTTGGTATTATTCAAGGGTTACAAAATCTTAAAAAGTCTGGTAAAGAATTAAATAAATTCCATTATTGTGATACTTTGGGAACTTGTATTTTCAGGAATTTTGGACAGGTTGGTTTCTTGAAACTTGTTAAGTATTTGTCACTCGAAAGTCACTTCGATTATCTTTGTCAACAATCAACCAAGAAACTTAAACCCAAACAATACGAGGAATTTTATAATCTTGATTATGTTTTCTTGACGATGAATTGCGTTGCTCCAAGAAAATATAATAAAATAATTCCGTTAGTTGTTAAAGGTATCTTACAACAGCTGGTTGATAATCCAAAGAATAAAGATGGTTTTTTGTGTTTCGACGGGTTTATTAAAACCGTTTTACATACGAACAGTTGTTTTCCGTTATATCTTGTGGAAGAAATTATCAAGGTATACATCAAGCTTGGTTATCAACAAGAATTGGTTGAGTTGTTATATGCTGTTATAAATTCAGGTATTTTCTTAACAGAAAGTTTCCTTAATAAAATCGTCAATATGTCGATGCGAATTCGTCACCGATATACCAAGGATATTTACAAGGTTTTGACACAACTTACCAAGATTCCAAATGTTTGTTTATTTCACATCTACGATTTTAACAATACAAATTTGTCGATTGTTAAAAACATTGTTGAAACATCTTCAACACCTCCTGAATTGATTGAACAAATTAAAATCGATAGATTATTGGATAGTAAACAATCAAAGCATAGTTACAAGTTCACAAAGACTATGTTGAATGATTTGGAAAATTCTGTTGATTTCTATTATCGGTTAATTAACAAGGAAACTAATAGTTCCAAGCTTCGTGAGCAGGAAGATAGAATTCGTTGGTATGTTAAGTTTACAGAATATAACTTATCAAGATTCTTACGAGCACACGAAAGTATTGCAAAGTTTAGAATCAACAGACATTCAATCGTCATTTATCCGATAGATAGAAGCGATTATAAAGTTGTGGTACAACGAAGTTTTGACAATCATATTTCGGTTAAGATATATAAAATATCTGAGAACGGTAATTTGTATCAATTCGAAAAAATCTATAAAAATACCAATGATTTCTTTGGAGCCGCTTTGCAACATTATCCTAACAACTCAGAGCTGGTTATATTGAAATCAGCAATTGTTGGAATAATTTATATGGAGTATTATGACCCAAAAAAACCGTAATTTAGGAATCAAGTTATTTAAGGGAATCGTCTGGGTAGTTGGAATCTGCTTTGCATTATTGCTGTACATCTATTCTGTTATTTCTTTATTTGTGAATCGTAAGGTTGACGAAGACGATTATCCAGACGACCCTTATTATAATTAAGTTACCAAAATGTCCGATAGCTCATACTTAATGTAGTTATCGGATATATTGTATAGATAAAATATATCATAAATAAAATTTTATATGGCTAAGAAACAAGCAAAGAATAATATACCAGGTTTGGTAAGTATCACAGACATTGTGATTAAGGATTTCCTTAATCGAGATTTGAAAGATTTTGCAATGTATGTATTGCAATCACGAGCACTACCATCTGCTATGGACGGATTAAGAATTGGTGCGAGAAAAATCGTTTGGGCTGCGCTAAAAGGAAAGTTATCGAAAAGTAAGTCATACCAAAAGCTGCCAACATTTATTGGTGAGGCTATGGGATTTAAGTATGCACACGGAGATGCTTCTATTAAGAATACAACGGAACAACTTTGTATGTCACACGTCAGTAGATTGCATCCGTTATCAATCATAGGACAGATTGCTTCATTACGTTCCGGAAAGGTTAATACCGCTGCTCGTTATCTAAGTATAGAAGCAAGTAAGAATCTTGATGTATTTCGTGCCGACAATGAGTTGCTAACAATCTTGAATGAAGAAGGCGAAGATATTGAACCAAAGTATTTTCTACCAATCATACCGTTCTTGTTAACATATCGAACAAATTCACCTGGATTTGGTTTCTCTTATCGATGTATGTCGTACAGTATTGATTCAATTATCGACAATTGTATTCAAGCGATATTACACGGAAGTTGCAAATTAGGTTTGGACACACATCAACTAATTCCCGATATTGCTGGCATCAAGCGAGAGAACTTTGTTTATAATTCAAATCGCGAATGTTGGTTCAATGTTGGAGAGTATTATGTTGATAAGGAACACGATTTTGTTTCGATTTATGATTTACCTTACAATATACAGTTTGAAAATTACGAAACATATCTGATGGGTCTTGCCGAAAAAGGATTGATTAAATCTTTCCAAAACTTTTCTATGGACGGCAAAATTCATTACAAGGTCGAATTCTTCAAAGGTGCATTGCAGAAGTTAAATCGTTTAGACCTTTACAAGCGTTTGAAGCTCGTAACAAAGATTAGTCCAGATATTATCAACGTTATCGCTCCAAATCAAAAAACTATTTTATTCTTCGAAGATGCTTACGAATATATTGATTGGTTCGTTAAAGCACGATTGGAATACTACGAAAAACGTAAGGTAAAAACAATCGCTTTGTTAGAACTTCGAATTGCAGAACTAAAAGAAATCAATAAGTTTATTCAGTTGGTTATCGACGGTAAATTGGAAATTCGCAACGTACCAATTGCAGATATTAAAGCACGATTGGACAAAGAAGGAATTAGACATTCAGTTTTGCGTCTAAATATATCGAAGCTTACTAAGGACGAAATTGCTGAGCACTTGCAAGAGATTGCAGATAACGAAGCACAATTGGAATACATCAAGAACACAACTATCGAAGAAATGTATGTCAAGGAGCTTGTAGAATTCAAAGCAAACTATTCATCAATAATCAACAAATAATATGCGTATAGATAACTTCTTTGAAATTGGACACGGGATTATTGTCAAGTACGAAGGTAATCCTGTAGGGTTCGCAGATTTTATTACGAAGACTGACAAGAACAATCATACCATATTTGTTAAAGATTCGGTTGAAGGCCGCAAGCGATATTTCGATGTTGATACAAAGGAATTTGTCGATACATACAATGCAAGAGATTTGTATAGAAATCCCGAAACATTTAGTACTAAGTTTGGATTCAAAGCTGCCGAGGGTTGGAAGACTACTGGGTTTGAAATCTATCTTCCAAATACTTTCAATTTTGAATCGTCAATTTTCTTGGTTGTTCGTGATGTGTCAAATCATAATGTATTGGCTTCGATTTACCTAAGTTTGGACGAGCATCGAATCTTTAGACCGATTAAGTATCGTGGCAAAAGTTTATACCAAGCAAAGTTTCATAATGTCATACCATATACATCAAACGATATTGAAGTGTCTTGTGCGGTTTTTGATGCTTACTTATCGGAAACAGAACCTTTCGCAAAAGCTACGGATGATTGTTTTGTGTTAACAGCTGATTATGTTATTGGTCGTAACTTTGTTCCAGTAATTCCTAACAAACTTAATTCAGGTGTTATCCGTCCAACAATTACAGTAGAAGATACAGGTTATATTGTTGTTGGTATGGAACCTACAGAAATTTATGATACTTTGCAAGGTGCTATCGAAAAGACTTTACCAGAGGAAACCAACGATTATGCAATATCAACAAGGTATCGAATTACTTATGGTACTGAAGAAATTGGTTATAAGTCTTTGACAGTATCTAACGAAGAGTTTCCATTAGCCCCTATTAGATTCGTTCCAGATACGAAATTCCTTATCGAACACGAATCGGATATTACATCTTACGAATTCGGTGTTGAAGCTATTGTAACTGTCGGAGAAGTTTCAATTATCAGACAAACAGATACTATTGTTAATTTAACACCACATATCTTTGAAGGAATTGAATCGAAGCTTGTTCGCAATGTTAAACCAATAGTTGTTGAACCAAAGCTTATAAACGAGATTGAAAACAAGGTTATCAAGACAACTAACAAGGTTAAGATACTTGAAGTTCCAAAGGTGATTTATGCTGAAGTTATAACAGAAGATATTTCAATTGCAACATCTAAGAATGTTTCGTTGCGAGGTATTTTCTATATTGAAAAGATGCAAATCTTGGACGATAAGAATAAACTTGTTGAAGAAGTTTGGTGTCGTTATATTAAACCTCAAGTTGCTTTATTTGATTTAGAATCTGTCATATCGACGGTAAAACCTGGATATAAGTATTGTATCAGGAATTTATCAAAAGATATTGTAAGAAAAGGAACCTTTGTAAAATAAGCAAAATATGCAAAATGATATTCTAACGGCTTTGGAGATTAACAACTCCAAAGCCGCTATAATTTATACACTCAACAAAGAGCTTAAGGAATTTGTTAAGAACAGGGTCCGTAATCATATCAAAGCATTAGAAATCTCTAATCAGGATTTATCAGAATCAGGTCAAGCTCCTGTTGAAATACCAGATAAAGTAGAGTTGTATCATCAATTTATGGAAGATGATATTTCCAAAGATTGTGAGAATAAAAGAATTAACGAACTCTATGCGGAAAGAACTAACATTGGTATTGTTAGACGACAGCTCAATCTTCAATTGAACGAAATAGATTGCAACTCTGCTTTGATTGAAAGTTACGGATTGAATACGAATCTGTTTGAACGTGTTTCAGATAAGAGAAAGAAGTTGCCCGAAGTATTGACATTGGAAGCCCTTGCCAAGAAATTAACTTTACTTGATACTACAGAAGCTTTCAAAAATAAATCAGAAGTCAACCCATATTTCTTCGAAACAATTGCCAAGCATATTACTATCGAAGACTTGTTACATAATTGTCGTAGATTGTACGCTGTTGACAGGGATATTGATAACTTGGATTTATATGATATGTTTGAGTATAAAACCAATCTGGAATTTTCGAACAACATTGCCCAGTTGTATAAGGATAACAAATTGTATCGAGATTTCTTTTACAACTCAAAATGTATCGATTCTAACGCCGAACTTAATCCGATAATTTCTAACAATCAGATTACGACATTCCTTACAACATATACGAATAACACCAATAATACGAAACTTTATTGTACAAGAACTATCGGAGAATTACTAACAGAGATTACTAATCCAAATTTAGAATTTCAAAATAAGGTTCAACGACAACAAATTTATACATCTTACGACGGAACACGTCCAAGCAAGGAATCGTATCATCTTTGGAGTGGTTTGCAAGTGTTCGATATTGACTTGAAGAAGTGGTCTGGATTGGAATCATTTGGTGTTGAAAAGCTCAAGAAGTTTATCTACAAGGAACTGAAACAATATCACTGGTTTCTTTGGGTATGCAAATCAGCATCAGGAAACGGTATACACATTTATACCAAGGTTGCACCACAGCATCACGTCTTTATTGAACCAAAAAATAATAACAGGATTTCGGAGTATTGGTTTGCAGTCAATTACTGGCATAAGTCTACGATAATATATGATGTATTATCAAAATCCAAGATGTTTAGTTTTTCAGAATTCATTCGGGAAGGTAAGGAACAAGAGTCGATTGAAGTTGAATATCTGGATAATGTTGTTATGCGTATTACGGCTGGTATTCGTTTAACTTACGACGAAAATCCTTTGGTAAATCCTAACTTTATTGATTTGCATCCGTTAATCGAGTTGAGTTCGTATCTGAAATTTGACGAAACCGCGTATAGTAAATTATTTCGAAATACAAAGGTTTGCAAAAAGATTCGAAACCGTATCGAAGATATTGAAACGGAATTGCGATATGATGTTACAGAAGTAAACGGAGGCAAGGTCGAAAGGAAATCGAGTCTTGATTTATCGTCAATTAACTGGGGCGAATTAACCAGCAAGAATCTGAATATCGAAGAGTTGAAACCCTTGCCAAGAAATGCAATCAACTATGTTACCCGTTATAATATCTGTAATACCTTGGCAAGTTTGTATGGCAACGAAGCACTTCCGATAGCACACTACGTTTTGGATTCGAAAGAATGTGGCAACGAAGGTGAAATCAATTCATTCTTCAGTTGTGCCCTTGCGAATAAAAAAGAACCAAGTAAGCTTGGGGTTGAAATGCTTCGTAAATTAGGTATTATTAAGACAGTCAAAAAGGAGCTTAAGGAGATTATCGAAACAGATTATAGAAGAGGAATCCGTCAGGCAATCGAATCTACTATTGAAAATAATTTAGGAGAACCCGTAATCGCTCTCCAAGAAGGTGAATTCTTAGGACACTATCGAGATAAAATCTTTAACGAATTGATTACGAACGAAGCTATAAATTTGTTAGATAGTCCTCCAAATACCGGTAAGACACACCTTATCAAACAACTTGCGAAGGATTGTCGTGTGTTACTTGTTGAGCCATTTATATCGGTTATTAACAACAAGATTAAAAACGACCAGGAAATTGTTGACAACTTTGATATTTATTATGGTTCAGAAGATATTTCAAAATTGGAATACGGACGTAATGCTGTTATGACTTTCGATAAGTTCTCTCGTAGTTCGTTTGAAAAATTATCGAAGGTTTTTGACTATATTGTAATTGACGAATCGCATCTGTTGTTTAATAGTTCTTACCGAATTGAAGCTACTTCGCAAGCAATTCGAAAGTTAAAGAACCTATTTTACATAAGCCAAAATGACCCATTTTCGGCGAAGATTATTATGATGACTGGTACCGTTACTGGAGAGAAATTCTACTTCGGAGAGGATTTGAATCATATAATCGTTTCAAAGAAATCACAAGAAAAGTCTATGGAATTCATTATTGGAGGAGATAATTTGGACTGTTTAACTTGTTTGGCTTACACATCTGCAAAGCTTTTGGAAGACAATTATCGATTGATTATACCAACAAACAAAGGCGATATTTATTCAGAAAAACTTGTTGGTATGATTGAATATCTTCTGAAACGAAATGTTAAATACGGTTATTACAAACGTTCGAACCTTGAGCAAGACATCTGTAAGTTAATCAATGTTGACGCAACCGTTGGAGATTTTGAAATCGTCTTCTGTTCGAATTATTTATCAGTTGGTGTTGATATTGTCGATACAGATAAGAAGTTTGCTTCGATATTTTATGGACCTTTTGCTGGTTACGAAATCGAACAGTTCAATGCAAGAATTAGAAAGACTGGTATCAAATCATTTTATTGCATCAGAACTGAAACACAAAACGGAGACACTAATCCTTTTCTGTTGGAAGAACCCGAATTGAGTCTATTTGTTACTAACGAAGATATTGAGCACTTTACAGACGATAAACAAATCGCAAAAGCCAAGCAGGAATTCATAGTCAGTTACGACCCAATTCTACATAAGGTTACAACACCAGGTTTCAGTTACTTTAACGGTAAGATTCAGTTCAATCTTGAGGAGTACGAACTATTATCGTTCGAAACTAAATTTAACGAGTCTATGATACACCCCGTTAAAGTGTCCAGAGAACTTGCGAAATATGGTTACGAAATTGTTGTGAATTCGGATTATACATCTATGCCAATTGATGTACAAGAAGAATTGAAGAGTGTTGGCAACGAATCTGCAAGAGCTGAACGTATCAAAAAACACGATTTGTTAGTTGGTACTTACTTAGAATTATGTCGCCAGAACATATATCACAACGAGAACGGATTGGAGTTTCATAATGTAATCGCTTGGATTAAGGAAAACCTATCGGAAGTTATTGAAGATAGAGAAATGCCTGAAGGTGAGTATTTACATATCGAATACGATGTGTTCGCAACACCCTTGCAATGTACGGTAAAATCTCGTGTCGCACTTGAGCAGATGATTGGATATGCCCAGTATATTATGAAACGATATTCTGTCGTAAAGGCCGAACAAATTATATCCGAATATGTTGACGAAGCAGGTATTATCAAGTTAAAAGGTTTCAAACGGGCTGTGAATCTGCTCAGACTTATTGATAAGTCAGATGCTAATGAACTTGGAGTGCCGTTGACAAATATGTTGAATAAAATGTACTCATTTATTGATAGGTTCGAATCTGCTACGAATTACCGAATACCATATAATCACTACTTGGCAACAATCGACGAGTGGACGAATGCGTATATTGAAGATTTAGACATAACAATATCAACAGTTTATGGTTTCCAAAAGATTCGTGATTCTTTGGTTGAAATGTTGAACGATATTTCGACACGAAACACTAACAAACAAGGTATGAGATTTACCTATAATCGAATGCCTGATATGGATAATAGTATTCTATTGAACAGGAAGTCTGTTGATTCCCTAATCGAGCGAATGTTCGATATCAATAAGGAATTGAAACAAAACATCGCTGGAAAAAATTCAATCCGCGATAGACAGATAATAATTGAGAAGCAAGGTTTCTAATTTTGGGATTTTGATGTTTTATAAAATATAAAATTATGGAAGATTTTGACGATAGCTTGGAAGAGATTTTCGGAGAGCTTTATGATTATTTTTCAGAAGCTTCCGAAGAGGAATTGGAAGAAGATTTGGAACTATTCGACGATTGGTCGGATATTGGACCAACTTGTGAAGAGTGGACTTCGTCCGTCGAAGACGCTTTTGATTTCTTGGACGAGCTTGAAGATTAAACAGTTATGATTATAGATTTACAGAACATTGACGATATTGGTTATTCAACACAGGATTTGAGTTATGTTATGAAATCCCGTGTTGGAGCACTGAGAGGTTTCGATACCAAGTGGTATACGATGCTCAGTTGCAAACCTATATTGTTTAACGATGTTGATTACTACCGAACTAAATCGTATATCAACAATACGATTACCGAACGTGAAATGCGATTGTATCGGGAAGGTAAGATATCAAAGGTATATGCAACTTTCGAGCATCTTCTTATGGATAACATACAAAGTTACGATAGAATTATTGGGTTTTGTACTTTGGTTTTCCTAAGATATATGCGAACAGAAACTGGCAGTCTATTGACAGAAAAACATATCAAGAAACGTAACTTGCAGTACTATTTCGATATGACCCCTACACAAGTCTATTGTGCAGCACTTACCAGCAACACTTCGACAAAGGAAGAACTGGAATTGGGTTGGGATATTGATTTGGATAAGTATTGGAAAAAGTATCTTAATTCAAGTATGAGTAAAACATTCTTAGAAAGTGTTTATCCCATACTTTATAAAAATCCATTGTTTAGTACTTTTATCGAATTTCGTGCATTTGTAAGAGATACGAACGGCTTTCGCAATACATTGTTCAATGATAAAACATCAGATAATAGGCTACACAAATACTGTTCGAAATTCACACACGAAAGTACGGTCTTAACAGAATCGGACTTAGTTGATATTCAGAATTACATAATGCACATCGAACAGTCTTCGAATAATCTTTACCAAGAGATTTTCAAAAGTCTTAGTAAGATATACGGTGATTCTAAACTGTTTGGGATTTATACATTCTACGATGAAATCTTTCTTCAAACAGCTAAGTTTGGTATGCAAATTTCGAAGAGTTCTGACGGTAAGATTTCAAAAGAGTATACAGCTAATACTTACGAATGTTTTATCGCCGAGCAACATTTGTCAGATACTGTTCGACAACAAATCGAATGGGCTAAGTTCAAAGTTGACCGAAAATATGAACATATACAACAGGTCCTTACGAATGTCTTGTACAAATGTTTGCAGGAAGATTTTCGAAATACTATGGCTGTTCGCAAGCACGGAGTAGATTATTCGAACAGAACCGAAGTAACCTTTTCAGGAGTCTTTGCGAACGTTTATATTATCGAAAGTTACTATCACGGTAATAAGTGTATCAAAACTACCAAGCGATGTATGTCTAAGAAACGAGCTGCAGAATATGTGGTAAATCGTGGTTATTACATTGTTGGAACCGCAGATTCCGTACACAAATTGAGAGATGATTTTACCGATAATAATTTGTTACATCATACCAGAAATAGTATGTTAGAACACTATACCCAATATATGGTACCTTTGGAAAATCATCTTAAGGATATTAAAAATGCCTATATCGAAGATAATAATAGGATTATAGAATTATACGGGAGCTTGTATAAGGGTTCCAAAGATTTGGTCGTAACACAATACGAAACCGATTCGGAATCCGTTAATCATACGCGATGTGTTCAAAAGTTCCCGTGTCGAATGATTTCATTTTCGGGAGACGATAGACACAAACAGCAAACGCAAGAAATGTTATCCGAACTTGAAAAGAAAAATAAGTCACAAAACAATCGCGAAGAAAAGTTAACGAGTTATTATAAAACAATAAATTCAGATTAAATATGGATTATAGATTTGGAATCGTTGGGTTCTTGATGTTCGTAACGATGTGTGGTATTTGGTATTATTTCGACCAACTACAAAAATGCGAACGAACAATTATGAAAATTCGGGAGCGATTATCGTTTCTTGGTATTATGAATTTTCCTTGGTCGTTGACAGATGTTCAGTACTTACTTGACAACAATAAGTACCCACAACATTATCGTATTATCAATGATTTGGAAACTCAGTTGATTAAACGAAAGTTTCTTAAAGGAGTTTTGAACTTTTGTTTCTTCTGGTTGATTTGTTTAGGTATGTGTTTGATATTATTATTCAAATAATATAGATATGATTATTGGAATCGCAGCTGGTTTGTTAGTTATCTGCATAGTGCTTTGTTTGCATTACAAAACCGAAACAGAAGTTAGCAATATGTTGTATTATACAATGCTTGACCGTCGAGAGTATTCGAAGCAAGATTGTATTAAAATGTGAGATGAGCTCGAAACGAACATTCTCAAATTACTTACGTATATCATTTGTATTGGTATACTATTAGGAACTTTAATAATTAAAATTTATGGATAAAGAAATTACCGAACTAATTATAAACATACTTGCAATTGTTTTGGTATTTGCAGATATACAATTTGCAAGACTTTCGCAGATACAATACTCTAAATTGATTTGGAGTCGCATCAAGCAAATCGAAGATAAATTGGGTATTTGTATTATGGAGGTATCTGATATTGAAACTCTTGCAAAGAATTTAGAAAACTCTGAAGATAAAAATTCTCAAGAACTTAAATCAGTTTTCGAACCAATTAAAGATTGGGATAGTAAACGAAATTTCTGTTCGTTACGAATTCTTTTCGACGGGATTATGTTTATTGTTTTTATTTGGTTTTTAACAAGATAATATGGGACAGTTAAAAGTTGGAGATACACTACCGCAACTTGATTGGTATATGATTGCAGATAATAATCCACAAGTTAGATACAATCAACTTGTGCAAGCTTATGAACATTCGAAATCTGAAGCAATATACTATGGAGGTATAACATATTGGTTGCTTTGGATTGCAATTATTCTACCTTTATTTTATCGATTGTTGAATAGTTTGGCAGAGAGTTACGATTGGGTTTACGTACAAATTAAGAAGAAATTTCACAATGTATTCGTAAATCTTTACTATTGTTTATTGGTCTTACTTGGTTGGGGTATTTTACTTACGGTTATACATCTGTCAAATCGTAATCGACACCTCCAAGACCTTAAACAACTCAAAATTGAATTGAAACAATAATATGACAGATTTTCAAGTCTTTGAATTACACTTTTGTTTTGTAGTTTGTATCGCCGTTGCATTGACGGCGTTTATTGTTTGGATATTTATAGTCATCGATATTGTCAGAGACTTTTGGAATAATAAGAAAGGTTCCAAAGTTAACAATGTTCAGCAAAATATAGAACAAACTAAGAAACAGGAGGAACGAAAAAAAATATGTTTACAATAATAAATTGAAATTATGAATCAAGAAGAGAAAGACAAAGCATTATTGGATATGTTGGAGCTATCCGAAGCACACAAAGCCCAATTAGATGCTGCGGTTGAAGCTGACATCAAAAATTACGAAGATTTTTGTGTATCTATCCAAGAATTAGACGAAGAGGGTTTCGTCACAGTTAGCACGAATTCGATTAGTCGCGAGTATTATTTAACTCAATTGCTGGACGGTAAAGTTAATCCCGAAGCAATGTTAAAAATGACACCAAAGGAATCAATCAAACATTTTCGTTTGATGTTCGAACTCAACCTGCAGCACGTTAAAAACAAAATACTTAGATTAGAATTTGCAAAGAGAAATCCAAATTTTACAAAAGATTTAGACGATGAATAATAACGAACGAATAGGGTTTGAGCAAGTTTATACAGATGTATTGAAGAAGTATTTGAATTCGTCTGGCGATTGGTTTAAGAAGAAAACCCGCAACAGCGACAAGGAAACACTTTGTATACCAAACTTGCAGATTAAGTTCTATAACCCACATACCAACTTCCCAAAAATGACCGTAAGACCAACATATCCAAAGTTGGCTGCTAATGAATTGATTTGGTTTTTACTTGGTAGAACCGATGTACAATGGCTTCGTGACCGTAAGGTAAATTACTGGAACGAATTTGAGTCGGAAGATGGTACTATCGGTAAATCATACGGACATCAATTCCGTAATTTTAACGGTTGCGATAATCTTGCAAGAGTTATAACGAACATAATTAAAAATCCGTTTGACCGTAGACACGTCTTAAATTTATGGAATCCAAATGACTTGGACGATATGGTTCTACCGCCTTGTTGTTATGCTTGGAATTTCCTAATTGAAGATACGGGTTTGTTACACGAAGGTTCCGACGTTCCTTTGTACAGACTACACGTAACAATGAATATGAGAAGTTTGGATATTGCTTGTGGATTACCTTATGATGCGATGCAAGCTGCTTGGTTCTCTTGGTTCCTTTGTAGTATCGTAAATACATCACCTGATGCTAAATTTTTGCTCGTTGAAGGTTCGGTAACTATTAACGCTTGTGATGCACATATTTATGACGAAAACATTTATGCTTGTTCGAAGCATTTAACGTTGTACAAGAAACATTTTAAGATTTCGCAAGGTAAGCGTTATTTTATTACTCCTGTTAAACCAAGTAATGCAATACCACAAACAAGGTTTATGATTGACGAACGCAGAACATACAACTCTGTTAAGCACCGTCTACTTGATAAGATTGCAGAAGAATTCGACAAGTTTATTAACGAAGGTAAATTGACTGTCGAAGCAAGTGGTTACGAAGAGGTTAAGTTTTCAAACATTCCAATGAAATTAGTACCATAAATTTAATATAAATATGTTATCTGAAACACAAATTTTAAGACACCTCGAAAAGGTTTTGAAAAAACATAAAACAACACCTACAAGAGATACTATCGGCAATGTGCCACCAGTTATTGAAATCAGAAAGGATATGAAACTTGCTGACGTACCCTTTGTGGTTTTTACACCTTGCGGAGAGACATTTAATTTAATATCACAAACAGAGGTTGCAACTATACCAGACGATTGTGGTATTGTAGCTCCAGATTTAATCACATATAAAAAGTTATATTAACGAAAATGACACATAAGATAATCCACACTGCGGACGTTCAGGTAAAATGTCGCAATGAAGTGCAACGAAAGTTCACAGAGAAATGTCTTAGAAATATCGAGGAAGCTCTGATTAAAACCGGAGCTTCCATTTATGTTATTTCTGGAGACTGTTTTGAGTTTGGAAATCGCAAGAATAAAGTATCAGATTCTGAGCGAATTGTATTCTTTCAACACATTAAGAATGTTACCGAAATCGATACTGTTAAGGAAATTGTAATCATCGATGGTAATCACGATTATGTTACTACAAAGTTTGAAGAAGACTTTTTCAAGTCGCTCGAATTTGTTAAGCTAATCAATTCGACAGGTAAGATTAAGTACTTTGACAAGTCGGGAAGGTATCAATCAAGCATCAACGATATTGTTTATACCATCTATGCTATTACAGATTCTTATCAAACACATCAGGAGTTATTAAATTCCGAACCGGTTCCGCAAGATAAAATCAACATTGTTTTGTGGCACGGAATGCTTCAGGAATATGTTAAAGATAGTGGTTTACCAATACCCGAAAACAAGATTTCTGAACTATATTCGATGGATAATTTCGATAAGAATTCGATAATTATGGCTGGTGATATTCACGTACCATATACGAAGAAATCTGTCGAACGCAATAGTATTTTCTGTTATCCGTCAAGTCCGTTAGAACATACTTTTGGAGAAGGTTGGACAATTAGTATTGACTCTAAACATAATCGTGCAAAACCTGGTAAGGAACATTCGGTGGTTTATTGGGAGCTTGATAACAGTTTGCCAACGAAGATTAAAACAGCTGGTATCTACAAAGAAAGTCCAATCAATACGGTTCGACATATTACTGTAGAATTAGACCCAGAAGCACACGTTGACAGCTTACTTTTGGGATTTGAATATATGATTCGACACCAATGTGAACCCGAAGGTTTGGGTAAGAATATCGAACACTTTAATTTCAAACTCAAAATGTCTACAAAGTTCTTGGAAGACGAAAGTAAATTCTACGAGGTTCTTAACAAACATCTTCCTAAACGTAATTATGAGCTAATTTGTGATTACGACAAGAAAGGCAACATTGACGAATACCAAGTATCTGATGACCCAGTTATTCAAGGCATTGTTGAGAATAAATTACAAGAACTTGACAACGAAATTGCTGACGAAGACGGTCCGAAAGAAGTAAGTTTATCAAAGGATAATCTTGATAGGTTACTATTAAAAAACGAGGATATTCAAGCAATTTTTGATAAGATAGTTGAAGAGAATTTAACCCGTTCAAAGATTGAAAGCGAATATATTGAAGATGTACGAAAACAGATTTCGGAAATTTTTACAACAGAACTTAACAAGGACCAGCGAGATAATGTACATTATAAAATCGAGCTTGATAAGATTGGAACCAATAACTTTATGTTGTTGGGAGAAAACATTATCGATTTGCGAACGAAAGGTACAACTCGTATATTAGGCACTAACGACATTGGTAAAACGACATTGTATAATATGGTTCGTTTTGTTGTTACTGGAGATGCTTTCGAAGGTCTTGCGAAGAATCAATCGAACAAGAATGCACTATTGTGTTTCAACAAGTTCCGTCCAGATATTAAATTTGTCGAAGTCTTTATGGAAATGCGAATCAACTCGCATCCGGTAACAATTAAACGTCGATTGGAGTTGGTATCAGATACACAGGTTGATAAACAACTTGCTGTTATCAATCACGATATGGATAAAGTTTACGAGCAGGAACAAGCACAAAAATATCTTGATACTTGGTTCGGAGATACACTTGATAATATCGCAATTATAAATTCGACAAAGCTTGAGAAACTTCTTAAGTCTCCATCTAAGGAGCTTAACAACCTGATACTTAAATATCTCGGAGTTGAATATCTGGATAAACTTGAAGAAGGTTTGGACGGAATTAAAACATTGCTCGCACGAACTAAACCAACGAACACTAAGGAACAGGTTCAGGAAGCGATTGATAATGTACGTACAGAAATCGAATCAAAAGCGAATATCCTTGCACAGATTGAAGACGAAGAAATTCCTACATTAAAGGAACAACATTCTAAACTTGAAACTGACTTGGAAACACATAATACCCGCTTGCAGAATTTCGGTAATGTTCCAGAGTTGATTAAGAAAGTTGATGTTCAGATTGAGACAACATCAAGATTGATTAACAACTTCGAAATCCTTGGTCTTGGAGAGCTAAAAGATTTGTCAGAGCTTGTTGAACCTACACAACCAAATTATGACGAATTACAAACTAAAATTGAAACATCTAAATCAGAGCTCGAAGGTATCAATAATAAAATTAAAACAGAGATTGCCGATATTCGTTCTGGGTTTGATAATGCTTTGGATAGTGCTAAGGAAGATTGCGAAGTCTATAAAAACGGCTTGGTAGCAATTCACGAAGCGCTTATAAACAAGGTCAACGAACAACATAAAATTATCAATACAAAGCTGGAAAATGCTCACGAAAAGATTGAAGAAGTTTTGGAACGAAAGACCAAAGCACAAGCTAAAATCGAAGAAATTGAGGGTAATATAGCATTGTTTGAGAGTGGTTTTTGTCCAACTTGTAAGCAACCTGTCGACAAGCTTTGTCACGTAGAAGGCGAAGAAACGTTAACAGAGTACAAGGAAGACCTTAATAAATTATTGGAACTTGAGGCTCGTGTTAGAGATATAATCGCTAATCGAAAGCACGATATTAACATAATTTCAGGTGTTACCAAGTATACATTCGAACAGGTTCCGGAATTGATTAACTATCTCAATAATAATCTGAAAGATAAGTTTGAAACACTTAACGAAACAGATATTAACGATTATACTAAGTTGATACAAGGTCTTGGAGAGAAAAAGGTTCGAATACACGAGCTAAATGTTGTTATACAACGTATGAATTCTGGAGATAGTTCGTCTTGGTTTGATTTACTTAATATCGAATATCCTGATACGGTTGAAAAGTTTGCAGAACTTACGAAACAACGTATCGATATAAAGAATACGTTTGATAGGTACCAACAGGAGTACGAAACAATCAAAACTGAATTTGAAACGAAGAAGGAAGAGTACTTAACAAAGAAACAGGAGTATCTGGATTACAATCAACGAATACAGGAGACTAACAAGGAGGTTGAAGAACATAATCAGAAGTTGAAAACATATCATTCAGATATGGAACGATTGCAGAAGGAGAAAGCTGGTTTGGAAGAGTCTTTACCAAGATATAACGAGATTTTAGATGACAAAATGGTTGTCAAAGATGAGTTATCGAAGGTTACAGAGTCACTAAATATGGCCCTTACAAATGTGTCAGGTATCAACTCAGAAATTGCAAGGTTCGAAGCCAAGATTGAAAGTCTGGAGAAGGAATATCGAGCGGTAATAGAATATCACGTTACAAATGTAGTTTGGAAACTATATAACAAGATAATCAAGAAGGATTTCAAAACAGCTATCTTTGATTACTATCGTACGTTCCTAAATCGAACACTAAATCACCTGTTATCTGGTGTTAATTTCAAGTTAATTTGGGATAATAATTTGGATTTGGTGTTTAACAACATTAAATCAGGAGTTGGTTCGGATATTAAGGTTCAGAGTGCGTCTGGTATGGTTACTTCCTTTATGGGATTAAGTTTGATATACACCTTGCATATATTGAATACCAGAAACGACATATCACATATCTTTATAGATGAGTTGTCTGGGGCCTTCAACGATGGTTCAAATCTATCATATCAAGCAAATAACTATCACGATTTGTTCGTTAAGATGTTACATAAGTTCAACGATAAATCAATCTTTATCGTAGACCATCATATCGAAAACCTGGAAGAGGTTCGAAGTTTTGAAGTAGTACTTGATAACGATACTAAATCAAGTAAATTTGAATTGGTATCAGCAAGGTAGATTGAATTAGTTCTGGAATAAATAAAATAAAACGGTTGCGTTTCCCAACGTAACCGTTTCCAATTTTTAGTATAATCCTTTGACTTTAATCGCCCTATTGCATATATTTATCATAACCTGTATGGTTAAAAATTGTTAGAAATATGGCGTAAACCAAGGAACGGGACGTAAGATATTTGATTACCTTACGTCCCGTTCTTTGTTCCAACCAAACTTAATTATATTTAATCTCCATATTCCGAATATATAGCATCAATATCAACCATAATAGGGTATGTTATAAATTCATAACAAAACTTTTTAATTATGTCACCTGTTGGAAGTCCCAACCAATCATAATCCAAACGATGCTCCGAATGTGCTAACATATAGTGTGGAAGACTTTGATTGGACTTCTTTGAAAGGTTATATTTCTTTTCGAAGAATTTTTGGAAATAATCATTTACCTTATTTTCGACTTTGTCAAATTCTTCGTCTGAAATATTTGGGTCAAGTATGGTATCAAAGATTTTTGATAATCCATTACTAACCGTTTCGACTTCGTCTTTGTCTATAACAAAGTTTGGAAATTTTATTTCAATTTCCGATTGATACACACGCGCAATGACTTTGTATATCAACTTATCCACTTTGGATTTTAATTCTTTCTGTATCATATTCTTTATATTTTATTATTAAATTCGAGCAATACACGCTCGCTTTTAATGAGAGAGCGGGCTCCAATCTCCCGATTGAACCCCGCAAATTTATTATCCTTAAAATCTTATGAAAATTGAGAGAGTTGAGTACGACTCTCATATAAGAAACGGGGTTGAAACTTTCGTCTCAACCCCGTCTCAAATCCTATGCAATCTCCTCGAAGCTTTCTTTGTAGGTTGCTTCGATAGCCCATTGACGAGCTTGGAGGAATTCCTCCGCACTCGTTATGGGGTCCAGTATCGATGCCTTACGCATACCGATTAAAGTATTTCGTAAGTATTCTCAACTGGCTCAGACTTTTCGATAATTTCCTTACGGAACTTATCACGTTGCTTTTTGTCTTCGTTCCATTTTGGGTACTTGTTTTGTAACTCCTCAACAACTACCTTTGGACATTGAACATTAGTTGGTTTACCGTCAATCTCAACCGTAAATACCTTGTATGCAACCTTAGCCTTAACCTCTGCACCTGGGCGTGGTTTAGAATAGTTGACTGCATACGACAAACGATTGATTGCATCTCCCATAGACTTGAGCATTTGCACATAAGGTAAAAACTCGCGTTGGTAGTACTCCCAAGGATGTAAACCTTCAAGCGCTGCCAAACGGTCAATTTCCTTTTTAATCGTATTACGTGCGGGCTTAATCTCCCACCACTTACCTAAAGCGATAAGTAGATGTGGAAGCTTACCGTCCATAAGCGTTGCCATATCGGTTAGACCATTTAGTACGCGTGGTTCACGTTCGAGTTTTGCTTTAGCACTCACAACGTCTTCGTCATAACCTGTCTCCCACTCTGGATTAGTTTCCAATAAGTGTTGTAGGTCAGCGAATGTACCTGCTACTACTTCTGTTCCTTCTACGACTTCTAAGTCGTTTGCGATGTTAGCGTTCTTTGCTGCCATAATCTTAAAAAATTTATATGTGTTATTAAATAATGAATTTCCCAATTCGTTCACGAAACGTGTTATTGTCTCGCTCATAACATATATCCGATTAGTCTCAACTTTATGTGTTGATGCGCACCGGTATATTTGTTATTCCTAATACCGATACACGTACCGGCTTTTAGGGAGAATTTCTAAATGCTCTAATGTTAAAGCGTTTATCTTACTCTCAATACATATATCCCACCGGGTGACATTATATAGGTAGATACGCACCGGTGATTAACTTTATTTTGATTCCTGGTGCGCATCTTATCCCATACCTTTCTATATCTATATGTGCTCATATATGCGCGTATATAAGGGCGCGCACCGGTATATAAAAGCATCAACATCTACGCGCACCGGTAGTTTATGGAGCATTTTCTTGATTTTTACTCTAAACCAAGGTATTTGCCCAGGTATAGGGTTAAAATCAAAATTATCCCCCGGTACGTATTTTAATTATCTTATATGAAAGTTGCGCACCGGGATATAATATATGGGTTATAATCCGGTGCGTAAGGTAATATAGTTATATCCCGGTGCGTTATTTACCCATATATCGTTCGCTTTTGGGATATATGTTATGAGCGGGGGAACATAGCGACCCTGGTACGGAATATAAAAGTTCTTAACCGGTACGTCGTTCCCGTTCGAAATAAGGTTAATAATAAAATAATAACAGGTATGGAATATAAGTATAGAGATAGTACGCGAGAATATATTCGTGTAACAACACACAAAGTATTCGGTTCAGAAGAGACTTGGGAAGATGACCCAGATAATAAATGGACAGAAATTATGCCCAAATTTTGTTCACTTATTGTTGAACAATTCGATTGGCATATTTCAAGAAATTGTTTCAGATTATGAACAATTTGGAAAACAAACAATACATACACTGTGTAGAAGAGTTTTAGAAAAAACAGGTTCAGAAGGATTGGATTGGTCCGATTGTGGTTTTAATCTAAATAATCCTAAAGATAAACAGTATTTAGAAGAAGAAATTGAGCGTCTATGCAACGCATTGAAATACCAGTATTGGTTTCCAGATTGTATCAAGATTTATTAACAAACGAAGGGGTTGCGAACATTCGCAACCCCTCGTCTTATTTATGAAATGTTAAATTAAAACATATAATAATATGAAAAAAGTAATTATAACGGTAGCACATTTATTCGTTATATTTGTGCCCGTTTTAGACCCGTATTTCACGGAAGACGGCAATGCTATGCTGTGGTTGTTGGTAGCTCTACCAACGTTAATATATGATAGTATTTGGTTCGCACGCATATTGTATGCGATAAACGGACAAGATATGTACTATCAATATCTTAGACGTGAGGTTAAAACACGTCAGGAATATCGTAAGAATAACTGGTTCTATCCTGGAGATATTTATAAGTAGATATGCGAATTTCGAACAAATTTGGAGCACCCCATATAGTACATTGTGGGGTGCACTATTATCCCGACGAAGTCAAAGACGGATATGTAACGATGGTTTTTAACGACCGCGGTAAGTGGCGTCAGGACTCCCAAAAGATTAGTGCAATCAAAGATTGGGATAGTATAATAGAGTATTGGAAACGTAAAAAGATTAAGCAATTATGAAACACAACATTAACGCAAGTCGTCAGGGTAAACCCATAAACTACGACAAACATATTTGGGAGGGTTGGACGGTAGGTGACTTCATCGAACATTTGGAGATGTCATTCACTTGTCAATCGAAGCATTTGAAAACTCGCGAAGACGTAGCGAAGTGGACTGCATCAGAGCAACCCTATTATAAGAAACGAATACCAGAAGTGATAGAACATTTCTGTCAGGCTTTGGGTTTATAAAATTGAAGGTGTTACGGTTGTTCGTAACACCTTCAATTTTATAAAGTATTTATAAATTAAAACATATAGAATATGGAAAAGAAACACGAAAGTATCGTTGTTATGGGCTTTACGAAGCTTGAAAACAACATACATATAGTTGATATTGAACCTATTGTTATCGGACAAAATCAGGTCCTATCATACGTCGCAACATTACCGGAATTCAAATGTTCGGTAATGTATTCGCCAGTTTATAATGCTGGGCTGTTAACGACTTTGAAAGTACTTGTTCCAAACAATAAGTTTGAGTTCAAGAAAGGTACAGAAATTGGTTGTGTAGAACTTATAACAATTAAATAACGAATATATGAGACAATACAACGTAAGAAGTTGCGAGGCCCAAGAAATACTTGAAAAGGTACTTGAAGGCGCTCGCGTATTGACTAGTTTGTTCGCAAAATACACCGAACGTACTACAGAAGAAGTTATTGAACAACTTATGTTATCTAAACATAACAAAAGGTATAGTGTTTTAGATTTCAATCCTATAACGAAAGAAGATTTCTGTGAGGATATTTTGGGGGTCAAATATGACTCTACAAACGAAGGTCTGAAACACTTTATTGATATGTTCAATACGGTCTTAGGTGTCGCTTGGAATACACCTATTGAATACATCGAACCTATGGGAACAATCACATTCGCAGGTGGTGTGAAATTGGTTAAATACGAGAAAGTATTATAACAAATAATTAACGAACGAAAAATGGGTTCGCAGAGAATTTATAATCTCTGCGAACCCATTTTTCGTACTCAATTTTAAGTGTATAAAATCGAACGGGTTGCGAACAGTATTAAACTGTTCACAACCCGTTCGTCGATGAAAACCGCGAATCTGTCGCGGATAGAAAAAACCACCTATTTACTATGATATTTTTCTGAGACCGATTGATTACCCAAGGATGTCGATAACTTCTTCGTCAAGAGGTTTTGTCTTGTCGTGTGCCAAGATAGCTTCAACCTTTTCTTCCTTAGTCATTTCAGAACCTGTAAGTTCTTCCATATAAGCCTTAGAAACCTTGTACATCTTGCCTTCGATAGATACCTTCACAGTACCACGAGATTTCTTAGCAGCTGACTTGCGACGGCTGTAGAAGCTCTTGATGTTGTTAAGGATTGAAAGCGCTTTCTGAGCTCCGAATAGTGCTTCAAGTTCAGCTTGGAAGTCTCCAGATATGTAATCCTTGAAAGCATCGATACCACCGAATGCTTCGATAACTGCTTCCTTAGCTTCCTTAACAGCTTCTGCTTGGTTACCAAGTGGCCATACAACAACAAGGTCAAGTACCTTCTTGAAGTTTTCTGAAAGGTTATATTCCTTCAGTTTCTCAACACCTGTTGCTACGATTTCGCGAGCTTCTTCTGTGTATTCCTTTTTTGTTCTTTTAGCAACTACCTTCTCTTCAGCAGCTACGTTGTTGTCCATTTCTGACATAGTCGTAAAAATTTTAATTATGAAAAATACTAAATTGATTTGATATGTTCGTTATCCAAAACACTTACAAAGTAAGTTCCCGGACGGGTGCATAATCTTCAACAATCTTGTCAATTAGTTTTGACTTAGATGTATCTGATTTGAGGTTGCGCAATCTGTTTACAAGCTTAACTGGAAGCTCATATTTCATACCCCGAAGATTGACAACTATATTGCCAGTTGGTTGATTCTTTTTCGCAAGTTTTCTACTTCGCTTTTTTTCCTCAACCATTTGACGTTCTATCTTGGCAAATTCTTCAGGATTTAATTGCGACCAGTTGACTTTTGTTAAATCAATACCTGACATAAGTTAAATCTCTTATTAAAGGGTTATAAATTAGTTTGCTCTTATCTTTTTGTTATTCTTATATTCCATTAGAACTATACTACATTGATACTCACAAGGCTTGTGACAAAGTTTATTTTATCCTCGATATGGACACAGTAGACAGCGATTTGGACATCGTTTGAACTGTCCCGAAATTATATTCACATCGGGTTTGAACTTATTGTTGTCAATATAATAGATGATTTTTTCCTTCTGTTTAGTCTCTGGATTGAACCATATATTGTTATATCCGAAGGCATTTAATTCCCTAACACCTATGATGTATTCTACTGATAAATCCAGGTTAATAACACCTCGATACTGAGTAATTAACTGTCTCAAAGCGTCCTTGAAACGTTGGTCGTAAGCTAAGAAATGCCAATTCTTTTTGACCTCCCAACGATACATTATTATTGGATTTTTGATAGACATAGGGGTTGAACCGTTAGCAGTTTTCGGAGGGAAATTGGCGTTATGATTTTGCTTATATGTTAGCAATTGAAGTCTAACATTCCTAATACGATATTTCCTACTAATTTCAAACTGGGCAAATAGTTTCAAAAATAATTCGATAGCCTTTATAGAGTTCATATTTGGTAATATCGGATTAAGAATTATCAAAACCTGCTTGACTGGAAATCCCTTATTGAAAAGCGAAGATAACAACTCTATCGTAGACTTAACGGAGGGTATATTCGGTTCTAATACGGAACCATTCATACCCGATATATTAAGATGTAAGAATACTCGATGTTTGTTCGTAATACAAAAATTAACAAACCTTTCGGTAAGATGCTTCGTATTGATAACGGTAAATGTATTCTTATTTAATAATTGATTAAATCCTGCTTCGCCAATCTGCTCCAATTTAATTGCCGGAGAGCCTACGAGCCACCAGCCGCAAGTCGGCTTCCGCCCAGGAATCCCTACCGAGGGTTTAACTCCTTCCATAAACTCGCAATCTATCGGTAATTATATCGGGAAATGTCCAAACAATATCACTAAATTTACTATCCAAAAGGTATGTTGTAGAGTAGTCGGCTTTGTGTCGATTTGTTCTACCAATAGCTTGGACCGTTTTGTTCATAACATCGTTGTCGTACCAAAGTGGATAACGTTCGATTTTGTGTTGAATATACTTTGTCAAAGCTGTGTAAGGTACCTTGATAACGATATTAAATCGTCCCATATCATCTTTCAAGTCTATACCCTCGTACAAACTTGGACCGCATATAACATACGGGATATTTTCGGTATCGTTCTTGATAGTTTCAATGTGTTGCTGTTTCTCTTCCGAATTGGAATAGAATAAAAACCTACGTTTAATATCTTCCGATTTAAGAGTGTTAACAATCTCTTGAAGCTTTTGTGTAATCTCAAATGTTACCGTATGTATTATACCCTTATCTTCTGGGTGTTTCTTCGCAACTAATCCGACACATTTTTTCAATACAGAATCGATATTATTTTGGAATGTTTGCTGAGTTAATTTACCGAAATTCATACAATAAACAGGACTCTCAGAGAAGTCGAAATCTGATTGCAAAGACATAGCAACAGTCTTAGTTTTCAACTCTTCGTCAATACCAACTGACTCCATAAATGCTTCGAAATTTCCTATTGTAGCACTCATAAAAAGCACCTTATCACAATTGTTCAAAAATACCTTTTTACAGACTCTACCTTCGTTCAAATCACGAATAGTATATTCCCAAGCTTTATCTAATTCATTATACTGGGTATCTATGAAAATATCTTTGAAATTATCTTGTGACTTGTATTTTTGTTTTATGAAACCTTCCAATTGCTGCCTAAGCTCTTCCCAAGATTTTCGCAACTTCCTGAATTGTTTTTCCAAAGCAACATCGTAAGAAAAAGCTACAATAGTGTTCTCTTCTGACTCCTTAATTTCTTGAGATATAACTTTCAAATTGTCCGTTATGTCGCAAACATTCTTGTATATGGCCTTTATATCAGTACATTTTCTATGTAATAATCCTCTAAAACCATCAACCATAGATTGATAATTTCTACCATAAACCTTCGTAATTCTACCACCAGAATACTGGTCCATACTACCGATGACAGCAAAGAATCGCTTGTACATCGCATATGTAATTTCCAGATTGATACTGTCAACAAAGATTTGCGGTGCTAAGTGGGCTTCGTCGCATATTGTTATCGAACGGATATTGAAATACTTTTTTATTGGAAGTACTTTAATCCAATAGTAGTAATTCATACAACTTGCGAACTTTGTTGATGCTTCCTGTCGAGCTATCTTATACGGACAACCAGGATAGCATTTCATAGACACAATAGAGTCGTTCGAAAAGCCTTCGCACTTTCTATCTTCGTAATCTAAACGAATTTCATTAGGGTCTATTGTAGGTATCTTATCAAACGGTAATATAGTTCCAGGCGCTAAATCGAAAGACCTACCAGGCAAACACGGATAGTTGTTCGTACCTTTCAATAAATGTATATTCGAATGCCATTTGAACCTATCGATGTCCACTTGTAGCTGGTCTTGCAAAGTCTTGTTAGAAGTTAAGTAATAGCCTCCGTGTTCGGCATCCTGTGCTTCCAATTCACGATACCAATTATCGGGAACCCCTTCGATAATTTTAGAACATAAAAGTACCAACATACCGATTATAGTTTTACCAGAACCCGTCGGAGCTTCCAATATCACATATTTTTTATCTTCTAAGTAGTACGATTTTAGAATTGTATAAACTGTGTTAAGAAGTTTCTTTGTCGGTTTGATGTCAGGGTACTGAGCAAGCACGGTTTTAAGTGCCCGTGCTATATCTGTTTTGTTGATACTTTTATCTTCCATATTTGATATATTTTTCTAATAAAATTTCGCGAATTCTTCGGGAGTTATAATAATCTCCTTGGTTGTTTTGATTTTCTTATGATACATTCGTTCTCTGTAATTATACCACATATAAAATAACCTACCTAATAATAGTAATATACCAGCGAATAACGGAGTTGAAAATATCAACCAAAACTTACAATTTTCGAAGATAATAAAACAAATTAACCCCAATATAATTATAAGTAAAATTATAAAACATTGGAAATCTAATATGTGAAATGCGTTCGGACAGGTTGCATAATATGTTATAGTAACCATATCGTAGCTTTCTCGCACAGAATAATATGACTCATCGTTTGAGTCATATATTTGTTTGAGTTCCCTAATAGAAAATAAATCGTTATGTGGCAAAATTATATTATTTGTATATCCGTCGTGTTTAGTCCTTTTCTTATCGAAATGTATTGAAATATTATATCCATAATCAGTATAAAATACTTTTTCAATCCAAGTACGAGTTAAACAACGACTAATACCTTTCGTAAATTTTCGATAAGTTTTATAATCACACATAATCTTTTTGTTTTTATGAGCTTGGAACCTTAAATTGTTCCAAGCTCTATATCTGACCTTTTCAGAATATCCTTTAATATCCTTGAATTATTTATATATTCTGCTGCAGAAGCTTCGAAATCAGTTCGTTGCTCAAATCTATCAGTATCTACAACTCGTATAGTGCCCATAGAATCTATGTTCAAAGTTTCAATAGCATAGGTATTAGCTGATGTTGTAAATCGAACGACTTGTGTTGTAAGTGTTGATTCTTGGAATTTGATGGGCACTTCGCAACCGTTGATTATAAAATCTTGTGTATCTAACATCTTCGGAAGTAGAATGTTTTTCCAATCTCGTTCTTCCTTTGACTTGCGAAGTTCCGCGATAAGTTCCTTCGTATCAATATCGGTAATTACAAAACACTTGTTGTGTTGGACAATCAAATCTTCGCTGTCGTGGTGTTGGAACATAATCATCTTAACTCTGGTAACAAACTCGCCCACAGTTAAAATATGCAATGCGATATTGTCAGAATACGGTACAAGCTTATTCACAAGCTGTTTGTATTCTGAAAGTTGCTTGATATTATTGGTCTTACCTTTCGCAAGTTGTACGTTCTTATTAACGGTTGACTTAATCAATTGTGTAAGGTCCGATTGATTAGTATTTTCAACAATCGGGTTCCAAATAATTCTACGAACATCGAAATCTGCTTTGAATTTATACCAATTTCCGCGACAAACATATTTGCAATTGTCTCTTGGGAATTCTATAATTGTAACAGGTAATAACAATTCTCCGTCAAGCATTACCAAATCACCTTCCAAAGGTTTTGTGTATTCTACTGTCGTTTCGTTGCCAACATTCTTTGTTACGATTGTTCCAGCAGCTTCTAATGTCTCAATAGTTTCGTGTAAACTTACTTCCGAATAGTTATATTCGTCAACCCAACTATCTAACATTTTCGCAACAGTATCGTAACCTTTATTAAGCATATTCAGTACGACACTTTCAAATGCAGTTATTTGTTTATGTTCCATAATTTCAATTTTATACGTAATTTAATATCCTTCCAGATGCCGAATGTCTATCGCCATATACTCGCATATATCGCTTCTTTGTACTACAATATGGGTCCTGAACCATAGTAACTTCGATAATACTATGAGTTAGTGTATTGTAAATTTTTTCGCGAACGGCATTGATAAATTTAACTCTTTGACTTGGATTTCTGAATGTTAAATCCGACTTACCTGTAACATCGTTCCAAACAAACGCATAGTCAATGTTGAATTCTTCCGCAACCTTTTCGATGTTAATATCACGGGCTTTCAGATATTCCAAACTAACATTGTAAGATGTTCTGTTTTGACTTGATTTGCGGTCGTCCATTTCAAGCACATAAAGTACTGGTAATTTCTCTCCGTTGTCAATTACTTCAGACTTTGGTTGTTCTTTTTTCGTTGACTTTTCGACAACCTTAATATCGTCAACATCTTCGTCGATAATATCAAGGTCGATATCTGCCATATCCAGTTCGTTAATTTCGTCTATCATAATTTGTCAATTTATGTGCGAAGGCGCCACGAATTAACTTCGCAACGCCTTCGTTTTTATTTATATAGATTAAAAATGGTTCAGGTTTTTATGGTTTATTTGTGATTCGAATCACTTTCATACCACAAATACGAGTAAGTGTTGGAACCAAATTTAGTAAGCTTCCAACAGCTTCTTGAAGTGCTTTCGCATCGGATTCAATATCAGTCTCTTCAACTTCTTCCGCATCTTCTTCGTCAGATTCTTCTTGTGTTTCTTCTTCAGACTCTGATTCGCGGTAGCTTGCAAGCTTGGTACCTTCAACTTCGTCGTTTTCCTCAAGGCCTTCGAATTCATCACATTCCGAATCTTCACCAACCTCTCCGTGTAAGATGTCGTTTTGTTCTTCCAAAACCTCACACATATAAGTTAGCTTTGTTTCAATCGATTCTAATTGACACATAAGCTGTTCGGTAAGTTGTGTTAGCAACTCGGCGATAGTTGGATTTACAACCTCCTTGTCGACAACCTTAGTAGCTGTCTTTTTCGTTTTCTTATCAGACATAATTTATAATAATTTAATTCGTTAATTTCTATGTTAAAGGGACCAAGCATACTGGCAATCGGATTTGAATCAAATCCTCGAACATTCATTTATTAACACATATATTGATTATATGCTTGGTCCCTTATCTTATATTTATATATTCCTATTTTATGGTACGATATAGGTCACCGGAAAAATTTAACCAAACATTTTATTTAGTCTGCAACTCTATAGATAATACCACTTTCCAATAAAGGTTTGAGATATTTGTCTTCGTGTTTATAACGAAATAAATACGCTGATAATAACTTTTCGAAGACAATTTGCGACGCTAATTTGGTTGTACTATCAATAGCATCTGTTCGAACCCAGTCTTGCATAAATTCTTGTACAGGTTTTCCGTTGAACCGTACTTGACCATTAAGAATATCAAAAGTTTGGTAAATTGGATAACCAAGAGCATTAGACGACATATAGATAATAGTCCCGTATCTTGGTACGAAAACATATTCCTGTTGAGTTTGGAAATCCTGCGAACAATACCAAGTAAACATCGGAAGAACCCTGCAATTTTTACCGACGTGATTTTGATGTTTTCCAATCGTCGATATTTGTTCTTCCATAAGTGTTATATCGGATAATTTGTTTTGATATTCAATCTTATTCGGGTTATTTTCAACAAGTTCTTCCAATACCTGATACATATCCAAAACGAAACTGTGTCGCTTTTTCGCATCACAAATTTGTTGCAAACATACACCCTTGAACAATGCAAAATAATAATTTTCTTGTGTTATAATCCAACGACACAATAACATTCGTTGCTTCTCAGTTAACACATCATATAATGTATCTCCAAAACATTTCAACAAAATTTTATACTTGTAATCTGTTGGATATGAACTATTCAAAATATGTTCGTAAATTGGTTTCGGAAGTCTACTACGATAACGGTTCAGATGTAGTTTGTTTGTAAAAGAATCCTTCCAAATGTGTACGTCAGGACATTCAAGCATATAATCCAAAGCCCTAACGAAATCATCTTCGTCGATATAACTTACCAATCGTTCTACAAATCTTTCAGTAAATTTTGTATTATCTTTCTGATTTGGATTCGCAGTCAATGCGAACGAAAGGTCTATAAGAGCTTCGAGACTTCTTGAATCATCTTCATAATGGTCTAACAAAACCGTTATGAAATATCTGGTACTTTCCAATCGTTTGGAGATTAAAATTGGACTTTGCAATAGTTGTCTAAGAAGCGATTTCAAAGTATTCGCATCCTCCCGACAACCCTCAATTTCGTAGATAAACAAATACGAATATATCAACAATTGCATTAAACGACACATTGCTTCAGTATTGCGACAATTATTGAACACCAAAGCACGAGCAATATCAATAATGTAATGCAAGCAATTTGTCAACCCGTCAGCTGATATACAAGCTACTTGATTGGTTTCTAACATCTCCTTTCGAACACCAATTTGTACTTCCAAATCGATAAACTTACGAACATTTTCTGGTTCGCAGAATGCTGGTAACAGATAGTTTATGATTTCTTCAATTACAAATCCAGATGTTGCGAAATCTAATGCGGGATTTTCTGCAATAGCTTCCAAAGTCCGGAACTTACCAAATTGTGTTAACTTTGCTGGATATTCCGTATTAAGTATGAAATGAATAGTTCGATTTATTGCCGGAGAAGGTACGTTCAACAATTTCATAGTTGATACATCATCCAAATTACCTACGATACCATCGTCCAAGAAAAAATGTGCATAAGACATAGCACAATGATTTGGAAGTCTGCAATACTTTTCAGCTTCGACATCTTCTCTGTTTTCTTTGAAGATACTACAAGTTCGCATAGCATCTGGATATCCAATTAAGCCATAGTGTGGGTTCTTAAATTCGCTCTGCATATTTGATTTATAATTTATATGTGTTACTTAATTTGCCAGTTTGCAAGTAATTGACCGATACTGTACAATACTGGTATCAAACTCTTCTTGGGTTCTACAATACAAACGTGGAACGAACATTCCCAAAGAAAATCTAATAATGTTTGTGAGTATTGGGATTTATCGTCGCTGATTAAAAACTGTTCGAAATGTGCGTGTAAAGGGTCTTCAGCAAGCAATTGAAGATAGATATTCTGATTACTTCCGTCAATATCAATTACCGCTTTATTCTTGTTGATATAAATGTTCGAAGCCACTACGAGTTTGTTGTTACTTCTCAACAGGCCACGATATATCAAGCAATTTTTCAACATTTGTTGTCGTTCTTCAGTACTTACAAATTTCTTCAGATGATTTACGAAAGTTGTTTCATAATCATTATGGAAGGAATCAATAGGCATAACGAACAATCTACGACAAAGTCCAAAGAAATCATCGTCGTGTGTTGCATCAGGAAGTCTCAATATCTTATCCGGAATCCAATCATAGTACGTTCCAAACTTACCAAAATATAAGATTAACTCTTCAGATGTCTGTGGTAATTTCCCAACGATTGTTTTAAGTAATAAAGGATTAAGTTGCACTCGCTTCTCAAAAAATATATCAAATCCTGCTTTCTCCGCTGTTATATCTTTATGCCAATCTTTGATAAATTTATCGCTTGGCGTAAAATTAGGATTTGTTACGATATAATATCGTTGATTTGTTGTCAGCTTATCAATTTTGAAAATCCTACGGTAATGTTCAATCAGGAAGCGATTTAGATTCAAACTTCGTAAAATCCAAGCGTGATTTTTTGGATTGGTCTCTGCAACAATTTCTAAACCTTTTATAGTAACAGTTGTGTTCAAATTTGGATTACAAGACATCTGCCAAATGATTTGCTGATAATGTTCCGAACTAAGTATTTGCTCTTCGTGTAATATACCAGTGTATTTGTACAAAATATCGTTACCTTTCTTTCGAAGATTTAAGTTACCAAGGAAGAAAGTATATAAAGCAATTTTGGAATCGTTATCTGTAAGTTGGTTGTAAATGTCAACAAAACAATCGGCAATTACAGAATAAGGATTACAAATTAAATTACTTAATATACATCTTAAATCTTTGTTGTAGTAGTCCACAATTGAAAGATTTTCATTGATTTCTTTTGTGTATAATTTCAATAATCTTACGACAACTTCTGTTAGAACTTTCCGCGGTATATTAAGGGATTTGGACCAGGTTTTCAACCTCTGCATTTTCAATTGCATACTGGTTGCTTTGTACTGTTCTAAAGTTGTCATTGATTCTAAATCATCTAATATCGGACATACCAAATCATTATAAGAATCGATACTTTTATAGTACTGATTGAGTTTGGAACCTTGAGTTATATACTTGATTGTACAACGATAATCTTTAGTCTTCTGTAGTAATTCCATTTTTAGTTTGTTTTAAGTCAGATGTTAAATATCTTATGATTTCGTGGAGATGTAATTCTACCAATTCGATTTCGTGATTAACCGCATCGGAATAATTACATTTACCCCGTTTATTAACCAATTCCAAATCCAATTGCTTTAACATTTCACAAAATCTCAGACGATTTGTGAACATATCCAATGGCGTACGTTCAATTTCGTGTTTCTTGCGAGATACAAAATACACCAGTTTCCGTGCATTTTCAATCAAAGTAACATCGTAGTTTCTGATATATTCTACGAACGTTTGTTGGTTTCCTAAATTCATAACGTTTAATTTTTATAATTCAAAATATCCATATAGCTCTTGATTTCTATGTTATATTTTCGAGCTTTATTCATCTTACCAGAATTTCCTGATACATCATTTGTTATGAGTAATTTGGTGCTTTTTGTTAATGATGTATGTTGTGACCCTGGAAATTTTTGGGACATAATTTGTATGAACTGTTGCTTGGTCATATTGTTGGGTGGATTACCAGTAAGTTCGTACGTCAATGTATTTTCGTCAACATCTTTCAAAGGTGCTTGAACTTTGACACCATAACTTGCAAGTTGTTTAATTGCGGTATTAAGCTTTTCTAATCTGGTTCCTTTCAAACACGATAATGCAGCTTCAGACATACCCGATATATCGTTAATCTGTCGTGTAAGTAACTGAGCAATCTTTCTTGAATTAACTTTACCAACTCCGTCAAATTGCATTACCTCAACTAAGGTATCAAGGTAAATCATTTTGATATCAAAGATTGGTTTAATCTTGTTGAAAGTGTTCGTAGTTAGTTCAGAAAATAGATTTGGTTTATTTGCTGGGTTGAACAAGTTTATAACATCAAATTCGATACCTTTAACTAGTCCTATTTCTTCTCCAAGTGCTGGTCCAACACCTTGTAGATTAAAGAGTTCCAAACCTTTAATGAATTTGAATTGTTTGACGTTCGAATCAGCTTCGCAAACTACTAAGTGTTTACCAACAATTTCATATCCACAATCTGGATATTGCATAACATCTGATTTCGTCAATATACTGACAATACCAGGTATGATTTCACCTTTCTTTTGGATTTCAATTAACGAACCAATTCCCAAACCATTTTCCAAAAGCCATTCGTGATTGTAACCAGCGACCTTGGTCGCGATACAACCGTCAAGTTCTGTAGGTTCAATCAATACTGTTGGGATTAGATTACCAGATTTCTTTTGATTCCATTCAATACCAATAACTGTTGTTTGTACAACATCTGCAGGGAATTTGACAGCAACCATATTTAACGGATAGTTGTCTTTTACTCTTCTCTTGTTTGTAGGTTCGCAAACACCAAGTACCAAACCATCACAAAGATATTCGTAACCAGGAGATTTATAAAAACGATAAGTGTTCAAGAAATTAGAAACATTTTTAACACTAAACCAAAAATCTGAGTTAATTGGGTTCAAACCATTTGTGTATGGTATAAATGTACAATGTTTCAATTCTTCTGCAATATCCTTACGATTTATCAAACCAGCTACGAAATTTCGAGCATTCTTATATTCGTCAGAATAATACTTTTCAAATATCGATTTCTTGATTACTAACTCTCCGGTAATCAATTTGTAATCTCCGTTTATGAAGTACTTTTTAATTACTTCGTTAACTCCTGGCACTTGCATAAGTTTATCTGTTACATCTTGACCCCCACGAGTTTGAATTGAAAATGAATCATTATTTGAAGCACTTTTAATCTTTATTGAAATACCATCAAGTTTTGGAGATACCCAAATATCGTTAGTATTAAGATTTCTGAACTCTTGTTGACTGCGAAAGAAGTTAACAATTTCGTTAGTTGATAGTGATGCTTTGTCGGGATTATACTTAATCTTTTTCAACGAAATTGATTCGTGATTGGTATGGTCTGTTACAAAACTACCGTCTGATTGTGTTATAGATTTAATAACAATATCGGTAATTTCTTTGATACTACATTGAGACAATTCTTTCGTTAATTCGTCAAATTGTTCGTCGGACATTGTTGTATCTCCGCTATTATAGTATGCTTTAGAAGCTTCTTTCCAAGCTTCAAATTTCTTATAAAAATCTTTCTGTTCCATATTTGTTTGTGGTTATTTCTTATAGTTCTTACGAAATGCGGGCATCACGCTTCCCAACGTAACACCCGCGAACTTAAAAACTACAAGTAAATTTAATGAATAAAAAAGTAATGTTCGTTTAGAGTTTTAACTCCTTAGAATACACTTACCGATAATGTTTCAGTAATCTCTGTGAATGGGTCGAACAAGATTCGTATCTCGTTATCTACTGTAAAGATAGAAGGATATAAAATTTGTCCAGTAGCTTTTGATTTAACACCTACGAATAACTTGGAAGAATTGAATTCTTTCGCATCCCCTCCGATAAGCCATTCTACCTCCGACACTCTAACGATTGCAAATTGTCGCTTACCAATTACGACATTCTTTTCGTCAGCTTGTATCTGTGAAGGGTCCAAATCAAATGATAAACGGTCCGTTTCAATCGACTTAAGAATTTTATCAATCAAACCGTTGACATCAATTGTCTCTGTTAGATACCTCAAGTAATCCTTACACTGAGTAAACCAAAATCGAATAGTTTCGAAATTGGATTGCATCAGGTAAAAATTAGTTTTAATCGAAGCATCGTTATTGACTGACTTTAATTGGAATTTATCCTTCGATTCAAACCAGTTTTTTAACTTACTATCCATAATTATAACAAGCTATATTCGGACTTCAGACGAGATACATCGTTAGTTGTCAACTTGGCGCCATCAATCATTTCAATAAACTCCCGAACACTTTCGATAAATTCATCTACAGAATTCGTAGTCTTTTTGTGATGTGCTAATGCGACATTGTAACGGTCTTCTTTAATTAGGTGATTACCAAGCACCGCACCACAATCGAAAACGAATTGATTAACAGTTACAGCATTGATATTCTCCAAGCAATCCATAAGGTCTGTTGATACTTCGGTAACTTCTGGACCTTGCATTGCAAGTTCGTCGATTTCCAGTTCTTCTTTGGTTGCAACTAATTGTTGCTTTTGTCTTATGTTCATATTTCTGTTGTTTAACGTCCTAATAATTTATTCAAACGATTTGCAGACTCTTCGGCTGCTTTGCGAGCATTTGCTCTCTGCAATTCTTGTTTCGCGATACGTTCTTTATGTTGCTGTTGTGCGGCTTCAAGAGTTGTATCTCCAACGAATTCCTTAACGAAATCTTCATCTGAAGAGATTGCATCAGCTACAGTACTATCAGCAGAACCCATAGTTTCAAGACTTGCAAATGCTTTGGCAAGTTCAGGATATTTTTCAATAAACTGAGCACAAATTTCGTTAAATTTCTTGATACGAGTTGATAATGCTGATTGTCCAATTGTTTGACTAATTCCGTTCAACTTACGCCATTCGTTGATGTATTCTGCGATGTCTTCTTGCGTCTTGTAAGTCTTGATAACATTACCGTTTTCGTCCTTTTCAGTAATGAAACCCATACGAAGCATAAAGATTAACTTGTCAACTCTATCGAATGGTTTTGAAGACTTCGAAGCATTTTTGTTAGTAACTTCAAATTGGTTGAATAAGAAAATCAAACCTCTTTTGATTTCATCTAACTCACCAATTACGATGTCAGCTCGCATACCACTGTCAGACATAGCATTTGCCCAAACATCTGCAGACTCTTCTCCAGCACCAGCTACGACAGCTTCATAATCAGATGCTGTTGAAACTGTGTTAAGCATCTTGCGAAGGTTCGGATTAGCTGCGACAATCATAGCTTCAAGTACTTCTTCTGGAAGGTCTTCGTCTTCGGGATTTTCTTGAAGGTACGAAGCTTTCAATAAGGCGTATTCTTTGTTGTATAGAGATTTATTTGTAGCTGCTGTTGAACCACTGTACATACCTCCGGTAGAGTACGAATAAAGCTCTCTACGAACAGTATTTGAAACAGCACGATAGTAAAGAGTTTCGAATGAAATAGGAACTTCAGATTTCTTCTGAATATCATACCAACGATTAACCGTCTGTGTAAGTGTTACGAAAGCGATTGAAACAGCATCGTTAATGTACTGCATCTTGTTCGATTTCATACAGATATTGACAGCAATGTTCTTAACCTTGTTGGTATAAGCAGATACCATAATGTTCTTGATATATGCTTCGTTTTCGTCGTTGATTTCCAGGTTTTCAACAACCAAAGCAGCCATATCTAAACTATTTGAAATCTTAGCTGTTTCGATTGTGTATGACTTATTCACAACTTCAAGTTCCATATCAACTTTCTGAACCAACTCTTCGTCGATACCTTCTTTCAAAAGGTTTCTGATTTGATTCATCGACATTTCTTGAAGTTGATAAACCGTGTAGCCCGTAAGATTTGAGATATGGTCGTATAGTTCCGACTTAGTCATATCTGATAATTTTTTACTTGCTACTGTTGGTTTAGCAACTTTCTTTTTCTTGGTCTTGTTGATACCGTCCATAACTGAATCGTCAGCCGATGCTTCGACATCTTCAAGATTAGTTGGTTCTTCAGCCAAATCAATTTCTTCGTCGTCAGCATAGTCTTCCAAATCAATATCATCTTCGAAATCATCTGTAAGGTCAATAGCATTGTCTCGTGTACTTCCGAAACTTTCAATATCCTTAAGATGTTTAACGATAGAACTTGGATTTAGTAACTTCTTATCTTCAGCAAGTACTTTACGTTTTTGTTCCAAATCTGCAAGTACCGTAGACTTCTTACGACGTTCTGTGAACTCTTGAATTTCTTCTTTCGTTCTATCTCCAAGGATTTTGTTATACTTACGTTCTTCTCCACGAAGGTTTGCAAGCATTTCCTTAGTCTGTTCGACAAGTTCCTTCTTGTTAGGTAACGATGATTTCTTGTAAGTATCGATAGCTTTTGTCAAAACGCTAATCTGATGTTTAATTGATTTCAGATTAGTAAACTTGTTCAAAAATCGTTTGACATTATCTCTCGAACTCTTGATAGTAGCCGAATAAGCATTTGGACTCAAAGCGTCCGTAGCTCTTTTGTTTGCTCTATCAAGACGAGCCTTACGATTTGCATCTTCCTCCTGTGCCGAACTCTTCGCTTTTCGTTTAGAGTCTGCTTTCTTCTTTCTTGACGTAAATAGCGTTTCTTCTTGCTCTGTTACGTCGCCAGTCAAATCAATCATTCCAATTTTCAATTTATTATTAAACTATATTATAATTTTTGATATACTTATATATGCCATAAAGATAAATGATTATGGGTGATTTTAAGGTTTGCGATTACTGGTATGTAAAAGGCGGGCGGAGATTGAAATAAGAATCAATCTCCGCACGGGCACATATAAATTATTATAAACTCTCAAATGAACAATTATTTATTCGCTTGTAATTTTATATTTTATCCTTTAATCGTTATCGGAATTTTCGTCACTGATAATCTCCTTTCGTTGCTCAGCAGCCTTACTAAACCAAATATCAAGAAACTTAATATCTTCCTTAACATCTTTGAACGTAACTTTCAGAAGCTTTTGATTATGCAGCATTTCGTTGTAATCCGTGTCTTCAAGTGAACCAAGACCCTTACAGTAAATTATTCGCTTGTGAGTTCGCTTCGAAATTTTACCACTTGCATAATCAGCTTCGTACTCTTCCATATTGTAATAGTAATCTTTTTCTCCGTTATTTTTGGTACAAACTACCAGCGGAGATAAAGCACGATACAATAATCCGTTCTGAATGAGTTCGGGGAAGAATTTAGCGATAAAGGCAATCAGCAAACCAAAGATGTGATTACCGTCAAAGTCCATATCGGAAGCGATAATAACCTTTTTGAACGGTATATTCTTGAGATTTTGCTTGGGATTTCCGAACTGTAATTTAAGAATTGAAGCAACTTCCAATAGTTCCTTATTTTCCAAACTCTGTTCGATGCTCAGATTCCAAGTATTTTTAATCTTACCACGAAGGAAATACGCTGATTGATACAACGGATTTCGTTTGCTTCTGAAACCGTTACCTGCTGAGTCACCCTCGAATAACCAAAACTCTTGGTCTTGTGATTTACCAACAGCTTTAACCAATTTTTTAATTCTGGCATTCTTAACAAGGTTATTAAGTTTTCGAAGGGTCTTCGCACGTTCCTTAGCATATTTGCTTGAATAGAACTCTCGAATATCCTCCATAATCGGACTATTAACGATGTCTTTAAGGAACGATTGTGACAGGTTAAGTTTGTCAGATTTAATCTTTGACGATAACTTTTCTTTCGTTTGTGAATCGTATTCTGGATTCGGAATTGAACAGTTAATAAAAATCGATAAGTGATTGTTAATATCTCTTTCGGTAATTAACTCCAAATCTTCCTTCTTACATTGCTCCAAAATAACCTTACAAAGTTGCTTACGAACTTTCAAGAAGTGTGTACCCTTAGAACAAATCGCACCATTAACGAAACCAAAATCATATCCAATAAATGGTGTGATTATGATACTTTCTTTTAGTGAATTTTGCTCAAAGATTTTATCGTCGCTATCTTGTAACCAATCGTTAGGTAGGAACAATTTCGCATAGTCTTTGAACTTTCTAAAATTCCAAGTTGAATCAAGTTTACCGTCTCCAACATCGCAACGATAATTAACTGTCAAATGCGGGTTCGTAGCAGCAGCATCCATAGCTCGTTTATGCAAGATACGACACATACCAACATCTAAGTTGTTAACCCCGAAACGTTCCAAATCAATTTCAAAACTAATTTCGGTAAAGTGTTGCTTTGTTGGTTTTACTTCTCCAACTGAACACTCTCGCATATTGTCTGACCAATCAATCTTAACTTCGTTCTTACCGTCAGCTGTATGAACAGTAAAATTCTTAGAGAATACGTTGGTAAGTTTCGCTCCAAGTCCGTTAGTACCTACCCAGTCTCTTTCTTTGGTATCGTCGTAGTTAGAACTTGTTCGCAATAGACCGAAAATCATTTGCGGAAGTAACATACCAGCTCCTTTGTGTTTAACTACTGGAATACCTCCGTTGTCTCTTATGATACATTTACCGTCTGATTTAATATCGATGTCTAATTGTGTAATCGGAAACAAAGCTGTTTTGCGACGTGATTCGTCAACAGAATTCGAAATAATTTCGTCAATAATCTTAAGTAATCCGGCATTGAAAGCGACGTTTTCGTAACGGTGCATCTTACCGGCTGTAGGTTGATAGAAAATATAATCGACAAATTCCAAACTCTTAGAACCAATCCAAGCAGAACTTCTGTCCAATATATGACTGATTTCGTCTTTAATTTGCCAATTCTTTTCAATATCGATGTTAGCCATTTGCTGTCGTATTTTTTATGTTATTTATATCTGTTAGCATATCGTTCAAATCTTTTTCGATAATGTCACAATAGAAATTTCGAACTTCAATCGCTTGTGATTCTGTTTGTCTTACGAAGAAAGCTTCTACAGGAAATACAAACTTTGTTAAATCCGTATCAGCTGTGATTTGGATTTGTTTATGATTGCGATAAAGTTGATTATTTTCTGAAATGTAGTACACTTCGAAACTTTTATTTATTACCAATTTATCTATCATATATGGGCTATCTAAAATTCTCTGGAGAGATATATTATAGATTCTATCCTGACCATTAACTACTTTGAAACTATGCACAATACCTTCGACAAGGATTGGACAGTGATAATCGATAACATTGAATACCAAAGCATAAGTGGTATCTCCAGGTTCCAAGATTGGATTTTCTTTTGTGTAGAGATTGATAAATTCTCCGTTGATATGTACTAATTTTTTGTCTATCGTTCCGCGATACATAATCTTATTTAGTTTGTGTTGTAAGTTGATAAAAACGATTTTCGGGTTCTGTTCAAATTTAACAAACAAATTTGAACCGAACCCGAAGTGTCGTTAATAATAAAATAATCAAAATGAAAGAACAAGTGGTATGTTTTGGAGGCTCTGCTAAATGCAATTATCCGTTTAGTTAGTAAAGAAATTATGAATATAAATTGCAATTAAAAAGACGTTAGCAGGCCTCCGTAGAGTTAAAAACCGGGAAGCAGTTCGTCCAGCGCCGTGGTTTCACTGTCAGAATGGAGAATTTCGGTCTTTATCTCTGATACTTCTTTATTCCCATTATTAGGCTTTTCATTGGAAATCGCAGCTGGTTCGTAGTGTTTTTTCAATTGTTCCACAATATCCCGTTGCAAACCTTTAATAGCTTGTTCGGATTTGAACGATTCTAAAACAACATAAGATAGAATAACATCCAAAGGTACTTCGAATAATTCTATAACACTTTTAATCTTTGATAAATCATAGTTCAATTTAAGTGTTAAAGGAATTTCAATACTATTATGTCGTTTAGTCTGTGCTGCTCCGTACTTCTTGATTTCCTGATTCGTTAGGAATTCGATGTTCATCATCTCCAACAAACCCTTAACCTTATCGTCAACCGATGTTGGGATATAATGAATTGGTACAAACTTTTCGACTTCCTTTTCAACAATTCGTTCTTGAATTTGAACTTTCGTTTGATTAACGTTGGTATCATATTCTTGAGCAGTTTCTACAATAGATGCTATATTATCGGAAACTCTTAATGGTTGGTTTGGAACTTGTGCATCGGCGATGTCAACCGATTCTGAAGCAATATCATCAAATCCATCAAATAACATTTGCATCTTTGCTTGCTTACTGGCTACGACCTTTTGATTCGCAACCATATCGATACGAGTGTAAGCATCTTGCAAATCATATTCAGAATACTGTTTTCCGTCGTTGTCAACCCATATAGAACTTTTTGGATTAAGTTTTCGAACGATTTTTACGATAACTTTATGCTCGCTGTTTTCCGTGCTGTTTAACTGATAAAAGCCTGGTGTTATAATTTTGTCGAGATTGATTTCCGCCATTTCTGTTAATTTATTGTTGTCAGTCTTGTTTGTATTCTTGTTGAATAGATTCTTGAGAATTTTGAACATTTTTGAGTGTCATATTGAGTACTGTAAAAATCTGAGTTTCTTTCAAACGAGTTATGTAATGTTCCTGTGATACAGTTCTGATATTTCTCCAGGTTTTGAAACATTCTGGACAGAAGATATTTTGTCGCTCAACACAAGCATAAGAAATGTACAGAGGCTTTAAGCAGCTTATACATTTCCAAGCAGTCTTCGTTGTGAACTTATATCGTATTCTACACGAACTCTTACGAAATCTATTCGCGAAAAGTTGATATGTTTGTTCCTTAGTCAGTTCCATTCATAAGTTGGTAATTAACTACCGAATCGAGTTTGGAATATGGATTCGACAACACTATGTGAGTTTTAATTCCAATAGGCTTGCGACTCTTCCAAAATTGCCACCATTTTTTCTTGCTCCAAACTATCTCGTTTGCACAAGTAAAATCGTTGTGAATCTTTTCGGTAAATTTCTGTATATCTAATGTTTGCTTGTTTGTAACTTTATCCTTGCGATGCAGAACTGACATTTCTAAATCAATCCATTTATCTTTGAACGCTATATCGAAAGTGTTAGTTTGAAACTTTAACGAATCAACAGTCTTTCGTAAATTGCTTGAAAACCCTTCTAACTTGATGATATAGTTTGTTTTCGCTTGTAAAACGTGCGACATATTCTTGATTTTCAATTTAGAATCTTCAAGAGCCTTTGCAGTTGTTTCATTAACTGTTTCAAGTTCTTCGTTCTGTAATTTAATCGCATTTAACGAATAACGCATATTACCGTTTTCCAGTTTCAAACTATCCAAAGTTTGATTGGAAAGATAAAAATTGTTCTTGTAACGGTCTACTTCGTCGCGAAGAGGTTGAACAATTTTAGTGTTCACATACCAAGCTGCTACTCCAACAAGTAACAACCCGGCAATTATTGAGATTATATTTTTCATATCGTGTTTGTTATTAAAAGGTTCGAACCTGCTTTATACTTCGTGTTGTATGTACACTTAGACGCAAAAATATGATTAAACATATTTATATAAAATAATACCGAATGCCGACCGAATTACATCAATCCTAAACATTGGTTTGTACGAGAGGCGAATGCACCAATCAAATTCTATATTACAGGTTCGAACCTTATTATTTAACTTGTTTCACTACAGTCTTTTTGAAACTTTTCTTCAAGTGCGTTTCAACTATTTGTTTTCCAAGAAACTGAACTTTATCGCTATATTTAAGAGCTTCGAAAGTCTTAGAATCGTACATTAAAATTGATTGAATTTCTGACTGTGTAACTTCGTCGAATTCCAATCCTTTCTTCGTTTCGACCTTTTTGCGAACCTTCTTTTCTTTTGGGGGTTTCATATTCTTAAAATATATGAACGAAGGAACTCGCGGTCTTTGTTGGTAGCGATTTACAAACTTGGTCTGCAAAGCTCGAAGAATAGAATGCGATGTCGATGCTTCCCAATTTATACCTCTGATTGAGAACAAATTGTCTGCAAGATTTGGATAACCTTTAGCAATGTTATTGACCAAAATAAACCCAAATCGTTTAACGTCATATCTATCCTTGTTTGCAAATCGTTCTTTATTTGTAAAGAATGCTGTTTGAAAATCGCTGAATTCTTTGAAAAAACTATCGTTCGCAGCCATATCGTTATGTTATTTTCAAAATAATACGGAAACAATCACGGATAATATCTCGATTCTCTTCAGCATTTCTAACAACAAACAAATAATCGATAAATTGTAATTTACCTTGCTTATTAAGTTCTAAAAATAATGTCTTGAACTGTTCGAAATTACCATATTCGTAACTTTCATAAAGATAATCACAAAAGTCTTCAACTTCGTAATAATCGGTTTGTTGTTTTAGTGTCCTATTTATTCTCATCTTTGTTAGTATTTTGTGGTTCTGAAATATCGCTAATAATCTGAATTATTTCTCCTGCTTCATTATTGCAGATGTATCGTTTTAGTGTTGTTTGGTCGAAAGCATAATAACTTTTCCAATCTGTAGCTCCCGCAATTCTTGCCGAATAACGTTTAACACACTTGGAGAAATCATATATCCTATGGAACAATCTAACTTTGAAAGGTTCTACAAACATTTCAGGACCACAAGCAGAATTCAGATACCAAACGATATAATCTATTTCGGTTTCGTTCTGCATAATAAATCCCATAAGATTTAACCTATCAATCGCTTGTTGTATATCAGAATTGATAAGTGCTGATAAAGTGATGTTCGAAGGGGTTTCGACATCAACCCAAGTAACGTAATTCATATTTCTTTTTCTTAATTTTGTTCTTATTATTGCTTTCTTTGATATTATCCGGGATTACCACATATTTATAAGCAATTCTTGGTGTTTCGTTGTCAACGATTGGTTCTCTTCGTAAGATTAACGAAGGTACATAGAATTGGAGCTTCTTTTTTCTTTGGTTTCTCATATTCAAATTATGTTATAAGGCAATCAATAATTTCCAACAACTTATCTAACGAAGTTTTAACAGTCAGAGGCAATTCTGTTATTCTTGGCGTAACACCTTCATAGAATTCATATATCTGATGTTGTCCACGAAACTCTGTTGGTAAGTTAATCGCAAGACATTTGTTATTATTCATATTCTTAATATACGAATAAATTTTATTATTATCGTCCGTACAATAGAATAAACCAAATTGAACGTCTTTGAGAGTATTATAAAACAACTGCAATTTACGTTGCAAACACATCATAAGTTGTTCGTTGTCATATTCGGTATAATCCCTAACATATTCGATAAACTCTGTTAGATGATTTTTCCAATAATCTTTACAGACATATTGTAAATCAGCAACTAACTGACTCTTATAAAAATCGAAGACTTTTACAAGTCTATCTGAAAGTGGTTTACCGGGTTCACATTCGTTCAGTTCAAAATCTACAAACTTTATTCGATTTTCTTTTATATTTCCGTAAGGTATTTTGAATTCTGTTTGAATTACAAATTTTGGATTGTTATGATACAAACCCGAACTAACGGATATATTAAAGTGTAAATTAAGTTTGGGTGCTTTGTTTGTTGACAATTTGTAATTTTGATTTGCATACCAAGATATATTTTGCTTACTTGTCCTATTGAATTCGTAACAAGGTTCAAAACTATCTAAGGTTTTATGTAGTTCGTTGTAAGCGAAATAATAAAATTCGCGAACGATGTTTGGCAACACCTTTTCGCGAATTTCACAAATCTTATTATCGAACTCTTCAAATTCGATTTTATCCATTTTTCGATATTTTTATATTAGTAATTAAACTTTCTATCGGATATTTCCGGTAGTATAATATGATATAGGTTATCGGAAACTATAAATAGAATCGGGTTGCGAACTAAGTTCGCAACCCGATTTCCTAATATCCATCGATGTTTTCTAATGTTAAGTACTTGCAAATTTCCTGAACATCGTTGATTGTCAACGGGGATAATAACGTTTCCCGAAGGTTTGCAAAATATCCGTTCTCTGGTCCGAAAGGGTTAAGAATGAATAATGCTGACGGAAATACAGTATCGTTCCAAACCAGTTTTCTTCTTGGGTCGAAAATTAAACCTCGAATTGGAACCTTATCAACATAATAAAAATCCACATTTTCAAAGGTCTTTTGGTCTTCTTCAACAGCTTTGATAACTAAGTCAATCAGATAGGTACCGTTGAAATCTTCGCAATCAAAGATAATAACAGACTTTCTTTTAGTCTTAATCATCGGAGTACCTTCATTGTCAAACATTGTAAGGCTGAAGAGATTATCGGTAAGATACTTCAACTCGTCAACATACTTACAATTAAGTTTCGACAGAAGGTCTTTGAGTGTTAACTTTGACATAAATTAACAACGCTTTTTATCTTCGCCAAGAACTACCCAGTCTTCAGCAAGAATATCGGTTTGAGATGCTAACCAACCGCGAAGGATTTTGTTATCTGCTGTTTTCATAGCGATAATAGGTAATATCTCGAGAATTCCATCTTCTTCGTTTGCTGGATAACCTTCGATAAGGAATATGTACATATCCTTTCCGTTCCAACCCATACGAGTTGCCAACTTACCTTGTTTGATTGCGGCAATCGCATCTCCAAAATTAACTTGTTGCATAACCTTTTTCTTTTTGTTATAAAATTAAAAATTAAAATAAATCTTCCAATGCTTCTTCGAAAATTTGATTTGATTCTTGATTGATTGCAGCTGCTATCTTATCATAATCGTAAGTACTTTCAAAAATAATATCTGATAGTTGTTCGAACTCTCTGTTGAATTGTTGCTGAATATCTGTTGGGATATTATCAAGCGACAATTGAATTATCCTGCGATTATGACAAAAGTGTTCGTAACACTTATTGATAAGAGTTTGTCGGTCTTCCATCTGAAGAGTTAAATCCAGCTTGTTGAAGACTGACGAAATAAAGTTACCAATCAACCAGCGAACATCTGTTTCATCGTTAAGATAATGTGCTAATGGTTTCGGAGCAAGTTTGTCAAGCATCTTTTCGGTTGGTCCATAGACTCTTGAACCTGATGCAGACTTCCATCGAATTATAGGAAATACATTATCTTTCTTATCTCCACAGAAACTCTTAACGAAAGCGGTGTGATTTCCGTTGGCAACAGATATTCCAGCACCAAATGTACGGTCAATCTTAGTTTCTCCCAATCTATCTCCAATACACACTACTGATAGTTGGTCGAAGAAACTTTGTTTTGAGTCCTGATATTCTGATACACTTTCGAACATCTGTTGAACACCTACAATCTGATTTGAAGCTTGCAAGTATTTTAGGTTTTCGTTAAGTACCACAATTTCACCGTTACTTGCAGCCTTCGAACGTATATTGCGGAATAAGTGATAGTTGGGACGAACAACTTGTATAAGGTCTCCGTCAGTACAGAACACATATCCTTGACAATTACTTGGTAATTTCTCTCCGATAAGATACAACAAATCGTCTCCCTCTGCATTACTTATCGCAAATGTTGGAATGTTAAATCCTGGAAGAGTTGCGAACCATTCATTGTAGATACGATAGAAATGTTCGAAATTGATTGAAGACTCTTCTTTCTTTTCCTTACGATTTTCCTTGTAACCAATTGGTGTATCAGCTTCAAATCCTAAAGCATCAAAGTAGAAAGGTCGCTTGTTGCACAATTCGCGACGCCAAGAACCCGTATCAGCTACGAAGATTACTTGGTCTAATATATTCTTGTTTTGAAAAGTATCGATAATAGCTTGAAGATTACTTATCAAATTATTTCGAAATCTTTCTTGGTCCAGTTCTGACTCCAATGTACATTCTTCAGTACCTTTATTCAAGGACATTAACGAACGCATTGCGAAATAGTTACCGTCTACAATTAGAAAATGTTTGTTCATTTGGGTTTATTTTTATTAGTCAACTACATCAGTATTTTTGAAATCAAAACCGTTAATCAATTTGTCGATACCTTCAAGTAATCTATCGCGATTGTATAACGAACAAATGTGTCGAATTTCTTTCGGATATTTCATAATACCTTCTCGAAGCAACTTGATATTAGTTTCTCTTTGATTCCAAATAATAACTGGTTCCAACCCCTTTTCGACAGCCAAACAACACCATTCATAAACCTTACCGTTTCTGAAGAAATCCTGTTCGGTTTTTTGCTTCTTGTCTCCGAACTCAATTGGTTCATAATTGATAAAGATTGGTGTAATTCCAAGTTCTATACACTTTTCAATTTCAGCATCAATGCGAACATCACAAAACACGATATTGTTTGGATATGCAGATTTCTCAAGCATATCAAAATCAATAGTTGCTTTGTTCAGTAAGTTCTCGATTCTTTTAACCGAATAAGGTACAACATTTTCAGCACCGTTGCTTCCATAATTCGAAAGTACATCTCCGGCTTTCCAGTGCATCTTGCGAATTTCTGGTTCAGTCCTTTTAACCTTTTCAAGCGTTTCCGTATCATAACCGGTAATACTTTCGATTGCGGATTTGATAGGTGTTGCTAAACGATACTTGGCAAATTTATATTTATCTCGTAAGTGATTTGCTATTGTATCTTTGCCAGCACCTGATAACCCGTAGATAAAAAACTTAAATTGTTTCTTGCTCATTTTTGTTGTCGAATATAGTTTGTAAATTCATATACCAATGCGGAACGTATATTACCATACGCATATTACTCTGTTTAATCTCTTCCAAAGCATCAGGGTTCGAATATGTTAATTTCAAATCATAATTGATAATATCATTTTCGTCAACTTTGTAGATAATACCTTTCGATAATTTCATATCTTTGTTGGTGTTATACAAAATCGGTTTATGAAATACCACAATACTATTGAAATTCTTTGCGAACTGCATATTATCCTGAAACGAAAAATACGACCAAATTACGGTATGTTTCTCTTCGGGAAATTCTTGCAATGCTTTTTGGATAAGTGGTTCAGAGTTTGTACGCTCGTCAATAATAATAAATTTCGTTCTTACATTGGAAGCATTCGTAAGTCCCTTGACAAAATCGATAAAAATCTTGTTGTCGAACCTATGAAATTCATAATTTTTATTTGTATGTTGTGGCTTCGTAAGAACGAAAAAAATCATTTGAATAACTGTTTTAACTCTGCGATTAAACCAAGGAGCGAAGTAAATTTGTTGATAGAATTGTTATATGCTGCGGAATAATTTGAAACTAAAACAGCACATTTCAATACGAAATCAATTTTACCTTCGTCGATAAGGAACTCAAAGAACGGTTCTCCAAGCGATTGCAAACATTCTTTTTCCTTTCCTTTATATATCGAAACTCTCTCATATAGTTCTTTTCCGTTAATTGCCGGATTCATAACTATACTATAAAGGTCTGAATTCTGATTACCAGTTTTGTTCAGATTCGCAATAGTTTCAACTGACAGTGGTTGATTTAAGTTCTTGAGCTTCTGAAGAATAATAATCAACTGACGAAAATCTGGGTACAAAAGTTGTACAAGTTTTTTGATACCGTCAGTATCATAAGGGATTTCTTCGGCAACACAAATATCTCGTATCTGTTTCGCAAAGTTCATCTTTTGCTGCTTCAATTCTTCTCCTGAAAAGTCAAAGCAAATCTGTTCGCAACGGGATTTAATCGCATCGTTAACTTTCGCAACTTCGTTGGTAATAAAGATAAAACTGACGCTCTGCATCTTATCCAAAGCAATTTTGAAAGCATCTTGCAGATTATCTCTGATGTTTTCACACTCGTCGATAATGATTAACTTAGGCTTTCCGATAACACTGTGACCAGTTGCGAACGGATAGATTTTGTTATTCATAGTATCGATAAGAAAGTTGTTCGAACCTGATAAGTATAATGTTTCGTATTCCTTTGATAAAATACGAGCACTTGATGTCTTACCTGTTCCTGGTGTTCCGTGTAATAACAATCGGAAAGTTTTGTTACTTAAACACTTGTCAAATGTTTGTCGAACAGTTATTGGAAGTTTAACCTCGTCGAACGTGTTCGGGAAGTACTTCTCAATAAAGTACGTAGAATTCTGTTTGTTCATTTTCGATTATAATTATTTTTAATGTACCAAATGTTTCTCCATATAAACTGTATACTTTCACCTTTCAATCTTTTCGAAAGTATATCTATTACCTTTTATAAATCCGAGATTTTCGCAGGATATGAGCTGATAATTACCTCTTGCAAATCTTCCCAAATCTATGTGTACAATCCCTTTATCTCTCATACAATTTTTGCCCCAGTTACACATAACCATACAATTAGTTGTTTGTAAAAAGATTTTCTTGTTTGATAATTTTGGAATTTTCCAGATTGTATTATCTGGTTGATAAATGATTCCATTAACTCCTGCAACATTGCATTTATGATATACATAATCTTCCGGTAATATGCTTCCGATAATACCCTCTCGACGGATTATTTCTCTGTTGTTGTCAAACCAATAAAACCCGATAAAGAAAAGTATCAAAAATACCAGAAGAAACTTGAACCAAAGCGGTATCTGGTAATTATTTGCAACACATCTACAATGTTGATGCGATTTGTGTATTAACGGAACATACACATACAATAGGTGAATTATCATAACTCGTTAATTATTTTCAATTAAACTCCTTGGCGAAGTCGTCTCCGTCTTTCCCTATAAGATTTTCGAATTCACATTCAAACAATGTTGAACCTCCGCTTGAAAAACTTTTAACAACTTTGAAATTGCCTACAACTACAGTATAGTTATAATTCCAGCATCGAAAGGCTCGCAACCTTTGTCCAACTTCCTGCAAACAATTCAATTCATAATAAATATCGCTACCAGTTTGGGTATCGATATAAATTGTTTTCGAACCTTTTCTGTGTGCTACCACAATACCAAAATATGGTCTAACAGTTAACGACACAACAGTTGTATACCAATTCAGATTTTCTAAACCTGATTCGATTCCTTTCAATCTTTTAACGATATTACCCATTTCCCACACAAAGATTACGTCCAACATACGAACATTCAAAGCAATTTTCATATTCAAGAGCTTCGAAACTTTCAATCTTAAATCTTGAATAAGTACTATGTGTTCCTGCGTGACTTATTTGAAATTCACGAAATGCACGACCAGATTTCAAGCGTTTATTCAATTTATCTAATAACGTTTTATGTCCTGTCGTATCAATCACAACTTCATTTGTTGGGTTGTTAAATGCACATCGAACGTCGTTAAAAACGTTACTTTCAAACTTAATTTGACAATTAAACCAATTCATAATTTTATCTTAAATTTATACCAAGCGTGTACATATAATGCTTGGTGTATTTATTATACTTATAACTTACGATGCGGCAGTTTGCCAATACCTTATCGTCAAGTTTTAACTCCTTAATTCTACGGGTTTTGTGACAGTATTTCTCAAATGTCTTTATCGGACCTTCCAAGTGATTACACCAAAGTAGTATCTGATTATTAGTTGTTCCGTAAATGTCACATTCGAAAGCACCTCGCAGTTCTACACCGTCAACTGTTAGAACCTTAAATCGCTTATTCATATTCTGCAAGTTTTACATTTTCGAATTTAGCTAATTTATGTTGCGGAAGTGTTGCAGCAAGCCAGTTAGCTGTTGGATATATTTGAACAACTTCGATACCAGTTTCTTTCAGAAGTTCCAAACCTTCGTCCAGGTGATGTTTATCCGAATAGAACAATTTCTTGATACCAGCCTGTATAATCATTTTCGCACAATTCAAGCAAGGTGAAGTTGTTACAAACATTGTACAACCGTTCAAGCCCATAGACCCATTGCGAAGTAATTTCATTAGTGCATTGGATTCCGCGTGTAACACTGTTGGAAGTGTCAAACCTGATTCTTCGTCTTCGCAACAATTTTGAAACCCTGATATGGTTCCGTTATAACCGTCTGAAATAATTTGGTTGCCCTTTAATATGAGACAACCAACTTTCCTTCGTTCACAATATGAATTTGACGCTACTGTAACGGCAAGGTCCATAGTGTTTATTTCGAAGTCTGAATACCTTCGTCTCTTAATTAGTTTGGACATTTTATTTTATTTTTGTTACGATTGCACCATAGAGTAATTTCTCTTTCGATGTTATTTCCGATTGACCGACACAGTAACCTTTAACCAAAGCATAGTACTTACTATAATTTAATTCGTTCGGTGTAATAACCGACCAAGGTTCTTTAATTGATTTGTTATCGATTCTTGCAAGTTGTTCAACCTTGATTTCTGATAAACGTTCGGAATCTTTTACTTTCTTCAAATCATAAAATACCAAAGTATTTCTTGTTGTATGTCCAATACAAAAGTACTTTGGATTCTTATTTTCGTAGATAACACGACCTACTAATAGTTTGGGATTTTCTTCCCATAAATTCTTAGACATATTATATTTGATTTATTTGGGTTGATACATATATTTAACCTATCGATAATATCCGTGTTATCCGAAAATTATTGATAATTAAATATCAAAAGGTTTTATATTAACTTCGGGCAGATTGTTCTTACCAAAATCTTCAACTTTCTGTTCTTGATTTGTTTCTGTTTCGAACTTAGCTTGGAGTTCTGATTCCTCAGAGTTTGCTTGTTCCATAAGATACTTGTCAATCATTTCTTGGTAATTATGCAACGAAGCTTCGTCGGTCCGGACTTCGTCTGGATTTTCAATCCAATCCTTGACGTGTATCGAGTTAGCATAGAGTTTGATAGTAATTGGTAACAGACACGAAATCAACACCGCAAATATGAAATCGAAGATTCTAAGCTCTTCCATATTCATCAGCATTTCACGAGCATAATAATAGAAGTTAATTATGATACTGATAACTGTAAACAGATTGACGGCAAGCATCGTACGTTTGTAATCTGCTTTGCCTCGTTCTGATTCATCTCTGTTATCTGCTGTTAGTACGAAATATAACAACGAACTTGATATGAAAACTGACAACATAATTGCTTGTATAATTTTCCAATATCCTGTCAGCGAAGATATATTGATACTCAAATAGTAAGTATGGAAAATTTCTGCAACTGTTCCGGTTACACAGTAAACAACACCAAACTCTCTACTTGCAAAAAGTACAGATAAATTCCGAATTCCTGATTTTAACTTTTCTCCAACGTTCATATATGATATTTTTAATAAACGAACGGAGATTGAATTTTACTCCAACCCCCGCTCGTGACCCTAAATAATTAACTACAAATAGTACTAAATCACTTTCAATTATTTACTTTCTGTAAAATTTCTTGTAAGTGTTTGTTTGAATAACTTGTAGAAAGAATCTTGGTATTCACAATCGCTAATCGTATTGAAGTTTTCACGAATTGACTTCAATGTGTTAAGTTCTGATAGATGATTGAAAATTTCGGCGTAAGTTGCAAGATTACTTTCAGTAGTTACAATCTTGGCATTTTCAATCAGACTAAGAATCTGTTGCAAGTGATTGTAAGTTGTTACCCCGTTCTGAGCAAGTTGTGATACCAAATAAGTCTTTTGCTTTTCGTCAACCAAAGTAACGATACTAATCAACTTATTGATGTCTTGTACGATACGGTCTGCTTCGTCCTTTGGAAGTTCTTCACAAACTGTCTTAACGTTTTCTTCGTAAGAACCAATACCAATTGCAATCTTTTCGTCAAGTTTTTCGTTAACCTGGTGAAGAAGTTCTGCACCAAAGATATTAACGATTTCTTCTGACATTGGCTCTTTGTAAAGTTCCTTCTTCATACAAGCTGCTATGTAACCTACAATACTCTTAACATTTTCAGCATTCTTTTCAAGCATCAATGTATCGATAATCTGAATTACATACTCAGCATTTAATTCTCCCGGAAGTGTTTCGTTCTCTGCAATTTCTTGAAGGAATTTGAACATCGTAACATCTGGCATATTACCATACAAGAAACCATCGTTGCGTTCCTCTTCTGGACGACTCATCAAGAATTCCTTGATACGATTGTTCATAGTTTCGTACCCAAGTTCTTCGATAACTTCATTATCGTCTGTTGCATTCTTAGCAGCTTCGATAATTTCCTTACGAGCTTGTTCCGCATAAGATTCAAGTAGTTCGTTTGCGCTCTTGAAGATTTCCTCTGTAGGAGTTACCTTAGGTTCGAAGAATGATTCAATCTTGATACCAGCTTTCGTCATATAATCAACGAATTCCAATACAGCAATAATCGCATCTCCGAAGATGTAAGAATACTTTGAAATTAACGAAAGACTTGTAGAGAAAGCCAATGTATCTGTGAAGCTCTTGTTCTTGTAAAGTTCAACAACCTTGCTTGCAATGTTCGCAGTCCATTCAACCTCTGCATTGTAAATCGTATCGTTAAATTGTAGGATATTAAGTGCAGATGTAATTTTGTGGTCTTTGAAAGCTTCTGCCAATTCTCTGATGAAAATACATTTACTTGCTGAGATTGAAAGACCTTCCAAGATTTCTATGATAGTTGCAAAGTAATCTGGAGTTGCTTCGAAACCAATAGCATCTGTTAAAGCCTTTTCGGAATTATCCAGTGCAGTTTCAAAGATTTTCTTAAATGATTGCTTGGCAGTTGTTAGACGTATAAGTGACTTCCAAGTATTATGCAAACGTTCTTCATCTTCAACTTGAATCTTTTCGCCTTCACCAGCAAGTACTTGTAACAAACGAGCTTTAACAACTTCAATAGACTTTGGGTCAAGTGTTTTACGTTGTTGCAAAAATTGGTCACCAGCAACATAACCGAATGCCCCAAGATAGTTGAAGTCTTCTGTTGTTAGATGTCCGTCTTCTCCCATAATCGGGATTTTGAACCCTTCCATTTTCTGAAGAGTTTCGTTACAAACCAAATCGAGTTGATTTGGAGCATTCATAGTATGACCCTGCTGATGTAATAACTCAATAGTTTTACTAACAGAGTTCGGAGCATTTACTGCGGGATTTTCTTTTTGTTGTTGAAACATATCTGTTTATTTTAGGTATAAAAATGTTATAACTGAAACCGCAACCAGTAACAACCAGAGTACGGTATATTTTGCACGAGCAAATAGAATCGATGTTCTATAATAATTAAAATATATGTCGAATAGCCACTTAGACTTTGTACCTTCTGAATCGAAGATGTTTTGATTGGGATAAACATCTGATGTAATATCGATGTATTTCTCTACGAATACTAAATCAGCTGCTCGTAATTTTTCCATAAACACCTGATAAAAATCATCATTCAATCTTTGATTGATTACTTTCTTATTATCGATGTATTCATATTTTGCATTGTTTGACGGAATACCGCGATTTTCAATGTAAAATGATGTAAGGGAAATGTCGAAGTTGTTAGCTACAATCCAATCCCAACATATATCCGAATCAACTAATGATTCGACAATGTTACCTAACCAATGTTTGCGATAAATCCAAGCTTCGATTACGAATAATATGGGTTGAAAAATAAACCCGATAAATTTTGTTATAAAATTCTGTCGAAACCAATCAAGGAATTTTATCGTCTTTGTATTGAAATTTTCCATATCTTTGTGAATATGTTCTACTTAGAATTCCTGAACTTTGTTGCGAACTTACACATATGAATTACGAAGTCCTCAAAATGTTCGTTAGGAATTGTTATACTCAATGTATCTCCGCCTTCGATATTATCGTAAATTGTATGATAGCTACTATTTGCTATCGTACCTTCAACATCGTAACCTGAAAGATAATTGAATAGGCTGATAATTTTTGGGTCACCCCACATAAGGTCAATGTCAGTAATCTCTACAGTTTGGTATTGATTACCTGGACAATCTATGTACTCTGTATCTTTCCCAGAATTTACAATTTTACAGGCATTTTTAATTTCTGTAGCAACCTGCGGTTCAATCTCTTCACGAGCTTCTCTAACGAAACGTTCCAAAGAATCTTTATGAATAATTTCGTCTGTAAATGGTTGATGTACTATCAAACCTCCGTTGGCATCTCCTGTTGGAACTTTATCTGAATCAATTTCTTCTGGTTTATCCGGGTGTTTTCCATTTGGATTAGGATTTGGTGTCGGAATAGGTTTGAGACCTCCATTACCATTACCTCCCGAACCATTATTACCTCCGTTGTTATCTGGATTTAACACATCATCTCCAATACCAAATTTAATACCTTCGATAATTGTATCAGATAAGTGTTGAATAGTTTCTAATCGAGGAGTTAACAACGACATTTGCATCTCGAAGTTAATCTTAACCGAAAAATTACGAGTAGATGAACCCATATCCGCAGCAGGTTTTTCTAATGTTGGAGATTGAAAAACATAAGTTGCTGGATTGTTGAAACCTAATGTTTCATAATAGAAGATATTTTCGCTGATAGCCAGTGTCGAAATAACTTCGAAATTACTTAATGCTTGGATAAAATTTGGTGATACAAAATCAATAGCGATTGATAATTGCAAAGGCACACGACGAACATTGACCTTATAATCTTGGTCTTCGAACTTATAATAGATACTATTGAACGAGTTAGTGAATTGGTCGGGTTGTAATTGAATATCTTCGACATTGATAACAACTCGTGGAGTCTTTGCAATTACATCTTGATGTTTGATATTATCTTCAAACTTTTGACGAATGATATAAGAGTAATCCCCGTTGTACTGAAAGTAAACTGGAATATCTTCGTGAATCCTGTTAATCTTAGATTCTAAATCAGCTACGAAAGCAATCAATGCAGTTTCGAGCTGATTAAATGAAAATTTTATATCTGAACGTATCATATTTTATTTATAAAAGATTCAAACCTACCGTACTAACCTTTCAAATCAAATATAGATTTGATTACATATCCGTCAGTTTTTGCTTGTTCCCTTCTGTTACGAGATTGGATATTTTCAAATAAATCTTTCCCAACAATTTCAATCGAACCTTTGCGAATGTGTCGTTGAATTTTCTCGTGAAACTGTTGAAATGCTAATGTATGGTTTATATCAAAATAATCACAAAAAATTAGAAATATAAGAGCTATATTTTTTTGATGTAACTCTGTAGTAATTATTTTAAGCGTCTTAACAAATAATCGATTAAGTCTGTCTGTATCATTAAGTAGTACTTCCGAATCAACTAATCGGTCTTTTTGTGTTAATGTTGAATCGATGCAGAGTTGGATTGAATCATATATTTCTTTGAAATCAAATTCGTCCTCTTCGGGCATTGATAAACAAGTCATATAAAGCCGCTGCAATGGAGCGTAAAATTCCGTACCTTGTACGTTGCCAGTAGTGTTAAAATCCATTTGAATGTCTCTTTGTTGAATGTATTTCCGAATTAAAATTCGGTTGATAGTCTAATTATTTCTTGGTGCCTAAATCTAAAATTGTATACGGAAACTTTTGCTCGTCGTAAATCTTCAATCTTTGATTACCGTGCTTCTTTAAGGCTGAGTGTGTCATATTATCGTATATGTCATAGATTTTCGCAACCTTCTTATCTGGGTGTAATCGAATAGTTCTACCGATTGATTGTCTAAGTTTTATAAATGCTTTGATAGGGTCTGGTAAAACCAAATTCGAAAGGTTATTGATACTAATACCTGTTGACATAGTATCGTAAGTTGCAAAGATTACGTAATTGTCGTTGTCTTTGCAGTCTTGAATAATTTCCAATCTTCGTTTCAAAGGAATTGTACCGTGAATAACTCCATATTTGAAAGGTAGATTATGCTCTGCTATGAATGCTCCGAACATCTCCGATAATGAATTGATATATTCGATTTTCGTGAATAGTACCAAACTATTACCAGAAAGTTTTGTAAGCAATTTTATAATGAGTTTGTTTCTCGATTCGAGATTGGCAATATATTCTAATTCTGCGTGATACTTTTCCAAACCAACAATTCCAGCATCTTTCAATTCCTTTGCGTAAGAACCTTTGTAATTGATTCGAAGTACCTTAATATCAATGGGTGTTGAAACTCCATCTTCGATAAGTTCGTGAGTTAACTTCTGAAAACGAACAGGACCAAACATAGAAACAATGTTCAGATAATCCAAAGTATTATATTCTGGATAAGTTCCCGACATTCCAATAACATATTCACAATGATACATTTTCGCAAATATCTCTTGCTTGATACTATATGCTTTGGAAGTATGCGCTTCGTCAACAATCAACCCTGTGAATTCATCGAAATACTCTTTGTCAAAGTTTGATAACATTTGATAAGTTCCGATAATTACCTGAGCCTTTAATTGTTCTTGTGGGGCGGAATATACTGTTGAGATTTTAATTCTTTTCGAATCATCTTCGAACTCTTGGAACTCATCTGTATCTCCGATAAATTGTTCTGCCAAGTTACGACGAGGAACTACAATCAAAATCTTAGGCGCTCTGCGATGGTCCTTGTCGATTTGTGGTAAGGTATCATATAATTCGTTGATGTAACGAAACATCAAGTATGTGATAAAAGTTTTACCTCCAGAAGTTCCTACTTCAATTCTACCAAATCGATGTTTGACACATTCGAAAGCTGAGTACTGTTGGTATGAGTATTTTTCGTCTGTTGTAGAAATCTTTTCTGGAAGTTTCAAGCCTTGTACCAATTTCTGAAACGAATCCCAATCGCAACGCTTATCGATTAGTTTTTCTTCTTTAACAAGTTTGCAAGGATAATCAAGGTCATCAAGTATTTTCTTAACATCGTTCCAAAATTGAACTGGAAAACATTCTAACCCTCTTTGGTCATAATAAAACGATGCTGTTATGTTCTTATTAAACGATTTAATATATGGTTTGTATTCCGAGCGAGTACAAACTTGTTTAATAAGTTTTACAATTCGAGCATCGTCTTCTTCGTCGTAATCAGTTATAACTTGAACGAACGACTTATTATATTTTCCTTCCAGAACTTGAAACTTAATCATCGAACTTTTGTAATTTGGGATTATACTTTATTTGAACTTGATATAAATTCTTTCCGGACTATTTGGTTTTTATGGACATTTCAAGGCCTTTGAATCTATCTTTTAACTGCTTGTATACTTTGAACGTATTCTTCATATTTCGCATCGCAATAGAGATTATCTCTGTACTGTAAATTCAAAGCATTAACATTCTTCCAAAGTTCGATAAACATATTGATACCAGTTATTCGAGAAAGTACTGAACGATAATTCTCTAATGTTAAAACTGTTGTAGTATGTTCTTGGTAACCAATTGCGAACGGTTGATTGTTTGATGCTTGATATTCTGCGAACTTTGATAACTTATCTGTTTTAATGTCGTATAAAAGAATATCTTCGTATCTGAAACCTTCTCCAATTCCAAGCATATATTTCATACCCGGATTGTAAATAACTACCAAAGGTTTTTCCAAATGATTTGCTAACTTCTGTTTGTAATCGTTGAGATTTAATCCCATACAATTTAACGGAAGGTTCAAGCTGATTTTGGTTTTTAATGCAACTTTTGGTGCTGTTTTGGTTTCGTCAATCTTGCCAAGTGAACGAATAAGATTGTTAACTTGATTACGGAAATCTGAAATATAATTAGGATTTTGTTGTTCGATTGTTTGCATCGTGTTCATATCCATATTACCAAAGATTTCTGGTATTGATAATGATTCGTTCAGGGATTGCAACACATTAGAATTCTTATCGAAATATGTTTTAACATATCGAAGGAAGGCATACGGATTTCCGTTGTAATTGATTACGGAAGGTACAGGTTGTGTGCGAACATTACTATCTTCCGATTCGAAAAGGTTGTAAACTTCAGATTCAACACTTTCAAATAGTCTCTCGAAACGAAGGTTGTTACGTTTGATGTTAGTAACTGACTGAGCAAGGTTCTTGTCAGCTTTGATAAAAGGTTTTAGTGATTCCGAAAGATTCGAAACCACACCAATACAATTCTTAATGTTCGCTAAGAGTTCGTATTCCTGTTTAATCTTTGTTTCTGACTTCATAAATCATTATTTAGTTTAGAGTCCATATTCTTTTTATATACTCCAAGGTAAGTTCCGATATTGAGAATAATTGTGCTCGCAACTTCTGATTCGAAGATGATTTGAGAAAACATTCGGTAAAATCCTCGTTCGAGGTTCGTAACCTTTCTTTCCGTTTCTTCTTTGATTCTAATCATAATTTAACATATTTTTACAAATTAAGCTATATCGGACAAGGTAAAATGGAGGTCTAAAACATTCATACAGACAAGATGCGATTGCCCATAACACAAGCCTTTCGGGTTAAAATTTGTTAATAATTGTATATATTTTAACATATTGACCTCTGTTTTTAACAATTAGCAGGTAAAATGTTAAAATTGAGTCTAAATCTTAACAAATCCTTGCAATCGGAGATTTTTGGGGACTCAAATTGCTTAAAATCAAACCCTATATTTACTATAGGACACAAACCTAATTTCTTAAAAGTAAGTGCGTTTTTGGAAGCCGAAATTGTACTTGTCATCACTGGTAATACTGTTAATCGTTAGACTTGCGATGTATATTAAAGTCTGGTGGCCATATCCTTTAACAAAACTGGAACATCTTCTAATCGTTTTTGATTAGGATTTGCGACAGTTTTCTTATGTTGAATAGGTTTGAACTCACTGGTACTTTCTCCGGAACCTTCTATCTGAATCTTATCGAAACGTTTTACTGTATCTTCAACAGATTTTGATTTCGTTACTTCCTTACCGTTCTTACCTTTCTCTTTATATTTAACGACAACGTTTTTAACTTCAGATGCGATACACGGCATAAAGTCGAAAGCATCAGAAATCATACGTTCTACAGCGTGATTTTCGTAACCAAAGAATGAACGACTTACTCTTGAAAGATTGTGATTATTCTTAGTGTTCTTGATTTTCTTTGGAGCATAATATAATCTTGATTTACCGGTGTTGAACATCATTTCAATACCAGCTCTATCCTTTGGCATTGCAGATTTCAACTTAACTGTGAAAGACATCTTCGTGGGAAATTCGAGGAACGATAGATTGTCTGTCGGAAAGTTAACATCAACTCCTGTACAAATTAAGTTGCCAAGACATAGAATTGGGTTCTGTGGATTACCAACAGTTAGATGCCAGAAACCTGTAGGTTCTCCAGATAGAAGTGAGTTCGAAGCTGGAATACCTGGTCGTCCCATAGTATCTAAGAATTTACCAACAGCAATATGTACCGCTCCTGTAGTGATTTTCTTTAATGCTCCGAGAGCACTTGAAGGGTTCGAAATGAAATTTTTCACGGTTGAAACGATGCCTTCAAATGCTTTCTTAAATCCAAGTAGGATATTATCCATAGGGTCTGCTGAACCTCCGATGCCATTCATCCACTGAAAGTGTTTTAAGTACTTCGCAGGTCTTTTACCAACCCAATATCTTGAACCTCCCCAAAACTTACCGTTGTTAAATGTTACGGCAAGAACGTTTCCAAGAATATCTCGCATAGCATATTCTGGTGTTCGTCCGTTGATACTACGTAATTCATAATCAAATATCAAATCAAATTCCTTTTCGAAATTCAATCCAACATCGCGAATGTTCGTTTTCTTGATACTATCTACCGGACCATAAACTTTATTCTGGTCATATTTTGGGTCGAAGTTATATGAGTTTTCTCCGCGAGCAAGGTCCTTGTACATTACTGGGTCGATGTATTTCATAACCTTACCGACGTTACCAGCAAGTCCTACCTGTTCGCCAACCATTCTACCTTCTTCCATTTCCGATTCCAATTCCTTCCATTGCAGTGCGTAACTGAATTTCAGAATGTCATCGAGCTTGTTTTTCTCCTGAGTAAAATAGCAAACCATACGGGCTATATCAGGTTCTCCAGCATTATCCTTATCCCAAATGTTATCAGTACAAGGTGACGGAAATCTTCGAAGTGTTATAAGATGGTTAATTGGCATACCGAAATCTGCACAATAAAGGAAGTCATCTGGGTCATACGATTGAGCTCCAACACTATACTTACACAAATCGGTAAATGATGTAAATTGTCGATGCAGATTAAACTGACTTGGAATATCTGCTTCGTTAGGTGGTAAATCATTTTCAACCTTGATAAGATGGATTTTGTTTACCGCTGATTGATAGATTTTACCAGACTTTAATTTTGCCCGAACCTGTCTACGGTCTTCTGCTCGTTTTTTAGTTTCGGCATTGTGTTTTTTTACAAAGTCTTTTTCTTCGGAACCGCGAGTAAGCATTATATCCTCTCCAGTTCGTTTTTGATAAGCTGATACCGTTTGATAACCAGTATTAAAATCTGCATTATCAAACGAACCTCCGTGCAGGTAGTTATCAGTATTTTCGGTAATATGATATTCTTCGAAAAGTTTCCTATTCTCTTCGTCAATTTTCTTACCGTATATTTTCGAAAGTTTTGTTAACTTCCCTTTCAACTTTGCAACACCCATAGTTTATCGATTAAAACATTTCGTCTTCGGTTTCGAGAATATCTTCGGCATCCGATTCGTCCGCTTCCTGAGTTTCTTCTCCAGTTACTTCACCTTCAAATTCCTCTTCCGTTTCTTCTTCAATATCTTCGTTGGCAAGGTTTGCTTCGTCTGTTGCATTCGCATCTCCGTAAGTGAATCGGATATTTTTATCGTCTCCAAATCCTAACCACCTTTGTTCCAGTTCACGCATACGTTCCATAGACTCAATACTTTCTTCTGACAATTGAAGATAGTTTCGCATCATATAACTAATTGGTATCATCTTACGTGTATTACCTTCGGCATCTTCCAGTTCACCAAATTGTGACATTTGTGATGCGATGTCGATTCGTTTAGCTAATAACTCTAATTCGGCTAATGATTCATAATGGTTGAAAGCAACCCAATTCATCTTGATACTATCAAGTAATGTAAGGTCGATACCGATTTCAACTTCTTTGAGAGTTAACTGGATAATCAAAGGTTTAAGGAACAACGGATTAAGTTTCTTCCTGTGTCGATTGATTTTCTTAGCAAAGTTAATTTCGATTTTTCGTAGATTATTAACATCGGCAAACCCCCAACCTTCGCTTGAAGCTGGGTCGATACGGTCAATTGGAATATCACTGGCAGACCAGAACAACTTGCTCCAATAAGTTAGTGAATCTGTTTCAGTTAAGTCTGGACCGTTAGAGTTTACTTCTTCAATTTCTGGTGAACCTGATGATGCCGTTTCAGCTGTAAAGAATTCTCGGTAACCACTTGAAACTGGTTCGTTATTAAATGTGATTATACCATCTTCTCGGAAATTGAATTCGTTAACCATAGTTTCCTGAGCTTCCTTCAGCTTGTTAATTGCTTCGTCTCGAGCGATGTCACCAAGATTTAATTTGATATGCATACGAACCTGAGACTTAGCTGCAAACCATAATGCTTTCGAAGATTGCATTGTTTGCATAACATTGTAAGGCCTTCTCAAACTATCCACATAACTTATATACCCATAATCGAACTCATTTTCTTCGATAAGTATTACCTGATTTTCTACCAAGATTCTTTCCTTAGTATCTCCAGCGACAGCCTTCTGAATATAATATATGTCATCTCCGGATTTAACTTTCTGTAAAGTACTTGGGTCCAAAGGTTGCATACCTATAATCTCAGTTGGTCGAACCAAGTTATCATATATGATTTCATAAGCAAGTTTTCCGGTTGTCAAATACTCTTCGATAACTTCTATCAACTTATCCTCTTTGAACCCATACATCATAAGTAGTTGTGGAAAGAAAATATCGTTGATATAATCGTTGATAGCCTTCGCAGTTTCCTGTTTATCTTCGTCGATTTTCGTTATGTTAATCGTTGGGAAAACAGGATAAACTTCTTGGTCTGTATCTATAATAGCAATTTCGCTGGCAACAGTACTGACAGCTTTCTTGATTTCGTTGTTCTGAGCAAACAATAGCAGGTCGTTTCGATAATTGATATTAGTTATTGGAGAATAACCAAATAAGTTTCGATACCGAATATCTGGGTTGAAACCGTTCTGTGTATCAATACCGCCACGACTGTATAATGGGTCTGACGAAACACCGTCAGATTTATTGAGAATCTTTTGTGATAATCTCTTATCTGTAGTGTTCGCCAGTTGTATCTTTTTCGATACTTTCTTACTCAGATTACCTGCGAGGTATTGTAGGTTTGTTGATAACTTCATAATATCAAATTATTAAACTTCCGGACGTTCTTCTTGCTCGTGAATTATATTCTTTGCGATGATTTCTAACGGTAAAACCGTTATGTTCAAATTGGTTTCTTTCTGCTTCTTCCGCTGCCAACTTATCGATATATGATTGTGGCTTATCGTCTGACTTTATTCGTAGCTGATATTCGACGGAACCTAACCAGTCTTTATTATATATGTTCAGATTGTTAATCATATATGATAACGAAACATCAACCATAACTAAGTCATCGTGACCATAACTTGCTTTGTATGTTCCGTTAGTCATACGACCAAAGTTCATAGATTCTTCAATAGACTCTGGGTGAGAATCGATAATTATACCGTCTGAAACTAGTTTGACAAATGATTTAACAGCTATTGCTTTGTTGTTCGCATTCCATAGAACACCCAATTCATATTCCTTGGTAGATTTGTTTCGAACGAACTTTGCGAACATTACCATATCAATTTTATTGAAACGTTCCTTATCAGTTAAACGTAAAGTTTTAATCGCTTGTAAGAATTCACCTCCATATTTGTTCAATTCCAATACGACACGAGTTCGCGAAGGATTTAATGGTGCAATCAATGTTAACAATTTACAAGCGAGTTCTTCAACCCCTATTGTATTATCCCAAAGAACATATTTCGCTGTGTATTCGAGTCGTTGCTTTTCGATATTCCAACTGATTTTGAAACCTTTAATTACACTATAATCTTGTTCCAAACCCTCTGCGATGTCTATTGTGAATATATGATAATCTTCGAAATCAATTAAATTATCGTTGAGATAGAATTCCTTACCTTGTCCTGTAAAGTCAATCCAACATTTTGTTTGTATTGATTGTTCTTGAATACTTCGAAGATGTTTCTGTATTCGGTTATTAAAGACAGATTTAAGTTGAGTATCGAACGAACACTCGAAACCCATTTCCCAACCTATCTCACTAATCATCTTGATAGTATCTGCTTTGAACTTTTCATCGCGACCTGGAACGTCTTGCCAACGAATTCGATACGGTACGAATAGGTTTTGTTTCAATACCGCTGCTTGCCATAAAGCATAGAAATGATTTCGACCGTTTGGTGTCGAAGTCATAATACAACGAGATTCCGGGTTGTTAGCAAGTGCTGGGAAAACGTTAATCCAGAACTTATCCCAAAGTGTGTTCGAGATATATGCAACCTCGTCAATATACAATAAATCAAGCGAGAAACCTTGTACTACAGATTCAGCAGCGATACCAATCTTCAATCGACAACCGTTTTCAAGAATTATTGTATCATCTGTAAATTTGATAAAACCTGGTTGTAGAAAGAAAGGTAATTGTGAAAAGAACTCTTTAAGCTTCGCAATGATTTCGTCAATCACCTTCTGAGATTGTGCGATAATTACACAGTCCTTATCATAATTGAATGTCAAGAAGTGAGCGATTTCGATAATTGTTGTTGTAGTCTTACCTGACTGACGAGGAAACATAATGATATTCCAACGATGTTCGGAATAACGATGCAGTAGATTTTCTTGATAATCTCTTAATACGATATTGGACCAACCTTTCGCCCCATCTTTTAACTTACCAAAATTGTTACCGTAAAATACTTTATCTTGCATACATTTCTTCCAAACAATTAACTCATCATCTGAGTAACGAAATGCAACATTATTTCTACGAAGTCTATGGGATTTAATACGTTTGTTGAACGGATTTTCTTGTAGTTCGTAATTTTTTTCTAATCCGTCAATAGCCAGTGCTACGGAGTCGGAAGTCCATATTCTGGCATTACTATCCTCTTCTATTATTCGGGGGTCAAATATCTTTTCTGAGTTGGGTGTTATCATATCACGCTAAGTCTTTTTATATTTATCGATAACATATAAATGACGAAAGGTTCGCAATACTATTGCGAACCTTTCGGATTTGAACTAAATCGATGCTATATCGAATTAAGACCAGCCGTACTCATTGATAGCCAACCAAGTGTAGTAGTTAAGTTCTGGATAGAAACCAACCTCTACAAGTGCGAAACGTGACCAAACGCGAATCTTATCAGACATAGTATCTTCAGCGATAGTTGTGCGAGATGCTGCCAAGTCATAAGCAAGGAACTTAAGACCAGAATCGCTATCTGTACCACGACGTCCCATTACGATACGAGGGTCGTTGAACGCAACCTTAGGGTTGTTGTACACTGAGATAGTATCGAAGATTGTACCTGTGTAGTCAAGTTCAGGATTATCACTAAGTGAGTTAGAAACTGGACTTGTGATGAACTTGCTGTGCTTCTTAAGAGTAGCAGTAATTTCGTTACTTGCATACAAGAAGTCGTAAGGTGCAATACGGTTCTGATAACCTCCGAACTCAGCAACCTTCAAGATACGAGCGTATAGACGGTCAGCGTGAGTCATTTGGTTTTCGTAACCAGCAGACTGAATTGAGTTAGAAACTGTTCCAAGACGTCCGTTAACATCTTCGTTCATCATATTACGAAGTTTAACAGCGTATGTTGAAAGGTCAAGTTCAGTCTTTGTTGGAGCTGCAATATACAAGCTGTGGTTGATACCTTGTGCTTCGTAAGCGTTAACAGCGTGTTCTACACCAAGACGTGTTACACGGTCAAGGATAATTTCGTCAAGAGTTTGAACGATTGAGTTCTGAACACCAGCGAACAATGTAGAAATTACGTTAACACCCATAGCAGCCATATCGCGGATTTCAAGGTTGTTAGTGTCGGCTTCGATTTCCTTACCAAGCATTTCAACCTGCTTATCCATAGCGATGATGTTAAGCTTGTACTTTGGACCTTCTTCGTGTTCTGCACGAGTCATACCATCAAGGCTGTTGTTGTTACCAGTAGCCTCAGCGATGTTTGTGCGTGAAGAACTTGCATAGTTAACAGAAAGTGGAGTACCGTCAGCAAACTTGAACTCAGCCTTAACAGCAGTTGTTGAGTCTGTGAAAGTATCCTTACCTTCACGGTCTACCATAATCTTAGCCCCTGCAAGGTCCTTGTTGATTGCGTCAACAACAGCCTTGATAGACATTGGTTCTTCTACGAACTTACCGCCTGTGAACTTACCAGCTCCAAGTACTTCAACGATGTAAGCAGCCTTAACGTTTGATACAGTGATGAATCGAACCTTAACAGCTTCTTCTGTTGAAGCGTGAAGAACAAGTGTTGTTGTTGCACGAAGGAATTCCTTACCAGCTTCGATAGTGTTTGCGTGTGTAAACACCTTAGAAGAAACTTCGATAAAGCTTGGGAAGCCCTTAGTGCTGTCGAACTTACCGCCGCCGTAAACTGTATCATAAAGAGTTACAGTAACCTTTGGAGTATCAACAGCAATCATAGGAACGATGTCGAAACCTTTACAACGCATTGCGATATTAGTCTGAAGACCAAATGCATAGCTTCCAGCGTCACCAGAACCAGCCTTGTAATTAGGGTTCCAAACACCACCTTGGTGCATATTGCTTGAATCAGGGTTCGCAACGTTACCGCGACCGATGATATTATCTGGACTTGATACAGATTCGAAAAGCGCCTTTACGTCCTTAGAAATCTGACCGAAAATGTTCGCATCTTCGTTAAGAACTTCTTGTCCAAGATTGCGGCTTACACGAACACGGTTTGCGTGCTGTGCTGCTGCAAAGTTAAGACGTTCTTGGCGAATGCTTTCGCGATTTCCAGTGTAACTTCCCAACTCAGCTCCGAAAGTCGATTCCATCATAGGTACGAAAGAATCAATCTCGCGTTGACTAAGCTTGTCGTGTGTATATATTGGTTTTTTGATATTTGCCATTATTTTTCGAATTTATTTTTGATTAGACATTGCGAAGATAAAAATCTCTCAAAGATTCGTTAAGCTGTTGCTTCTTCTGCTGCTTTGCAGGAGTTTGTTGCTTAGTTTGTTGCTTAGCTTGTTGCTTAGTTTGTTGTTTCTTTTGTTGAGCTTTTTGTTGAGCTTTTTGTTGCTTAATTTGCTCTTCCTTCTTCTGAAGTTTAGCTTGTTGCTTCTTCTGCTGTTGCTTCAACTGAGCCTGTTGCAACTTAGCTTTCTGAGGAGAAACTTGTTGTTGCTTCTGTTGTTGCTTAAGTTGTTGCATCTGGCGTTGCTGAACTTGTTGAAGTCTTTGCTGTGCAGGGCTAACCTGTTCTTCAGCTTCTTCCAAGTCTTCGTCGTCACCTTCTTCAGATTCCATAAACTCATTCATTTCGAAATCGTCAAATTCATCTTCTTCAAGGTCTTCGAAATCTTCGTCTTCGTCAAGCAACTCGTCGTCCTCTTCTTCGAGTAATTCTTCGTCGCCGTCTTCAAGTTCGTCTTCAGCAGATTCCATAAACTCATTCATCTGGAAGTCATCAAACTCGTCTTCGTCAAGCAACTCGTCGTCCTCTTCTTCGAGTAATTCTTCGTCGCCGTCTTCAAGTTCGTCTTCAGCAGATTCGAACATATAGTCGTCATCTTCGAAGTCTTCGTCCTCGATGAAACCTTCGTCCTCAAGTGATTCGAAAAGTAACATTTCGTCTGACAAATTCATTTCAAGCTCTTCAGCGTTTCCAATAAGATGTCCTGAAAGTCCTACCATAAATTTATTTTGTTTAATTGTTATTTGGGGAAATAACTATTTATTTATACTCTGTTTGTTTTTGTGATTTTTACAACCCAGCAATAATTTCGTCTGATTCATCTTCGAAAGCTTGCATCATACCTGCGAAATTGTTAGCCTGTAATTTCGATGCTGTTGGTGTCGAAGACTTTTCAAATCCTGCTGAACCATCAAATAGTGCACCACTTAATCTTGCTTGGGATTGTCTTTTTAACTTCTTACGAATGTCCTCCAATTTATCTACGTTGGTAAGTAAATTGTCAGCTTCGTTAAGTTCCTTAGCTACAGCTTTTGATAACTTGGCTTGTGCTTTATCTTGACCGGCCATTTGATTATCTTGCAACTTTTGTTGCGCAGCCTGTTCGTCTTCATCTAATTCCAACTGATGTGTGCTTTGGTACCATTGCATAAATGAACCGTGCTTTTCAAGATTCTGTGGATTAGATAAGTAAGTTCCGTAACTTGTATTGAAATCAACTCTTTCAGATTCGTTAAGATTGATACTGATTGGTTGAACAAGTTTAGAGTAACCCTCGTAAAGTAATTGATAATCTTCCGCAGTTCCTCCGTATTTCAATTCTGCTGTGTTGAACCCTGGATTCATAACAATATCGAAAGTTGCTAATAAACTTAGATAACAAATATCAATACCGTTCGGACCTTTTTCGACACTACCACCTGCTCGTGCTGATATACAAACACAACCTCCAGATTTAACTACCTCCTTAGCAATCTTACCATTCGGAGTGTTCATAATCATAATAGTACCACAAACTAATTGTTTTTCTGGAATATAGAAAATGTCCAGAATTTTATGTGATACGTTAGGGCCGTGAGTTGTATACTTATTCTTAGGGTGTTCGAATTCTCCGTACAAACCCCTTGCAGAGAAGATTCTATCCCTCAATGCCTCCACATACTTTAGATATGTGGGAATATCATAAATTCGGTTGTTATTATTTGGAACTTGTTTAAGGTCTGCAAAAATACCCGATAATATCAAACCATCTTCGTATGGCTCTCCCGTAGTTGGGTCTATAGTATTTGCCAGGGTTCTTTCGGTAACATAAGAATCCGAACCAGCTTCGTTCAAGTTTACAATTGATAATGGAATTTGGGTACTTTCAAATAAAAACATCTTGAAATTTTATTTTTAATTCTTTATATGTTATTTATAATCTTTTTAACTTTTGAAACGTTACTATTTTGGAACCCAAAGATTGGATAAAAAGGAAGGGTACCAAACAACTATGTTTGGTACCCTTCGCAAATGCAAATCTATAATGGGATTATTTCAATTTGCTTTATGTTGAATTATAAATCTAAACCTTCAAGTTCGTCGTCTAATTCTTCTGCACTTACTTCTACGGATGCAGCTTGTTTAACCTCAGCTTTCGGTTTTGCTTCTTCCGATTGTTTAACAGTTGTTGAACCCGCAAGTTCTTCCGGAAGAGCATCAGCCATAATATCCGTAGATTTCTTGTCAACTGATTCGCCTCCGTTAGACGCTTTACCGTAATTCTTGATTTCCTTAATAGTGTGTGTTAGAAGGATTGGTGCAATTTCGTTTACCTTGTCCATAACCTTGGTGATATAATCTTCCGTTTCCGGAGTGTTTCTTGGGTCACCTGGTAATTTTGGTGCAAAGTAGTTGTGCATATCGTAATCAGCGTGACTAATAAGTTCGATAAGCTTGCGAAGGTCTTCTTTGTGTTCTTCCTTGATTTTACCATCAGCCTTCATATCAGGCTTGAATTCAATTGTCGAACCGTCTTCGTTAACTAAGATTGCTCCACCCTTCTTTGGCAACCAAGCTGAACCCTTGAACGAACGTCCTTTCTGACCTTCTCCGTATTCTGCTTCTGAACAAGATAGAGACATAATGCTTGATTCGAATACATCAAAGATGTCTTCTCTTTCAAAACCGTCAGCAATCTGTTGCTTCGTTGGATTTAACTTCTGCTCGAGTAATTGTGCGATAGTCGCATTTTCGCCACCAGCTTGGTAAATCATCAAACGAACGTTACCAATTTCTTCCTTGTTTGGTGAGTTTAGAATCTGAACCTTGATACAACCTTGATTTGAACGGTTGAAGAATTGCTTGATTTTTTCACCAGCAACTACATTACCACCTTTCTTAAGGGTATTGAGTTCGAAGAATGCTTCAAGAATTGGACACTTAGCTCCGTTAACCTTGTGTACAGACACATAACGGAATGTCTTACCCTTGGCTGTTGGGTCTGGAATAGAACGATACAAGCTACGAAGCATAATCTGTTCCTTCTTAGAATATCCCAAGTTTGGAATAAACTTCAATTTGTATGTGCAACCTGGTTGTGGTTCGAAAAAGTGGTCTTCGAAAGACATACCACTTCCACCATTCATCAGGTCTTCGTCGGACGTCGCAATACGTTCGTCTGAATCCACATCAATCGTTGAACCTAACAGCGATTGTTCTAAAGCATCAATATCTAACTGTGCCATAACTAATAAAAATTTAATTGTTAAAAACTATTGAAAAATTGTTGAAAACTTCTTTGAAAAAATCTCTAAAACTTTCTTAAAACTATATCCGTTGTTTGTATTTAATATAAGAATTTGCGGAGATAATGTTAACAAACATCAAATTACATTTGTAGTTCGATGATGAATGTATTGGTATCAGATAATTTTGCACCAACTGATGTTGAATCTAATTCAGCAGTGTTGTAGAAAATCTTATCTGCATCGGTATTGAGTTTAATATCCATACCATACAGAAGCAACATTCTAACTCCTACAATTATATTATCCATATCCACACCACAACTATTGGCAAACTTAAGTACCAAGTAATGTTCGTCGTTGTCACTTGCTGGATAACTATTATAATTATCAGGGTTTACGTTAAGTGTATGGAAGGCATTTTCGATAGTGTCACAAACCATTAAGAATGATGGTAAGAAACTTGTTTGTTTATCTTCCGATTGATTACAAAGAACCTTGAAATTCTTGAACCACTTTTGCAAACCTTGTTTCGTTGGGAATTTTAACAAACCATATTTAACTTCCGAACTATCGATAACATCAAAATAATCAGACATTACTCCTGTTAATCGTTCGAGTTCTGAATACTCTTCGTCAGTTACCAAGCAATTAGCAAGTTTCGAATTTAATATGTTAAGTTTGTCAGTAGTTAACAACCCTGCAATCAACTGCTTATCCATATCGGTAACATCAGGGAATTGATTCATATTATGAAGAACTCGTGAGAAAGTATTATCTGCTGAGATTTTCTTGATACCATAGTTGTAATCAATTTTGGTTCCAGTTAAATCAAGTCCATAATTGATAACATTTCCGTCGAAATCTGTAAATTGATGTTGGTCGATTGGGCTACGGAATGTTTCTAACCAAGTAGTTGTTCCCCAGAAATCTTTGTTAACATACTTGTTACCGAATTGTGAACAAGTTAAATCAATAATGAATGTGAATTCTCCGTCTTGAACAAAGATTGCTGTATGCCAAACATTCTTGTGTCCATTATATGTCTTACCGTAGAATTGTCTACGAATATCAATTGAAACTAACTTGGCTTTTGCTTTACGATATTCCAATAATGCTTTGAAAATTGGGTCATAAAGTAATGCCTGACTTGCTGACAAACACCAGCCAGTTGTTGACAATCCGTCTCCAAGTGTTTTAGGTTTATTAACATCTTGGATATTACCGTTTTCATAATCCTGTCCGTCACGATATGCTAATGCTAAACCGTTTTGAACATCAGCTCGCATTTTGAATCGTTTGATAACAGGTTTGTACCAATACCTTACAAAATCCGATAGTGTTGTTAACGATTCGGGTTGTGGAAGGTCATATATCATTTCTTGGTTTTCAGTACCCATAATATGATTAGATTAAATTTATCGTTTGTATAATCTTCGGAGGTAGAATGTTCCCGTCTTCGTCAAATTGTGTTGATTTACTGAATTTGAAATTGAAGTCTTTTAACATCTTCTTTCCCGAATGTAATTTGTCTTTTGTTCGAACAGCGGTTGAAGTCTGTTCTGTATAAAATTCCGTATCGATAATATCAAACGGATTTAATTCGAATATCAGATAGTTAGTAATTATTTGTGTTGAGTTACCAGCTATCTGCTTATTTATCGTATTTTGATGATACGGTTTTGTGTATTTTATAAAAGGTTTGAAAGTGTTAGTAACTATTGTACCAATTCCAAACTTTGGTGTTTCTTCAAGTATAGTTGATTCGTTATCTTTGTCAGTCGTCTTTCCAGGTCCGATAACAACTTGTTTAGATGGTAGACTGAAATGCTTGCCGGAAAAATCTGTACTATGTCCGTAGCTGTTGAACATTAAGTACTTTTCAATCTTTTTGCCTTCAGAATTCTTTTCAGCTTTGTCCGAATCCATTTCTGCTTCGTCGCGATTAGTTAACAACATTGGTGTAGGTTTGATAATATCACCAGATGATGTTAATGTAAATTTAGCTTGTGGTTCGTTACGAAGTTCTTCGAATCGTCCTATATGAACATAACCGTGAGTATCAAACATATACAAGCAAGTTGTATACTTTTCGATTATCGTTCGTAAGAAATTTAAGTAACTTCTTCCGGGATTGATTATCAACGGAATCTTTTCGTTTAACTCTTCGTTGTCAACCACATACAATCCCAATTCACATTTGGTACAAATATCTTTCAGAATTTCGTTGATAGTTTTTTCCTTATAAATGAACGATTCTTGTTCGTAAAGTTTCTTATTGTACCAAATTCCGGATATTGTTATATTATTAGATTTTGCTGTGTTGCTAACGTTCGTAATCAGTCCATTGAACTTGAAATAGAATGTTTTGTAACCAAAGAAAATAACACATTGGTCTTGTTCGGATTCTTCCGGATTTTCTTTGGATTCATAATTAACTCTTAATGATTCTTGGAATTGCCCGTTGTAATCCTCTATTGTAAAGCTGAATGTAGGGAGATTGTATAGTTTCAAACTAAGCGAAAATCGAACGATTGACGAGCTATCAATAACTTTGTTGTTGAACTTGATAACTGGAATGCTTTGACCCCAGCTTTCAATCATACCATTAACAACTGTCGAATCCTTATCGAACTCGATTTCAATATCCTCTACTTTATGTTTTGGAGGTATGATTACTTTTCCAACTTTTTGTTCAGACATTAGAATGTTACTTTACCGGTTGAAGGATTGTACTTAACCTTTCGACACTTGATTGATAACTTAGGGTTTGCAATTACAGTATCTCCGTCCTCTGATTCATTTTCGGGGATAAATGCAGTCTTTGTAACGGAGATTGAACGACTTATATTAGGGGATACAAATTCGCTGTTAATTCCTGGAACACCTTCTTCAGTAAAGTTATCAAGCAATTCATACTCCATAATAAGACTTTCCAAATCTGGTAATAATATAAACATTTCGCCTTGCAACGAATCTAAATCAGGAATACCGTTGAAGTTCAAAACGTGATTAAGAATTACCGAATTGTTCTGTCGAGCGGTGTTTTGTTCTGGGTCCGAAATTCCGTAGTTATCATATATCACTTTATCAATACCAAAGAATGCACCATTTCTTAACGGTACAACTCCGATAATCATAACATTATCGATATTTGGTATGTATAATTCGGAAGGGTCTCGCGAATAAAAATCGGTTGTTGTAATCATAATTTATATCTTATTTTTCTTCCAAGTTAACAACCTTTTGTTTGAACGAAGGAATTGCCAGATTAACGTCCAAGCGATTGAAAGTTAATTGTATAGTAAATGTCTGAGCTTCGTTAAATGTCTTACGAAAATCAAATTCCAAAGCTGGCATCATACTAATAAAACATTGGGAAGCTACAAAATTTATGATTGGAATTTCCGCAGCATCTTCGATAGTCATAGTCATAGCAAATTCCTTGACAGCTCTTGTTCGCTTGTAATACAATCTTGTAAATTCATAAAAATAGATGTAATTCAGGATTGTATTTTTCATAGTAATCGAAATCGTAGTTGATTCGATTGTTTCATTCAAAGGTTCGTTACCCGCATAATGTATATTGATTGTGGGTTCTGCAAATCCGTCAGCACCTTGTGGTCCCTTACTTAATTCGGTATTACTGCCAGGACTTTGCCAAGAGTTCGAACCAGTGTTGTTAGATGTAACAGTTTTAGTAACAACAGCAAACCCTGGAATTTCAACATTAACGATTGATTCTATGATATGGTCTGTAATGTTATTAAACGGTTCGTTGCGTTGGAACAGAAAATCGTTATATTTTTTAACTAACGATTTAGGAAACAGTTGCGAACTGAATTGAACTAATATATTTGATATGCTTGGATTTATCATACTTGAAATTTAATATCTAAGTTGCCAACCTTTAGATATTTACCAGATAGAATAAAAATAAGACCGGGATTAAAACTTTCGTCTCAATCCCGGTCCACAAACAAAAAGACTTAAACAGAAATGCACCACATCGCGGAACACTCAATTATTTACAAGTCTTGAAAAATTCGATTTACAACAATTACTAATCGCCTTTGTCAAAGTTGTTATAAAACACGTCAAGACTTAATGTTACTTGACGACCTTTGTTCAGTTCGTTGTAATGTGTAATCATATCGTTTTTAATCATCTGAGTAAAATATGCAAAGATATTGTTACTTTGTTCTGGGTCAAATTTGTCCCACTTCAACCAAGCTTCTGATACCGCATAATTGACAACAGCATCTCGGTCCAAAGCTGATGTAGGAGGAAATCGAACAACATACCTCTTAGCGATTCTTGTAAAGAATTTCAATAAAAGGTCCGAACAAACTCCGGTTTTTTTGCAATTATACCATTCCGATAAAAACGTTTCGTTCTGAAGATAAACAGCCATTTGTAGTCATTTTAGAGCGTTTGTGATTTAGTTTACCTTCTGAGATTCAAGATAATCGAATCCAATTTTTAATTGGTCTTCGATATCTTCAATTTCCTCTGTTAGTTCTTCATAAGCTTGTGAACCATCTTCGGCAAGACTTACCAATTCTTTCTTAACCTTCAATGCTTCGTTTAGCTCCTGAATTTTAGCTTGTGTCTTTTCAATTTTATTCTGGCGGTCAACTTGTTGTTGAGTTTCAGCTTGCAACTCAGATTCGAATAGTTTTGTAGGACAACCAAGAATTGACTTAACAGATTCGTTTAGTTGTTTGTATGATTCAAACTTATGTGATTTACCAGAATAAGACTCAAATAACATATTTGGCATCTTGTCTTTGAAAGCCTTCTGCAAGATTACTTTATTCTGCTTGTAACCATCAGTTGAAATAATAACATCAACACCGTTGAAATCAACCAATTTATCGAAGTTGTTATACAATGTTGCAAAGCAATCACACTTATCGATAATAGTGTTGTAATCAGCATCTGGAAGTTTCAAACCTTTCAAACGTTCGATTTCTTCTTTCAACAAAGGAATTAAGTGTTCGCCTTCAACCTCCTTACGTTTACCATCAATCGTAATCATAACATTGTTTTCAGAATCGATTGTATACTGATAAACTCGTTCAAGGTCTGTATCAGGAATATCCAATACGAAAGACATATTGTCAATATCATATTCGATTGTTTCCAATGCTTCTGCAAGACGTTTTTCGTTAGCTTTGAGATTTACTTGTTCAGACTCATTAAGTGGTCGTAAAGTTTTATCTTTATTAACGAAGAACATTTGACCTTCCATAAGAGCATAAACACCATTAGTTGTCTTGCGAACAAAACCGATTGGATTGTACTTCATAACCTTCATACCGTTTTGATATGATACCGAAGCATTCGATACCGATTCGTTTAATGGTTTAGTATCGTTGCGTTGAGCTGCGATGTTAATCTTACGAACCCTTTCAAGTAGGTCTGATTGCAACCCAGCGAAAGCACCTTCTCCAATTAGACGTTCAAGTTCTGTTTCGGAATTATTCTTAAGATGTTTGCGAACTTCCTTAAGTGTTGATTGTGCATCTGGGTGATTTGCTCTGTGTAGATTATCCAGATGTTCTTCAGCAGCAAGGTTCAACAGATAGTTCAAAGTGTCCTTAGAATTTATGTCTCTTTTAACCTTTGCAAGTACTTGCTTCACACTCGCATCACGTTCAGTAAGCTTCGAAGTCTCTGCAGATTTCATAAGCTTGTTAGTATCGATAATTGGAGTTTCTGATTCGTTCAATTTAACCAATACTTGATTAAGGAATGCAGAACCTTCTTGGGTTGCAGCTTCAGCTTTTTCCAAACGACTTACGATAATATCTTTGACATTTTTGTAGTCGGTTTCTGGTTCTCCTTCAGCTTCGAATAAACCTTGTTGTGTGGCATAGTTTTTCATCTTCTTAACGAAAACACTATTCAACATATCCAATTCTGCAACGTGCAAGTTACCAACAATGATATCCGATGTTTGATTAAGAAGGTAAGCATTATCTGCAAGTACTTTGTCAGCTGTTACACCAGTAGCAATATAATGGTCTTCAGCAGCAATGTTCAAAAGGAAATTGAAATCATAATTTGTAGAAACTTTGCGAGAAAACATTTTAACAAATTCTGAAACTACATCGTCCTTCTCAATAAGCTTGCTTTTTTCGTAAACCAACTTATTAAGATTTCTGATAGGAGTTTGAGATTGCATAGAATTATACATTTCGTCGAATAATTGTTTACCCGCAAATGTATCAGGCTCGCGACCTTGCAAAAACTCTGCGAAGTGGTCACAAACACTTTTGTAACTGTTAGGACCTAACAAATTTTGTAAGCTCATATTTTAATATATTAAAATTTTATTTTATTGATGTATACACGATTATTTACTTAAACGAAATCAAGCGTTTTAATCCCTAACAAAAAGACTTCGACGTCCTTCGCTGATATATTAGCTTTATTTACCAAGTAACGTGTTAAGGGTAATGCTATCGATTTGTAGTTCATAGTGTCCCAATCGCAAGGTGGCAAATTTTCGATTTCGCTAAAATCAACGTCGTCAGGTACTGCCATAATCTTTTGTTCAGGGTCCAAAGTAACATAGTACTTCATCTTCTGTCCACTGAAAGCTGGTCGGAACCTATCGTGTAACTTATTCTTTTCGATAAAGTTAAGCCAAGCAAGGTGCATCTGCATTTGGATATGATTCTTGCTTGAAACATATTTACCAGTACTATCTTTGTAGTAATCGTCTGGGTGATATGATACCGAACTGATAATGTAAATGTTCGAAACGTCGTTCTTGATTTTAAGTACTTGAAGAACTTTCAAAAGTTTTCTACGAACTTCGTCAAGACTGAAACCTTCGATAAGATAATTCTCAAGTAACTTCTTTAATATCCCTTTGGCATTTTCGGACATCGAACCTTTCTTAATTTCAACACCTTTGTATTTGATTTTTGGTTTCGAAAGTCGTTTGCCATCTTCCCAAGCAAGAGACATTATGTACTTTTTCTTTTTCAAGAATATGCAACGATTCGTTGTTACCTCGTGTTGCATTTTCAGGAACGAAGGGTCTGCATTTCGCTTGATACAATCCGCTTTAATCGATTCGTGAATTACTGTACTGATAAAGTTGTCATATAACCAGATAGAAAAATCTACCAAGTCTGGTTCGTCATCGCTCCAATCGATAAGTTTCATAATATCATAAACTTCCAAGTAACGACTATCCGTATCTCCGTAAACACATAGGTCTATATCGTTATCTGGAACATAACCTGTCAAAGGTTTGATACTACGAACTTGTGGATATCGGGTTTGTAAAGCCGATAATTCTTTGTCTCCCCAATTTATGAAAAAATTGTTAATCGCTTTGTCAATAAGTATTGCATAGTGCTTACCAGTACAAGTAATATCCTCAGCACAATCGGTATCAAACAAACTGAAGTACTTTGATGCTGAAACACCATAAAGTGAATTGGCATTACATTTTACCACCAATTGCAAGTTATTATATTCGGTATGAATGTTCTTCGCTCTGTGGTAAAGTTCCTTCAGTTCAGTATCGGATAGGCTTGATAAATCTTGGCAAGTCCTTGCAAGTTCTGTATAGTTTTTGGTAAAAACATTTTCAGTCATTTTTGTTTGTGTTTAGGACGAAACGGGTCCGGACCACACCCTGTTAGATGTGTTTCGGACCCGTTTCGCATCATTAAATTAAAAACTACAAGAATTCGTCCAAGTCCTCTAAACCATCGATAGTATCGTCGACAGCGGATTCCATACCTTCTGTCAATTCTGTTTCAGAGACTTTTGAAGAGATGCAATTCACAACAGAACCGATATAAGGATAATTCGCAATTACCTTGTCAGTTTCTTCGTCAGTGTAAATTGACATACCGTTAGCTCCAATCATAATAAAGTCAGTTTTCAACAGCATAAAGTTGAAGACCTTATCTGATTTAATATCTGATGTTGTATCAAGTTCAATATCAATTGAAAATACCTTATCGCTAACTGTAAGGATATTACTTTCAGGTTTGTAACTAAAATTCAGATATGCTGTATTGTTGCTTGATGTCTTGTGTAGATTTTTAATCAACCTACGAATATCACGAATCTGAGAATCGTTGATATTAAATTTTGACATACTTTCTGTTGGTCGCATTGCAGCGATAACAGTTTCGTAATCTGTTACCTTTGATGTTATTAAGTCTTCTGTTGAAAGTTCGTAAGTTGTTTCAATCAAAGAGTTAGAACCTGCAAGTCGTGATTGGATTGTAAAATCCGAAGCTTGCTTCTTATCTTCAACAACTGTGAACTCAACATCTACGAAATCTTCGGTATGAATGTTTAGGAACTTCTTGAAAATATCTCCGCGAAGAACAAAGAAATCGAAAGGTTCAAACTTAATTTCTTCCTTATCTTCGGGGAACATTTCTACCTGGTTTTCGTCTTCTTCAGACTTTTGACGAAGTAACTTCGGAAGTGGAATGGTCCAAAGTTTCATCAAAGACTTAGTGTTAGATGTCGCACAACCGTAGACGAAATCTGACGAAATTTGTAATACCAATTGTTGATTTACTGTAAGTGATTGTTCAATAAGCTTTCGGAAGAAAGTCAAATTGAAATCGTGCAATTTAATCTTTTTGTTATCCATAAGTTTTTAATTTATATTTGGGGAAAAGTTGCGAACAATGTTCGCAACTTTTCGTGATTATTCTATAACGAATTACCAACCAAACTCTTCGCAAAGTTGATAAAGTTCTCCGTCAAGTGTGTTCTGAATACCATAAGCTTTGTACGCGTCCCAAAACTTCTTGATACCTTCAAGGTTCCAAGGCATTGTCAAGTGACGTCCAGGATAATATGCACGGAACATTCCTTGAGCTGTTGCAATCTTTGAGAAACGAGTAATAAACTCTTGTTCAGTAAGTTTCGAAGCTTCCGACTTTGCTTCGTCAGACTTTGCTTCGTCAGACTTTGATTCTTCCTTCTTTGAAGCAGGTTTCTCTTCCGGCTTTGTTTCTTCCTTCTTTGGTTCTTCGACAACCTCTTCAGTTTTCTTCGCAGCTTCTACCTTAGGTGTTTCAACCCCCTTCTTAACCTCTTCAACCTTTTTAATTTCTTCAGTTGGATTTTTAGAATCCGCAAGCTTGCTTGCCGTTGTTGTTGACTTCTTTGTCATAATGTTATTTTATTTTTTTAATGTATATTAACTTATAATTATAATATCCGTCAATTGTCGATAATATCGGGAAATTTAATCTGTCAATTCTAATTGTTTGATGTGTTGTTCGACAGTTGTTAACATCTCTTCAAGTAATTCAGGATTTGCAACGAAATCCTTATCGGTAACATCTAAGCGAATGAAATACGAAATATCGTAATTATTCATAAACTCGATATAATTCTTGTTGAGATTCTGCCAGTATTCGATAGGAACTTTCTGTTCGTAATCACGACCTCTTTTCTCGATGTTACTGCGAAGGTGTTCGACATTCGTGTTGTCCAAGAAAATCATTACCTTTGGTTTTGCAACAAACTGTAGCATATTGTCAAGTAACGAATGATAACAATCCAATTCGATTTTCTGCATATCACCTTGCTTGTGCAACATCTCAGCGAAGATTTTATCTCCGTAGATTGAACGGTCCAACACTACACCCGAACTTGTTTCACATAATGATTCGGCCTTTTGTATTAACTTGAAACGTTCATTAAGGAAAAATATCTGAGTTGCAAATGACCAGCGAGGTACATCTTTATAATAGACTGGTAGAAAAGGATTGTCAATTACCGGTTCTTCCAGCATCTCATAATTTAGACGTTTCGCTAATGCAGTTGCAAAGGTTGTTTTTCCAACACCAACCGTTCCGTCAATACAAATAAATGGTAGCATATCGTTTCGCATTTGTGGGATTTATTACTACTTATTTACGAATTTTCCCGTAGAGCCAAATCCGCCGTTGCGAAGACTTAACTTCTTTTGTACAGAGTCTCTCCCAAAGAAATTATCATAAGGTTGTTTGCTAAATCCTATTCTTGTGAAATGTTCCGAATTCATTCCAGAATACCACATCGTAATTTGTGCAACTTTCTGATTTGATTGTAAACAAACACAACTGTCTGGTCCAAACAAAGCTAACGGAATAACTTGAAGACCCATAGCACCTGTATAAGTGTTATCAATCAAACCAGTAACGACCGTGAAATTATTCTTAAAAGACGATGATTTACTTCGAAGGTCAACCGCACAATCTTGCGGAATATCGATGTGAACACCTGTTGAAATTTGGATTGGTTTACGAATAAACAAATCATATTCGAAAGTTGTATCGTTAATCTTATTATCTTGCTTGACATTGAAACGACAGATTGTATCTGAATCGACAAAGTCTTTGAATGTGTTGTAATAATGTATTTTGAAATACAGATGAAAATCAACTTCGCAACTAAACAATCGTTCAAAGAATTCTTGATGTTCGATAGACTCTGGGTCTAATAATTTAACGACATCTTTCTGCGCACGAAATTGTTTACCATTTATAGTTTCAGCAACAAGGAAACAATAAACTTTCTTCGCAGAACCGTTCTGTAATGTTTCTACTAAAGAATCTTCGCGACCGAGCTTTACGAATTCCTGGTCAACATAAAGGGTCTTGATATTTTTGATAAAATCCATCAGGAAAGTCTTTGTCAACTTTGGGAGACAAAGGTCGATACCCGCATTGCGATATGATGGATTATACTCATAATCTGGTTGTTGTAACTCAAAACCAGGCGTTGTGGTGTAAAAAAGTTGTCTTTCTACATTCATAATCTGATTAAATCTTTTTAACGTTTATTAACATTTATTAACAATTAGGTTGGAATTTTCCTTATACCCTAAATTTTTGCTTTGGAACAGGCTAAAATCACCAAAAACGCAATTGTAAAGACGATTTTTAACTTAATTGCTTGCGATTTATTATATCGTTTTGTTATTGAATTAAAAATAGTAACTCGTTAGTAAATTGAGTATACATTTCGTAAGCAATTAAGCAAGAAATCTTATAAAACGAGCATTTTTGGGAATGTTGTAAAACATACATATACCTATCCCACATTTGGCAACATCGGGTAGTAATAGTACTAAATTTGACACCAAGATTGAAAACTATAAATTGATGCCCCGAGCTTTTGCTTCATTTTCAATTTGCGTAAAGATATTGACAAAGATGTCATCTGAACATTTACGGAAGATTTTACGTTCCGCAATTAGTTTCTTCTCAATACGCGGGTAGATTGCATTCGGGTTATTAGAATAAACTGTACCGGTTGGACATAGTACACAACCAGCTTCTTTATACTTATCCCACTTCAATTGGTCTTCGATTGTCGATGGAAAACCATTAACATCTACTTGCAATCTATCGACTTTTGTTTCCGGAGAAATCTTACAAGTATTTATCGAATTAGGATATAGAGAACTAAAGTCCAAACCCATAACAGAATTTACAATCTTTCTTGTCGGAGCCTTAACAAAACCACCCTGATACTTTCTTGGTACATTATGTGTATTGAATTCTGACTCTAATAGGAACTGATTACTTGAAGCTAAATCGTGGTAGATTAGTGCTTCTGATATAGAGTTCTGACTAAGCTTTGCAAACGGTACTTTTGTATAATAACTTTGGAAGAAATCTGTTGTCAATAGGTTTGTTTCGATATTCAACAACTGAACAAGTATCGTATCGATAAACGCGTAACTACAGAACGACAGATAATCATTTTCGTATAAAGTTCGAAGGTTACCACTATATGAAATCTTGTTAAGACCAAGAACCAAACTTGAACAGTTATCCAAAGAATACGAACCTAAATTGTTATACACCAAAGATTCCTTGAACAATAACATATAATCGACAAATAATCTATGGTTTGGTACCACAATTTTTTCGATTTGTTTCTCTCCGTTCTTATCTTTTTTGCTGGAAACTGTTATAGAGTTTTTACCTTTTGTAGGGCTTGCAGCAAAAAAGTCAATTCCGTTCTTTTCGCATCTGGAAGTAATATAGGGTATATCAAATCCGTAAATGTTCCAACCCATAATAACGTGAAAATAATTTCGAATGTTGGATATGAAATTACTGAGCAATTCCTTTTCGGTATCAAATACTTTCACATTGATTTTGAACTCGTACTTGTTAGCATACGAAGGTCCAAGTTGTGTTATGATTTTGTTCTTCATAACCTCCATATCAACATCGGTAAATTCTGGATGCGACGGATTGCGAACGATGAACAAAACGGAATTCAACTGTTCGTTGGTAATTGATATTGAACGTACAGGATTGAACGGATTTCGTGGGTCTCCGTAACCTTTATCAGGGTCAATATCAGTTTCAATATCGAATGAATATGTTTTAGGGAATGCTATCTTATCAGCCTTCGCAAATAAATCTGGAAATTGTTTCAAATCCTGTACGAAGAAATTATTGATATTATGACCTTCGAAACGTTTTGCAATTTCTTTTTTAATTCCTTTACCATATAACGACTTAATACCGTCTATCTTTTCCGGGTCATATTCATCGCATTCTACATACTTATAAGGTTCGATAAAAATCTCTTCAAGTGCTACTGCTCCATTATCAGCAACATAGGATATTTCGATTTTATCCCCCTTTTGAGTGTAATCTACAATCATATTTTAATTATTTTCGTAATTCAAATTATTAACGCCGTTGATAGCATCAATAATACTTAGGGAATCAACAGCACTGAAATCTTCTGCAAGATATGTAAAAGACTTTGTATATGTTTCCAAAACATTTAGATTGTTATCTAAAATCTTTTTCTGCATATTCGCTGTTATCGTAATATCCCTGCAACTGATAGTACAGTCTATACCTTTAAGTTCTGGACCTTGATACCGCAGAGTATTAACCATATCAAGCTTTATATCTTTGATTGAGTAATCTCCAATACTTATACTGAACTGAATCCATTCTTTCGTATAAGGTTCGTTAATAGTATAGTACAAATGACCTATCAATAACTTTGGTAACCTTTTCAATTTCCAAAACTCTTAAAATTGTTTCGTCAATTATATCTCGAACTTTACGATAAAGATGCTTGTAGATTTCTGAACCAATCTTATCTTGTAGTTTCCCTTCGAATAATTTTATATCCATAACCTATATCTTTTCAATTGTTGTTAATTTGTCTTTTAATCGTTCGAATGTTTCTTCCATAACACCATCGAATAAATCGTTCAAACCGCAATTGTTACGTTCAACCATAATGCTTCGTTGTCTTCCTGGACTCTTTCTGTCAGGATATGTTGCGACAACTGCGAAATAGTTTTGACAATTGGTCTTACCAAATAAATCATAAGCTTCTGGAAAATCATCGTTCTGAACTAACTCTGGTTGTTCGAAACTAATTTCTGATTGATACCAATGTTGCCAAGAAATCTTGATAACACATTCCAATCGTTTATTGTAATAAAAATTTTGTTTATTACTAAAACTATGTGTATAAACTTCTGCTGGAAAATGTTTATCAAGTAATCTGTTAGCAACTGCTCTTACATCTTCGCTGATTGCCGGTTGTAATTTCCCGACAATTACTTCTGTATAGATGTCATCGATAATCTTAATTTTCATATTCTTCCTGAATTACGTTACACTTCTGTTCTTCAGATTTAGGTTGTAATCCACAACCTCTACGAATAAACTCTGGCATAGGCATTTCTTTGATTGTATTTAGTTCTTTACGTTCACGATAATCTTTCTCGATTTGTTCGCTTTGTGTTCTATGAATGTTTGACATATCTGTTTATTGTTTGATTTATAATTTATTATCAATATCTGAAAACTCCAAATATCTCTTATTCAGAAGTTCTTCTAAACGTTTCAAGATATTTTGTTTGTTAGCTTCTTTGAAATTGTTAAAGAAACAATTAACCTGTTTGTAACCACCTTTGCGACCTTCACTGAAATCTGCTTTTTGCATACTCAATACGAAATTGATATGTGATACGTCACAATCAGCAATTATTGATAATTCTCCATCTTTATGATTTAGGATTTCGTGGTCCTTTTGTGTTACACCAAAGCATACAATTGATACCTCGATATATTCGTAGTCTTTATCGTTGTAAGCTAAATACAATCTTGTTGGTTTTCCCAAGATTTGACGTGTCTTAACAATCTTGATTTTTGATTCGATAACTTCTGTTGCAATTTCATCAATCATCTGACAAAAGGATTTAGAAGCTCTCCTGGCAATGTTTGTTTGTAAGGAACTCTTAAGTAGTTCTAATTTCATAATTTATATGTGTTTGTGAAATGACGAACGAGCTACGATGTTAAATCGCAACCCGTTCGCACTAAAATAAAAACAATGTATAAAGTTGGTATAGTACTTAAACCTCTTCTTCCGACTTATGAGTGTTGTGTCGTTCAGGATTTGAATCCTCGAAAGTGTGTTCGTTCATATCTTCGAACAATGGTACAATTTTTTTCTTTTCTTCTGACATAATCTTATTTATTTTTAATTTAACTTATTGAAACTTCGTATCTCAAATCTGGATTTATGGTGTCAACCTTGATAACCAGTTTCGGATTGTTTCCTTTGATGATTTTGTATTGTGGTACGAAACCATAAATACTATCGGATTCGTTATCAACTACTATCATCTTGATATTATATCCGATGTTGGTATTTTTTATTGGTAATTCTATTTCTGTCGTTATTAAAGTACCAGCAGCATATTGATATTCCGCTCCGAGATTAAACAACTTGTTATCAAACTTGTAAAACAATTGATTTTCGACAATCATATTATCATCGTTCGCAAGACTATTCAAATCTGACTTTGTACCGTTCTTGACAAGTTTATTAAGATTCTTGTCGAGATAACAATCTTCATTACTGTCCTTTATTTTACACTTGATAATATCCTTGACAAGTTTGAAACCTTTATCTCTGAAAGTTGCTAACTCTGCTTCGTTCTTAACTGTCAATGTACCATCAAGGATTTTATTCTTGTAAGCAGCGATTTCATATTGTTCCAAGAAAATCAACAAGTTAATATCCTCTGGGTTAATTTCTTCGATTGTCTGGTTAGTTACTTTGAACTGTAATAACGAAGCATCGAATAATGGTTTATATTCGGTTAAGGAACTTTCGAACATATAGAAGTTATTCTCGTTGCGAACGAAGAAGAACAATCCATAGTAACGAACTGCTAACGGGATTTTGGTTTCCAATTCATCAAAGCTCTCAATTACATTACGAGCATCGATAGGAACATTCTTGAAAATTCTAAAACCTTGTGGTATATTTTTGAAATCTGTTCTTTGCATATCGTTAGTTCTTAATCAAGTAAGCTTCGATTCTTACCATAGGGTTCTTGAAATTATAGAAGAATTTTGGAGACAGAATAGGATAGTTAGACAAACGATAGAATTCCCCGTAATCTTCAGTACAATCTTTTAACTGACCTTCCGACAAATTATTAACAAACTCGTTAAGTGAAATAGTATCTTCCATAATAACAAGGTTCCTATCCAGTTCATCTTCGGTTCGACAATCGTATACATTTATCTGTATATGTTGATAATCTTTGGTTAGATACTTTTTCGGAATATCAATGTACAGATATTGATTATCGGTAGTTAGTTTATCGACAGATGACCAAACATTATTCGTAAAGCCTTTAGAAATTATGTTGTCTTTTCCTATTGGATTATTTATATCATATTCCGTATCGAAAGTTAAATCATCGTTGGTATTACGTGTTTCAACATTGGTAAGTAACATATACAACGGTAACTGAACACGGTCGATAACAGTTTCGAAATCATCAAGTGTTATTGCATCATAAGATTCAGAATTGAAAGTTGTTGCTGGTAGTGTTATTTCGATTGGTAATAAGTAATCGTCAATTGTCTTAACAATGTGTTCAAATTTCCAAGTAATGTTTGTTATCCCCTTAGCGGTATAAACATTAGTTGGCTCGTGTTGCTTACAAAGTGCTTTGTTATTTTGTAATGTTCGGTTGCCAATTTTCATACGAAGATTGACGGTTAAATTGCAAGGTTGGTTAAAAGTAATTACCGTTTTATTTGATGATAATTGAACTTCAAGTATTTCAGCTTCTTGGAATTCAACCACAAATGGTGTGTACAATAACTTTTCAACAAATTCTGAAATTGTCATTGTAACATCGGGAGTAATGTACGGAAAACGCTTGGAAGGTCGATTCACATTTTTCAATGTAATTGCATCCTTAACCATACCAAGTGTCGCAGCGGAATCGTCAGTAGGATTTTTGGGTGTTGACAATCGAGCATTCGCAATTGTATTACCGTGTAAATCTATACCTGTATAGAATTCCTTTGGCTTCTGTTTTTGATATTTTTTATTTGAAATTTCCGACATAACTTAAATACGTTTTTGATATATATTTATAATCATAAAATAATTGATAATATGAGTCAGGTTAATAATCGAAATATACAACCAGTTTATAATCAGGTTGAAACTAAGTTTAAGGGTCCTTTAATTGCTGGTGTATATTTTAAGAATTTTACAGAAGTTGTTGCATATCATAACAACCCAGAAAATAAAAAGTTCGTATATCCATATAAAACAATTTGGATTAACTCTGCAGCGAATTTCTTTTATTTGAACCCAGAACTTATCGATAAACCAGGAGAAAATAAAAGCTGGCTGCCGTTAAAGACACAAACGGAAATTGCTGAATGGAATTCGAAAACTTCGTATGCAAAGGGAGATACAGTATTTGTCGAAAACAAAATCTTTATTGCTCGCAAACCAAGTACTGATAAATCACCATTAAGCGATAGTATCTTCGATTCTCAAGGTTTAGATAACAATTACTGGCAGTGTATTGCAGGAGATTCAGAAACATATCGATTAGCCTTCAGAGTTCCTACCAAAGCCGAAGACGAAAATACATACGGTATGTTCAGAGTATTCACAACTATTCGAAACCCATTATTCCAAGTCGTTGTCGGGGATATTAAGAAAGATAACGATGTGATACAGTATGATAAGCAGAAACTTGCTATTGTTGAAAATTCAAGAATTGTAGAACCCCGAATCGAACCAACTTCAGAATTTGACGAAGCAAGAGGTTACAGTTACGATATAATTTTTTATCAAGATAATAAACTACTTGAAACAGGTTTGGAAGGAGTTGTCAATATCAAGTAGGTTTCAAACATAATTACACCTTTCTTAAAATACAAACGGAAACGGTTCGCAACTAAGTTGCGAACCGTTTCATATTTTGAAATCGGAGACTATCCTTCGAATTCGATGCGTTCAACAATTTCTTGGAACACTGCATCTGGCATAAACATCTTACGTCCGCCAGCATTCCAGTAATCAAGTGCACACTTAACGATAGATGCTGCTGAGATTAGTTTAATTTTGCCAGAGTCAATCTTATCCTTTACGTAATCAATAAACGCCAAGTCATAAACTGGGTTGCCAGTTGTCCAAGTGTTTGGATTACGTGGGTCGATTGAATCCTTAACGTCTGAACGAAGGATTGCTTCTGCAAGTGCTACCCAGTTAATACGCGTCATTTGCGTTGGGTATTTTTTAACCAAGTTTGTAAGCTTTGAAGAAAGGTTGCGACGTTGCATATAACCTGGGTCGCGACGGCTCTTCTTAACTACTTCTTGAACCTTTTGCTTAACATCTGCAGGAGTATCAAGTTCTGTAACTTCTTGAGCAACTTGTTGAGCAACTTGCTGCTTTTGAGCTGGTGTAAGTCCAGCGATACGAGAAGTTAGACGTTCGATAACTTGCTGATGCTTAGCTGCTTTTCCGCGGTAACGTTGAAGGTCCTTACCAATTGTCTTACGAGCTTTACGTAGACGGTTAAGTTGTGGAGTCTTCAATGAGTCACCTGCATAGTAATCAGCACGTTCTTGAAGCAACTTGATTTCGTCGCGCATTGTACGAAGCTTATCAGTGTAAGTCTTATACATACGAGCACCTCGTGGAGTTTCACGGTCAAGTTCGCGACGTTTTGCAAGAATCTTTGAATAGTTCTTTTTAAGCTTTGCAAGGTCCTTAGCTTCACCAGCGATAACCTGTTGAGAAGCACGACGTGTTGGACGGTCGTAACCATCAATCATCTGAGCACGAGCTTGAAGAGCTTGGATAGACTTTTGGGCTTTACGCTTACTTGTCTTAGCCTTACTAATCTTTGCTTTCAATGCTGTACGAAGCTTTGATGCTGTACGACGTTTCGCTTTACGTTCGTTAACCTTTGCTTTCTTCTGTGCGATGCGAGCTTCCTTTGGAAGGATAATGCTGTCAGCGAAACAAACCATAAAGTAATAGCAACCGTCAACCTTATATCCCTTAGAGATTGAAGTTTCAATTGAACGAAGCTGAGAAACGCCGTTCTTAAGAACTTCTGGTTGTTCGCTTAATGGAAGGGTTGCATCATAGTTTGAACCTGGAGCTACAAGCATAGTGATTGCATTCTCCTTACCAACAAATGTTGCATTATCTTCGTCCTTCAATGTTGCTGTGAATGCTTCCAAATCTGCATCTGCATTTGTTGCGTATGTTGCCCAGTTCTTATAACCGTAGATACGGAAACCATAGTTCTTTTTAAGAGATAGAACTTTCTTCTTACCGTACTTGGTTTTCAAAAGAACATTGAAAAGCTTATAAATCACGTCAGGGCGTGTTTCAAGCTGCTTACGCAATGTTGACTGGATGCCGTGACCTGCAAGGATTTGCTTCAGATTTGGCATTGCTGCTTCAGTCAATTCAACGAGAATTTTACTCATTTTTAATTTGTTATTTGTACATTTATAAAATTGTAGTCAGCTACCTTTCGATTGTGCGCTTCCAGAGATTGTCGACAGTCACTCTTTCAGGTTTGACATAATAGTATGGCACGTATTAGCATAGACTACTTGTTCTTTTATTTAGACGAAAGGAAAATCCCGAAACCTGTAAAACAGGTTTCGGGATTTTCCGGTGACTTTATAAATGTTTATGACAATGAATCTAAATTGCACCAAAATTATTACCAAACTCTGTATTGAGTACTTTAATGAAATCTTCTATGTAACCCATTTTTATATTTGTTTTAATTCTAAGTATTCGTCAAAATACAGACTTTGACGGGAACTTAACCATAACATCAATCTAAATAATTGCATTACAATCATAACATTTATTGGTGTTTCAGTACAATTAAATGTTACATCTGCATTTTGTAATGCAAGCTTATTTTGTTCAATACCATCTTCCCAGCAATTTTCAGAAATTGAATATAAAGAATCATATCTTTTCTGGAATTCGTAATCGGATAAGTCTACAATCTCTGAAACATAACCTTCGAACTCAATTAAATCACGCAACTCTGTTTGAAGATATTCTGCAGCTAATTTTGGATAATCTATTGTATTCGTAACCGATTCTGGAAGATATTCTAAAATATCATACAACAGTTGAGTTTCGTCTGAGTCGGATGATTGTATACGATTTGATTTAATTAGATTCAAAAGATTATTGACTGTTGTTGTAACACCTTGCATATAGAAAGCATTAGCTTCCAAAACCGCATCACTAATAACCGATTCATAATCAACGATGCTTGCAATTTCTTCGTTTAAGTCAGAATAAGAACAAAGATTGTTAGCAACAGCATATTCCCAAAATAATAACGATAACCAGTTGTAAACCTTATAACGATTTGTATTGATAAACAACTCAACAAAATCTGGATATTTTTCTCTACCTTCGTTAAGAATTACTTTCATAATCTTTTCTTTGGTTTTGAAAATATCTACAAGGTTGTTACGATTGTTTTTGTACCAAGTAGAGTTTGAAATAATATCCCAAAGGATATGTATTGTAGCTCTTCCAGGAACCCAACAACATACTTGGCATTCTATGTTGAAATCTTCGTAATCTTTACGAAAGAAATTCTCAACAAATGGAAGGTCACTTTCTGATGGTATTGGATAAGGATTATTTGCAACGCTACTTCGACCGTTGTTAAACTTATCCCAGTATTTTGTTATAACCATATTTATGTGTATTGATAAAGGAATTCAATTATTCCCGAATAATTTCGATTTCTAACTTTATTCTTTGAAAGAATTCGTTGTAATTGTGATGGAAAAACATATTCAGTAACGATACTAACATAGATATTATCTATATCAGAATCTTCTACATAATCCCAAGGGTCTCCTCCATTTTCCCAATATGTATCATCGGAACCTAATGAAACACTAACTTCGTCATTGATACGACCTCTCATTTTTGAGATGTCTTTCGCAACAATTTGTGATGACTTTAATAGTATTTTTGGATTATCTATAACCAAAGTATTTGCGAAATGTGTATAGATAAATGTTGTTGCAAACGATTCAAAATCCTTACATTTATTTATAAGTTTAGAATCTGTAAGTATCAAATCTATTGTATCTAAACCTTCGGGAAAGAAAGTTTCGCAATCATCTCGTAAATACCGTTTATTCTTTTGTATAAAATTCATAATTAAATTGTTTGAAGTTCAATATATTCTTCGAAATTATCCGAAGTGTGTGGATTCAAAACATAGAACATAACACGAATTAGTGCCGAAACAACAAAAACATTTGTGATACTTTTTCGTGATGGTATTGCGTTTGAAGATTTCAAAGCGTCAAGCACATCGTTTTTATCACATTTTTTATAATGTTTATATGGCAATTCAAGAATATCTGAATAATTTAACTGACTATCTGTATCATACAAACAACTATCGATATTTGGCATACTAATACCATAAACATTTTCCAATGTTTCTAAAATGTTTTCAGCTACTAAATACCCAAAATTAAATGATTTTCTGTTACGATACATAAACGTATCTAAATCTTGTTTTATGTCGTGGAAAACTGAAAATTCTTTATTTGTTGGCATAAAGATGGCACATTCGTTTAATTCACTTTTAATACTTTTCCATCTTTTGTCGTTAGATTCAATTACACTATCTTGTATCGCGCTTTCAACATTTTGACAGTCTCGAATTTCTTCAACTAAATCTGATGATAATATAGAATCTATATCAACAACGTTCCAAAAACATATCGCAAGCCAATCGAATTTTTTGTCAAATTCATATTTACGGAATAATTCAACAAAAATTGGATATTCCTTTGCTCCGTCATAAAGAACTGAATTTGAAATCTTATCCAAATCTTCTGCGAAAATTGGTGTACAATTATTTATCCAAGTTTTATACCAACTTGATTTTCTAATAATGTCCCAAATTACATAAACAGTTGCTCTTTCTGGAACACAACAATTTATTGTACATTCTGTTACAAATGTTTCATATTCACTTTCGAAAAAAGCTTCTGCAATTGTTAAATCTTCCGAATGAAACTTACTCACAACAGGTATGTTACTTTCGTTTTTGCCTTTTGAAAATAAATCAAGATATTTTTTTGTATTCATTTTTTTTATTTCTGAAAATTATTTATAAATTTGTCAAAATGTAAAGTTTTCTGTGATGTTAACCACAACAACTGTAACATTAGTATAACAAAAATACGTTCTATTGTTGGATTATTGGAAAATTTGATACTTACTGGACATTTCTCTATAATGCTACTAATTAGTTTTGGAGATGTTTTCCAGTAATTTTTCCCAATTTTTGATAAAAACTTATAAGGTTTTTGATTATCAATAAATGCGAAATCTATTAACTTTACATTAAAATCAAAATATACAAAACCTTTCAAAGTTTCATAAATATAGTTTGCAATAACTTTTAGATACTCTGACGAAAAGGTGTCAGTATATTTTACATAATTATAAACACCTTCCAAATTATCTAAACACATTCCATAAATACCATCAGTATCTGTTAACGATAAATACTCGGAATTATTTTCCAGATTATTAACCAATAACTGTAATGTCGATAAAACTTGTTTTTTGTATATGACGTTATGCTTGGAAAATATATCATCTAAAGTTTCGATATGTTTAGGTATTTTATTTATAGCTTGTATATGTTTTGAATCGTCTATTAAATTATTATTTATTGCATATTCCCAATAAATCAAAGCTAACCAATTGTATTGTTTGCAAATACCGGTTTTGTTGAATAGATATTTGAAACTTGAATATGGAGTTTTATCTAACAACAAATAACTGGTAATCCTTTCTTCATCTTTGAAAACTTGTCTCCAATCAAGGTTTGAATTATACCAATATGAACGAACTATAATATCCCAAAGAATATAGATAGAAGAACTTCCAGGAACCCAACAATAAGTTTGACAATCACTAATCAAGTCTTTTAATTGATTCTTATAGAAATCTTCAACGATTGGCATATCAACATCAGAAGGAATTAAATCAATTTTCCTTGGTGATATTTTATACCCTCGCATAAAATCTTCAGAAACCTTATACAAATCCATATATACTACATATTTTCTGGAAATCCGTATACCTGAAATAATCGCCAGTATTCTGATTCAGAAGTATCGAACTCTTCGTAGAACATAATAGGCCATACGAACTCTCGTAAGAATGTTAAATCCGATTTATCTGCAGCTTCGATATTATAAATTGTGATTTCGATGTCTGAACGATTTTCTTCACCAAGAATATCTACAACATAATCTATAGCGCCTTCGATTTCTTCTTGTTCAAGAACCTTTGGTAGATTGTACAATTCTGTATAATCGTTGACATTATATTCCTGACGAACATACATTACGAAATGAATCAAAGTCGCTGCAAGAATTGTATCATCGTCAACACCTTCCTGGCAAATTCTTACCAAATCATCGAAACGATTCTTTTGATAGAATTCCGGAACTATCTTATCGTAATCCAAACCTGTTGCATCGCTTTTAAGAAAGGTGCGACCAGTTAGAAATTTCTCTGTATATTTTGACATATTTTATGTTTTTATATTATCTAAAAAGTTTATCGAAAAAACTAACAGCCTTTTCTTTTAATGTTTTTGTTTCTTCGGTAGTTTGTTCTTTGTTTGAACGACCTTTTAAGAAACTCTCTGTATATTTACTCATATTGTGTTTAATTAAAACTATATGCTTTTGTCAGATATCAACGCATCAACGTATTTATTCATACCTTCGATATTAGTATCGTTGTAAGAATCATATAAAACATTTGTAGCACTTACTATTTCGCCACCTCCACGAATCTTTCCGTTTTGGAATTCCTCTAAATATCGACTCATTATGTTAATGAATTAAAATAATCAATAATTTCTTCCTTACCAATTCCGAATAAGTTCTTTCGTCTAACCTGCAAACCTCTTGTTTTTGGATTCTTAACAAATAAGAATGCACAGACCACACAACAGAAGATATATTCATAATTTACTTCTGGTTCAGAAGCTTCTTGATTCCACTTACGATTGTATTTAATCGACGAAATCAAAGTTTCGGGATTTTGTTTGATATAATCAACAGATTTCCAAATAATCTTTGGAACGTGTGCTGAACCATATCCGTAAGCTCTGTCGGGTTCAATATATAAACCTTTCAAATTGCTGCCGATTCTTGTTAATAACTTCCAATCAGACTTCGTTATAATCCCTACATTATTCAACAACCCTTTGAATGCTCCGAAACTTTTCAAATAGATTTCAAGCTTCGGTTTGATATTATCAATGCGTTTGCTTTGTTCGGCAACCACAAAGAAGTTGTCTATCTGTCTGGTGAATTTACTCATATTTTATTTGTTTAACGACCTTGCAAACTATTATCGGATAACTCTTTCAAAGCATCTTCGAGTTCACCAAGGTCTTCAATTTCTACTGGGAACTTAACTCCGTTGCGAAGTCCTGTAATAATAACTTCTAACGGACCTCCTGATGATATATTCCTAACAGGGCCAACGTTATTGACATTTTGTGGTGTTGGAGCCTGTCCAGGTAATGTAGCAGGTTGTGACCAGTTTGTAAATCCAGCTTCCAGTTTATTTACAGAATCGGTAAACAATCTGTTCTGTTCTTCGGTTCTATCTTTGAATTCCGCTATTAGACGTATGAATTGTTCGATAGCTTCTTTAATTTCTTTTGACGAATTATTTTCGCCAAGTAATTTCAAACTTTTGGCTAAAGATTCTGATTTGGGTATATTGAGTTTGTTAATCGACTCAACCATACCTTTGAGCTCCTTGTTAGTGCTCTTCAGATTCTTTTCGATTTTCTTCCAAACATTATCATCTGCAAAGATTTCTACGAATCGAATTAGACCAGTGTTATTACCTTGCTTGTCTGCTTTGTTTAGTTCTCTTGAAACCTTATCGACAGCATCTCCAAACTTGGTAATTAAATTCATATTAGATTTCAGATTCGAACTGTACTTTGTTTGGTCAACAGCATTTAGAGTATCAAGTAAAGATGATATTGTTGTTCCAAGTCCTGTATTGAATCTATCAAGGAATTTTTGATTCTTAAACAATTCGATATTAGCAACGTTCTGCATTACAGTACTTAATGGTACGAAGGCTTCTCCGATTCTTTGGATTCGTTCTATACCCGCATTATTATCTCCGAATGAGAAGAAACCACCTTTCTTGAATGGGTTCTTGATTTTAACTCCTCCGAAATCCCACATATCATCGTCCGAAGATATTACAGCTAATGGAGCACAAAGATGCTTTAGGATATTACCGAAGGCTTTACCAACATCAGCACCAAGTTTATCCCAGTCGTCAATCTTTCGAACTGCTTTAACATAGATATTACCGTGTTGGTCAACTCCGTATTCGTTATATGTTCCGTTGGCAAATGCTATCATAATATCGGTAAGGTTCTTTCCGACATTTGTAATCTTAACAAGTGCATCAAGACCTGGACCAACATTAGTAAGTTTTTCTTCGGATTGTTTAACAGCATCAACCATAGTTGTTGTCAAGATTCCGATATTAGTACCGAATCGTTGCATCTGTGCTGTATCAATATCAACCTTCGAAATTTGTCCGAGTGTCTTCGCTGCAAGATAACCAGAAGCAAATAGCGGTAATAAAGCAGCACCTTTCAAAGCAAGTTTACCACATTGGATAACACCGAAATCGTCAAATGTTTCGACAATTTTTTTAACTCCGTGTTTGAAACTACTGAAGCCTTTTTCTTTAATTGACATACCTCCGATAGATTGAACCAACCAAGATGCGAGCTTCGATGTTAACAAAACCGGAAGTAACAACACAGATTTGGCAGCAGCACTTAATGTTGATTTCAAACTAAATCCATTATATGTATCGATAATTGATTGCATTCCAGTTTTGAACGGAGCGAAACCATCGGTAGATATTTGCATACTACCAATCGAATTAAGTACGAAAGTTGCTAACCAACTCATACCAAGTACCGGTAACATTCCAATAGATTTTAACGATGCCGATAATACATCGCTTATATCAAAACTATTAAATGTTTCGATAATTGTTAAAGTTCCTTGTTTGAAATTATCAAATGCTTCTGTTGAGAATGTTAGTGTTGCGATACCCATAAGTGTTAAGGTTGCAATCGTTGTAGGAATCAATAACAGAGTCAATCCAATTGCAGCTGGAATTGCAACTAATAAATCTGGAGCAATTGTTACCAAAGTCTTAACGATTCCTGTAACACCATTATGGAAATTTGTTGTATCTACTGGTCCGATATTATTAACCAACCAAAGTGCACCAGCTGTTAGTGCGATTGCAACACCAAGTAAAGCTATTGTACCGGCAGCAGCGGCAACGATTGGAGCTATTGGAGCCATAAGATACATAAGACCAACAATTAGAGTTGCAACACCTACGAATACCAAAGTATCAACAATGTTAAGATGTACCAAACTTACAGCATACATACCAATCGATAGTAGTACGAGACTTAAAGCTAATACTCCGGAAGTTTCCAACATTTGCAATCCAGATGCGACGTTTATCTTAGAAAGTGGTTTGTAGATTGCGAAGTTAAAGATTGCAAATGCTGCGGCAAACAAAATCATACCCGGTAACGAAACACCTCCAAGCACACTTGACAGTGCCATACCAATACTTAATATAGTCATACCTACAGCAACATACATCGAATTAGTTTCGAAGTTGATAACATCTTTTGGTTTAAGCCCCATAAGTGGTTTGATGATTGCTCGCAATGCAAGTTGGAAAGATGCTGCGAATAGTAACATACCTGGAAGCGAAATACCACCTAATGTACCTCCGATAACAAATCCAAGACCAAGTATCAAAATACTTGAAGAGATTCGTTTTGAATTACCAACAAGCTTTTGGGTTTCCTTGGACTTCATATTGATAATCGGTTTCAGAATAGCCCAATATAAAATACCGAAAGATGCTGCGAAGAAAGGCATAACTAATAACGATAAACCACCGATAGCACCGTTCGTTAACATTGCGAATG
>PDWI01000576.1_pt1 | contig 110960 bp, 89 predicted proteins | sample 1430891 | NCBI WGS metagenome assembly PDWI01 (sample SAMN01162508, study PRJNA174530) | Oral metagenome, whole genome shotgun sequencing project. | biome: Marine environment; feature: Marine mammal; material: Swab sample of the gingival sulcus; isolation source: swab sample of gingival sulcus...
CCTTTACTGTGCTGGAACTGAAAGTGAAAAAAAGGAAAAAATGGATTAACTGGCTACCTCAAAAATCAAATGTGCGAAAAATATTTGACACTACCTTTATCTCAGCATTACAGACTGTTTCTGGTCATTGCAGATAATGCCGTTTGCTTAAAGCTGAAGAAATCAACTATTGTTTGCAAGACATCAAAAGACATATCATCAGTTGGCCCTATTTTTGCTAGAAGATTAATGTATCGAACTTCACCAAATCTATAAGGGGATATTCAAAAGAAACTATATTGTAATACTTTGCAGGATATGTCTCAAGAGCCAGGGAGATATCCTGGAAGATGTGCCGAAGAAATATCGCAATCTTGATGGCCATACTTTTGTTTCACGTATACCAGGGCAGGAATTATCCCCTACTCATAAACCTCCTTGCGCTGGGAACACACTGATTTTTGCTCTTGGTGTGCTTACTGATTCTTGAATTAACGCAGCCTGTGGTGGGCACAGGAACAATAGATCCATTGGCAGGACAATGAAGGCGTCAAATTTTGGGGGATCTCGCAAAGCAAATCGCCCGTAAGGATTTTAAATCGTTTCAAGACCCTTGAGAGATCTTTGTTCCTGTGCAGCACTGTATCCTTATCAGTGCAAAAAGAGACAAAAGTATCCCCTGAAATGATATTGAGCAGATGCCTGTTGAATTCCTTGAAGAGCGACTTCTTCCGTGTAGGAGAGGTGATACTTAAAGAAGTAAAAAGCGTAAAAAGGAGGTGAAAGGTACTGGAGGCAACAACTTGAAAAGTCATGATTTGGAAGTCAAGAGAACCATAACTGTTTCTTAAAGCTCTGCGAATGATAACCATCAAGAAACACAATGAGGAGGAAAAAATGATAAACGAAAAAGATTTGGCTGCTTTATCCTACGAAGAAGCACCTAAGATTGTCTCATCATCATTTCCAGGCCCTAAAGGACAGGAGGATATGGAAAAGTCTTTGCAGTTTGAATCCATGGCTCGCGGTGGTGGCCGGTTCCCATTTGTCTTCTCTGAGGGCAAAGGTGCAACAGTAAAGGACCCAGACGGCAATGTCATGATCGATATTACTGCAGGTGTCGCAGTGACTTCCGTGGGCCGTTGCCATCCCAGGGTGGTTGAAGCGATGCAAAATCAGATGAACACCCTGATGCATGCCGGTGATATTTCCAATGTTCGGAGGACTGAACTCGCCCAGAAGATCTCAGAAATTGCCCCTCCAGGGCTGTGTGATAATTGCATAACCTATTTCACCCAGGATGGCAGTGGTGCTGTGGAAACGGCCTTGAAATTTTGCCGTAAGATTACAGGGCGAACACAGGTTGCTGCTTTCCATGGTGCTTACCACGGTGTGTGGTTTGGCGCAAACTCTCTGACCACTGGAGACCAGTATCGTAAAGGTTTTGGCCCATTTATTCCTGGTGTGATTCATCTTCCGTATCCCTATTGCTATCGTTGTTGCTTTGGTCTTGAGTATCCAAGCTGCAAGTTGCAATGTGCCAAGTATGTTGATTACGTTTTGAACACCCCATATACCGGAGCCGATGACGTCGGTGCTCTTATTATCGAGGCTCAGCAAGGTGAAGGAGGATATCTGCCACCTCCACCAGGATATCTTGAGATTGTCAAAGAGGCTTGTGAGAAACATGGGGCCCTGTACATTTCCGATGAAGTGCAAGCTGGTGCCGGTCGAACAGGAAAAATGTGGTGCATAGAACATACAGATGTCCAGCCAGATATGATTACCTGGGGTAAAGGTTTTGGTGGTGATGTTGCCATGGCTGGGTTGACGATGCGCAAAGACCTGGCAGAGAAAATCGAAGATTATTCTCAACCCAACACCTTTGCAGCAAACGCAGTGGCCAGTGTTGCCTGTATGACCAATATTGAAATTTTGACGGAAAACGATAGAGCGTTAATTAACCGCGCTGGTGAGCTTGGTGAATACATCAAAAAAGAAATCAAAGACGGGGCAAAGGATACGAGGGTCATTGGTGACGTTCGTGGTCGAGGGCTCATGATTGGCATAGAACTTGTGGAGGACAAGGAGAGCAGAATTCCACTTAACGGGGATGCTGTTGGTGGTATTATCATGGGCATGTTGAACCGTGGCATGTTGATGATACCGTGTGGCCGATTTGGTAACGTGTTTCGTTTTATGCCTCCTCTCATCCTAACAAAGGAACATGCAAAGAAAGCAGTTGATATTCTGATTGATGTTACAAAAGATGTGTAACAAGATAACCCTAAAAACAGCCCCATTATTGGGAAGTCTCGGGTTTAACACCACACCCTTTTGGGGCGTTCGAACTTGTCGCCTTATGGTTTGATAGGCTTTTTCTAAAACGTCGAATACCCCGCTGCTTGCGGCGGGGTAGTTTATTGGGGTAGACGAAAAAAAGTATCAAAGGGAGGAAATCTTGAAAAAACTGCTGAGAATCCAACTTGATAAAAAAAACTATCAATATGAGAGTGTCCCCAATTCTTATATGAATCTCGGTGGAAGAGGGCTTACCTCAACCATTATAAAACATGAAGTGCCAGCGGATTGCCATGCCTTGGGAAAGGATAATAAATTAATTTTCGCACCAGGGATCCTGGCGGGTACCAAGATCCCCAATAGTGGCAGGTTATCGATAGGCGCCAAAAGCCCCCTTACCGGGACGATTAAAGAGAGCAACGCCGGTGGAACCGCAGCGCATAAATTGGCGAGGTTGGGTGTGCAAGCTGTCATCATCGAAGGCGGTAGTGTACAGCTTGTCTCTCTTTATATTGGTAAAGACGAGGTTCGTTTTGAAGATGGTGTAGAACTTGATAACCTCGGCAATGTCGGGGTTATATCCTACGGAAGGAAAAAATACGGAGATACGGTGGGTGTTATCTCCATCGGTCAGGCAGGACAGCAGAAGCTAAGCGCCTCTGGAATTTCCGTGACATCCCCTGACTTTCTTCCTCGTATGGCCGCAAGAGGTGGTTTAGGCGCTGTAATGGGGGGTAAAAATCTGAAAGCGATCTTCATTGACGATACCCAAGGTACAACTGTACAGCCGGTAGATAAAGAAGTGTATCAAAAGTCTTTGAAACAGTACGTAGCAGGTCTTAAAGCCCATCCTCTCATTGGTGGACTCAAAGCCCTTGGAACCCCGTTGTTGGTTAACATGATAAATGAAATGGGGGCGCTTAGCACTAAAAACTATTCACAGGGAGAGTGGGAAAAGGCTGAAAACATCTCTGGAGAAAAAATTTCTGAATTGATGGCGAATCGGCCCAACTCCCAAATGACGCATCGTTGTACCAGTGGCTGTGTCATCGGCTGTTCACAGGTGTTCACTGATAAAAAAGGAAAACCGATTGTTTCTGGTCTGGAATTTGAGACTCTCGCCCTCATGGGCTCTAACTGCATGATTGATGACCTGGACACTATTGCAGAAATGAACAGTATTTGCAACGATCTGGGCGTAGATACCATGGAGATCGGCGGTGCTGTAGCTGTGGCCATGGAGGCCGGCGTACTCAACTGGGGTGATTCTGCGGCTGCCCTTGCGCTCGTCAGAGAAATTGGCAAGGGGACCGAACAGGGGAATATGATTGGGAATGGTTGCCACTATACCGGGAAAAAGCTTGGGGTATCGCGTATTCCAACGGTGAAGCGACAATGCCTCAGTGGCTATGATCCCCGCATACTTAAAGGAACCGGTGTAACCTATGCGACGTCCACTATGGGTGCGGATCATACTTGTGGCAATGCCTTGCCAAGTCCTGCAAATCCTGATTACAATCCTTCCGCTTCTTCTGGACAGGCACCAGTGTCCCAGTTTTTACAATACTACTTTGCTGCGGTGGATTCCTTGGGGATGTGTCTTTTTGCCATGCTGCCACCTCTTGATATACCAGAGCTTCAGGGAGCAATTGCCAGTTGTGCAGCTGCATTACAGGGAATTTCGGTTGATGAGAACTACCTCATCGCGCTGGGACGTCGGGTGGTTGAGGTTGAAAGACAGTTCAACATTAAGGCTGGGTTGGGTAAAGAACAAGATCGACTTCCATCATTTTTCAATACAGAAAAGCTTGCTCCTCGCGGTGAAGTTTTTGATGTTTCTGAAGCAGAGCTTGATTCTGTGCATACTGCATAGAAAATTTGGGGCCGACACCTGATTCTTAATAGGTTAGGATTTTACTTGTAAAAGAGAGGGTTGCCGGTTTTGATAGTTGTACGAACAACAAAACCAAAACCATAGGAGGTAACCCTTATGTTCCATCCTACCAATCCAATCATTAAGCACAAGACCGGCCTTTTAGATCTTGCCGAAGATTTTGGCAATGTATCGCAAGACTGCAGGATTATGGGCGTATCAAGAAGCTGTGAAAAAAGTTTATAGCTTAAATTTGCTTTGACAAGCACAGCTAAAAAAATCGGTAACTCTCTGATCGGGGCTGAACCACTACATATGATGGAAAAAAACAAGAACACTGGAAGTCCAACTGAGGTGTTCTTCGCGTTTTTGAAACTCGGCCTTACCTCTTATGGTGGCCCAATCGCACATCTCGGATATTTCAGAAGAGAGCTCATAGAGCGTCGCGGTTGGATCAGCGACAAACAATTTGCCCAACTCCTTGCAATCTGTCAGTTTTTACCTGGACCTACCAGCAGTCAATTAGGGCTTTGTATCGGGTTGTTGCGTTCAGGCTGGCTGGGCGGATTTTTGGCTTTTTTGGCGTTTACTCTACCTTCAGCTGTTTTGCTTATTGCATTATCGGCTATCTTGCCGATGTTACCAGATTCATTTGGAATTACAGCAATTCATGGATTAAAACTTGTGGCTTGCGCTGTAGTCGCCGATGCTGTTCTTGCCATGGCTAAAACACTTTGTCCTGATTTCCGTAGACGGATCATTGCTGCTATAGCTCTTACGACGTTACTTATCGTTTCCTCGACTACTCTTCAGATCCTTGTTGTTGTGTTCGCTGCTTTCGCAGGTATTCTCTTACTTCGCGATATTTCTGCTCCTGACAATACAGATAAAATACCCGTTTCGTATGGGCCTAAGGTGGGTGTTTTGTTCATTCTAGTATTTGGAATGTTGCTCGTTGGTCTTCCGATATTTTCAACCGCAAAGCCTGACGTTCTTTCCGTGGCTGGAGCTTTCTATCAGGCCGGTGCTCTCGTCTTTGGTGGAGGGCATGTTGTCTTACCCTTGCTACAAGATTCTGTCGTTGTTCCTGGCTGGGTAAGTCCTGAACAATTCTTAGCAGGCTACGGGGCATCTCAGGCTATTCCAGGCCCAATGTTTGCATTTTCAGCTTTTTTGGGCTCCGTTATATCAGGAGAACAAAACATTTGGCTTATGGCTTCGGTGGCACTGGTTTTTATTTTTTTGCCGGGATTTTTACTGGTTATTGGAGTCCTGCCTTTTTGGTCGGCAGTTTCACACAACCCATCAGCCAACCGGGCTATTGCCGGTGTAAATGCAGGTGTCGTTGGTTTGTTAGCTGCGGCTCTATACAACCCTATTTTTACTTCTGGAATAAAAAGTCTCAGTGATATAGCTATTGTGGTAATTGCGTTCGGATTCATCGCGATATGGCGTTTATCGCCTCTAATAGCTGTAGTTTGGTGTGTCTTGGCCAATACTTTTTGGCTGTGGTTGTGGTAAGTCACATTGTCTGCAGTTGTGTCTAAGAAGTCACATTCCCCCTTGCAACAGTGCCAGCGAGAATGAGAAAAATCCGGCATACCGCCCCAATACGCAGTCAGGAGTAAGTATGCGCAAGAAACGATTTCCGAACACCAGATTATAAAGCTTCCCAAACAGATAGAGGGCGGCAGAACCGTGGCAGATATGAGGGCGTATACCTCACTCTTCTCCACCCTTTTTAGGGGTTGAATCCGGAGTATTGCCAACTCCGGGCAGTACCAGATTTTGTCGCTCCTGGCTCTCACGCGGTCCGTTGGAGGCAAAAACGCGTCTTACCGCGCGGGTTGAAAGACGCTTGCCTTTTGCTCCGGCGTTTTTGAGAAGAAAATCATCGAATATAATATCCACAGCATTGGTTTTTGCCCGGGAAGACGGCGCCAGTGAAGCCCTGGCAAACTGCCCTGCCCCAACGCTCATATAGAGAATTCTTGAGCGCTTATGCGGGGCAAAGAGCTGATAATCCTTTTCCAGAATAAAACCTGGTGTTGTAAACCGTTTCACATAGGTATAGTTCTCGGCCCCATCTCGATACACCACATTGAACAGCTGCTCTTTTTCTACAATGCCCAGCCACAACAGGTCGCTGCCAACATACGACTTTTCACTGACCGGAATGACTTTATAAAGCCCATTGGCAAAGATCAGAAACAGCTTGTCATATTCCGAGCAGACGACCGTAAGATCGCTTTTTTCTGCCGTCTCTTTTACCTGCGTTCCGATGAACCCGCTTTCACTGTTGTACACAACCGTAAGGTTGGAAAGTGCCGCTTTACGAAAGCTGACCTCAGAAAAATTGGTCAGCTCTGTCTGCCGGGGATAAAGCCTGCCATATCTCTCTAACAAGTCATCGATATAGTCAATGGTATACGCGGTAATATCCTGAAGGTTTTTTTCGGTTTTCCTGATCTCCCTGCGGATCTCTTCCATGGCCTTTCGCTGTTTGTTTATATCGTAACGGGAGATACGTTTAATTCTGATTTCAAGCAGCTTTTCAATGTCCTCCTTGGTATGGGGGCGGACAAGCTGCTGTTGAAACTTTTGCAGTTCACCATCAATGACCTCTATGACCTTCTTATAACTTTTCTGTTCCTCAATGCTCTTATACAGCCGCTCTTCAATAAAAATCTGTTCGAGCAGTCTGGCATGAAGCTTGTCTGCCAGATTGGCCAGTTTGATCTCAAGTTCTCTTTGCAGATCGTCACGCAACCTATAGGTATTATCTTCGAGGACCTCAGAGACAGAGGCGTTTTGCGGGGTATTGGCTTTGATAAGGGTTAGATTGGGGGTAATGGCTATCTCGCAGTCAGTAAAGGCGTACAGGGCCTTGATGGTCTCTTTTGCATAGACGCCTCTGGCAAGCTTGATTTCAATCTCAACCTCTTCTGCCGTATAATCCTGTATCGACAATATTTTGATTTTACCGTTCTTGGCCGCCTTTTCAATCGAGTCGGTAATCGATTGGGTCGTCGTCGAGTAGGGAATTTCTCTGATAATAATGGTTTTCTCATCCCGCTCTTCGATACGGGCCCTGCAGCGTACCTTGCCGTTACCATCATCGTAGCTTGTATGATCTAAAAGCCCTTTCTGAACAAAATCGGGATACAGGCTGTACTCTTCTCCGCGCAGAATGCTTTTTTGAGCACAAAGCAGTTCACAAAAATTGTGGGGAAGAATCTTGGTTGCCATACCAACGGCGATCCCTTCTGCCCCCATAAGAAGCAACAGCGGGATTTTTGCCGGCAGAGTAACGGGTTCCTGCATCCTCCCGTCGTAGGAGTCGATATATTCCGTCAGCTCCTTGTTAAAAAGGACCTCCTTGGCCAGTGGAGAGAGACGACACTCTATGTAGCGGGCGGCCGAGGCCCTGTCGCCTGTAAAGATATTGCCAAAATTGCCCTGACGCTCAATGAGGAAGCCCTTGTTTGCCAGATTGACGAGTGCCGCAAAGATCGATTGATCCCCGTGGGGATGCAGCTTCATCGTCTCACCAACAACGTTTGCGACCTTGTGGAAACGCCCGTCTTCCATATTGTACAAGGTCTGCAGGATACGGCGCTGTACCGGCTTAAGGCCATCTTCGATGGATGGAATTGCCCGCTCCCGAATAACGTATGAGGTGTATTCTAAAAAGTTTTCATCAAAGAGCTGATGTAAACTTCCGGTTTGTTTGTCCATAGCAGCTGTTATAGGGCTTCTCTTGATGATATATTAACTCTCGCAAACAGTGATCTCTGATAATTGTCTGAAACCATTGAAAAATGTTCCTTGCCTCGTTGCCGGCCGCAGGGCTGAGTCTGCAAAGTCCATAGCCATTCGTGGTCTTTGCCCATAGCCCGCTGAGGACAAAGAAATCCACTGGAGCTTTCAAGCCGCAGCTGTGCGAAAAAAACAATGACCTCTCAGCGATTCTTACAACTGTTCAGGCGCCTCTTGCCCGGCGTACCGTGATACTCTCCCCACCAATTCCCCAGTTATCTGTTGCAACTTCATCGATGACAACGACGGTGGTTTTGGGGTCTTTGCCGAGCACGGTCTGCAAAAGATCAGTGGCACCTTGTATCAGCTGCGCCTTTTTCTCAGGGGTAACACCTTCGTTTGTTATCTTGATATTGACATAGGGCATTGAATATTCACCTCAAGCTAAGGTTTATTTTTTACTTCTCTGAGTAGAAAACTCAGGGCAAAGGACAGGCCTACTGTATCGAGACCAGGTTTTCCATAATATATTGTCGGCGAGAGGGGGTGTTTTTCCCCATATAAAAACTCAGCACCTTGGCGACCTCACTCAATGAATCGAGAGTTACCCGGCGAAGCCGGATATCCTCACCGATAAATTGTTTAAATTCTTTTGGAGATATCTCTCCCAAGCCTTTGAATCTTGTCGTTTCTACGGTTGCTTTTTGTGCCTTTGTTCTGGAGAGTTTTTTAACAGCCGCCTGACGCTCTTTTTCCGAATAGCAATAGATCGTCTCAGCCTTGTTGCGTACTCTGAATATCGGAGTTTCAAGGATATAAATATAGCCCTGCTTGACAATCGGTTCGAAATAGTGCAGAAAAAAGGTGATCAGCAGGTTTCGGATATGCAGACCATCGACATCCGCATCTGTTGCCAGAATAACCTTGTCAAAACGGAGGTTGGAGACCGATTCTTCAATATCAAGCGTACGCATAAGGGCGTACATCTCTTCGTTTTTGTACAATGTGGCTATTTTCTGACCAAAGACATTCAACGGTTTTCCCTTAAGGGAAAAAACCGCCTGCCGGAGAGGATCCCTTGAGGAGACGATCGATCCGGCCGCGGATTGTCCCTCGGTGATAAAGATCATGTTTTCCCTGCCCCGGGGAGATGGTTTATCCCTTCCCGGGTGGTATTTACAGTCCTTGAGCTGGTGTATCTTAAAGGTGATTTTTTTGGCGTTGGCCCGAGCCTCTGTGCGTACCGTCTGCAGCTCTTTACGCACCTTTTCGTTGCGATTTATTTTATCAAGAAGGATCTGTGCCGAGTCTGTATCCTTGTAGAGTGCGCTGGAGACGACTTCACGAACCGTATTGACAATCCAGGAACGCACCTCGGTATTGCCAAGTTTGTTTTTGGTTTGCGATTCAAAGACCGGGTCCTTAATTTTAACGGCCAGAGAGCCGATAATGCCGTCACGAACATCGGTATTGACGAATTTTTTTCCGGAAAATTCGTTGATACCCTTCAGGATCCCCTCTCTGAACGCGGAGAGATGCGTTCCCCCTTCGTTGGTATAGGTGCCGTTGACAAAGGTGTAGTAGAGATCGCTGTAGGTCTCGGTATGAGAAAAGGCAAACTCCAGGGTGTTGTCGCGGTAATATATCGGCGCATACAGCTCACTGCCATCGAGTTCCTTGTTCAGGAGGTCCAGCAGCCCATTGGTTGAGCTGTATAAGGCGTTCTGGTAGTATATTTTCAACCCCGCATTGAGATAGGCGTACCGCCAGAGACGCTTCTCGATAAACGAGGAATCAAAGGCAAATCCGGGAAACATTTTCTGGGACGGTAAAAAAACAATGGCGGTGCCGTCTTTTTCGTCGGTATCTCCCTCTTCCTTGGCTATAAGCTTGCCTTCCTCAAATGCCGCCTTTACATATTTCCCGGCTCTATAGCTTGTTACGGTAAAAATTTCAGAAAGTGCATTAACAGCTTTTGTGCCAACACCATTGAGCCCTACGGAAAATTGAAACACGTCGGTATTGTACTTTGCCCCGGTGTTGATCGTGGAGACACAGTCAACGACCTTACCAAGCGGAATACCACGGCCAAAATCCCTGACCGAGACAAGGCCTTCTTCACCGATATCGATGTTAATCCGTTTCCCCTCTCCCATGATAAACTCATCGACGGCGTTATCGACCACCTCCTTTAACAGGATATAGATCCCGTCGTTGGGGTCACTGCCGTCTCCAAGGCGACCGATATACATCCCCGGACGTTTCCGTATATGTTCGAGGGAACTGAGGGTCTTGATTTTGCTTTCGTCGTAGGTTGTCGTAGATTTCATATAAACCGGCATGGCTGGAGCAGACAGTCTGTCAGCCGCAACGAAGAATAAAACGCAGAACTTCGGGACAGAACCCTTCTGTCTCTGCACAGGGTTTCAGATAAAACGGCATCGCCGGAGGCAGATGCCTGATGGCCACAACAAGAAATGCAATCCGGAGCTTCGAAGCCTCCGATGCAAGGTTCCAATAAAAGAACTGCTAGAACACGCATACTTCTTCACGCAAGATTGTTTTGAACAGGCTGCAAAAAGAGAGAAAGCAATCACCCTCTTTGAACCTTTTTTACAAAATCACAAGATAATATTGCATTTCCGCTTTATCTGCAATAGATCATCAAAGAGAGGCAACCAGAAAGCCTACATCATCCGCACTCGCTCGCAGTCAGGACAAATCCAGGTCGGGCCATTGCTTAGCCCCCAGAGATTTTCCTCAAAGCAACTCGGGCATATCATAAATCCACAGGGGCAGCTCCAGCAGAATTCCTGCTTTTTGCGACAGCAATGACAGACATATTCACCGGTTCGTTTTCTTCGGTACCCTGCTTTTTTGCCGGCCATCCTAAGCAACCTCCTGTCTGAGCCACGCTGCATACTCCTTCGAGCAGAGGTCGCAAGGGTACCCCAGAATTTCCGGAACCTGATACGGGTGTAGACTGCCGATAAGTTCAATCAGGCCAGGGGCTTGTTCGCTGGTCGTCTTTACCTCAAGTTTATATTCGACTGCCGATTCCATTGCCCCTTCCCATCGATACAGGCTCTCGATCGGACCGCTGATCTGGGCACAGCCAATACGTTTTTTCTCGAATAAAGCGTTTGCTATTTCTCTGGCAGCATTTTTGTCCTTTACCGTTGTCGTGAGTATCACTATACTGCCGGTGTCTGTTTTTTCTCTTTTCATGATGTTCTCGTTTTTTTTATTTCAGGAGAGTGATGCATGCTTCTTGCCGTGGATATCGGTAACTCCCATACCGTGATTGGATTGTATAAAAACAATACGCTGATTGGTCAATGGAGGATACAGTCCAATCCTCAAAACACCTCTGACGAGCTGGCAATTACCTGTGGTTCATTGTTCAACACCCTGCAAATATCGGTGATGGAAATTACCGGCATTGTCATCGCCAGTGTTGTGCCTACCCTGCAGACGGCCTGGGTCCGTTTTTGTAAAAAATTCTTCCCGGAAGCTCTCAGGCAAAAGACAGTCATCCTGAGTTTTGACAATCTCAAAGGGCTTATTGAGGTGGTTGTCGATAATCCGCGTGAGGTTGGTGTAGACCGGCTGGTCAACGCCATTGCCGCTGTCGAACAGCAGGAGTGCAATCAGGTCGTCATTGATTTTGGCACGGCAATTACCTTTGACTGCGTCAGCGGACAGCGTCAATACCTTGGTGGTTCGATTGTTCCGGGAATTTCTATATCCCTTGACGCCCTGGCAAGCAGGACAGCCAAGCTTCCCCGAGTGGACATCACAGAGGGACCTCCGCCGATCATCGGCAAAAATACGGTGCAAGCGATCAAAAGTGGTGTCCTGCATGGATATGGTGCGATGATCGACGGCCTGGTACAGTCTATTAAATCAGAGATGTCTGGAGACAGCAACAGGGCCTTTGCGGTTACTGCAACCGGTGGTATCGCACATCTCATTGCGCCCTATACAAGATCCATCGACAGGCTGGATCCTCTTCTTACCCTCCGTGGTCTGCATCTCATATATCGTCGGCTGATCAACGATGAACAAGCCTAAACTCATACCGGCCTCTCTTCGACCTGGTGACACAGTAGGCATTGTTGCACCAGCCGGAGTCTTGCCGGATCGAGCCCTTATAGAGCCCGGGATACGGTTTCTCTCCGAAAAGGGCCTTCGGGTACAGCTGCCTACAGATTTGTGGCCGGGTTGCGACTTTCTGGCGGACACCGATGAAAAGCGGCTTGCAGAGTTTCACCAGGCCTTTGCAGATCCCGAGGTCAAGGCGCTTATCGCCCTGCGGGGGGGCTATGGCTGCCTGCGTCTTCTTGAACATCTTGATCTCGAATGTATAAAAAAACATCCGAAATGGTTTATCGGCTTTTCCGATATATCCCTGCTCCAGAATTACCTGTATTCAAGAACCAATCTGCTCTGTCTTCATGGGCCGACATTTACCTCTCTGGCCAATATCGATACAGAGAGCCGGGAGAGACTCTACCGCAGTCTTTGCGGGGCATGGGATCAGGCAATAGACACCTCAAACGTGCGCATCGTCCAGGCAGAATCGCAAACAGTACGCGGCATTCTTGTTGGAGGAAACCTGGCCAGTCTTGTCAGTCTGCTGGGAACCCAATTCGATCTCTGCTGGAAGAAAAAAATCGTTTTCCTCGAAGACGTACACGAGCCAAGGTACAAACTGGATAAGATGCTCACACAACTGGCAGTCGCAGGTAAACTGCGCAATGTAAGCGGTGTTTTGCTCGGCTGTTTTTCTCCGCCTGCCCCCGACGCCGCAGATGAGAAAAGACAACAGGCCTATACCGGTTTTGTTTGTCAACGGCTCGTTGAGCTTCTTGGAGACCGTTCAATTCCGATTTGGGCAAATATGCCGTGTGGGCATTGCAGGCAAAACTATGTCCTGCCCATTGGTTCCAACACAACCATGGACGGCCCCAACAAACGGCTTCTCTTTTCAGGATGATTCTCCGACTTTTGTTTTTACGGTACTTTTTAGCAACAACAGAGTGGATATGAGGTTTGACTTGACCAGCCAATAATGCTATAAAAGAAGCGGAGATGGCGGGCATCCGGCGACAAAGACCAGATAGCAGCCGTTATGGTAGAGAGCTTGTTGAACCTCACAGTTGATTCAACCTGGCTTACAAAGAAATAATTCCACACTAACGGGCAAATTTTCTATGAAGCGACTTCACTACGTTTTCGTTCTATGTTTTTTCGCAGTTTTGAGTTCAGGTGTCGCACTTGCAGTGCAAAACGTTTCCGTAGCCAAAGACAAGGCCAACGTCCGAACCGGGCCTGGAACCAATCATCCCAAAGTTATGGAGCTGTTTACAGGCTACCCTTTACAGGTGGTCAGTAAGAAAGGTGACTGGTTAGAGGTTGTTGATTATGAAAAAGACAGCGGCTGGATTCATAACAGTCTCGTAAAGGCGCAGGACACGGTGATAGTGGTTTCCAAAAATCTGATAAACATGCGCTCAGGTCCATCGACAAAAGATGACATCCTCGCCGATGTTCAGCAGGGAGTCGTTTTGCAGAAGTTATCTTCACAGGGACAATGGACAAAGGTCCGTCATAGCAATGGTCTCGTCGGCTGGATCTATTCCCCCCTGCTCTGGCCCTAGAAGGACTTCCAGCAGACTCTCTGGAGAGCCTTGAAGAAGACGAAGATCTTCTCAAGGTTCTCTTTTTATTCATAAAATTATTGTTCTCTCTTCTGTCTCCGGCCAAGGAACATTGTTTTTAGCAATGTTTGGTCTTGCCCGCTTGGAGCCGTTTCTCTTCCTCTCTTGCCCTCTTTCGATATGTTTTTACCATATTGCCAAGTGACGCGGTCGGCTCAATCTGCAAGAAGATATTTCTTCAATGGGGAGTACGGCCCGTTCAAACGAGATCGCCGTTTGCTGACAGCTCGTCGGATTTCAGATAAAAACAGTTTCATGCACAAAGAACCAAGGCCATTCCGGCCATTACCGTAGATACGCTTATGACCAGTGATTTTATTGTTACCCTCGGACCAGAAGGTTCAGATAGTTATCTGGCCGCCTGTCAGTATGCCCCCGATGCCAGGTATATTCTTTGCAACCGCATCTCTGAGGTGCTCGAACTCTTTGCCCGCGACAAAGAGGGGCTTGCCCTCTTGCCCGTGTACAACACCAGGGCTGGAGAGTTCAAGGAATATTTTCGGCTTATTGCGGCAATGCAGGAGTGCTACTGGATCGATAACCTGGTTTTGCCTATCCATCTTTCACTGGCTGCCCTTGAGCTGCCCGATAACGCCGAAACGCAGATCCATACCATCGTCGGTCGGAGCTCGGTCTTTCAGCAATGTGCAGAATATCTCGAGGAACATTTTCCGGAAGCACACCTGATGGCGGTACACAATATTGAAAGAGCGATGTCAGCTATTGCTGAACATCAAAAGCTTGGTACGGCGATAATCGAAACCGAAGAATTACTCAGGAATTCTCCGTTCAAACTCATTGCCAGAGAGGTCGTCTCGCATAATCGTACCCGTTTTGCCGTGTTGTCGAAACACCCTGTGAAGCGGACAGGCTATGATGCCACTGCGGTCATAACGCAGCCTCTCAAAGACCGTGTTGGTATGCTTGTTGATATCCTTGGCGAATTCACACGACGCGGCGTCAATATCCTCGACTTACAGACAGAAAATGACATTAAGACTCAGAAATTACGTATTTATGTCGAAATAGAAGGCCATGCCGAAGACACCAGTGTGAAAAATGCCCTGCATTTTATTGCCTCACAGGTCATCCAGGAAGAAGATGCTCTCAAGGTGCTGGGCTCCTTTCCCCGGGTGGATATGCGTGTCAAAAGGATCAAATCCTTCGGCTTTATCGGCAGTGGAGATATGAGCATCTGGTTTGCCGAGCGTTTAAGCAGTGAAGGCTATGAAACAATAATAACTGGAAGAACCAGTCCGATATCCCCAGCGGAGATGATAGAGAAAGTCGATGTTGTGGTGGTCTGTGTGCCGATTTCCGCAACCTCAGAGACGATCAGGAGCTACGGGAAATATCTCAAAGACGGTCAGGCCCTTATCATACTGGCCGGAGAATCGGAAACGACGCTGGAGACGGCCTTGCAGTCCACCAGCGAGGGTGTGGAAATTATGTTTGTACATAATCTCTGGGGTCCGCAGGCGGTCACCATGAAGGATAAGAATGTCTCCGTGGTGCGAACCTATAGAAGCGGCAGCCACTGCAGTGAATTTGAAGCCTTCTTGTATAAGCATGGTGCCGATATTATTCATGATAGTGCGCAAAAACATGATCTGCTTATGGGGGTTGGGCAGAAGCTTCCCACGACCATCTCGGTTGCGCTGGCGATGACCTTGAGGGAACACGCGATAGACTGTAAGGATATCGGAACCCACTCTACCCTGACCTCGCTCTATGGCATCCTCTCTATGGCCCGCGTTCATAATCAGAACCCGCGTACCTATGCAGAGATTATGACAACCAAGGGAGACGGCACAAAGATAGTGAACAGTTTTGCCCGCAATCTTCTCCAGCTGACCAGTCTGGCAAAAGAAGGGGACATTGATGCGCTGCTTGCGCTTATACAGGAAAACAGATCCGCCATGCCGGAAAGTTTTCTGAAAAAAAAGATGGTTCAAGCCAGGGCCGTTGACGAGATACTGAGCCAACCGTCTATGAAGGATGAGAATATATAATACCCGACGAACCTGGATTCTCTGTTGCAAACATCAACACCCCTTTTCAACACTATCTGCTCAAGGCTTATCGGAACGATTTGAAAAGAGACATTGTAATTTACAAAACCTTCACTATACTGTGGAAAGAGCTGATGTTCAGCTTGTCCTTGCTGTTGGAGATCTCATTCGTTGTACAATAGGGGTGTATTCCACGAAAGAAACACACACATATATTTTTCCTGGTCTTTTCCCTATCACCCAGCACAGCCGGATCAGATAGCCCCAGCTACAACAAAAATACAACCGGAACTTCGGGGTACAACCCTCTGTCTCCGCGGCAGGTTTCGGATAAAGGAGTCTATATATGTCGAGGATTTTACGTTTTCTTGAAGAAGAAAAAAAATGTCCGCATTGTGAACAGAAAATGTCCTGTTGTGAGGCGCCGCCGATTCATATAGGAGATGGTCTGGGCTGGGGGGCTGAGGTCCTCTTTATCTGTCTTAATGACAACTGTTCTGTTTTCCTCAACGGCTGGAAGACAATCGAAAAGCGCTATGGTCATCACGCCTCGTACCGCTATATGGAGCTTCCGGAAAGTAAGGAAAAGAACTATATGATGGTCGGAAACGCTGATGCCTTTAAGGCCAGTGTCATCAACAAGGAAGAACTGCTCGCCCAGAACGAGAGACATCAGCGGCAAAAAGAGATGAAAGCCGCTCTGCAGACCTGTGTTGCCGATCAGAATATCGAGCCGGTTCTGTTTTTGCTGCTTGATGAGGGTGCAGGTAAAGAATCACGGGGGAAGGCTGCGGATTGTATTGTGCCTCTGAACAACCTGGACTGTATTGATCCCTTGCGCAACCACAACTTTAAAGACCCTGCGCTGCAACAGAAAGTCAACAGCAGCCTGGCCCAATTGCTGAAGAAAAATTTCAAAAAAGAGTGCCCCCACTGCATGGAAATAATAAAGGCACAGACGGTAAAGTGCAAACACTGCAGAGAGGATGTGTAAGGCCGGAGCGGGCCTCCCCCTTTCTGGCAACAGATTTCTCTGGCGTCTCTCAGCCGCCTGCCTTTTCCCTTGCATTCCTCAATTTGAAGGGGTATATAACGAAGTTTCTTAACGGCTCTGTGGTGGGCGTAGCTCAATTGGTTAGAGCACCTGGTTGTGGCCCAGGAGGCTGGGGGTTCAAGTCCCCTCGCTCACCCCATATGACTTCTGTCCGCCTCTGAGAGAGGCAACAATCCCATTGAGTTCTTCCTTGACTGCTCGAGAAACATTCGATACTCTTTTTTCTGCCCGAAGAGATTTCTTTTCTTCAGAGGCCTCTGAAAATCTGATCTATTTTACAGATGATACCGGCCTGCGATATGCGGCAAAGATCTTCCACGCCGACGAAAAGGCCCCTTCAATTGTCTTCTTTCCCTCCTGCCATTTCTCGTTGAGGGATCTTGAAACGATGGCAGAAGAATATACCAGGGCCGGGATCAACCTTCTCCTGCTCTCGTATAGGGCAGACAACAGCGCCGAAGAAGCACTCACTCTGCAGCAGTTTCTCGAAGATGCCGAGTGGTTGATCCTGCAATCCTTGTCCTGGCTTGAGGCAAGCGGATACACAGAGGGTGTCTTTGTTATGGGACAGTCGTTGGGGGCGGTGGCTGCGATTCATGTTGTCGAAGCAAACCCTCAGTCGTTCAAGGGGCTGTTTGTTGAAAGTGTCGTTCTCGGTACTGCCGATTTTTTGGATAATTTTAAAAAACTGCCGGAAGACTGTGAAAGGAGTGAAGATGATGCCTTGGGTTGCTGCCAGAAGATTGCTGGTATTACCCTGCCAACCTTTATCTTCCACGGTGCCCGGGACCGTCTGCTGCCGGTTACCGATGCCGAAAAACTCCAGGCCTCGAGTGGAGCACGAAGCAAACAGTTTTTTGTCGTTCCGGGATGCGAGCACAAAGAGCTCTATAAAAACGCAGGACCCCTCTATTTTCAGACCATCAAAAAATCTGTGGATACCGTTTGCGGCCTCAACACCTGGAGGCAACAACGAAAGAAGTTTCAACGAAACAAGAAAAAAATAGAAGGATGAAAAGGACGAACTACCTCTCCTGGGATGAGTATTTTATGTCTGTTGCCCTGCTCTCCGCCCAGCGCAGCAAGGATCCGAACACCCAGGTTGGCGCCTGTGTTGCCAACGAGCAGAATAAAATCGTCGGTGTTGGTTACAACGGCTTTCCGATTGGCTGCTCCGACGATGAATTACCCTGGAAACGACAGGGCGCTTTTCTTGAGACCAAGTACCCTTACGTCTGCCATGCGGAATTAAACGCCGTACTCAATTCAAACTCCACAGATCTGAGAAATTGCCGAATCTATGTCGGTCTTTTTCCCTGCAATGAATGTACCAAGGTTATTATACAGGCGGGAATCAAAGAGGTTATTTATCTCTCTGACAAGTATCAGGATACCGATCAGGTCAAGGCCTCGAAGATGATGCTCGACATGTCTCCCGGAATCAGCTACAGGCAGCTTGAGACCAAACTGACGACCCTTGAGATCAACCTGGCGCCTTCTTCTTTTTTGTAATTGTTCCCTGCACAAACACCCAACGCTCTCATTTAACCCGCTTCAACCGGCTTCCTGTCGGTTTTTTCCTTGTCTGAACGCGCTCTTTTTTCGGGCTGTTACCTGCAAAATCAATAGCCTGAATAAAGTGTTCTTCACCGCGGATGGTGAAAATCTCTTTTCCAGACATCTGCTCGCTGCGCAGCGTGAGTATGGTTTTCTGCAACGGCATTGCCAGGATGCTTATGTGCAGATGCCACCATTCATCCCTGCGCGATGTATCCCGTTCTATATCGTCAACATGGGCATAGACCAGCTGTGGCCCCGGGGCATTGTCTGGCCTTGACAGAATCAGAATGGTATCGCCGATTTCGGTATGTTCTTTGAGGAGAATAGCCTGTCGCAGTTCATCAATGATTTTTTGCATTTGTCCTTTTTTTCTTGATTTGCCTCAGCGCAAACCTTGCGTCAATAATAACCAGTTCAGATTGTCTGTAGCTGCGCAGACACAGCCTTTCGTAATCCTGTATTCCGGCAGTAAGCGGCAGTAGCACCTCTCGTATGATAAGGTGAGATTTCTCTGCCTTTTCGGGCCGTTCAAGCTTGAGCAGTGTATCTATGAAGTAAAAGAGACGAACAAGCAATTCGCTTGTCCTCTCTACGTTTAGATAGAGGAGTCTGTTGTTTTTTTCCTTGATCCCCGGATCTATTTTCCTGATCTGCGGATTTTTGACAAGAGAGTTTCGTGCGTTGTAGTCATCGACTATTTCTCGCAGAAGAGAGACACTGTTGCCGATAAAAAGGTAATTTTGCCAGAAACCACAGAGGGGTTGTATACCATCCTGCGGAGATTCTAACCAGTAGGAATAGATGACCGCTTCATAGATTTCTTCAAAGACGGGGGCGGCAAAGGCCTCTACAAGATCTTTGGCGAGGGTTTCTGCCTGCTCGGACGAGGCAAGAGGAATAACAGCCAGACATCTTGGAATGTGAAAAAAATTAGAACTGCCGGATGGTTCTATAAAGATGCCGACCTGATCGCCGAACAGGAGCGGCAAGTCACTCGGGGCTACTCCGGCAATCTTTTGCAGGCGATCCTGATAGGCATAGAGCAGCGTCTGGAATTCTTCAACAAGAAGCAACCTTGAAAGTATTGTCTGCAGCTCAGATCCGGTTGTCCAATACAACAGGAGCGGATCGTACAAGGAAAAATCAAGCACCCTGCTCTGTATCGGAGACAGGCTCTGCAGCCCTTCTTTCTTGTCAAAAACTTGAGGTCTGCCAGACAGGACAAGCCTGCTTTGCATAGTCTTTTTTGTCGACCAGTGTCCGTAAGTGAATGCGCTGTACACGGCAGGCAGTTTTTCGATCATTTTTTCAAGATACGGAATACCAGAAGACGAAAAAAGATGAACCATTTTTTGTAGTGACGACAGGGACAGGTAGCAAAGATGCTCTCTCTTTGTGTCATACAAGGCAAAAGCTTTGCCAAAATCGGCCCTGTCTGGCAGCCCGGCAATCTCGCCATCGTACGTATCAATGGCCTTTTTGAGCTGCCGCTCATCGTAGCTGGCGACCACCAGACCATCGATTGAGGCCAGTGTGATCACTCCATACCTGGTCGGAAGCCGTGCTATACGATAATTGCCATATTGGCAGGTGGTTCGCCTCCCCTGTCGTTTCTTTGCGAACCGTTCTACAAGGACATCGTTCCAGTCAATGTTTTCCCGCGGCTTTACGATAAAAAGAACATCACGTTTCAGCCACGTGACCAGAGAACGGCGGTCGACGTCCGAAGGCAGACGAAAGAGGGCGATACCAAGACGTCCTCTGAGCAGTTGGCCCAAAAGCGGCTCAGCAACAACCGTTTTCAACTCTTCTCCCAGGGCTTCAACAAGCTTTCCTGCGTTTTCTGTGAGCCCCAAAGAGGGCCCGACCCGTTGCAGGTCGATTGCCGCGAGCTGTTGCCCCAGCAGCGATCGTTTAAAAGCATCACTCGCCGCCAGACAATCATTTTGTTCAACGTAGAAAACGGCATCGTCTGCGACAAATCGCACCAGGTCTTTTTCAGCCTCACCATCAAAACGAAATACCAGCAGATAGATAACAAGGAGAACCAGAAAACCGTAGAAGACAAAACGATTCATATTCATTTCCCGCTACTCCTCTCCTGCTGTCTGAATTCCCCGGCAAAGCTGAACGGCTTCTGCAACATGGCTTGAATGGAGAGAAGACGAGGCATCAAGATCGGCAATGGTCCTCGATAATTTGAGAACCCTTGCGTAGGAGCGTGCCGACAGACCGAGTCGCTTGACGCTCTTTTCAAGAATGTTTTGTGAACGGCTGCCAAGGACGCAGTATCTCTCGATCAGTTCCTGGTTCATCTGGCTGTTGCAATAGATTTGGGGAATTGTACTGTAACGTTTTAGCTGGATCTCTCTGGCCCGGTTGACCCGTTTCTGTATCTCGGCCGAACGCTCTGCTTTTTCCTGCGTAGTCATCTCATCATATTCAAGCGCCGGGACCTCCAAATGGATGTCGATTCGATCCAACAGAGGCCCCGAGATCCGGGCCCGATATCTTCTGATGTCCCCTGTCCGTACAAATACAGGAGTTTCGCACATCACCGAGAAAACCGCAAGGACAGGGATTCATCGCAGCAATAAGAGTGAAACGGGCTGGAAAGGTCAGGGTCATATTGGCACGGGCTATGGTAACCTCACCATCTTCGAGAGGCTGGCGCAAGACCTCCAGAACATTGCGTTTGAACTCGGGGAGTTCGTCAAGAAAAAGAACCCCGTTATGGGCAAGAGAGACCTCGCCGGGTTGGGGTATTTTACCTCCGCCGATCAACCCCGCATCCGAAATGGTATGATGTGGGGCCCGAAAAGGCCTTCTGTGCAGAGGTCCTGACTGCGACTGTTGTTTGGCTGATACCGAATGGACCCTGGTTGTCTCAAGGATCTCATCTCTGCTCATGCTTGGCAGTATCGTTGCAAAACGTCTTGCCAGCATGGTTTTGCCGCTGCCAGGCGGCCCCGAAAGCAGGATGTTGTGGCTTCCCGAGGCGGCGATCTCCAGCCCCCGACGTACCTGGTGTTGGCCTTTGACTTCACTAAAATCGACAGAATATTCCTGAAGGTGGTCCGCTGGTGATTCATCAGGCGTCAAGGGCTGGATCTCTGTTAGCCCGGCAAGAAACTCGACGGCCTCCTGCAAGACAGTCACCGGAATAATATCCAGATCGGCCGCCAGAAGACGAGCCTCCTGTCGTTGAGACGCCGGAATGATAATCCCTTGTAGACCGCGTTGCCGTGCGCAGAGCAGCATCGGTAGAATGCCGGGCACCTTATGTATACCACCATCAAGAGACAACTCCCCGACAATGCAGTATGTATCAGCCCTTTGGTTGTTCAAGGCCCCTGTTGCGGTCAGGATCCCGATGGCAATGGGGAGATCAAAGCCGGTTCCTTCCTTGCGGATGTCCGCGGGGGCGAGATTGACGGTAATTCTTCTGGCAGGAAAATCATAACCACAGTTTTTTATCGCCGCCTTTACCCTGTCCTTGCTCTCTCTGACCGCCCCATCCGGCAGACCAACCGTTGAAAAGACAGGCAGCCCGCTTGCGACATCAACCTCAACGGTTACCGGCCAGCCTTCTATCCCGACAACGGAACAGCTCAGTATCTTGGCAAGCATGGTATCGGCCTCAGCTTTGAGAGGGAGTGTTTACGGCATAGCAGGACATCAGCTCTTTGCTGTAACCGCCGTTTTTTTCTTCGTAGATATATAAGGGCGGCAGTATTTTCAGCCCTGGTCCAGCATTTTTTTTGCACTGCAGCAAAACCAGCTGGGCACCTTTTTTTTGATCTGGATAGGCGTAAACCGGTCTGAGTAGTTTTGGTTCAAGATGACACTGTTGTGCGACTGCGATAAGCCGACCCAGATTTTCGGCTGCATAAATGCAGTAGACATCGCCTTTGTTGCGTACGACATAGGAAGCCGCCCGAAGAAAATGCTGCAGGGTTGACAGCGTCTGATGCTTTGCCCTGTTCACCTCAGGGTTATGGTTGCTCCTTCCGGAATTTTCCGGATAAAAGGGCGGATTAAAAACCACACTGTCAAAGGACTCTGCGGCGATATGGTCAGCAATATCCTCTACATCACAATGCAGAAGGCTGACGAGGTCGTAAAACCCGTTTAAGGCCATATTTCTTTTTGCAAGATTGTAGAGCCGTGATTGCACCTCAACACCCAGGCAATCGAGGAGTCTCTCCCTCTGGCGATACAGCAGCAGCAAGAGAAGGATCCCTGATCCCGTTCCCAATTCAATCAGACGCTGCGGTTTTCTGCATTGCACAAAATGGGCAAGCAAGACTGCGTCCACAGAAAACCGATACCCATCCGCGTACTGTTCACAGACCAGTTCTCCTTCAAAGAGACTGTCCCGCTTGAGAATACAATCTTTTTGCGTACCAACAACCAATCACTTTTCTCCGTGTGAGGATGATTTCAGAGCAACGCAACGGCGTGATAATTATGGACAGATCAATCTAAAAAGTAAAATAAAAAAAGACAAAGACAGGTATTTTTTGCCTTTCGTTCCGGTTTGACTTTCCTGATTTTCTTCTTTCACGTGGTTGATACGCCGCCTGCGCATTCCTGGTTCATTCATTTTGGGGTTGTATTTACAGTTCATATTCCTTGCAGAAGGCTATTTCCCAAAATTTTTCCTCGGTAAATAGTAAGAGACTCCGGAGAGATATATACGAATAAGCAGACTGGGGCGGAGAGCTGTTGCAGTCTTCATTTGTTTTCTTTCCAAGAAGTGATTAAAAGAAAAAGAAGACGTTTTCTACGCATTACAAGCCAGATTTTTCAGAAGGGAGAAGGCGATGTACGATATCTTTGTAGACACACATTTTGCCGGAGCGCACCATTTAAGAGACTATCCTGGGGACTGTGAAACCCCGCATGGTCATAACTGGAAGGTCAAGGTCACCGTCCGGGCAGCAGACGTCGATGAGCTCGGTATGGGAATTGACTTTACCGTTTTAAAAAAAGTGGTGAAAAAGGCCATTGATAAGCTGGACCACAAGGATCTTAACACCCTGCCCTACTTCGAGCATAAAAATCCATCTTCAGAGCATATCGCTGAATTTCTCTACGATCAATTACAAGAAGAGCTGCACTCTGACAGATATCACCTCTACAGTGTCCGCGTTATGGAGACAGACACCCAGGGCCTGATCTACTACGGGAAGCCCTGAACCTTGAAATACTCAAAAAGTATTTACAATAGGTCTCTTTCGAGGATATTGCCAAAACCGATATTATGAGATTGAGGAAGTCTCGGCCTTTTTTTCATAAATGACATCATATTATCGAGGTTAATTGAAAAATGCTGAAAACGATCCCCGTCGAACAAGCCGTTGGTATGGTTCTGCCCCACGACATCACTGTTATTGTCAAGGATGTGAAAAAAGGGGTCGCCTTCAAAAAGGGGCATATCATCCGTTCAGAAGATGTTGAACCACTCAAAAAGCTGGGAAAGGATAATATATACGTCCTCTCTTTAACAAAAGAGGAAATTCACGAAAACGAGGCTGCCACTCTGCTGGCCACTGCCATCTCAGGTACTGGCATCCTGTATAATACAGCCCCCCGGGAGGGGAAAATTACCCTGAGGGCGGCCTTTGATGGTATTCTTAGAGTGAAGACAGAGGCCCTTCGTGATTTTAACATGCTCGGTGAGGTTATGTGTGCCACCTTGCATAATTACACGCCAGTCAAATCCGGAGAAATCGTCGCCGCAACCCGTATGATTCCGCTGGTAGCGTCAAGAGATCTTGTCGATACAGCAACACAGATCGCAGATGATGCCGGCAGTCTGGTATCTGTACGCACTCTTTCAAGCCAGAAAATAGGTCTGGTTATTACAGGCAACGAAGTCTATTATGGACGAATCGAAGACCGTTTTGAGGCGGTGCTCAGGAACAAGGCTGCACAATACGGTTCACGCGTGCTTTGTGTCAAAAAGGCACCCGACAAAAAAGCCCGTATCGCCGCGGAAATAAAGAATTGTATCGCAGAGGGGTGTGATCTTGTTATCACCAGTGGCGGTATGTCTGTTGACCCCGATGATGTCACGCGGGAAGCTATCATGGATGCCGGTGCCCATTCGGCTGTTTACGGTACTCCGGTATTACCGGGAGCCATGTTTTTAAGCGGGAAGATTGGTGAAATCCCCATTCTGGGGATGCCTGCCTGCGGTATGTTTCACAAGATAACCGTGTTTGATCTTGTATTGCCAAGAATACTTATCGGAGAGTCCATTGGTCGCAAAGAGCTGGCCGAGCTTGGGCATGGGGGACTGTGCCGCAATTGCAAAACCTGCCACTTCCCGGTATGTGATTTTGGAAGATAATCCTACTCACCCGTCTGCACAAATCGTCTCAGGCTGGTCTTTCTGCACGGTCTGAGACGCCTTGTCAGGAAGTATCTTGCGTCAGTAATTCCAGCGCCACACTGGCCGCTCTTTTTGAGGCCCCGGGGCGGCCGAGTTTGTCACAAACCCCCTGCAGGGCCTCCAGCATCTCTTTTCTTCGCCGATCATTGGTTACCAGTTCGAGGATTTCATGTCCAATATTCTCGGCACAGACCTCAGCCTGGAGCAGTTCCGGAACAACTTTTTCGTCGGCGATAAGATTGACCAGAGAGAAAAATTCCAGTTTCACCAGGAGCTTGGCAAGAAGATGGCTCAACGGTGCAAGCCGATAGGCCACGACCATAGGAATCTTGAGCAAGGCCAGCTCCAGGGTTACGGTACCTGATGCGGCAACAACGCAGTCGCAGGCAGCCATAAGGTTATAGCGATGCTCGTTGATAAGCCGGATATCCAGATCATCCGTGGAATACAACCCTGCCCTCTTGTAGATATCAAGTTCCAACAACGGTGATTGCGGGAGCAAAAAGCTTACTTTCTGGTTCAACCTTGTTTGCACCCATCTGGCAGCTTCGATAAATCGCGGCAACAGAGAGAGCACCTCCTTTGAACGACTACCAGGCAAAAGACCGATAATCTTTCTGTCTGCGGCGATGGCCTGTGAAGTCAGAAACTGCTCTCTGGTTTGTGTGGTTCTGACCGAATCCAGAAGAGGATGTCCGACATAGGTTGCGGCAAGGCCCCGCTCTCTGAAGAAGGCCTCTTCAAAGGGAAGAATCACTCCAAGACGATCCACCCTGGCGGCGATCGTTTTGACCCTGCCTGATCGCCACGCCCACACCTGGGGACAGATATAGTAAAAAACTCGAACTCCTTGTTTTCTAGCGTATTTGGCAAGCAAAAGGTTGAAATCGGGCAGATCGATTATCACCAGTAGATCCGGTCGTTTCTCGCGCAGAGCCTTGCGCAGTCGCTGCTGGGCGCGCCAGATATCTTTGCCTTGCGCAACAATCTCAACAATTCCGACAACACTCAGGGTCTCCGCGGGTACAAGGATCTCTACTCCAACAGACTCAAGCCTTGGACCGCCCATACCGAAAAAAGTCAGATTCGGGTCAATCTGTCTCATAGCACGCACAAGATTTGCGGCATGCAAATCTCCGGAGGCCTCTCCGGTTACGATCATGATCCTTTTGCCCATAATCTCTTGTCAGACTGGCTCATTCTGTAGTGTCGTAAATACAGGCTTTTTCTGTTGTTCTTCGACTTGTTTCAATATCTTAAGAGCAACATCAAGGGCACTGCAGGCCTCTTTGCCGGAAACCACCGGCTGTTTTCTCATTCTCACCGCCTCGAGAAAAGACTGTATCTCTACCAGCAAGGCATCACTCTCAGAGAACGATTCTTTAGAGACGGTCTGTCTGGGCATGCCGTTTTCTTCACGTTCTGCCAGAAGCTGTACCCGTGTCAGTTTTTTATTGCCAAAATCCAGATGAAGGAAGGTCCTATCCTGAAAGATACGCATTTCCCTGCTGTTACTGCGGGAAACCCGGCTTGCGGTAACCTCGGCGGTGGCGCCATTTTCAAAAACAAGCCGCGCACTGACCATATCGTTGGTCTTGGTGGCAATTCGCCCTCCTGTTGCCTGGATCTCTGCCACAGGTGACTGAACGCTGTGCAGTATGATATCAAGATCATGTATCATAAGATCAAGGACAACATCAACGTCGGTGCCTCTGGGGTTGAAGCCGGCGGTTCTTTTGCTGTCGATAAATATCGGTGAATTCAGATAGGGTACTGTTGCCAGATATGCCGGATTAAAGCGTTCAAGATGCCCGATCTGAAAGACGCAGTCTTTTTTCTCTGCCCTGCCGATCAAATCTTCTGCCTCAGCAACCGATGGGCTTATCGGTTTTTCCAGGAGCACATCCACACCATAGTCGAGAAAATCTGCCGCCACCCTGTGGTGATACTGTGTCGGTACGGCTATTGATACTGCATCAATTCCGCTTAAAATATTCTTGTAGTCGCTATATGCCTTACAGCCACATTCACCGGCTACCCGCCGTGCCTGCTGGGCATCAATATCGACAACAGCCGTCAGATCGACCTCGGGAAGCATTGCGTATTTCTGCGCGTGAAAACGACCGAGATAGCCGACACCTATTACTGCAACCTGTATTTTTTTCATATATTACAACCAGAAAAGTTACGCTGTAGACAGCCATCAAAGATGGTATACAATTCGATACGACACAACGCCGGAAGAGCAGAAGAACCTCCAAAAAATCAGATGTACAAGTTGAGGAAGCTGCGGAGGCGCAGAAGATTTTTTCGAGGACTCCGTATTCCTTCAAACTGAAGATACGTTGCAAGGGCAGACAACAGCGAGGCAAACAAAGAGACTAAATCCCAAGATAGGCCTTTTGGATATCCGGATTCTTCAGAAGCTCTTTTGCCGGGCCGGTTATGGTTATCCTGCCTGTCTCGATAACATAGCCCCTGTCGGCGATATGCAGGGCCTGGTTTGCATTTTGCTCGACAAGAAAGATCGTGGTATTACTCACCTTGTTTATCTGTTTTATGATCTCAAAAATCTGTTTTATGACCAGAGGCGCAAGCCCCATTGAGGGTTCATCAAGCAGCAGCAGCCTCGGACGGGCCATAAGCGCCCTGGACATGGCAAGCATTTGCTGTTCGCCACCGCTCAGTGTTCCGCCATCCTGGTTTTTACGTTCTGCCAGTATTGGAAACAGCTCAAAGACATAGTCCAGATCTTTTTTTATTTCCGCCCTGTCATCGCGTAAAAAGGCCCCCATGTCGAGATTCTCACGGACGGTCAACTGAGGAAAGATACGCCGCCCTTCGGGGACCTGACAGATACCCATTTTCACAATTTCATCAGGAGCCTTAGCGTTAATGAGTGTATCGTTATAGTGGATTGTTCCGCTGCGTACCGGCACGACCCCTGAGATGGTCATCAGCGTCGTGCTTTTGCCGGCGCCGTTGGCACCGATCAGGGTAATAATTTCGCCCTCGTTGATCTCAAGGCTTACGTCTTTGAGGGCGACGATATTTCCGTATCCGGCCTGTACGTTTTTCAGTTTAAGCATCGATGTCCTCACCCAGATAGGCTTTGATGACTTCGCGATTGTTTCTAATGTCTGCAGGAACACCTTCGGCAATTTTCTTACCGTAATCCATAACATAAATACGATCCGAAAGGCTCATGACAAGTTTCATGTCATGCTCAATAAGCAAGATGGCCTGGCCTTCGTCGTTTATTTTACGGATAAGCGCATCAAGTGCTGCGGTCTCCTGTGGGTTCATTCCTGCGGCGGGTTCATCAAGCAGTAGTAACTGAGGCTCTGTGGCCAAGGCTCTGGCAATCTCCAGCCTTCTCTGGGCTCCATAGGATAAATTCTCGGCAAACTCATTGGCAGAATCTTCCAGCTCGAATTTTTCAAGCAATCGGTAGCTGAATTCAAGAATTTCCCTCTCTTCCTTTCGTGTTGCGCGGTCTCTGAATATTGCTCCAAGGATAAAGGATCTGGTTCTGCAGTGACGGCCGATCATGACGTTTTCAAGAACCGTCATCTGTGGAAACAGGCGGATATTTTGAAAGGTGCGGGCCAGGCCCTTTTCGGTAACCGTATTCGGCTTGAGCCCCTTGAGGCTGATGGTGGTTTCTTTGCCGGCCTCTCTCAAAAAGAGATCACCACCGGTCGGTGAGTAGATACCGGTAACACAGTTGAAAAAGGTCGTCTTTCCGGCACCGTTGGGTCCGATAAGGGCCACAATTTCTTCAGGAAAGACTTCCAGATCCAGATGGTTAAGGGCACGAATGCCACCAAAATCCATAGTAAGATCGGCTACTTTGAGGATTGGGCTAGTCATCTGTTTTTGCCCCGGCGAATGTTTCTCTGTCAACGGTATAGGTCCTTCGGATATTAGAGATAAGCCCCTGGGGGCGAAAAACCATCATCGCCACCAGAATCCCGCCGAAAGCGAGCATTCTATACTCAGACAGGGTCCTGAGATACTCTGGCATCAAGATTAAAATGAGTGCGCCCAGAATAACACCAACAATCGAGCCCATACCACCGAGTACGACAATGGCCAAAATAATAGCAGACTCCAGAAAGGTAAAACTTGCGGGATTGATAAAGGTTGTCTTTGCCGCAAAGACAACGCCCATAACCCCTGCCCAGAAAGCACCAAGCGAAAAAGCAACGAGCTTTGTCTTGCGTTTGTCTATGCCCATGGCCTGACAGGCAATTTCATCTTCTCTGAGGGCAATCCAGGCCCTGCCAAGGCGAGAATCCTGGAGTCGGTTCACAATGAAAATGGTCACTATCACAAAGGCGACCATAAGGTAGTAGACGTAGAGGATGGATTGATCAAGCGTCAATTCTATGCCAAAGAATCCCGGCCTGGAGATATTTGAAATGCCGCTCGGTCCGGAGGAGAACTCATTCCAGTTTTCAAGGACCAGTCGAATAATCTCCCCAAATCCCAAGGTGACAATGGCCAGATAATCTCCCCGAAGTCGGAGAACCGGGAAGCCTAAAAGGATGCCAGCCATCGCCGCGAGGCAGCCTCCGAGAGGGGCAACGGTCCAGAACCCGAGACCGAAATGGCTGTTCAGCAAGGCGTATGAGTACGCACCCACTGCGTAAAAAGCGACAAAACCCAGATCTAACAGCCCGGCCATACCAACGACGATGTTCAGTCCCAGTCCGAGGACAACGTACATCAGTGCGGTAATCATGATGTTGGTCTGGTAGGTATCAAAAGCCAAAGGAAATCCTATTGCCATGACCAATAGTATCAGGCTGACAGTCCATTTCTGTCTTGGATTGGCGAGGACCATGTGGATTATTGGCGCCAAATCGAGCGATACCTGGCCTCCAGACTGCTGCCTCTTGTTTTTCAGAAACTTGAAGAAAAGAAACAGCAGACGGATCACAAAGACACCAACACCCACATAGAGGATGTTTTTCCAGCGCCAGTCCATCGTCTTTTCAATGGAATTGACCCGTACAACCATTATCGGAAAGGTTAAAAAAACAAACCACAGCGAAATCAGAGCGGTTCGTACAAGTTCTTTTCGCATGATACCTACCATCGCAAGCTATACCTTTTCTGTTTCAGCCTTGCCGAGAAGACCGGATGGTTTGAAGATAAGAATAAAAACGAGCAGCGAGAAGGCAAAAACATCTTCATAGTCACTTGACACATAGCCTGTGGCAAAACTCTCGGTCAGCCCAAGTACCAGGCTGCCGAGAACCGCACCCGGGATAGAACCTATTCCACCGAGTACCGCGGCGGTAAAGGCCTTGATCCCGGCGATAAAACCGATATAGAAATTGATCATCCCGACATGCGAGGCAATAAGCATCCCGCCAATGGCAGCCAGGGCCGAACCGATGATAAAGGTGGCCGAGATCACCGAATTGACGTTTATTCCGACAAGGGTTGCCATTGTCCTGTCCTGGGCCGTGGCCCGCATTGCCTTGCCAATCCGCGTACATTTAATCACATAGGTCAGAATAAGCATCACCACGGTTGTGGTGATCAGAATAACCACGTCCGAAGAGCCGACGATATGTGCATATGGTTCCATAAAGTCAAAATCGGGAATGAGCTGCGGAAAAGGCAGGAAGTCAGATGTTTGCGCGAGAAGCACATAGTTCTGCAAAAAAATTGACATACCAATGGCACTGATAAGGGGCGAAAGTCGTGGTGCATGGCGAAGAGGCTTATAGGCCATCTTTTCGATGGTATACCCATAAGCGCTTGACCAGACGGCGGCGGCCAGGCCTGCCAGAACAACAATGGCCAGCAGAGGAAAACCATAGATGGAGAGAACCGTGGCCACAATAAAAGAGGTAAAGGCCCCTATCATATAAATTTCCCCGTGGGCAAAATTTATAAGGCCAATTATTCCGTACACCATCGTGTAACCAAGGGCAATAAGGGCGTAAATCGCTCCCCTGGTGAGTCCGCTGAATAAAAGTTCTATAAAATAATCCATTGGCAGCCAAAAAAGAACCCGAAGCCGGGGCTACGGTTGCCTGGCTTCAGGTAAGGTAACAGGTTCTGTGTGAGAGGTGATTCAGGAGGCGGGCCTTTGTGGGCCTTCAGCCTGCAAACAGTACTGCCAGGCTGTTGGTAAATCCTCGTCCAAAGGCACACCGCCCCGATGATCCGGACTCCTTCACAGACTCTAGTTATTGGATTCTACAGCTCAACAAAGGTTCCATTCTGCACCTGATAGATAGAAAAGCCAACTCCAATGGCATCTCCATTCTCGGCAAAATAGATTGAACCTATAGGGGTATCGACCTTTTCGGTCTGCAGAGCCTTTTTCACTGCTTCCAGCTCGGTGGTGTCTGCTTTTTCTATAGCATTCAGCAGAGCCAGAGTCGCTGAGTAGGCGTTTTCAAAAAAAGCGCCAGGATCGGTGCCATACTTCTTCTTATGCTCTTCTTTTGCCTGGATGGAAAGAGGATTTTGGGTCGTATCTTTTGGCCCGGAGGCGTAGACGCCTTCTGCGCTTTTCCCGGCAACCTTGATAAAGGTCTGGTCCTTGACTCCGTCATCGGAAATAAACTCGGTCTTCAGTCGTTTCTTGCGCATCATGCTGACCACCTTGGATGCCTCGGGATGATACCCTCCAAAGATGACAATATCAGCCTTTGAACGCTTGATTTTTTGTACGATCGCTGAATAGTCTACGGCCCCTGGAGTGACCCCTTCATAGAGTACAACCTCACCCTTCCCGGATTTCTCGATAAAGGACTTGGCAAATTCGGCAAAGCCCTTGCCATAATCTCCCTTGTCGTGGACAATAGCGATTTTTTTGTAATTCAAATTGTTCAAGACAAATTCGACATCCAGCTTGGCCTGTGCATCATCCGGGGCGATGGTCCTGTAGAAATTCGGATATTCACCATCTTGGGTCAGCTCAGGACTGGTTGCTGAAGGAGACATAACCAGGATGTTTGCGTTCTTGTAGATGGGGAGAGCGGCCTTGGTCGCACCGGAGCAGATATGTCCAAGGACAACATCGACACCGCCTGAAACGAGCTTAGTCGCCGTATTGGTTGCAACTTCCGGCTTACAGACGTCGTCTTCAATCAGAAGTTCTACCTTTTTGCCGTTAATTCCTCCGGCAGCATTGACCTTTTCAACGACCAGCGTTGCGGCATTGACCGTTGGCAGGCCGTAAGAAGCGAGGTCACCACTATGGGCGCCGGCAACCCCGAGCTTAATTGTATCAGCTGCGGATGCAGCGCCAGACAGCAAAACAGTGGCACAGCAACCAGCAACCAGGGAAAACAACAGACGTTTTGACGTGAGCTTCATTCTTTCCTCCATTCGCTGTTTTTTATGAAATTCCCGCAATCAATCGGGCTCCAGACAAAAGAGCGAGCAAATATCTTGCGGCCATGATACTAGTCTTTTATAGAAAGTTTTACAGAAATACAACATTGGAATTTTTCAGCATACTTTTTTCTTCAGCAAAAAACCATGATAAACAAACACAAGACCCTGTTTTTTTTCGGCAGACCCGTTGCGCCGCTGTATGCCGGTGTGATGAAGATCCGGGAATGGTTGTATAAATCCGGTTTTTTCGAGCGAATACAGTTCCCCGTTCCTGTCGTCTCTGTGGGTAACCTTATGCTCGGTGGTACCGGCAAAACACCAACTGTCATCCATATCGCCAGACTGTTACGAAACCACGGCTACCGGCCTGCGGTTGTCAGCCGTGGCTATAAAGGCAGCTCCAAGGCCCCGTACACCCTGGTCAGCGATGGGACGATGATTATCAGCACAGCTGATACGGCTGGAGACGAAGCCGTTATGATGGCAAAACAGCTCTCCAACATACCGATACTGGTTGGCAAAAAACGTGCTATTCCATGTCGTTATGCGGTAGAGAGTCTTGAGGCAGATTGTATCATCCTCGACGATGGTTTTCAGCATCTTGCCGTTGCCCGGGACATTGATCTGGTTCTCTTTGACTCGACAAACCTTGCCGGAAACAGCAGGGTCTTTCCAGGCGGCCCTCTTCGAGAACAGGTATCTTCGCTGAAACGAACCTCAGCCTTTCTGCTCACCGGCAGGACCGGTGCAAACGCAAAAAGGGCCGATACCTTTGCCGAACTGCTGCAAACACGCTTTACAGAGATCCCGGTCTTTTCGGCAACCTACTCCGAGCCCTTTATTACCGATATCAAAGGGAAAAGAGTTGACGCCAGGTTGCTGAAACGTCCTTTTTTGTTCTCTGCTATTGCCAATCCCGAGCGTTTCGTAACCAGTGTATCAGACCTCGGGCTTTTTGTGACGGACTCGACGGCTTTTGCCGATCATTTCTCTTACAGCCAAAAGACAGCGGCTCTCCTAGAGGCAAAAGCACAGGACGCAGAGGCCGATTGTCTTCTTACCACGGCCAAGGATGCTGTTAAACTTGAAGGACTGAATTTTTCCAGAGCTGTGTACGTATTTCATCTCCAGCAGTCACCGGGCAAAGATTTTGATGATTATCTGCTTACAACCCTCAAGGATCTGGAAGAGGCACAATCAAAAAAATAACAGATCCTTCCACACATCCCCTTGAGAGCATCTGAGCAAGAGATCCTGCGAAGATATTCCGGCTAATCTGTCTGTTGCAGGCGATAGAGGAGCCATTTACGTCGCCAGGGAAAAGAAGTCGCTGGCAGCTCTCTTTCTATTGTACTCTTCAGGCTGCGCGCCGCATCCGATGAGATTTCACGGCAGATGAAATCAAACCAGCTCCCGTTCTGGTCGGCAAGCCAGGGCTTGAGCCAATGGCTGCTTGGCACAAGTTGTTCTTCGATTTCAATCTGCCGCCAATCTTTCAGGAAAAGCCCTTTTATCTGCTCAAAATCACGCTTTTCGGGCACTACAACCTTTTTTCTGTAAAAGGCATCCTCCGCCTTTTGTACTGTATCAAACAGATCTTTTGCAATTCTGTCTTCAAGGAGATTGCTAAGCCTGCTACCATAACCAGGTAATGGAACACAGCCGGTGATCCAGCCTTGTTTTGCCAGTCGGCTGGCAAAAGGATCGATCAAAAGCTCGTTGTCTCTCTTATACGAACCATCAACAACGATATGCTCCCAATACAGACCGGCAAGGTGTTCATTCTCGAAAATTGTTGTCTCAGACAGTGCTCCCTGGACAATCAAAGGCCGCTCCGCCTCCGGCAGACCCTCCAGAGAAAAGGCTACCAGATCCTGGAACTCTGCGTTTTCTGCGATGGCGGTGAGCCCACCTTCCGGGACCTTTTTATAGAGCTCCCAGAAGAGCCCGCTCGAGCGCAAAGGCAGCAAAAGGATACGATCCGCGCGCCTGATCTGCATCGAATCGACTACGGTTTGCAATAATCTTCTGCGTGGGCCCAGTGCCCCTTGGGTCCTGCGAATCCAGAGATCCTTTTTCTCGTCCAGCGGAGAAAAAGAGAGGTTTTCCGGCTCCTGAGCAAACATCAGCTCAAGCTGTTCTTGCCTTCTGCGAATAACCTCGTGCTGGATCTGCCCTTCATAGCCTCTGGCCGTTGGCTGATAAAAGATACGCCCTTTCAAAGAGCCCGGGAGATATTGTTGTGCTATCCAATGATCGCGAAAGGCCTGCGGATACTGATACCCCCTGCCATGCCCGAAACTCTTTTTATCCCGGCTGGGATCGCGGAGATGGTTGGGTACCGTTGCCTCCTCCTCTCCCACGCTTTGCAGGGCATCAAAATAGCCCATACAGGAGTTTGATTTGGCGCAGGTGGCCAGATACAGGGCTGCCTGAGTCAGGTGAAACTGCCCCTCCGGCATTCCTACCCTGTCGTAGGCCGAGGCCGCAGAAACAACAACCCCAAGGGCATTGGGATCGGCCATCCCCACATCCTCACTGGCAAGGATCAGCATCCGCCTTAAGATATAGCGGGGATCTTCGCCTGCCCTGATCATACGGGCCATCCAATAGAGGGCTGCATCCGGATCCGAGCCGCGCAGAGACTTGATAAAGGCACTGATGGTATCGAAATGGTAGTCCCCATCCTTGTCATAGAGAATGGCCTTGTGTTGAATACTCTCCTCAGCCGTGGCAAGAGATATAGATATTTTGCTCCCCTCTTCTGGCGGAAAGCTCTCGGGGGTTGTCTCAACGGCCAGCTGAATGGCATTGAGCAGTGATCTGGCATCACCGGAGGCAATGCGTATCAGATGCTCGAGAGCGCCCTCGGCAAATTCGACCTGCCAGCGCCCATATCCTCTCTGTTTGTCGGTCAGCGCCTGATCGGCTATCTTGCGCAGATCCTCTTCGTTTAAGGCAAGCAGTTGAAAAACCCGGCTTCTGCTGACCAGGGCCTTGTTCACCTCAAAAAAAGGGTTCTCGGTGGTTGCTCCAATGAGGATAATGGTCCCCTTTTCAACCCAGGGCAGAAGCGCATCCTGCTGAGATTTATTCCAGCGGTGTACCTCGTCGATAAAAAGGATGGTGCGCTGAAAGCTCATCTTTTGCAGTTTTTTTGCCGTGTCAATTGCCTCTCTTAAATCCTTGATACCACTGAGCACCGCATTCATTGAAACAAAATGCGAGGCGGTTCGGTTGGCTATCACCTGGGCAAGGGTGGTTTTTCCGGTACCGGGCGGTCCGGAAAAAATCAGCGAAGAGAGCTGGTCCGCACGGATGGACCGACGCAGGAGCTTTCCTTCGCCCAGGATATGGTCCTGACCGATATACTCGTCAAGATTGCGAGGACGCATTCTATGGGCAAGGGGCTCAGAGCTTTGTGTCGCGTGGGCAAGGAGATCCATATACAGTCCTCAATAAAAAACAAGCAAAGAGAGCTGTTATACTCTTTGCCGAAAAGATGTTTCGAACACTGTACTATAACGACACTGCTTATGCATTGTCGTATGAAAAAATCATAATGATTTGTTCCAGCGCCTAAAATACTCGTTTCTGAGGTCAAGTTAGGTTGTCTTTAAAAAAGGTGTGCAGTCTTCGTTTATCTGTTGACACCATCAGAAATACACTTTATATTGTGGTATGAGTAGATCAGCATACTCTGGAGAGTTGCAAATAGAATCAAAACATACCGCCAGGGCCGTTCGGTAGCGGCTTGAGTATTGGCCATTTTTGAGGAAAGGACTATGACAGCGTATACAGATCCCCAGCCAGAGACTTCTTTCTTTTTTTCAGAGATAAAAAAACGTAACAACCAACGTGTACCTTTCAAGGCAGAAAAGATTGTTTCGGCCATCGAGAGAGCAGGTCAGGCGACCGGCGAATTTTCGCTTCCCGAGGCAAGACGACTGACCATTCGCGTACTGAACAGCGCCTACGAGCTTTTTCAAAATTCACCTCCCAGCGTTGAAGAGGTACAGGATATCGTTGAAGAAACACTTCTTGCCTCCCCTTTCAAAAATACCGCCCGCGCCTATATCCTCTATCGGGAGCGGAGAACTCAGGCACGAAAACTTGTTGAACAGGCTGATATTCAACTGGTCGACAACTATCTCGACCGCCTTGATTGGCAGGTCAAAGAAAACAGTAATATGGCCTATTCGCTGCAAGGTCTCAACAACTATGTCGCCAACGAGGTGAGCAAGAACTACTGGCTCAACAGGATATATCCGGCAGAAATCAAGCAGGCGCATACGACCGGCGACCTGCATATTCATGATCTGGGCCTCCTCTCTGTCTACTGTGTCGGCTGGGATCTGCAGGATCTCCTGCTCAACGGTTTTCGCGGGGTTCCTGGCAAAGCTGAATCTGCGCCGCCCAAGCATTTTCGCAGTGCACTGGGACAGATCGTAAACTTTTTCTATACCCTGCAGGGAGAGGCAGCCGGCGCCCAGGCCTTTTCCAGCTTTGATACCCTGCTCGCTCCGTTCGTACGTGAAGACCAACTCTCTGCCAAAGAGGTCAAGCAGGCCATTCAGGAATTTGTGTTTAATCTCAATGTCCCGACCAGGGTCGGCTTTCAGACACCTTTTACCAACCTGACCATGGATATCCAACCGCCCTCGACCCTCGCCGACACAGAGGTCATACTTGGCGGTAAGAGACAAAAACAGACCTACAGCGACTACCAGGAAGAGATGAACCGTATTAACACCGCTTTTCTTGAGGTCATGGCTGAGGGTGACGCCAATGGCCGGGTATTTACCTTTCCGATACCAACATACAATATTACACCTGATTTTCAGTGGGATAACCCAAATCTCGAGAGTCTTTGGAAGGTTACAGCCAAGTACGGGATCCCCTATTTTGCCAACTTTATCAATTCCGATCTCTCGGTTGAAGATACCCGTTCGATGTGCTGCCGTCTGCGACTTGACACCCGTGAACTCGAAAAACGCGGTGGCGGACTTTTTGGTGCCAATCCTCTGACCGGATCGATTGGCGTGGTCACCATCAATCTGGCAAGTCTCGGCTATGAGGCGGCAAACGAAGAACAATTCTTCGCCTTACTTGACAAACGCCTCAATATCGCCCGCAACAGCCTTGAGATCAAGCGCTCAGCCCTTGAAGGCTATACCGCAAAGGGGCTCTACCCCTATACCAGATACTATCTGCGTGACATCCATACACGGTTTGGAAGCTATTGGAACAACCATTTTTCGACCATCGGTATCATTGGTGCCAATGAGGGTCTTATTAACCTCTTTGGGGAAGATATAGGAACCCCGAAAGGACAGAGATTTGCCCTCTCAATCCTCAACCATATTCGAGCTCGTCTGCAGGAGTTTCAAGAGGAAACCGGCAACTATTACAACCTTGAAGCCACACCTGCAGAAGGCACCGGCTACAGGCTTGCCAGACTTGACAAAAAAAGATATCCAGACATGAGGCTCTCTCTTTCCGGCGGCAGTGAAGACCTCCCTGTCTACACAAATTCAACGCAATTGCCGGTCAACTACAGCAATGATATCTTTACAGTCATGGATCTGCAGGATTCTCTACAGACCAGATATACCGGCGGTACGGTACAACATATCTTTCTTGGTGAGGCTGCCCCGGATCCTCTGGCACTCAGGGACTTTATACGTACCATTTTCGAGAATTATCATATGCCGTATATCACGATTTCCCCGTCTTTTTCTATTTGCCCTGCGCATGGCTATCTCAACGGAGAGGTAACAGTCTGCCCAAATTGCCAGGAGAAAACAGAGGTCTACTCCAGGGTCGTTGGTTACCTGCGCCCTGTACAGCAATGGAATGAGGGTAAACGTGCTGAATTTACCAGGCGCAGTCTCTATGTGGCAGAAGTGCCATGATTCTCGGAGGCTACCAGCCGCTCTCGCTCTGTGATTTTCCTCAAACGCCGTCGGCTGTGCTGTTTTCACAGGGGTGTAACTGGAGATGCAGCTATTGCCATAACAAGGAGTTGATCCCCAGGTCGCCACAAAGCCCGACTCTGGATTTTACGTCTGTTCTGAAAACCCTTAAGCGTCGGGCTGCTCTGTTGCGTGGAGTGGTTTTCACCGGTGGCGAGCCGACACTGCACAAGGACCTGCCCTCCTGCATCGCCTCTGTCAAAAAGTTGGGATTACCCGTTAAACTCGACAGTAATGGTTCTCAGCCTGCGGTTCTCGAGACCCTTGTCAGACAGGGGCTTGTCGATTATATTGCCATGGACATCAAGGCCCCGCTCTGCAAATACGAGCAAATAACCGGCTGCCCTGTAGACCTGGATGATATAAAAGAGAGCATCAACCTTATCGCCACCAGCGGGATTGCACATCAGTTCAGGACAACCTGGCCCAAAGAGCTTCTCTGCAGGGCAGATATTGACGAGATACAGACCTTTCTGCCCAAGGCTTCAGACTACGTCCTTCAAAAATGCCGGCAGCCTGAACAATAAAACGGATTTTTGCTCGGCAAGAGTTTGGCTGTTCATGAAAAATTCGGATTGACCCTGCAATGTCTCCCCCCTCCCGCCGCCAGCTTATTCTTGTTTTTCTGGTCAAGCTCCTGCTCAATATCGGGCGGCGCTTTGTCTACCCGTTTGCCCCGGCCCTGAGCCGTGAACTGGCCGTTCCGGTCAGTGCGATTACCTCAATTATCGGGGCAGGCCAGTTTTCTTCTCTTTTGGGCATATTTTCCGGCCCTCTGGCAGACCGATACGGTAATATCAAGATGATGCGAACGGGTTTGCTTGCACAGGTTCTGGGAATGCTTCTTTGCGGTCTTGTCACCAGCTATTGGGTCGTTTTTGCAGGACTTATCCTCGCCAGTCTGGGAAGGACAATATTTGACCCAGCGCTTCAAGCCTATATCGGAGCCAATGTCCCTTACCAAAAAAGGGGGCGGGTCATGGGCTTTATCGAAACCGCCTGGTCAGGATCAACCTTGATCGGAATACCGCTATTTGGCCTTGTCGTTGAACATTACGGACTGAAGGCCTCCTTTTGGGTCATTGCCCTGCTTTCTGCCCTCAGTCTTGTTGCCGTCGGCCGGAGTTTTAGGCCAAAAACCACAAGACAAATGGACCTGGAGGCAAACCAGACAGGCCTGTTACGGGGCATTATTGGCCTTTTTGCCGATCGCAGGACAGCCGGAATACTGCTCTTTGCCTTTTGTATCTCGCTTGCCAACGACAGCCTGTTCGTCGTCTATGGATTGTGGTTTGAAGATGCCTTTGCCCTCAGCCTGGTCAGTCTCGGTTTCAGTACCATTGCCATTGGCAGCGCTGAGCTTCTTGGCGAGCTCTGCACCGCCTCCCTCTCCGATCGCATCGGGCTTTCCAAAATGATCAGCCTCTGTCTTGCCTGCGCGATTATTGCCTACCTTCTGCTTCCGATTATTGGTTTTTGTCTTACCTCTGCCATGGCCGGTCTGTTCTGTATCTTTTTCTTCTTTGAGATCATTATGGTCACCAGCTTTTCTCTAAGTTCCGAGCTGTTGCCCAGAACAAGGGCAACCATGATGGCTGGTTTTTACGCGGTCTCAGGTCTTGGCAGGATGTCTGGGGTTTTTCTAGCAAGCAGCCTGTGGGAGATGGGGGGTATTGTGGCTGTTGCCTTGACGAGTGCCCTGTGCACAGCGCTGGGTTTTGTCTTTTTTCGTTGGGCAATCCATCGATGGCGGCCGGCATAGAGCCGAGGGTACGCTACGGCAAAGCAAAAAATCCGGCATATCAGGAAACTTTTCAAGGTTCTGTTTGTTTATAACAAAAAAATTCCAGAAGAAAGAGAACTCAAAGATCTGGGCTCCGCCAGATACAAACTACATCATATTTTCCGGGTCAACATCGATCTCCATTGTACATGAATTCAATATATTTTTTTGCGTATCGTCTCTCATTTTACTGGCCAGAAGATGCAGTTCTTCGGAAGCTGTTCCCTTGAGGAGGACCTGCCATCGGTAAAGATCCCGTACCCTCTCCAGAGGCGCCGGTGCCGGACCGAGCACCCCGACCTTGAGCGGGAGCTCATCGGTATATCTTCGACAAGCCCTGGCAACGTTCGCCGCAGATTCCTGTACCTTTTGTTCAACCCTGCCTTTTACACGCAGCAAAATCAAACGTACAAAGGGAGGAAATGCCGGCTGGGCGCGTATCTCCATTTCATGCTCAAAAAACTCCAGGTATTTGTGTTTACGGGCAAGTTCGATCGCATAATGGTCTGGACGCAGGGTTTGAATAAGGACATCTCCGGGCAGCTGCCCCCTGCCCGCCCGCCCTGTGACCTGGGTTATCAACTGGAAGGTTCGTTCGGCGGCCTTGTAGTCCGGCATGTTCATGCCGCCATCGGCCCAGACCACGCCGACAAGGGTTACATTGGGAAAATGGTGGCCCTTGGCAATCATCTGTGTGCCGATAAGGATATCGACAAGTCCCTGGTGCATGGTTGACAAAACCTGCATACATTTTTTTCTGTCAGCAGCGGTATCAGAGTCGAGACGACCGATCCTTGCCTCGGGGAGAAGCCCGAGAAGCTCTTCTTCAACCCGTTCTGTGCCAAAGCCGGCAGGAACCAGCTCTGTTGAGCGACAATGGAGACAGATATTCTGTACTGTCGCTGTAAAACCGCAGTAGTGGCACACCAGCTGTCCTCTCCCCTTGTGCAAGGTGAGCGAGACGTTACAGTGATTGCAGGTTACCGGAGTACCACATTTTCTGCACAAAAGAGCCGTGGAAAAACCGCGTCTGTTGAGAAGAAGGAGAGATTGCCGGCCCAAGGCAAGATTGTTTTTTAGTTTTTCAAGAAGGCGCTGTTGGATAATGCCGCTTTTTTTCTGCACTGCCGCTGATCTGGAATTGAGGTCAACAACCTCAACCTTGGGCAGAAGTGCCCCCCCTACCCGGCTCTGCATAACGAGCAGTCTGTATTTTCCCGAACGGGCATGCGAGAAGCTGGTCATCGAAGGGGTTGCCGAACCAAGAAGCACCACAGAACCGTGCTGCCTGGCCCGTAACACGGCAAGATCACGGGCGTTATATCGCAGGCCATCATCCTGTTTGTAACTCGAGTCGTGCTCTTCATCGACCACAATCAGACCGGGGTCTCTGAGCGGTGCGAAAACTGCTGATCTTGCGCCAATGACGATCCTGGCCCTGCCGGAAAGAGCTAGAAAAAACTGATCGTATTTTTCACCGCTGCTCAAACCGGAATGCAGCAACACCACAAGATCTGCAAAACGTGACACCAGATGGGCCTCAAGCTGGCTTGCAAGCGCAATCTCCGGGACCAGTATGATAACATCGCGGCCTTCTTGGATTGTTTTTTCGGCAGCCCGCAGGTAGACCTCGGTCTTGCCGCAGCCGGTAACCCCGTGCAGCAAAAACGGTGCAAAAACATTTTCTTCGATCGCGGCAAGCAGCTGGTCGAGTACGGCGGATTGCTCTCTGGTCAGCTCTTCAGGGCGAGGATAAAAACAGAGCTGTTCGCCAAACGGGTTTCGATAGACCCTTCGCCGGATCTTCTCCACCACACCCCTTGCCGCCATTTTGCCCAAAGCCCGGCCGGCACCCGGATATATTGTTTTTGCCTCTCTGAGTGCAACCTCACTGCCTCCTATCCTATTTTGAACGGTCATCAGGCTGTAGAGGGCCTTTGCCTCCGAGATCTTTACCCTGTCCCCAAGATGCTCGGACAAGAGATCCCGATAGAGGCTGAAATCATCTTTCACGGCAAGCTCTGCAGGCGGCCGGGGGAGTGAAGAATCGACCAGACGGAAACAGACCTCTCGTTTGGCCTGCACCTGATCTTCTCTGAGGCAGAGCTCCTGACGTACCAGTTTTTTCTGCAAAAGCTTTTGCAGCAGGCGTTTATCACTCGCCTTTGCGAGATACGAACTGTTGGCAGCAAGCAGCACCTCTTCCTTGGCCAAAAGCTGAGACAGCAAGGAGGATCGTGTTTCTGCAAAGGCCTCAAGTTCTTCGGGCGAACAGGTGCGGACAAGACGACGAACAGAACGAGGGGCCAACCCTTGAGGCAGGGCTGTTTTTATGACAAGACCGATAGGATAGAGATAGTAGTCGGCAATCCAGCGGAAAAATGCAACCATCTCCGGATGGAACACCGGGAAATCATCGAGAAAGCGGATCAACGGTTTTACGACAAAACCATCTGCTCCGCCCTGCTCCCTGGCCTCACCAAGGATATAGCCGGTAACCTGTCTTCCCCCGAGAGGCACCAGAACCCGCCTGCCAACATAATCGGCGGCCTGGCCTTCCTGACCCGCCTCATCCTGTGGCAGGGCGTAGGTCAAGGGGGTATTGAGCGGAGCGGCAACGGCGACTTCAACGTGTGTCATAGGGAGGCAGCCACCTCCTTGATATGCTCCTTAAAGGCCTCTCCCAGCTCGCTATGGCGGATACCATAGGCAAGAATGGCTTTCAGATAGCCCATTTTATCACCGGCATCGTAGCGTACGCCATCAAACTCGTAGGCGTACATACAACGTGACTTGCTCAGAGCCAGCAGGGCGTCGGTCAGCTGTATCTCATTTCCATGCCCTGGCGTGGTTTTTTCGAGAAATTCAAAAATTTCCGGCATAAGAATATAACGGCCGATGATCGCCATATCCGAGTCGGTGGTTCCGGGGGCTGGTTTTTCGACCATCCGCTGCACCTGAAAGGTTTTTGGCCGACTCAAGCTCTCTCCCTCAACGATACCGTACTGGTGGGTCTCGTTCTGGGGCACCCTTTGAATGGCAACGATCGACTCTTCAACCTCTTCAAAGAGATGTACCATCTGCCTGGCACAGGGTTCCCTGCTGAGAACCAGATCATCGCCGAGCAGGACCATAAACGGCTCGTTGCCCACCACATGCCTTGCCGTCAGTATTGCATGACCAAGCCCCAGGGGTTTTTTCTGGCGAACAGAGACAATGTCGATAAGATTGGAGATATTGTTCAGCTCTTCACCGAGGGCCACCTTCTTTTTCTCTTTCAGAACAGAATCTAGATGAAAATTATAGTCGAAGTGGTTTACTATCGCAGATTTTCCCTCACTGGTGACAAAAATAATCTGATCGATACCCGAGCAAACAACTTCCTCTACAATGTATTGTATGGTAGGTCTATCGACGACCGTCAGCATCTCTTTGGGTATCGCTTTGGTCGCCGGCAAAAACCTGGTCCCAAGACCTGCAACGGGAATAACGGCCTTACGTATTTTCATTTTCACCTCTGTTCGAATAGGTTGTAATGATGTCTGACACAGTAACGCCACTGCGGGATTTTCTACAAAGAGGGGTGTATGGTACATCACAAATGACGTCCCGACAACAGCTCAGGTACTCTACAAATGTTACGAAGAACCAAAAAAGCCTTTTCAGCGTCAATATGACGTGAGGTTCACCCCAAAAACCGTCGATTTTTTTCGCTTTTTGTTTTTGGTTTTTGAGACTCCACAAGAGCAACAATACAGCGATGGCCAGTCAATCTTCTCAATCTCTGCCCATTTCGGCAGAAAGAAAAACCATCATCGAGACCATTCAACGGTACCAGGTGGTTGTCATAGAAGGAGATACCGGCTCGGGTAAAACCACACAGCTGCCGCAGATATGTCTTGAGGCCTTTGCGAGCAATACACGTGTCATTGGCTGTACCCAGCCGCGGCGGATTGCTGCAATCTCTGTTGCGGCAAGGGTCGCAGAAGAGCTTGGCGACCTTGGCAGGCTGGTCGGCTACAAGATTCGCTTTCAGGACAAGACGACAACAGCGACCAGAATAAAATTTATGACAGACGGCGTGTTACTCGCCGAGACCAGAAACGACCCGCTGCTCCGGCAATATGGGGTGATTATTGTCGATGAGGCACACGAACGCAGTCTCAATATCGACTTTATCTTGGGGTATCTGAAAAAGATCCTCGACAAACGCCCCGATCTCAAGATCATTATAACCTCGGCCACCATCGACACCAAGGCCTTTTCCAGGCATTTTGCGGATGCTCCGATTATCAGTATTGCCGGCCGCACCTATCCGGTGACGGTACGCTACCGGCCGCAGGAAAGCGACGAATCTCCGGAGGAGACAAACCTGCTCGACCATTGTCTGACAACGGTGCAGGAGCTTCTCACAAACAGGCCTGAGGGCGATATTCTTCTTTTTCTGCCAACAGAGCGGGATATCAGAGAATATGCAAAAATGCTTGAAGATGTCCAGCCCGGGCTTGAGGTCCTTCAGCTCTATGGCAGAATGGCGGCGGCCGATCAGCACAAGATCTTTCGCCAAGGTAAAAAAATAAAACTGATCGTCGCAACCAACATCGCCGAGACCTCGCTCACTGTGCCTGGCATACGCTACGTTATCGACAGCGGTCTGGCCAGGATATCCAGCTACAATGTGCGCAGCAAGACAACCAGTCTGCCCGTCTGTAAAATATCCCAGGCCAGCTGCGAACAGCGCAAGGGCAGGTGTGGTCGTGTTGGTCCCGGTCTCTGCATACGTCTGTATTCGGAAGATGATTTTACAAGCCGCGAGACCTTTACCAGACCCGAGATTACACGCTCAAATCTGGCAGAGGTCATTCTGCAAATGCTCTCACTTCGACTGGGTGATCCTCTGGAATTTCCGTTCATCGATCCACCATCAACAAAGACCATACGTGAAGGCTACAGGCTTTTAGCAGAACTTGGTGCCATTACCGGGAAAAAAAAGCTGACAAAAAGAGGCCGAATAATGGCCGATCTGCCGATTGATCCCTGTATCTCGAGAATCCTCATCGAGGCCTCGGCGAGAAACTGCCTCAGGGAGATTCAGATAATCTCGGCAGCCCTTGCCATTCAGGATCCACGGATTCGGCCTGCGGACAAACAACAACTAAACAGAGCAGATACCGCGCACAAAGCCTTTGATCATCCTTTTTCCGACTTTCTGACCTACCTCAACCTCTGGCAGAGCTTTCACGAAGAGCTGCAAGGGGGCAGACGCTCGTGGTCGCAACTCAAAAAATTCTGTAGCCGGCACTACCTCTCCTTTCAAAGAATGCGCGAGTGGTTTGATCTCCACGACCAGCTCAAGCGAATACTCGGCCAGCGTAAGGCCTTTTGCGAAAATAAAGAGCCGGCCTCTTATGCGCAGATACACCTCTCGTTGCTCACCGGTTTTTTGCGTAATCTTGGGCAAAAGGTGCAAGGTAAGAACTATCTGGGAACCCATAACAAACAGCTTATGATTTTTCCGGGTTCCGGGCAGTTTGCCAAATCTCCAGAGTGGATCGTTGCCGGTTCTCTGATGTATACAAACAGGTTTTATGCCATAAATGCTGCCTCGATCTCTGTTGAGTGGATCGAAGAAGCCGGGAAAGCGTTCTGCCGATACAGCTGGACAAACCCGAGATGGAGAAAGAAGACCGGGACAGTTATTGCCGAAGAAACGGTCAGCCTGTTCGGCCTGACCTTGATCGGCGGACGCCTGGTCAACTTTCCGAAACGGGCGGCCAAAAACCGGGAGATTGCCCGCGATATATTTATACATGCAGCCCTTATCGAGGGCCAGCTGAGCAAGAGGTACACTTTTCTTGATACAAACAAAAGACGTATCGACCGCTGGAGACAGATGGAAGAAAAGCTGCGGACAAGGGATATTGTGGTCGACGATGCCGGACTGTTTGCCTTTTATGACCGGGTTCTGCCCGATTCAGTCTACGATCAAACGAGTCTTGAGCGTTATCTCAAAAACAAGGCTGCCGGCAGGTCGCTTCTTGTTGAAGACAAGGATATTCTGCTGAGAACGCCCGATGACTGCGAGCTTCTTCACTATCCCAAATCAATCCAGGTCTCCGGAAAGAAAATTGGCGTTGACTATCACTTCACTCCAGGCAACGAGGCAGACGGTATCACCTTCAGGGTTCCAATCGGGAGTGCCAGTGCTCTGAAAACAGAACGTTTCGAATGGCTTGTGCCCGGATTGTTTCCCGAAAAACTGGGCTTCTTGTTGAGATCCCTGCCCAAAAATGTACGAAAGAGGCTGGTTCCGCTCTCAGATGCCACAGACAAGATTCTTGATGATCTTGACTATGGGCGTGGCCCCCTGCTGCCAAGCCTCGAACAATCCATCCATAAACTCTTTGGTTTTGCAGTAGGTCGCAGCGACTGGAAAAAAGAACTGCCACAGCATTTGACCCCAAAATTCGCACTCGTTGACCCCAGAGGCCGGGTTTGTCTGCGGGGAAACAATATACAGGAGCTCCTGACAGAGAGCCCAAAGACGCCCGAACAAAAACAGCAACAGAAGATTGACCCCTTCAGTGAAAAAATCCACCCTCTGGCTGGCAAAGAATATTCAGAATGGGATTTTAAGAAACTGCCCGGCGAGATTATTCTCAGAGACAACAACGGCAACGTAACACAGATCCTGCATGTCTTTCTGCACCCTCTTCCGGAAAAGGCCGTGGTGAAGATCGGCTTTACAACCGACTATCACATGGCGCAGGCGACAACACAAAAAGGGCTTCTTATGCTTTACAGGCTGCAGTTTTCTGAGGGATACAAGGCCTTTAAGAGACGCTGCAAGACAAGCCTGACAGGGCCAACAATGTTGCAATTCGCAGCCCTTGCCCCGAGTCAAAAGGCCCTGATCGAACTCTTTACCGACTATGTGCTCAACAGGATGTTTGCAGGCAGTCAAACCGGCATTCCCGGTCAGGAAGAATTTCTGGAGATGGTTCGAAGGATTCAGGACCAGGGCTTTTATACAGTGGCTCAGGGGATACTTGAGGCGACAATACAACAGCTCAAAAAACGCAGAGAGGCACTCGAACGGATACAAAAGATCTTTCTCACCAGCAAACAGAAAGGACATACACTGCCCCAGGTACAGGATCATTTCTACGGAGCACTGGATTTTGTCTTTCCTCTCTCCTTTTTACAGGACAAGATCTATCTGGATCCGGTAGAGCTGGACAGACAGATGCGCGGTCTTAGAATACGGCTGGAGAGATTCTACGTCGACCCTCTCAAGGACCAGCAGAAACAAGAACAGCTCAACCCCTATATCAACGCATACGAAGAGATCCTCGCCCGCAAGGAAGAACTTCCAGATGAGGCAAAAAAACAGCTTACCATTTTTAAGGAAATGATAGACGAGTACCGGTTGAGGCTTTTTTCCCCGGAGATCAGGAGCAGAACGCCTGTCTCACCCAAGAAACTCGACAAACAAAAGGCCTTACTTCGTAAATTGTACTAAAAAGAACAAAAACCAGCTCACAGAACCAAAAGATCTGGTTCTGCAGATACCTTTGCTCCGCATCGCCATTACTGGGAAAATGTCTTTCAGGAAGGGTTTCTCCGAAAAATCACATTTTTAAAAAAACCTATCATATTTTCTCTGCGCAGGGCCATTTTCAACTGTTCGGGAATCAGGGTGCTGCGCTGGATCTTTAACACAGACATCTTGTATTCGATATGCGTTGCCATCCGGTTGTCAAGATACCAGGCGTACATCAGCCCCATCAACAAACCGGGCGGGGTAAAGCCCTCATTTTTGTTGACCAGTCTGGTGTAATGATGCGGATCATCCGTTGGGCACATTCTGGAGAGCAATAAGTACTGCCTGAGCTCTTCCGGCGCGAAATAGCAACAACGCTCTTCTTCCGGGCGCAGCCAGAGATGGTACACCCTCCCGAGTGTCAGATCGTTTACAACAACATCCTCCAGCCTCTTTACGCTGGCATAAGAGCCGAGCAGGGACTCGCCCAGTGCTATCATAAAAGCCACCTCAAAAGATGACGGCCGCAGGATCTGGTCGGCTCGAATTTTAATACAACGATCATCCGGGTCATAAAAGGAGAAGACATTGTCCCATTTTTGATTACGATTCCAGGAGTCTTCACCTACACAGTGTACACCGGAAAAAAACTGCAAATGCTTCAGGGGAATAAGGGGGTGGGCCCAGATTACCTCCAGCAGCGATTCCTTTATCCCCTGTTCACTGTATTGTCGGCTCTGGCCGGGATCACCGATAAAACTTACCGTAACGTCTTGCAATATCTTTTCGATGGCCGCATATCTTTCGTGAGGAAAAAGGCCGTAGGAGCTTCGTTCTGGCCCTGGCCTGTGGCCGCCACTCGGCTGTTGAACCGCGTCCCGTGAAACATTATTTCTCTTTTCTCGACAACAGCTGTGTTCTGCAAACAGCCCCTTCACCGCCAGGGCCAGGCGTGCTGGATCGTGCTGAATCATGCCTTTCCCTAAAAGGATATCCCTGGAATATATCTCGCATTCTACCGGATCATACCGTTTTTCTATTATTTTTTCTCTGTCAAGATAGATGGGCACCTTGCCTTCGACGGCGTAGTTTTGCAGTATGGACGCGGGGATATCTCTGAGGGATACACAAAGGATTTTCTGAAACAACCCTCTTGTTCCACCCGGAATATTTTTCTCGTAGGCCTCGAGCATATCCGAGACCTGAAATTTTCTCTCCGGATTGATCATTGATACATCCGTCTCCCCTGTCTGCACCCACAAATTAGAAACGAGTACTTTGAGCGCCCTGGTATTTTCTCTCACCGCCTGGGCAAGACCCGGAACCTGCAATACCGGAATGACCGAAGAGTAGAGACTGCCAGGTGCAAAGATGATAATATCGGCCGACTGTATACTTTCGACAAGCCGGGGATAGAGATACGGGGTATCACAGTAATCAACACTCACCCGCTGGATCGGAAATCCCCTGCGGGCGGAAACCAGTTTATTCTCGCCGACGATCTCAACATTATTCGCGTAGAGAATCCGCAGTTGGGCCGGAGTCGGCGTACAGGGTAAAACGGAGTATTCTCCGGCGCCGAGGATGGTGGAGAGGCTGTTGAGTCCTTTCAGTACTGCCTGATATATTTTTTCTCTGGCAAAGTTCTCCGCCGTAAAATCGGCGGTTCCATCTGGGAGAGAATCGATGATAGCGGCGGCACAGAGTAGATTGCCAAAGCAGTGGGGACGGGATCGAACCTTTTGAAAACGAGGATCGGTAAGAATACAATCGGTGAGATGCAGCAGATAATCTGCGACATCCGGGGGAAGAGAATGCAAACGCTCCCGGCATTGTTGCAGATCGGAACTCTCGGTCGTCAATTTTTCGGTAAAGCGCCAGTTGAAGACATCGGCGAGGCGCCCAATAAGCCTTTGTGCAGCACGCCTGTTCAGACCATACCGTGTCTGCAGATTTACACGCTGTATTGATGAAACCAGGACATGGCGTATATCGCCCAAGGCCATCAGCGGAAAATCCTTGAGGAGTTCCCCCGTTGAGCCGCCATCGTCGGTGACGCAGACTATAGATTTTATGTGTGGAAAGAGGTTCTTGAGCCCTTCAAACGGCTTTTTTGACCAATCCGCCCTCCTGGAATCCCCGCCAACGATATTTGAAAGACCGGAACCGCCGCCAAAAACAACGATCTTGTTCTCTTGACTGTTCTGTTGTAGCAGCTCCTTGCGCAGCGCATCAAGCGGGGCCTTCGCCTCCGGCTGCAGCCCGTCTGGAAGGCCTTCAAGCAAGAGACCGACAATCTTTTCGCGTAATGTCTTTTGAGGAAGCAGGTCAAGGGGGGAAATACGGGTCTGATAGAGTTTGTCGATGATTTCCTGTATATCGTTATTTGTATCCTTCATTTCCTTGATCTCTCAAAGAAGTTACCTGCGAAGAGACTCTTCAACCCTGAGAAGATCCTCGGGCCTGTCGACCTCTATCGAATCGTGGTCGGTAACTGTTACCTTGATCTTATACCCATATTCCAGAGCCCGCAACTGTTCAAGCTTTTCAAACCTCTCCCAGTCTCCTTCCGGAAGAGCCACAAAGGATAACAAAAAGCCTTTCCTATACGCGTAAAATCCCAGATGTTTATAGTAGGTGGGCTGGATGCCATCAACCTCCGGACTTCTCTGAAAAGGGATCGGTGAACGGGAAAAATAGAGGGCGTAAAAATCCTTATCGAAAACCGTTTTCACATGATTTGGGTCATCTATTTCTTCAGGTCGTACTATTTTATAGATGAGAGTCGACATCGGCAATGCCGGATCATCAAGAAGCGGCTTTGCCACCTGGTAAATCACCTCTTGAGCAAAAAGCGGCTGATCGCCCTGGATGTTAACGACAACATCATGCTCAGAAATTTTCAAAATCTCGGCCGCTTCCGCGATCCTGTCCGAGCCCGAGACATGTTTTGTATCGGTCAAAACAGACTCACCACCAAAACCACGCACACAGTCGGCTATACGCCGATCATCGGTTGCCACAACCACACGTGACAGGAGGGGGACGGCCTGGGCCCTTTCAACAACGTGCTGGATCATTGGTTTTTCCTGAATCAGAGCCAGAGGTTTACCGGGAAAACGGTTTGAGGTATAACGGGCTGGTATAATCGCAACTACTTTGGGTTTTGGGCTTGTCATTGGTACAATAGGTTCGTTATTCATTGTTTTCAGGTTTTGTTTTGCAGCTCTCTTCCAGAGAAGAGCAAACCAAGATCGTAAAATCTTTTATTCCGATGAAAAAAGATATACAGAAAAACAGCGGCAGTGACACATCAATACACATCTCCGTCTCTTCTACCGAACAATGCTCAACAAGTAAAGAAAAAGCGCATTGGCTTTCCCGGAGGCTCTCTCTTGCCTATGCTGCCAGCCTCGAAGCGTCAGCAACTGAATATATTCTGGTGTACACAAAAGATGGTCTGCAACTTGTTCGCTATAACAGGAAAAAAGGCTCAATACAGCGCCTGCTCCATGTAGACTTTCTAGCAGGAAAAAACCGCTACAGAAGGAAGAACGATCTCTCTATCCATCAGCCTCTGGCCAAGGCTGCTGGCATGAAGCCCGGCTTTCGCCCAACAATACTTGATGCAACCGCAGGGCTCGGAAAAGACGGCTTTCTCTTCGCCTCGCTGGGCTGCCAGCTGACCCTCTGCGAGAGAAACCCGATACTGTTTGCCCTGCTTGAAGACGGCCTGTTGCGTGCCCAAAACGACCCTTGTACACGGGATATCGTTGAGAGAATACGGCTCATACAGGAGGACAGCATCCTGCTCACCAAGCAGAAGCCGGCCCTCTACGATACGGTCTATCTTGACCCAATGTATCCGCAACGTACCTCCTCTGCACTCAACAAGCAGGAGCTGCGCGTTATCCGCCAGATCGTTGGCGATGATAGAGATGTCGCAGATCTTTTTGCTGCAGGCAAACAGCTGGCCCGGCACAGAGTGGTGGTAAAACGTCCCCGCCTGGCACCCCCGTTAACGGAAGAGAAAATATCCTACCAGATACAGATGACCAGCTGTCGCTACGATATTTATCTTATCCCGCTCCAGAGAACTGTCGACTGACAAGAAAAGCCTGCCCGGTGAACTGGAATATCTGTACTTTCCCCGCATCAGGTCCAGACTGTTTCAGTCAGCCGCCCTTATGGTATTTTTCACCGTTTTTTATGGTATAGGCCCGGTACAACTGCTCGAGCAGAAGCATCCGCGTCATGTCGTGGGTAAAGGTCATTTGGGAAAGAGACAGGACCTGTTGGCCGGCGGCCAAAACCGCCTCCGCGAGACCATCAGGCCCTCCGATGAGATAACAGACCTTTTTCACCGCCATCCGCTCCCAGCGAGAAATGGTTTTCGCCAGACACTCAGAGGTCATCTGCTCACCTCTGGAATCAAGCACAACAACAAAATCACCGGGAGAGACGGCCCCTAACAGTAACTCCCCCTGTTTTTTGAGCAAAACATCCCGTGGCTGCGCAGATACCTTGTCTTTGACAACGACAATATTGCAACGGGTGTAACAGTTCAGCCGTGCGTGGTATTTTGCGATAGCCTTTTCAAGAATGCTGTCTTTGGTCTTGCCCAAAAAGACAATTTCATGCTTCATGCCGCAAACCAGAGGTTTTCAAGAAACAAGAGGCAGAGACCTTGCCATAAGAGAGCGGAGGACCCTGCAGAACTCTTCGTAGCCCACTTCCGCCTTGATGCCCGGGCACGAGTCGGCGATTGCCTTGAAATTATTTTCATCGAGCAGTATCGAGGGGTGCAGTGGCCACTCCGCACAGCGCCACGGCCGCCCCTGGTGAACACAGCAGCCGTCCTTGTAAAAGATGCAGTGATTATCCACCACCTTCATCTGAACGACACCATTTGTCGTCCGCCAATAGGTCTTCTCTATATGCTCCCGATCCCCGCCCAAGGCCAGAACCATTCGGTACTGGTCCCGTTTATCCAAAGAGACCGTTGTCGACCCGTGGCAGCAATATCCACAGCGGGTACAGGAAAATATTTTCTCGATAGTATCCATAGGCAACAGATGCTCGAAGAATATAAGAATTTGTTCATAAGGTAATTTCAGAGACCGGACAGATCGAAAAAAAACGAGCCGTTCCGCTGTTCAACCCATGAAGATTGAGGCTAGGCATAACCTATTGTATCTTTATAGATTGAAATATCAATGCCGTACTGCATCGCAGCGGCCCTCCATTTCAAGGCATCTTCGAGGTGGAAAATGATCTCCTCATTGCCTGGAACAGCCAGCCAGCCATTGTGAAGCAGCTCTCTTTCCAGCTGCCCCGGCCCCCAGCCGGTATAACCAAGAACAAACAAAAACAGCTCCGGCCCCAGACCATTTGCAATATCTTCGAGGACCTTTGTTTCCCGGGTCAGAGAAATCGTATCGGTGATATCCATTTTATACCCGGCCGCATAGTCGGAATGGTAGAGGATAAAGGCCGATTCCTGATCAATCGGCCCACCGATATATACCGGGGGAAGCTTTTTTTTCGGTACCGGGAGCTGGGCTCCCTGGAGGATCTCAGCCAAGGAGAGCGAATAATTCGGCCGATTGATGGCAAGCCCCATAGCACCCTGGCTTCCATGTTCACAAATATAAATGACATGCTCGGCAAACCGCGGATCCGGCATCTGCGGGGTTGAAATCAAGAATCTGCCAGCAAGGGATGTAAAATCACCCATGTTGCTGTTTTCCATCGTCTTACCTCTCGTCTCGTTCTATCTTCCTGCCCTTTTGTATAGCAAACATATCCTGGGTGTTTTTATAAGAATGAGGACAAACCTGGTCAAAAAAACGGTTCGTAAAGAGAAATGTTCTCTATCCTGAAAAGCAAGGTATAGCAAAGACGCGATAATTGCAATCGTCCTCTACCGAATCCGCTTGCGAGCCAATGTAAATTGGCTCTGGATTTCTGCACTCAAGGATTGAATGCAGATAAGCGATGACAAAGACCAGGCTATAGCATAATATAGATAGTTCTGAGTCGTTGATTGTTGGCACAAAAGCAGGTGTTCCGTAACAATTTTTGGGCTGGATCATGTCAAGGAACAATAAAACATCGCAATTACATTTTGTTACGAATATCTGTGTGCAGGGATTTTTTGTCTCATACATTTACTCAAGTCCCTCACACAACCACCAGCATCCATAGATTCTTTATATGACACTTGCCGAACAGATAGCCAACTGCAACCACCACGATCCCTTCCAGTTTCTTGGGGCTCATTTTAACCGAGAAAAGAAAGGTACCGTCACTCTGCGCAGCTACCAGCCTGAAGCCACTGCTGTTTTCTTTCTTTCCGGGGATCTGCGTCAGCCGATGTCAGAACAGGACCAGCCCGGAATTTTTTCCTGCACGCTCAACAGAGCCGATCTGCCGGATCCCGATCTTGATCCGTACCACTATCAGTACGAAGTACATTATGCGACAGCAACGGTGAGAAAAAATGATCCCTATCGCTTTCCTGTCGCCCTCGGAGAAGAAGACCGATTTTTGTTCAACAAGGGGACCAACTATAAGATATACAATCATCTGGGAGCACACAGAACCTCCCTCTGTAACGTCAGCGGCATGCTTTTTCGGGTCTGGGCGCCAAACGCCCGTTCTATCTCGGTTGTCGGTGATTTCAACTTCTGGGATATACGGCCACATCAGATGCGCAGCCTCGGCGCCTCCGGCATCTGGGAGCTTTTTATTCCCGATCTGGGCCTCGGTGAGATCTACAAATACTCGATACAGGACCGTTTCGGCAACCGCAGTAACAAGGCAGATCCTTTTCAGTTTTATGGTGAACTACGGCCTCGAACCGGTTCGATAACAACCACAACGGCAAACTACATCTGGCAGGATGGCCGCTGGCAAGAGCAACAGACAGCGAATACATTTACCAGCCCACTTTCCATCTACGAACTGCATCCAGGATCCTGGCGGCGTGATCCAAACGAGCCTCAGCGCTTTCTCAGCTTTCAGGAGCTGAGCAGAGATCTCATCCCCTACGTTGTGGAAATGGGTTTTACCCATATCGAGCTGCTGCCGGTGATGGAACATCCCCTCGACGAATCCTGGGGCTATCAGGTTGCTGCACCCTACAGCATCAGCAGTCGTTTTGGTGAGCCTGAGGATTTCATGGCCTTCGTCGACGCCTGCCATCAAAGTGGTATCGGCGTTATTCTTGACTGGGTTCCGGCACACTTTCCCAAGGATGCCCACAGCCTCGGCCGTTTCGACGGCACCCCTCTTTTTGAACATGAAGATGAAAGGCTGGGCTGCCATCCGGATTGGGGAACCTTCGTGTACAACTATGGCAGGAAGGAGGTAAGCAACTATCTTATTGCCAACGCCTTGTTTTGGTTTGACAAGTACCACATTGATGGCTTACGGGTTGACGCGGTTGCCTCTATGATATACCTCGACTACTCGAGAAAAGACGGAGAGTGGCTGCCCAACCGCTATGGCGGCAACCTCAATCTTGAGGCGATCGAATTCTTTCGCCATCTAAACTCCATCGTAAAAGATCTCTTTCCCAGTCGTTTGATGATTGCCGAGGAGTCTACCAGTTTTGAAGGGGTGACACGCTCGGTTGCCAATGGCGGTCTGGGCTTTGATTACAAATGGAATATGGGCTGGATGAACGATATGCTCTCCTACATGAGCAGGGATCCAATCCATAGAAAATTCCACCACAACGATCTCACGTTCTCGATGACGTATGCCTTTTCTGAAAACTTCATCCTTCCGCTTTCCCACGATGAGGTTGCCCACGGCAAGGGCGCATTGCTCGACAAAATGCCCGGTGATATCTGGCAAAAGTTTGCCAACCTGCGTCTTCTTCTCGCCTTTATGTGGACCCACCCCGGCAAAAAACTGCTTTTTATGGGTGCAGAACTCGGTCAGTTCGCGGAATGGAACTGCAAACAAAGCCTTGACTGGCATCTTCTCGACAATACCTTCCACGTCGGACTGCAAAACAGTCTGAAACGTTTAAACAGCATCTATAAAGAGCACGCGGCCCTGTGGCAGCTCGCAGATGGAGGCGCCAGCTTCTCCTGGCTTGATCTTGACGACAGGGATAACTCGATCGTCTCTTTTGCACGTTACGCAGAAAATTGGAGTGACCACCTGATCTGTATTTTTAACTTTACACCGCAGACGCATTATGGTTACAAGATCGCGTTAGCGCAACAACGAGACTACGAGGTTCTTTTCTGTTCCGATGATATACCCTACGGAGGCTCAGGGGCCGTTTCTCAACAAAGAGTTACTCCGACAGGGGGGGCATATGCCCATGGTCAGGGGCAGACGATCATGGATATCGCACCTCTCTCTTCGACCATATTGCGACCGGTACCTGCTGGATAAAGGAAAGAATTTGGTAAGAGCAAAAAAAGATCTGTAGCAAAAAGCAGTACAAACCACCTGCTGTTCAATGCAGGAAATAACAAAAAAGGAGAGACAAAATGGCTGGGAAAGGCTTGCATCCTTCAGGGGACAAGATGACAAGAGCGATCAAAGAGTTTTCAGAGCAACTCGAGCAGCAAGGCCCCTCTGCAAGGCAGAAGATCCTGCAACAGATTATCCTGAAATTTGATCTCTCCCCCAAAGAGAGCCTGTTTATGGAAAGGCATTTCAAGGAAGACCAACAAGACAGTCAGTGAATTCATGAGATATCCCTTACAGGCATGAAACCTTTTGCTGCAGCAGTCAATGAATCGCCAACATCAGGCAGGTGCGATTTACAGAAGACTTCGCGGCAAAAAGGCTGCTACAGCTGTTCGCTCAAAGAGCGAGCAAACTCGCAGAGACTCTCATCTGCCTTTTTTCCTTTCCTGCAATAACTTCTGGTAAAAAGAGAGGGTCTGTTCACACATAGCCTGTGAGGTAAAATTCTCCTTCACACGCCGCCTGTTGTTTTCGCCAATCTCCCGAAGCCTTTCGGGGGTTGAAGAGAGGGCTTCGCCGATCGCCCCAGCCAACTCTTCTACATTTGCAGGAGGAACGATCCAGCCGTTTTCACCTGGAATAACTGTTTCCAGGCTGCCTCCGTGCCCCGTGACAATCACCGGACAGCCCATGGCCATAGCCTCAACGGTTGTTCGACCAAAGGCCTCCGGTTCAAGGGATGAGGTAGACAAAACAATATCTGCCAGCAAAAAGGCCGCCGGCATATCTGTGCAATGTCCGACCAGCTTCACTCTGTCCTGAAGGTTATTTTTTTGAATTATATCGAGCAGTTCCATGCTATAACTGCGGTTTTCTCCATCGTCTCCGACCAGAACCGCCTGAAAACTTAATTCTTTTAACAAAAGCAGACTTTTTAAAAAAATCTCCTGTCCTTTTAAACGGGTTAAACGGCCAGGTAACATAAGCAGCGGTACACCATCCACAATACCCCATTTCTGGCGCAGAGCCTGGCAACGCGCATCTTCTACACCGTCTGGATCAAAAGAGTCTATCTCAACCCCACGAAAGATAAGCTGCACATTTTTTTCCCGGAAATATTTTTCCTTGATATGTTCTTTGATACCTTTGGAAACGGCGATAACCCCCTCACTCTTGGTCATGATCGCGCTATAGGCATTCACCGAATAAAAGCCGTGAAAAGTGGTTATCAAAAGAGGTCTTTTTTCGCACCGTATGCTATGCCAGACGATATAACCGACCCAGGCAGGCATCCTTGATCTGAGATGCAGAACATCGACTCTCTGTTGCTTAATCAGTCGTCGCAAAGGAAAAAGACAAGAGAGGACAAGCGGAGATTTTGAACCAATGGCCATCGGGAAATGTCTGCTGCCCTCTTTCTCCAGATCTTCGACAAGACGACCGCCTGCGGAAACAACCAGGGAACGATGCCCATGCTGGGCCAGATATTTCCCCATTTCAAGGGTCCCCCGCTCGACCCCCCCGCTTTTCAGTTCCGGGAGCAGCTGCATAACGGTAAGCCTGGACGGCTTGGATCGATTTCTGCAAAGTTCATCGTAAGCCTCAAGCGTTTTCTCACACATCCGCTGAGCTGTAAAATGCTCGACGGCATAGCGGCGTCCGGCTCTGCCCATCTGTCGGCACATCTCCGGAGAATCCATTGCCTTGACAAGGGTTACAGCCAGTGCCTGCGGGTCAAGAGGGGGGATAAGCCAACCTGTTTTTTTATCAACGATGGTCTCCAGACTGCCTCCATGGGCCGTCGCAACGACAGGCTTTTCCATCGCCATTGCCTCGATAGCCACCTTACCAAAGGCCTCAGGCTGTGCTGAAGAGGCTGAAACGACAATATCAGCGAGCATAAGGGCTGCCGGCATATCACTGCAATGTCCAACCAGCAGGACCTTATCCTCGAGCCCTCTGACCCTGATCATCTCCCTCAATTTTTTGGTATACGACGAGTTCTCCTGAGTATCACCAACCAAAAGACAGATAAAATTATAGTCGTGGATATTTGAAAGGGCCTCAATGAGTATATCCTGGCCTTTTAAATGGCTCAGTCGCCCGGGAAGAATTATTGTTGAATCATATTTTTGCCCTTTCAACCATGCACTACGTAGAGCCTCCACCCTGGCACTGGACACGCGATCAGGAGAAAAGGACTCAATTGCAAAGCCTCCATGTATCAATCTGATTTTTTCGGGATCGATTTTATAGTGCTGCAGGATATGCTGGGAAATAGTCTCGGAAACCGCCACCACTACCTGCCCTTTTGTCATAATAGAAGAGTAGGCGTTTACCGAATAAAAACCGTGGAAGGATGTTACTAAAGAGGGTCGTGCCGACTCTGGAAGCATTTTCCAGGCCCAAAAACCGATCCAGGCTGGCAGACGGGAACGAAGATGCAGGACATCAACATTCTGTTCAACGAGAAAATCCTTGAGTTTGAGGATATACTGCAGACAGCGAAAACTTTTTTCCCCGATGTACTTCCAGAGGATATGGATGCAACCAGCCTCTTCTATCTGCCGGACAAGCCGCCCTCCGCCGGAAATAACAATGGATCTATGCCCATTGCGCGCCAGATGGATCGCAAGATCAACTGTTTCTCCTTCCACCCCGCCTTCTTCGAGATTTGGCAAGAGCTGTACTACCGTATATTTTTTGGCCACCATTTTTCAATTATATAATCGGCACAGCGTTGTGCCTCGTTGATTGTTTGCAGATTGTCAGAAATATTTTTTCCACTCTGCCAGAGTGCAAAAGGTCGTACAAGATTTTTTTCCAGAAGAAGCCCCTCGTTTTTCTCGAGTTTAGCGCCACCAGCCAACCAGTCCACCGGCAGTATATTTACCTGACAACCGGCAGACAAAGCCTCATATACCATAGAGACAGAATCCGCCGTCACCCAAACGTTGCGGCAGAGATGGTACTGTCGCTCAATCCAGCCCTTTTCTGTGCTTCTGTAATCAAAAAAAGCCACGTTAGCATAGCTTTTGACCATTTTTGTGAGAAGCTCACAGGTGGCAGCCGGTGTCCTGGGTGAAGAGGAGAGAGACCAGAAAATATCTGTCTCTTTTTCTATAATCTGCAAGATCTGCGAGACAAGCCGCTCCTGATCCCAGATATGTGTTTTACTGTCCTTGCCGCCTAACAGGATAAGGCCCTTGGCGGAATCATGTTTTTTCTTGTCAAACAGGGTGTTTGGGGCACCAACAGTGACAAAGATATTCGAACCGGAAACAGGACCGTCGTGCTCTGGGACAAAACAGATATCGAAAAAACAACGATACAGAAAATCGGGGGTCATACAGGTAACAGCTGGAATGCCAAGCCTCTTCTTGATTGTTAAGGCAAGGGCATGGGTCCTTGAACCGGTGCAGATAACAAGATCTGTTGCCCCGTTATCGAGAAAATCCAACCAACAGGCCCAGGGAGGTAAAAAACGGGCAAACTGAACCCCAATCTGACGAGGCAAGCCAAAATCAGCGACAGAAACCATAGCCATCTGAACGGCAAGCCGATTCTTGAGCCCACGCACAAGGCCAAGGCTCTGTTTTTCATGGCCAGGACGACCATCGGTTACAACCGTAACCCGAAGACCCTGCTCACCATTTTTCATAAGGTCTGTGTTCTGCCCTTCGAAAAGACATCATTATCTTGCTCGAGGTGGCTTTTGAGGCGATACTGGAGACCCGCCACCCTTCAATCTCTCGGCGAGCTTGACACTAATCTTGTTGGTGCTTTTCTATAATTTCTTCGATTTTATCACCTGGATATCGTTTGATGTTTGTCCTTCCCTGGGCTATGACTGAGGCCGTTCTCGGCTCACCGGTAATCGAAGCCATCTCCCCAAAGTATTCCCCCGGCTCAGAGATCTCGGCAATCTTTTTGCCTCCCTTGACCACATTCAGAGAACCACGCACAAGTTTGAAAAAGTCTCTATCATTATTCGCTTCACGAATAATAACATCACCGTCTTCATATTTCTCGACATCCGGGTTAACCATATAGGCCGGCAGACTCTCTTTATGGGCAACGGTGCGACGCAACGCCTCATCAACACTGGTAATACCAGCCCTCACCTTATCCAGGGCTGCCTCACGCAGCGGACTCATGCCCTCCTGTATGGCAACCTTTCTCAGCTGATCTTCCGGGACCTCTGCGCTGATGGCTTTTGCCACCTCATCAGTTACCTCCATAAGCTCAAAAAAGCCAACCCGCCCTTTATAACCGAGACCATTACATTCACTGCAGCCAACCGGACCATAAATTGTCAGATCGTCTAATTCACTTTCCTTAAAACCAACGTGAAGCAGTTCCTCATCGCTATACGTAACCTCCCTTTTACAACTCTGACAGAGACGACGGCCGAGTCGCTGGGACAGAACCATGGTAACAGATGATGCCAGCATAAACGCAGGAATGCCGATATCGACCAGACGACCAATGGTCGCCGGGCTGTCGTTGGTATGCAGCGTGGAAAAAACGAGATGACCGGTCATAGCGGCCTTTATCGCAATCTCAGCCGTATCCATATCTCGAATCTCCCCGACCATAATGATGTCAGGATCCTGCCGTAAAAAGGCTCTAAGAGCTGCGGCAAAGGTCATGCCAACATCCTTGTTCACGTTCACCTGATTGATTCCCTTGAAATTGAACTCAACCGGGTCTTCGGCGGTAAGAATTTTGATGTCCTCATTGTTCATCGAGTTCAGCGCAGAATAGAGGGTAACAGTCTTTCCTGAACCGGTTGGCCCTGTCACCAGCAAAAGCCCCTGGGGTTTTTTTAAACACCTCTTCAGCATATCAAACGTCTTTTGCTCAAAGCCAAGTTTTGTCAAATCAACATTCAGTGAAGATTTATCGAGAATACGCAGAACAACCGATTCTCCAAAAAGGGTTGGCAGCGAAGAAACGCGAAAATCCACAGAACGATTCTTCCCCACACGCATTTTGATACGACCATCCTGGGGTATACGTCTTTCCGTAATATCAAGACCGGCAAGAATTTTTACACGGGCAACAAGCGCATTTTTAATGTTGAGCGGCAGGTTCATCGACTTAAACAGAGAACCATCCTTACGACAACGAACCTGCATGGTCTTTTCATATGGCTCGATGTGGATATCAGAAACCCCATCCTGCACCGCCTTGACCAGGATACCGTTGACCAGCTTGATGATTGGCGCATCAGAGGCAGCAAACGAATCAGTTCCCTCATCTTCATCGTCGGATTCAATAACAAATTCATCGGCAGCTTCAGCCACAATCGAGCCAAAATCATCGACCTCAGTGACATCTATCTCCTCATCCGATTCATCCGTCTGTCCGTAGAGGGCTTTTATCTCATCATCGTCAACCTTATAGTATTTTCTATAGGCCTCAAGAATATCCATCTCTGCAGAAACACATACAGAAAGCTCCTTCCCGGAAAGTTCCTGGAGGGCCTCAACCGCCATATCGTCGGAAGGCTCCGCCATGGTCAGCTGCAGGGTATTACCGGCAACCTGCAGGGGAAAGGCCAGATAATCCTTTACCTTTTCATAAGGTAAGAGCTTGAGTGCATCCGCGGAAGGAACCTCGTCACGAATAATCACAGGTGGATAATTATGCTGCCTTGAGAGAAAGTTAAAAACTGTATTCTCGTCGATATATTCAAGCTGTCGAAGTATGGAACTCAACCGCCCGCCCTTTCGCCGGAGAATCTTTTTCGCAGCCTCCATCTGGCTTGGCGTTATATACCCTGCCTTACTCAGCAAATCCCCTATCTTTAACTTGCCAGCGCCGGTACGATCCTTAACCGTTCTTTTTCTGGCCGCTCCCCTGGAAGCTGTTTTACTACGCGCGTTCATAATCTCCCTTTACCTTAATGAACAGAATCAAGAATAGTACAGAGTAAACTATCCCGCCGCGAGCGGCGGGGTATCAGCCCCATAACTTCGCAATAAAAATAGTATCAAATTTGAACATTTGTTAAAAGAATTCTTAAAAAAGAACTTCTCAGGTGCTCAGATTTGCAATTACACAATAACGTAGAAAGACACAAACAAAAAAGCAAACATTGACTAATATTTTACCGAGACAACGGCAAAAAAAATGATCATCTTTTATGATAGCACAAAATCACTATGAGAAACAAGTTCGTAAAAACGATCTTTTAAAAAAACAGAAACGTCTTTTTTGGTTGTTCAATTCTTCTGCAAAGGTGCAGAAAGTTGTCCCGCAGAAAAAATGGCACAAGAAACCTCAATCGCCCAAAACAGAAAAATACAGAGAGGAACAAGCTGGGATATTTGTGGTAAACGAGAGAAGCCCCGCACGTTATTTCAGAAATTGTAAGATAAAAAACGGTACGGGGCGATCAGAAATTGAGATGCAAAAAACAATGTGTATCGTATCTGCGCAACACCCTATTCTTTCCAGAAAGGAGAAAGCTTTCGAAGTAAGGCGATTATCGGAGGGAGTTTCTCAAGCACAAAATCGACCTCTTCCATTGTGTTATAAACACTCAATGAAAAACGGATGGCACCGTGGGCTGCAGTAAAAGGAACACCCATTGCCCGAAGCACATGGGACGGTTCGAGGGAACCAGAGGTACAGGCAGAACCCGATGAAGCACAAATATTATAACGATTCATATGCAATAAAATAGCTTCACCCTCGACGTACTCAAAGCTGATGTTTGTGGTGTTTGGTAAACGTTCAGTCTTGTGCCCATTGAGCATTGCGTTGGGAACCATGTTCAATAGACCTTCTTCCAGTCTGTCCCGCATAACCCGAACCTGCGTGTTTTCTTCGTCCATTTTTTGCTCAGCAAGTTCACAGGCCTTGCCAAGCCCGACGATTGAGGCAACGTTCTCGGTTCCCCCACGCCTTCCCTGTTCCTGGTGACCACCGGTCAAAAAAGGAATAAAAAGGGTCCCTTTTTTTATATACAGCACACCAACCCCTTTGGGGGCATGGAGTTTATGCCCGGAAAGAGAAAGGAAATCAACATCGAGATCCTTGAGTTGCATGGGCAACTTGCCAACGGCCTGAACCGCATCGGTGTGAAACAGAATTCCTCGCTCGCGGGCCATCCTGGCCATTTGCGGAATGGGGTTGAGCACCCCGGTCTCGTTATTTGCCCACATTACACTGACAAGGGCGGTATCATCTGTCAGAGCCTTCTCGTATTCATCAAGGTCCAGCATGCCTTCAGAATCAACCTTGAGACTGGTAACCCGGTATTTTTTTCCCATTGCCATCTCAAGATTGTCACAGAGGCTCTTTACCGCCGGATGCTCTACCCGTGTTGTTACGACATGACGCTTGTCTGGAAATGCCCGCAGTGCAGAGAGAATGGCCGAAGAATCACTTTCCGTACCACAGCTGGTAAAAGTAATCTCTTCCGGGGTACAGCCAAGCAGGCTGCTGACCCTGTTTCGAGCCGTCTTGACGGCATCTCCAACGATACCACCAAAGGTGTACATACTCGATGGATTCCCATAGGAGTGCGTAAGATAGTCCATCATCGATTCGAGCACCTCAGGAGCGACCCTTGAGGTGGCATTGTTGTCCATGTACACCACGTCTTTATTGTCAATAAACATTATACTTCTTCCTTCACAATCAGAGAATCAAGCACGAGTTCGCGCAATTTTTTTTCAACGTAGTCCTTAATGGTTGTCTGCGACATGTTACAGCTTTTGCAGGTGCCGCGAAGAGAAACCACGACAAAGTCACCATCGACATCCACAAGTTCAATATCGCCACCATCTTTGGCCAGTCCGGGCTTGATTTCCCGATCAAGGACCTCTTCAATTCTCTTGATTTTTTGCAGTACCGTCATGCGTCTTGGCCTGGGTGCTGCTCCCTCACTTATCGGAACAACGCCAACGGCCTCGGCCAAAATATCCTGCAGGCGTCCTTCACATTTGCCGCAACCCCCACCGGCCTTGGTGAAATTGGTAATTTCCTCGACGCTCCGAAGACCAGACTCCTGTACCGCACGCCGAACCTCAATATCCGTTACCCCAAAGCATTCACAGACAACCTCCCCTTCAGCCATCGGCAGAATCAAACCACGGTAGTCAGCAATGGCCGCCTCAAGCGCTTCGCGCCCCATAACCGAGCAGTGCATCTTCTCTTTGGGCAGGCCACCCAAAGCTTCGGCAATATCCTCATTGGTGATTTTTGCCGCCTCATCGACGGGTAACCCTTTAATCATCTCGGTAAGCACAGACGACGAGGCAATGGCGCTGGCACAGCCAAAGGTCTTGAATTTTGCATCTGTAATAATATCGTTGTCGTCGATAGAAAGCGTTAATTTTAAAGCATCACCACAGGCCAACGAACCAACATCACCCGTGCCACTGGCATTTTCGATTTCCCCCACATTTTGCGGTTGTAGAAAATGTTGCTGTACCTTATCCGTATATTCCCACATTGTGTACTCCTGTTTATAAATAATGAGGTATAATTACTCTCAAAGTCGACAATAATACCTGATGAACAAATTGCAACCGCAGAACAGAAATAAAAAAATTGCAAAGAAAAAACAAATACCCCCATAAAAAAATGGGCTAGGAGAGGACTCCAGTTTCCTGTAACAGCCTTTTCGCCGTATCTACGAGCAGATCTGTACCTTCTCTGGTTCGTGATTCGACATAAAAGCGAACCTTTGGCTCTGTACCCGATGGTCTGATCATGATCCAGGAGCCATCGTCAAAAACCATCTTGTGCCCGTCTACAGTGATCAGTTCGAGAACGGTTTTTTCTCTTCCGCCAACTTCAACTGAAGAACCTGCAACATACCTGTCGAGCAGTGACAGTTTATCTCTCAGGGCCGGTCCCTGGAGAGATACGGCAATTCCGCCTCTGCCCGGGTAGTAGGCGCCAAACTCTTTTTCGATCAAGCGTTGATAGTCACCCAGATTGATACCGGTTGTCAGTACCATATCAAGGGCAAGTATCAGCCCAATATAGGCGTCCTTTTCTGGTGTGTGTCCAAGGATGGAGATCCCGTCAGATTCTTCAAAAAGAACCAGAGCCCGGCCGATAACCGGTTTGAAGTTTTTAAAACCAACAGCCGGCTCAAAAATCTCTTCACCAAACCCCGCAGCTATCTCATTTGCCAGATTCGAGGTAGCAACAGTCTTTGCAACCAGGCCCTTTTTCTTTTTGTGGGTATGGAGAAAGTGGTAGGCCAACGCGCCAAACTGATTCATATTAATTTCCACGCTGCCGTCGGTAAAGCGTATCCTGTCACCGTCCGGATCAATAACGGCTCCGATCTTTAAAGGGGTATCCTGGCTCGCCAGAAAACGGATAACACCCTGCATATTTTTACTTGACGGTTCCGGGGACACCCCACCAAAGGTTACATCGGCACTGTCGCGCAAAAGATGTACACAGGGGTTTTCCCGGGCTCCAAGCAGCCTTCGAATGTGCAGGCGGCTGGCTCCATGAACACAATCAATTGCGATGACAAGATCGCTGCGCTCAGAGCAGGCGGCAAGAAGGGTCTGCCTGTTCAGCCCGTGCCGGCCCTCATTATCACAAACAAGGGTATCCCAGCAGGAAAAAGAATCAAAGACGCTGACATTTTCCCTCTGTTCAATCTGCATTGTGGGTGGGATACAGGAACTCTTTTTCCCGGACTCCCTGTCAATGATCCGTCTGGCATTTGTCGTAATTCTCTCGGTAATACTTTTTTCGGCGGGACCACCATCGAAGGCATTAAATTTATAGCCGCCATATTCCAATGGATTATGCGATGGGGTCAGATTTACCGAAAACGCACATTGTCTAACCATTACCGCAGCTGAAAGAACTCCCGTTGTCGATTCGCCGGCGTAGAAGACCTTGAAGCCTGCCTCACTGAGGACTCCGGCGGCGGCGTTACCAAGAATTGGACCTGCAAAGCGATTGTCATGCCCAACGATACAACCCGCTTTTTTTGCCGCGGCTGAGGTCGTAAAGCCCAACAGACTGGCAAGAGAGGGGTCGGTATCCAGTGCTTCATACATCTCCACAATGGCCCTGGTGACCTGCGCTACACTGCGTAGCGTAATATCCTTACCCAACACCCCACGCCAGCCGGAGGTTCCAAAGCTCACCGGTCTGACAGGATCCAGATCGCTCGAGAGAATCTCTCGTTCAACCAGGGCATACAACGCGTCTATTTCAGTGGCGGACTCTCCGCTTTCCCTCTGGGAGACGAGCAGTTTTCTTATCAAAGAAAAATAGTCGCTTTCTGCACTGTTGTCTTTATGTATATACTCAGGATATTTTGAAAAAAGACTCTCTTCTGCTGTCATATTATCTCCTTTGACAAACTCGAGTTCTGTGTTTTCAAAGACCCGCAGAGCCCAACACAAAACCAACACTCGAACGAAGACCGTTCCGAAAACAGTTCACGAACACTTTTTGCGCCCCTCCTCGAGGATAGCAAAGAAAGAGACAGTATTGCACAGAAAAATGGGCCCAGGCCGATCCTGCAAACTCAGAAGTATTGTAGGCTGGCACTAATTCTGTTGTTAAATTACCTGCTATCTGATAATTACCAGATGCGGAGATGCTGGTTTGTCTCTTTGCCAAAAAGATTTTCCCGGAAACGAAGAGCCAGCAGAGAGACAAACCGCGCGAACAAACCGAAGCCTTTTATGGTACAGTGATCGAAGATCTGTACATCCCAAGGCGATGCGTTACACTACCCAACTATACTCGAGAAAAACAAATATAAAAAGAGCAACAGACAGGAGCGTTTTATGACAGAAAAGATAGGATGTATTGGCGGTGGGCAGATGGCCGAAGCACTCATCAGGGGCATCATTACCTCTGGTCTACATAAGGATCAAGATATATTGGTCTCTGAACATAATGACAGTCGGCGTGAATATCTGCAGGAAAGATATTCTGTTCAGACCTATTACGAAAACCACCCCATTTTTGATCGCTGTAATATGGTCATCCTGGCCGTCAAGCCGCAGAATATGCGCGTTCTTCTTGAAAACTGTCGGGACAAGATCCAAAGCCATCATCTTCTCATCACCATTGCCGCCGGACTTCCCATCTCTCTGTATGAAGAAAAAATCGGCAAGACAGGAGTGAAAATTATCCGGGTTATGCCCAATACTCCGGCACTTGTCCTTGAAGGTGCATCAGCTCTTTCACGAAATGACAATGTCACGGATGAAGAGCTGCATAAGGCGAAAGAAATCTTTATGGCGGTTGGAGAGGCGGTTGTCCTCGATGAGGTGCATCTTGATGCGGTAACCGGTCTCAGCGGCTCCGGGCCGGCCTATGTCTTTTCCTTTGTCGAGGCCCTCGTGGATGCCGGGGTTAAGTCGGGTCTGACCCGTGCTGTATCAGAACAACTTGCGATGCAAACCGTCCTCGGTTCGGTTAAACTTCTCAAAGAAAGTAAAGAACATCCGGCAGCCCTTCGTGGCAAGGTAACCTCCCCGGGCGGCACCGCGATCACGGCACTGCATGTCCTTGAAAAGGTCGGTTTTCATGGCATAATCATGGATATCGTAGAATCTGCCGTACATAAATCCAGGGAGCTTGGACAGTTACAATGAGCCGTTCAGAAAAAACCTTTCACCACGAGAAAAAGCTTCACCTGAATGGGGTGGGGATCATCGCCAAAAAAGATGACCCGATTGCCCGGCAGCATTGCACCGCCCTACAGACCTGGCTCAGAAAGCAACAGATATCGGTTATCGAAAGTATTGAGCCGGGACTCGACCTGATTATTGTTCTTGGTGGTGATGGCACGCTGTTACATATCGCCGAAAAAGCGGCCCGACATGGCATACCTGTTCTGGGCATCAATCTGGGCAATCTCGGGTTTTTAACTGAATTCAAAAAGGAGGAAACCTACACGACCCTGAAGCGTCTTCTCAACGAGAAGATCACCATCGAAAACAGGTTGATGCTCAAGGTCAAAATACAACGAGGGGGGCAAATTTCACCTTCACGCTTCGCCTTAAACGACATTGTCATCGCCAAACAGGTAAAAAACAAACTACTTAATCTCTCTACCTTTATCGATGACCAGCTTATCACCACCTACAGGGCCGATGGACTGATATTCAGCTCTCCGACCGGCTCAACCGCCTATAATCTATCGTCCGGCGGCCCTATTGTCTGTCCGGGGCTCAAGACAATCACCGTCACTCCGATTTGTCCTTTCATGCTGTCAACACGACCAATCATTCTGCCCGCAGACAAGACATTGACCACCAGATACAAGACAGAAGAAAATGGTGCCTGTGCCTGGATCATACTTGACGGCAAGCCGTCACAGGAGATCACCGAGGAGGACATGGTCATCGTCTCAGCAGCCAAAAGTCCACTCCAGCTCGTCACCTCCGAAAACAGAGATTATTTCACCATTCTGCGCAACAAACTGCATTGGAATGTTACAGCAGAAGAGACAAAAGAGTCACTCGAACAAACGGTGCAGTAAAAACGATCACTTCTTTTTTATACGGTATTTTTTCATTTTATACTGCAACAGGCTTCTTGTTATCCCCAGCGCCTCTGCCGCCTGGGCCTGCACATTGTCGGCAGCATCAAGGGCATCGAGAAGCATTTTTTTCTCTATTGAATACAGCACCTCGTTGAGTGGTGTATTTTCCGGAATGAGCGCCTTCAGGTTGATTTTCTGTTCCAGATCTCCTTTATCCTCACCATAGAGGATATCCGGCTGTACATCTTCCGCTTCAATCGTGTTCTTGCTGCAGAGTATTGCCGCCCTTTCAATCGTATTCTCAAGCTCTCGAATATTCCCCTCCCAAGGTAATTTCATAAGAAGCTTCAGGGCATCCTCAGAGACCCGAAGATGGTCTTTACCAAGCTGTTGCTGAAATTTTTCCAGGAAATAGTCAACCAGAAGACACATATCATCCATACGCTCGCGCAGAGCTGGCAAGCTTATTGGAATAACATTGAGCCGATAAAAAAGATCCTCCCGAAAACGCCCATTGAGCACTTCTTCACGCAGATCCTTATTGGTTGCACTTATGATGCGTACATCCACTTCCAGGGTTTTCCCCCCTCCAACCCTTTCAAAGGTTCGTTCCTGAAGAACCCTGAGAAGTTTGGCCTGGAGGGCCATCGGTATCTCGCCCACCTCGTCAAGAAATATGGTGCCCCCATCGGCCAACTCAAAACGGCCTTTGCGCATCGACACAGCACCGGTGAAGGCCCCTCTTTCGTGGCCAAAGAGGTCACTCTCCAGGAAGCTGTCAGAAAGATTGGCGCAATTCACTGTAATAAAGGGCATGCTCTCCCTGGTGCTTTTGCTGTGTATTGCCTTGGCCACCAGCTCTTTTCCGGTCCCACTCTCACCGGTAATCAGTACTGAGGCCTGGGTCGGGGCGACCTTGTCGATAAGCTGATAAATTTGCAGCATCTTTTCATTTTTGCCCACCATACCGACAAACCCCTTGACACCGGTAATCTCCCTTCGCAGGCGGACATTTTCCCGCAGCAGGGAGTGCAGGTTTGCGGCCTGGTTGATTGTGACAATCAGCTCATCATTGGAAAAGGGCTTGGCCAGATAGTTAAACGCCCCCAGCCGCATAGCCTCAACAGCTTTCTCGACCTCGGCAAACGCGGTGATGACAATAACCGGGAGAGTGCGTTTGATCTTTTGAATTTCTTGCAGAAATTCAAGACCATTCATTCCTGGCATCTGCATATCGGTGATCACGACATCAAGATCCACATCCTTTACTGTCTTGAGACCGTCAACGGCAGACGAGGCTGTAAAAACCTCAAAATTTTCATCTTTGAGTAATTCGGAGAGGACGACGAGGTAATTCGGCTCATCGTCTACCACCAGGATCGAATACATAAGGCAACCTCTGAATATGACAGAATTCAAACAACATTCAAAAACAACAGAAAACAGCGCCTGATAGACAACTCACAAGGTCAGCGCTCTTTTTTGACTGACAGCCTGCATCTGTTCAAGCAGACTGTAGGGAATCATAAGTTCCTTGCCACCGGCCAAAGACGAGCCCTTTCGGATGGACCCGTGATAATCACTGCCGCCACTGACAAGAAGACCAAGTTCAGCGGCCAATTGTAACAGCAACGTCCGGATCTTTTCCCCCTGGGTAGGATAATACACTTCGACACCATCAATACCAATGCAGGCCAGATCTTTGAGAAACTGAGAAACGCTGGCCTCATCACCCAAAGAAGAAAAGGGATGGGCCCAAAAGGCCAGACCACCAGCACAATGTATGAGATCAATAGCCTTTTGTGCCGAAAACTCAGGACGGGCAGCGTAACAACAGGCACCATTGCCGATATACTTCTGAAAGGCCTCATCAAGCGAGCGGACAAAACCTTTTTGCTGCAAGAGGACTGCTATATGCGGACGACCGATCTCTCCGGTCTCTGAAATCCGGGCAAGCTCCTCAAAAGAGATATCAATTCCTCTGGACTGCAGTTTTTGTAGAATTTGCTCGTTTCGTATCTTTCGACCGGCCTGTATTGTATGAAGCCCCGAAATCAGCCGACTGTTTTCTATATCCAGAAAATAGCCAAGGAGATGCAAGCTCTTTTCCTGAAAGCGTACACTGATCTCGACGCCAGGCACAATCTCCAAACCACTCCTCTCACCCGCCTCAACTGCCTCGGAACACCCGTCTAACGTGTCATGGTCTGTGATCGCAATGGCGGTAAGACCTTTTTGTATGGCCAGTTGAACAATCTCTTGCGGTGTCTTTGTTCCATCGGAAAATGTTGTATGAATATGTAAATCTATGCTCATAGATGTTCTCTGCACACGTTCTGGCAGGTCCTCTTTGTTTGATTGTTATTCCTCAAAAGTTTTGGAAAGAAGATAGCAATTTCAGGCAAAATCATTTACAGTAGCCGGTCGCCGACAGAGATGAAAAGGCTGCCGATGGCAGGCGTGATATCAAGGGGCGAACGATCAGAAACTGATTTTTTGAACACGTGGCTGCTTCCACTTGGTAAATGCAAGGCCGTACAGCCAAGGATGTTGCAAGCAGAAACTGTTTCCGATAAAAAAACAAGATCTTTTCAACATTATACACCGCTTATGAATATCCTGAAACGATTCTGGTCTTTTTTTTCTTCGGTAAAACTGGCAATTTTTACCCTCTGTTCGCTGGCTCTGACCTCGATCATCGGCACCGTCATTCCCCAGGGACAAAGTCCAAATTTTTACCTTGACCGATTCGGAGAGCAGGCCGCTCGTTTTATGTATCTGCTGGATATCCCGGAGATGTACTCTTCCTGGTGGTTCATATCGCTTCTGGTCTTGCTGGCCATTAATCTTATTGTCTGCAGCCTCCAACGAATCCCGGGAGTATGGCGGCTGATACAGGCGGATAATCTTGGCATACAACCCGAACGTATTTCAAGGATGAAGGTTCACCACACTGTGGTTCGTTCCAACCCCCTGAAAAAAGAACAGATTCTCTCCGTTTTTAAAACCCAGAAGACGGTGCCCCAGATGGTGGCAAGACAGGAGGGACAGCTGTACTTTGCACAAAAAGGCAAATACAGCCGTCTGGGAGTGTATATTGTCCATCTTTCCATTCTGGTTATTTTTGCCGGTGCAATAGTTGGTGCAATGTTCGGGGAAAAGGGGCATGTAATGATCCCGGAACTGCAGACAGTCAGGGGATTTTTTTCGGCAAAAGACAAGAAGGCAATGGATTTTGGATTTGACCTGCGTTGTGACAGGTTCCTCGTTGACTTTTATGACAACGGGATGCCGAAAAAATACCAGAGTACATTGACAATCAGAGAAAAAAACAGAGATCTCTTTACCAAAACGATAGAGGTCAATCATCCTCTCACCTACAAAGGCTATACCCTCTACCAGGCAAGCTACCAGGGGTTCCAGGACTTCATCATAGAGATTACCGATAGCCACAGCAAAAAAAGCTATCTGGATATCCTGCCCTACCAAAAAGAGATCTTCTGGCAGGAAAATAACTGCCGCTTTGGCATAGTGGCCGTAAGAAAAAAAGGTCCCTGGGATTTCCGGGTAAAGCTCTGGTTCAAACCGGCAGAGGAACCGGCTTCTCAGATATGGCTGGCGCCAGGAGAAACCAGACAGATAGCACACGGTTCTGGCAACTACTCTGTGCAGGTGCGACAATTATACGCAACCGGCATTCAGGTTGCCAAAGATCCCGGAGTCTGGATTGTTTATTTTGGTTGTGGCCTTATGCTCCTTGGCCTGTATATGGTTTTCTTTCACGCACACCAGAGAATATGGCTTTTTCAAAGTACCAAGGATGCCGAAACCACCCTTGTGCTTGGAGGAAATACCAACAAGAAGAGGGAAAGATTTGAGGAAACACTGGCCCGGATGCAGCAACAGCTGGAAAACCATCCGTAGACGAAATTGGCAAACAGAACAGATCATCTTCGACACAACATTGTTGCGGCAGAAAGCTGAAAGCACGCTCTCTGCTCTTCTATCAATAGGATCACCTCGCCTGTTCCGGCCGACAACAAAGGCCGAGCCGCCGCCTGTTGATTGAACAGGAAGCAAGGTCCACCTTATCAGGAGCTTCTCATATGAACAGTTCTTTTCTGCTCGGTATAACAACCTTCACCTACCTCTTTTCCACACTTCTCTATGTGGCCGGTGCAGTTTTCAGGACGGCAAGGGTCTGGGCCTTTGCCACGATATTCACCTTTTGCGCCTGGCTCATTCAGACAGGCGGCATTGCGCTACGCTGGAGTGAATCCTATCAGCAGGGTATAGGACATGCGCCACTGACCAACATGTATGAATCGGTGGTGTTCTTTGCCTGGATGATTGTCCTTATTTATCTGGTTATTGAGCTCAGATTCAAAACCAAGGCCATCGGTGTCGTCGCCCTGCCATTCGCCTTTTTGGCGATGGCCTACGCCTCATTCTCGACCAATATCAATAAAACGATAACCCCACTTATCCCGGCCCTCCAATCCAACTGGCTGATCTCTCATGTGATTACCTGTTTTGTCGGCTATGCCTCTTTTGCCATAGCCGCCTCACTCGGCATGTTGTATTTATACCAGTATTTCACGACACCGAAGGATGGTGGCAAAATAGATACCCAGGCAAAAGCCTGGGTCCCATCATTTTCGACAATGGATTCGATCATACACAGCACCATGTTTTTTGGTTTTATCTGGCTCAGTGTCGGGATTGTTACCGGTGCGATCTGGGCAAATTCAGCCTGGGGTACCTACTGGAGCTGGGATGCCAAGGAAACCTGGTCACTGATCACCTGGTTCTTTTATGCTGTCGTCCTTCACGCCCGTTATACGAAGGGGCTGAAGGGGTCATCCATCGCATTTTTATCGATTGTTGGCTTTGTCTCTGTGCTCTTTACCTACTACGGCGTCAACTTTCTGCTCAGCGGTCTGCACAGCTACGGGTCAAGTTAGCCTGGTTTTTCAGGAATTCCTGACGTTGCTGTATTCTCTGCACCCCGTGTTGATTGCGAATGCTTCAATTTTGCAGAGGTAATGCGAACAACCGGTCGAGGTTCTTCGTCAGTTTGTTTTTGAAGGGGGCAGAGCAAGAGGCCCTAAACGTTGCCGATGAGAAATCCAGGCTAAAAACGTTGCCCGTGAAAAACCCAGGCTTGGACGTTCTGGTCTAAAATTTTGAGATATCACCGACAAGGAGGATCAAATTTCCAAGGGCCGTAAGCAGATTGAGTCGATTTTGACGTATTGCCGGGTCATCGGCCATAACCATGACCTCGTCAAAAAACCGGTCCACCGGCTCTTTCATCTGCAACAGCAGTTGCAGGGCCTCTAGATATGCGCCGGAAGAGGTCTGCTCGACAACCTCTTTTTCTATTTGAGTATACAGCGCAAACAACTCCTTTTCTGCATCGTCAATCAACAGCGTCTGGTCAATCGTATCTTCCTGGTTCTTGCCTGCGATATTGCGGATCCGTTTATAGGCTGCTGACAGAACAGCAAAGGATGGCTCTCCGTGGAGTTCAACGAGGGCTGCCAGCCTTTTTTGACAAGCATTGACATCATCAAAAGAGCTTGCCAGGACGGCTTCGACAGCTCCGGCGACCACGCCCCGTGCCAGCCGGTCATTTCTGAAACGCTCCTTGATAAAATCAAGAATCTGCTCGACCGTAGCCTCACCACCATCCACCTTGTCACCGTACAGAGCCAGGGCCTTTACGACAATCTCTCTCAGGGAAAAATGGTACCCTTTTTCTTCGATAATATGCAAAATGGCCAGAGTCGTTCGACGCAGGGCAAAGGGATCAGCAGTACCGGTGGGAATGAATCCAATACCAAAACATCCGACAAGGCTGTCGAAGCGGTCTGCCAGAGCCAGAATGGCCCCTGGAGTGCTCTCGGGTACAGCGGCACCGGCCCGCTTTGGCTTGTAATGCTCTTTGATTGCCAAAACAACCGGGCCCTCTTCACCGTCGTTTTCGGCATAGGCTGCCCCCATAACCCCTTGCAGTGATGGAAACTCTGCGACCATATCGGTCAGCAGATCGCATTTACAGAGCAGGGCGGCACGGCAGACGGCTTCAGAAGCTGCCGGCTCTATCAACTCGGCTAAAAGCCGGCCAAGCTTTACCAAGCGCTCCTTCTTTTCAGCCATGGTACCAAGCCGTGCTTGAAAAATTATACCATCAAGCCCCTCTACCCGGTCAGCCAGGGGTGTCTGCCGATCACTGTTATAGAAAAAAAGAGCATCCTCAAGCCGGGCACGCAAAACCCGTTCATGTCCGGCTCTGGTCGTCTCAGGATGCTTCACCCTCGTGTTGTTGACGGCAACAAACCCGGGCATCAATCTTCCTTTCGCATCAACAACGGGGAAATATTTTTGATTGACACGCATTGAGGTAATAAGGACCTCTGGAGCGAGCTGCAAGAACTTGCTGTCAAAATTTCCACAGACTCCTACAGGATTTTCGACAAGATTGGTTATCGTATCAACCAGCCCCTCATCAACCATCACCGAACCGCCGGCAAGACTTGCGTTCTCGGCCAAGGCCTTGTTGATTTCGACAACCACAGCGGCTCGTCTCTCAACCGGATCCACGAGAACATCAGCCTCCTTGAGCAGCGCAAAATACTGGGCAAGGCTGTCCACCTCAAGGCTGGTATTGGCGTGGAACCGATGGCCGCGCGTTCGATTCGAGGCCTCAATACCCTCGTGATGAACGGCCACTTTTTCGCCGTTATATATGGCAAGAAGCCATTGAATTGGCCGGGCGAACGCCAGGTGCTTGTCCGCCCATCTCATTGACTTGGGAAAAGACAATTCCTTTATAATCTCTGCCAGCAGCTTGCCAAGCAACAGCCTTGTCTCCTGGCCTTTGACCTCACGAACCAGACAAAGATACTCCCCTTTCGGGGTAGTGGTTACCTGCAAATCTTCCGGCTGGCTGCCTTTTGAGCGCGCAAACCCTTCGGCGGCTCTGGTATAGTTGCCGTCAGCATCGATACCTGCAGCCTGAGACGGCCCTACAAGCTCTTCCCGAATATCCTGCTGACGGGGGGCAAGCCCTTCGACAATCAGAACAAGCCGTCTGGGGGTTCCCATCACCCGCGATGGGCCATGATCAATTCTCAGCTCTTTTGCCTTGTGCTGGAATCTTTCGCGCAACTGCTCGTACGCCGGCTGGAGATACCCTGCCGGGATCTCTTCAGTGCCAATTTCAAAAAGTAAATCGTGCATACCTTCGGCCCATAAAAAGAAATTTATCTGAAACTCAGACGTACAGGATCAAGCCGTACCAGAGTCAGTGGATTCAATCACCGCAAAACTTGAGAACTCGCTGCAATAATTCTTGACAGTTACCGAGAACCAGGAGATTTCTGCAACCTTTTCCAAGGATTGGGCTATCGCCTGTGCAAGCGAACGGACGCGGAGAGAAACGCTGTCATCCTGGGAGCCCTCCACCTCTTGATCCAAGGTCGTACTGACCAGTTCGACAAGATCTTCTATCCAGTAGAAATGAACCAGCCTGACCGTCACTTGGGCTTCGCCCCAGGCCCCAGGGGCAGAAAGAGTGTTCTGCTTTTTTGCCCCACAAACAGGAAGATGTATCGGAACGTTAATTTGCAGGGAAAGCTCATTTTCATCTGTTAACGAGCCATGCATTCTGCACCTGTAGCGGGTAAGTGTCTTGTGCCCATGCCGTCCGTGCCTAAAAAAATACGGGAACTCAAGCTCGAGATGAGAGGCCTCAGCATCAAGTCTTTCCTTCATCTTGCAGAGCATATCCGAGAAATGTCTTATGGTGATCGCACCATGAAACTCGTTGAGTATTTCGACAAAGCGACTCATATGCGTCCCCTTAAATTTATGGGGAAGGTTCACATACAGACTGGCATTGGCAATCGTGTGCTGGGTCTTTTGTGCCTTGTCTTTGAGTCTGATCGGATACGACACCTCTTTGACTCCAACCTTGGCTATATTTATGCGGCGGCTGTCGAGTTGACTCTGTATATCCTTCATCGATGATGTGTTCTATTTCGGGAAAAAAGTAAAAAAACAGGTTTGCAGAACCAGGCCCTTTTTCTTAACAATCGGGCATCTCAAGCGATTTTACGACACCGCTTTCAAAAAAGAAACCGCCTCCTCCGGAGGCAGAGGATTTATGTAAAAACCCGAACCCCATTCAAAACCGGCAATAGACGTCAATTTGGGGACAATCTCGAAATGCCAGTGGTAATATTCCAATCCACCAGAATGAAGCGGTTCGGTGTGCAGCACAAAGTTATAGGGAACCCCGGCAATACATCCGCAAAGTCTTTTCAGGGATTCAGCAAAAATCTCGGCAAGCCCCAGCAACTGCTGATCATTGACAGAAGAAAAGGCAGAATGGTGCAACTTTGGCAGGATGCACATCTCAAACGGGGTTCGTGAGGCAAAAGGAGCGACACAGACAAAGGCGTCGTTCTGACAAACCACCCGAACCTCACTGTTCAGTTCCTGCCTGATGATATCACAAAAGACACAACGTTCCTTGTTTTGGTAGTGTGCTTTGGCACCGGCAAGCTCGGCATCGATCATCTGGGGTAGGATTGGCAGGGCAATCAGCTGAGAATGCGAATGCTCAAGTGACGCTCCAGCCGCCTTGCCATGGTTTTTAAAGACCATAATATACCGAAAACGGGGGTCTTTTTGCAGATCCAGAATTCTCTCCCTGTAGGCTTGGAAGACCCGGGCCATCTTTTCTCTGGAAAAATCGGCAAAAACCTCATCGTGTCGAGGGGTTTCAATAACCACTTCATGGGCCCCTATACCATTCATCTGGTCGTAGAGCCCCACCCCTTCTCTATTCAGCCCACCTTCGATAACAAGGGCCGGATATTTATTGGGAACAACCCGAACCTCCCAGGAACCTTTCACGGCCTCCGAGCTGTCATCATAAAGGGTCAGGACCTCGCTCGGAGTAAAAGATTCGTTGCCGTTACACAGAGGACAAAAGCCTTCGACAGCAGGCGGCGCCTCGACAGCAAAGTCGGAAGGCCGCTTACTCCGCTCCCGGGCGACAATAACCCATCTTCCGATAACGGGATCTTTACGAAGCTCAGGCATCTTAGCTATAACCCCTGTGATTTTTCCTTGTTCTCCTGTGCTGTCTTACAGTCAATACACAGTGTTGTAACAGGTCTGGCCTCAAGACGCTTGAGACCAATCTCTCGTTCGCACTCTTCACAAATGCCAAAAGATCCGTCATCAATACGGGCAAGAGCTGCATTAATTTTGGCAAACAGCCTGCCTTCCCGTTCGCGGATGCGAAGCTCAAAATTTCGACCGGATTCAATAGTTGCCCGATCATTGGGATCCGGAATATTTCCTGTCTGAGCCGTCATTGCATCAAGGGTTTTTCCGGCTTCTTCGAGCAATTCCTGCTTTTTCTCTTCAAGCTGTTGGCGAAAAAAATCGAGTTTTTTCTTGTTCATAATGTAGTACGAACCCTCATCTATTATTGCGCGGAAAAGGACCTATCCTCGAACGTAAGTGCCACTCTTTCCACCTTTCTTTTTTAATAAACGGATATCATATATAACCATGTCCTTATCGATTGCCTTGCACATATCGTAAATTGTCAGTGCCGCAACCGAGACCGCGGTCAAGGCCTCCATCTCCACCCCGGTTTTACCACACATCTTTACCGTCGCACTGATGTCGATAACAGGATTCTCCTGCTGAAAAGAGAAATCAAGACTGATATTACTTATCATCAGCGGATGGCAGAGCGGGATAAGGCTATCAACCTTCTTGGCGGCCATTATCCCGGCAATCCGGGCCACACCGAGGACATCGCCCTTGGCCACAGAGCCCTCCTTGACCATTGCAAAGGCAGTCGCGGACATCGAGATATGTCCTGCGGCAGTCGCCTCACGCCGGGTGACCTCCTTGACTCCTACATCGACCATCAACGCGTTTCCATCGGCGTCGAAATGGGTGAACTTTTTCTCAGTTTCAGTCATATCAACAGCTCCTTCCGATCTTTTTCCCGATGTATCGAATACATATACGCAACCGTCAAGGAAAAAAACAGCTCATCAGCCAAGCAAAGGAAAGAGAACAATGGAAGAAAAAAAAACAGCAGACCGCACCTCAAAGAAAAGACCTGTAAAAACGTCCAGACCCGCCCAGCTCATCAAAGAGTCTGAGACCATTCCTACTTCTTGCCAAGGACATCATGAAACAGTTTTTTAAAAAATCCTTCCTCTTCTGTGGCCTGTCCCCGCTCCTCGGATAATTCTTCGAATTTACGGAGCATCTCTTTCTGCTCATCGCATAAATTCACCGGTGTCATAACACGCAGCTCAACAATCATATCGCCGACCGAACGGCCTCTGCGGATGCTGGGTACCCCCTCCTTGCGGATTGTGAAACGATCTCCAGACTGACTGCCCGGCGGAATAGTCAGTCTCTTGCTGCCGTTAACGGTCGGCACCTCGACAACCGCGCCCAGGGCAGCCTTGGCCATGGAAACCGGCAAACGACAGTAGATGGTATCCTGATCACGTTGAAAAAATTCATGATTTTCAACATGCACCACGACATAAAGATCACCGGCAGGACCGCCCCTTCTGCCGCCCTCACCTTCTCCACGCAGTCTCATCCGCGCACCGGTATCAACCCCTGCCGGGATCTTCAGTGATACCTTCTTGGTTTTTTCGACCAGCCCTGTGCCACTGCAGTCCCCACAAGGTTCGGTCACCAGGGACCCTTCCCCGTTGCAGCTTCGGCAGGTCGAGCGCATCTGAAAAAAGCCCTGCGAATGGACAACCTGACCGCGCCCGCCACAGACAGAGCAGACCTGCCGCTCGTATCCCGGTCTGCTGCCACCGCCTTCACAGGTCCAGCAGGTATCCTTACGGGTAAGCTCCACCTCTTTTGTGACACCGTGAACGGCCTCCATAAAGCTTATCTCGATATCATAGCGCAGATCGTTGCCTGGAACCGGGCCGTTACTTCTTGCCCTCGAATGTTGACTGCCAAAGCCGAAGATATCGCCAAAGATATCACCAAAGCTGGAAAAGATATCCTCCGCATTACCCGGCCCGCTATAGCCACTGTTCTTGAGCCCTTCATGGCCATAGGTGTTGTATATCTGGCGTTTGTTGTCATCACTGAGGACCTCGTAGGCTTCAGTACAGGACTTAAACATATCCTCCGCCTCTTTATCTCCGGGGTTACGGTCCGGATGATACTTCATGGCAAGCTTCCGATATGCCTTTTTTATTTCGCCACGATCCGCCGTCCGACTGACGGAGAGGATCTCGTAGTAATCAACCTTCATTTTCGACAACCACCGTACTCTCAGACGTCTTTCCGCCCTCTTTCAGAAAATCGTTGTCATCGTTTTCTTCAAAAAGAACGGGCAATTCTTCAATGTTTTCAAAGGTCACCTTGCCATCGGCTATTTCACGGAGGGTCATCACAATTTCCTGATTCTTTCCCTCGGTAAGGTAAGGTTCACCCTTACGGTGCTGGCGTATACGCTTCACAGCCAGATGAATCAGGTTAAAGCGGTTATCGTCTCCGACTTCGTCAAGGCAGTCTTCACAGGTAATTCGAGCCATTTTTTCCTCTTTCTGTGTCTTTGTAGCCAAACAGGCTCAGTTCAGGTCATCGTTGTTATGAGACCGTAACATGTCATATGCAAAATATTTTTATTCACCAACAAAGGGGTTTTTCAAAAGAAGCGTTTCCTCACGATCCGGGCCAACCGAGACAATCATCGCAGGGGCTTCCACCACCTCTTCCACCCTTTTCACATATTCTTTCGCCTGGCGGGGCAGTTGTTCAAAATCGCGGATTTTTGAAATATCTTCCTTCCAGCCTTCAAGACTCTCGTAGACAGGAGACAGAGCCTGTGCCCGACGTATATTTGCAGGCATTACAGAGTGATTCTGTCCATCCAGCGTGTAGGAGGTGCCAATTTTAACCTGCTTTTGACCGGACAATACATCCAGCTTGGTCAGGGCCAGCCCGGTAATGCCGTTGAGTCGGGTTGCATCCCGCCCAACCACACCGTCGAGCCATCCACAACGCCGCCGCCGGCCGGTGGTTGCGCCAAACTCTCCGCCCTTTTGCTGGAGTTCATCGCCGACGCTGTCAAAAAGCTCGGTCGGAAAGGGCCCAGATCCAACCCGGGTCGTATATGCCTTCATGATGCCGACAACCTCGTCAATGTATTTTGGCCCAAAACCCGTTCCGTTGCAGGCGTTACCGGCGACGGTATTCGATGAGGTGACAAAGGGATAGGTACCATGATCAATGTCAAGCTGCGTGCCCTGGGCCCCTTCAAAAAGGATATTCTCTCCCCTCTTTCTCGCCGCATCAAGGGCGACCGAGACATTCCCGTAGAAGGGAATAAGCCTTTCCGCATACTCCATGATCTGCCGATAGATCGTCTCTACATCCAGCGGAGAGACGTTATATTTCCTGCTGAGCAGAAAGTTTTTTTCATCAATTGCCGCAGCCAGCTTTTCGCGAAACAGCATCTCATCGGTGAGATCAATCGCCTTTATTCCGACCCTTCCCACCTTGTCGATATAACAGGGGCCAATGCCACGGCCGGTGGTGCCAATCTTTTTTCCTTCACCGAGGGCAGACTCTCTGGCCCTGTCCAGCTCCGCATGGTACGGCATGATAAGATGGGCGTTTTCGCTGATCATCAACCTCTCGGGGGTAACGGTAAGCCCCTGTGCTTGAAGCTCATCCATCTCAGCGACGAGAACCGCAGGATCGACAATAACGCCATTGCCGATTACACACATCTTGTCTTCGTAGAGGATCCCTGAAGGAATAAGGTGAAAAACAAACTTTTTCCCCTCCACGACCAGGGTATGACCGGCGTTGTTACCGCCCTGAAAGCGAACAACGTAATCCGCGTACCTGGTCAACAGGTCAACGATCTTCCCCTTGCCTTCATCTCCCCACTGTGTACCGACGACAACGACGCTGGACATAAATCTTCCCCGCTGAAAACAGATTCCTATAAACCGATGATTACGATAAAACAGACCGACAAGTCCTGCTCATCAGCCAACAAAAGAAAAACAAATGAGTATAGTAAAGCATGATCCTTTTGTCAAATACAAGGCTTCTGAATCAAAGTTCTTTTGTACGGTATTGGCGTTGCCACAGGTTATGGCCAGCAGAGTTGAAAAATGCCTGAGGGGTTGTTTCTTTTTTTATCTGAGTGCGATACACGACAGAAAAATACATTTCCCTCTTCCTATCGGCAGGCGTTGACACCATACCAGAAATAGCGTACATTCCAAGCCAGCAGCGGTTCTCTACGCGACAGAAAAGTATATGACATGGCAAAGGTGCTTTTCTGTCGACGCTTGATACTTTCAAAAAATCCATACATTGCCGCCCAAACGTGGCTGCAGACTGAAAAACCAGGATTTGCTATTATGTTTGGTATAGGGCTTCCGGAAATGATTCTTATAATGGCGATAGCCCTTATCGTCGTTGGTCCAGACAAGCTGCCGGACCTGGCCAGGTCTCTTGCCAAAGGTATTCTGGAGTTAAAGAAAACAGCCGAGGGTCTCAAAGAAACCATCGCGGAGGAAAGCGATCTGCTTGAGGAGGTTCGACCAGACCTTGAGTTGGCCGCAAAAAATCTTAGAAAAAACCTTGTTGAGCCTTCGCCTTTTCTCGACGATGAAATTGTCGGCCATCAGGGCGTAAACCCGTCTCCAACACCCGCCCCCGACGTTGTTGCAAGTGCCTACGAGGAGGTCATACGGGCAAGCAGAGTACAAGACCACAACGACAAGGATGTCTTGGAAGCAACAACAGAGGCCGAAAAGCGACAAGAGAAATCGGACAATACAGCAAGATCTGCAGAGGATGTAACAAAACTCTAGTCTGATTTTTTACCAACTCTGTCATCCCACAGCTAAGGCACCATTAGCATGTATTATCATACAGATACGCTATGACCGGGCTCGGCGCATAAAAACAGCAACGCCTGGGAGGCAGACGGCTTGCCGGAAGTTGCGGCATGACAGGAGACAGATAACGAGATGTCTGGTTATAATCTGGAAAAAACGATCCCCGTTCTGGAGAGGAGTATCGCCCTGTTCAGGCCCCATCATCTCGAACTCCGCAAACGACTGATTCGGGTCTGCCTGAGCATTGTCTTTTTTACCGTCGTTGCCTATATCTTTTCCGAAAGAATTGCCAAGGTCTTTATCAGTCCGCTTTTTCAGGCAAGTCCGCTGACCTACAGGCTGGTCTACACCAATCTGCCGGAGGCCTTTCTGGCATATATCAAGATTGCCCTTATTGTCGGCACGATGTGCTCGATGCCGGTTATGCTCTATCAACTCTGGCGTTTCGTTGCCCCCGGGCTCAAAGAAAACGAGAAAAAGATCGCCCTGACCATTATTTTCTGGTCGACGCTGCTTTTTGCCGGAGGGGCCTGCTTTGCCTTCTTTGCGGTGATCCCCCAAATGCTCACCTATTTTATGAGCTATGCCAGTGAATCGCTGGAACCCCTGCCCAAAATCGGCAAATACCTCACCTTTATTGCCCGGACGGTCTTTGCCTTTGGTCTCGCTTTTCAGATCCCCTTTCTCATCGTCATGACCAGTAAAACCGGTCTGATAACGATAGACTACTTCAGGAAAAAACGACTGTATTCGACCATTGGCATGATCGTTCTTGCCTTTATGCTGGCGGCCGGCGATATTATGGCCACACTTCTTTTGGTCATACCTCTGCTTCTGCTCTATGAGACGGGTATCTTTCTGGGGTCGCTTTTTACAGAGAAAAAAGGCAACATCCCCGACAAGGCTTGATCGACAGAAGTCTCGTAATAAAAAAGTTCTACTGTTCGAGAACCCTGTCCACTTCGGCCATGCTCACCTCAGGGGTGATAAGGGTGCTGCCGATAGAGGTCGGGAGTATGTAGTGGACCTTGCCGGAAACCACCTTTTTGTCACGCAACAGATATTGCTTGATTTTCTGCCGGTCAAGATCTTCGGGAACCGAATCGGGCAGATCGTAGAGACGTAAAATCTGCAGGATCGCTGCCATCTCGGCAGAGCTGAGCAGGCCCTTGTGCAGGGCAATCCTTGCGGCAGCGGCCATACCGACGGCCACGGCAAGACCGTGGATTATCGAAAAACCAGAGGCTGCTTCAACGGCATGTCCTATGGTATGGCCATAGTTCAAGATACGGCGCATTCCGCCTTCACGCTCATCTTCGGCCACCACCTCGGCTTTGATTTGACAGCAGGTTGCAATTGTCTGCAGCAGAGGCTCCTTTTCCTGAGCAAGGATCCTCGCAGAGTTGTTGGCAAGAAATTGAAAAAAGTCCTTGTCACGTATAATTGCATACTTAATCACCTCGGCAAGCCCACCCAGAAGTTCCTGACGGGGCAGGGTTTCCAGCACCAGTGGATCGATAAACACAGCCTGTGGCTGATAAAAGGCCCCCAGAAGGTTTTTGCCTTCCGGGATATCCACCCCTGTTTTACCGCCAACGGAGCTGTCAACCTGGGCAAGCAGTGTTGTCGGCACCTGGACAAAGGCAATCCCCCGCATATACATCGAGGCCAAAAAACCAGCCATATCCCCAGGAACCCCACCACCAAGGGCGATGATCGCATCCTTCCGGTCAAAGCCAGCGTTTGCCAAGGCACTGGCCAGCCGAGAAAGCACAGTCAGGTTTTTGCTTTTTTCACCGGCTGCAAAAACAAAGTTCTCAGCAGACAGGCCACACTCTTTGAGATGCTGCAGGAGTCGATCTCCATAGAGATCAGCTACATTACTATCTGTAATAACAGCGTATTTATTCCCCAGACGCTCTTGTCTCAGATATCTTCCCACCTCCTCCAGGCAGGAAGTCTTCAGAAAAATGGGGTAGGTTCTGTTCCCCAGACCAACCGTTAATTCAGATACCATCATTTCCTCGAATAGAGCTGTTTATCGGATCCGGCAATTTTGCAAATTTCTTATCCATAACGTTTTTTAGACGACAGAATGTTTACCCTCTTTCCCATCTCTCTTCGAGAAAAAATTCTGCTCATTGGCAAATTTCAGAAAACAATTCATAAAAAAAGGAGACACCGCGCTCGCACGGTGTCTCCTTGCAAAGCCAGTCAGGCGAAGGGCTACATCTTGTCGCCGGAGGCAGCACCCTGCATCTTGACCTCAACCTTTTCTTTCAGGCCGCCATAATACTCCTTGAGATGGTCAAGAACCTCATCACGACCGAAGTGATCGACAATCTCGGCACCGTCTGAAAGCGCCTTGCGCAGCTTGGTACCAGAGAGGATAACCCGGTCTTCCTTGGTGTGCGGACAGGTACGCAGAGAGGCCATACCATCACACTTATGGCAATAGAAAGTCCAGTCTATCTTCATCGGTTTGCACTGCAGATCCTTTGCCGGATCACCGGTCTTCGGAATGCGGTCAAAAATCTCCTGTGCCTCGAACAGACCGTAGAAATCGCCAACACCGGCATGGTCACGGCCAATCAGCATATTGTTCACACCGTAGTTCTGACGGAAGGTTGCGTGCAGCAGACCCTCCCGTGGCCCGGCGTAACGCATATCAAGCGGATAGCCGGCATTGATGACATGCTCTTTGACAAAATACTTGTCAATAAGAATATCAATGGCCTTTACACGGGTTTTTGCCGGAATATCACCCGGCTTGAGGTTTCCGATAAGAGAGTGAATCAGGACACCGTCGCAGACCTCAATGGCGATCTTTGCCAGAAACTCATGGGAGCGGTGCATCGGGTTACGCAGCTGCAGGGCGGCAACATTACTCCAACCACGCTCCTCAAACATCGCACGGGTCTCGGCAGGCTTGAGATAGACGCCAGGGTACTCTTTTTTATAGCCGCCTTCAGAGAGAACCTTCACCGGACCACCGAGGTTGAAGGGTTTCTGGTTCATAACCATAATAACCCCGGGATGATCTTCCGGAGCCAGCTCCCAGAATTTATCCCCCACAGAATCATCACCCTCACCTTTGAAGACCTTTTCACACTCCCATTTTTTGTCGGCTTCGGTCATTTCATACTTTTCTTCAACCAACATGGTGGCAAAAATATCGCCGTCTTTTACCAGGGCAATCTCGGAGCCTTCTGCGATTTCAGCAGCATCTTCAGCGGAGACATCAAGGGTAATAGGCACCGGCCAGAAGGTACCATCGGCAAGCTGAAAATTTTCACAAACACCCTTCCAATCCGCTTTTTTCATAAAGCCGGTCAACGGAGAAAAACCACCGATACCAAGCATAATCAAATCACCCTTGGCACGGTCAGAGATCTCAACCTGTTTCAGGCCGGCGGCCTTTTTCTTTTCGGCCTCTCGCTCTGCACCCTCAAGTAACGCACAAACCAACCCTTTTCCACCATGGGGGGCCACTAACTCAGACATGGATCACCTCTTTTCGTTGTGAGGAGCCCCGAGCTGGGATAGAAAAACCCAGACTCAATGCTCCTTGTTAATATTAAACCAGCAAAAGCATCAAACGCAAAATCCGTAAACCCAGACTCAAGCAAAACAGTCGAGCAACGTTGCATCTCCAGTAGCAGATAGTCTTCTTGCCCGATCGAAAGGCCACGGCAAGTAAACAATCCACCTTAAAAGAGACAGCTTTACAAATTCAAGAACACCAACAAACAAAGGCATTCAGTTTTTCTGAAGTAGCACCTGGCTTGCAAAAAAACTGAATGGCCATTCATGAGTTTCGTTTTTTATAGTAGGCAGGATATGAAATGTCAAGTGAAAAGCAGGCAGAGCAGGCTGGCTCGTTGGATGACTGTTGAAAATGTTACAGGCAACCTGCCACCATCTTCAATATGAAAATAGTGAGATTTCTATCACAGCGAGGGTGAAATATCACAAGCCATAGTCCTTAATTTTGGCCAATAAGGAGGGATAGCTTATCTCCAGAATATCAGCGGCCTTGCTTTTATTGCCCGCAACGGAATGCAGGACCTCAGCGATAAGTTTTTTTTCGATAATGCTCTTGGCCTTTTTCAACGACGATGTGCCCAGCTCCTGCAACAGCATATCGGTTTCCGTTTTCCCCCCCCATTCGGGCAGATGGGCCGCCTCGATAATACGATTTCCGGCGAGTACCGCTGCACGCTCTACAGTATTTTCCAGCTCCCGTATATTGCCGGGCCAGTCGTAGTGCATCAGTTTCTGCAGAGCCTCATCTGCAACCTCCTTGATCTTGCAACCCATTGTGTTGTTGATCTTTTCAACAAAATGTTCGGCGAGTCGAGGCAGGTCATCCATCCTTTCCCGCAGTGGGGGCAGATGAAATGGCGCGACATTGAGCCGGTAGAACAGGTCGTTGCGAAAACGGTTTTCTGCAACCTCTTCTTCAAGGTTTTTCGCGGTTGCCGCAATGATCCGCACGTCGACCTTTTTGGCGGCTGCAGCCCCCAGCGGCCGAACCTCTTCTTCCTGTAAAACCCGCAGGAACTTGACCTGCAGGGCGGCGGGGAGTTCTCCAATCTCATCGAGAAAGAGTGTCCCTTGATGCGCTTGTTCAAACAGCCCTTTTCTGTCGGTATCGGCACCGGTAAAGGCCCCTTTCCGATAGCCAAAAAACTCGCTTTCAAGTAGTTCCGCAGGGATACTACCGCAGTTCACCGCCACAAAACTCTTGTCTCTTCGCGGACTTGCCTGATGAATGCCGCGGGCGAAAAGCTCTTTGCCTGTGCCACTTTTACCGGTGATCAAAACGCTTGTCTTATAACGGGCGACCTTGCCGGCAGCGTCAATCAAGGCGAGCATAGCTGCATTTCCGGTAATGATGGCTTCAAACCCCTGTCTGCCCTGTAACTCAAGAACCTGTTTTTTCAAAAGCAGGTTTTCTCTCCTCAGCTTCACGCGTTCTGCCGCTTTTTGCAGGACAAGGACGACCTCACCGCTCTTAAACGGTTTGGTGATAAAGTCAAAGGCCCCAAGGTTCATCGCCTCAACCGCGCTGTCGATCGTGCCGTAGGCTGACATCATGATGACAACGGTGTCTTTTGTATCGATGGCCTTAAACTGCTGCAAAAAAGAGATGCCATCAAGACCCGGCATTTTCAGATCGCAAAGAACAAAATCGTAATCATCCTTTTGCACCGCGGCCAGAGCCTGCCTGCCATCAGCGGCAAGGGCCACCTCAAAGCCGGCACGACTGGTCACAGAAAACAGCAGATGCCGCATATTTTCTTCATCATCAACAATAAGTAACCTATCTGCCACCTTTACCTGCTCCTGTATGCTTTATTCCACAAAAACGGGAATCTGTATATGCACGGCAAACCCGCCCTGTTCACGATTACGCACAGAGATGGAGCCGGCAAACTGTTTGACGAGAGTATAGGAGACGGCAAGCCCCAGGCCCGTACCCTTGCCCGGCTGTTTCGTCGTATAAAAAGGGTCAAACAGATTGTTAAGGGCTTCAGGATCAACACCGGGGCCGTTGTCCTCTATAATCACCAGAAGACTTCTTTCTCCATTGGTTGTGCATTTTTCCAGTATCTGTACACGGATTTTCCCCTCTTCCGGATTGCCTTCCAGAACCGCATCGACGCTGTTGAGCAGACAGTTGAGAAACACCTGACGAAGGCTGTCGGCATCGGCCGCAACCGAAGGCAAAACATCCGGCCGATCTAACTGAAAACCTATCTCTTTATTGTCACCTTTCTGGCAAAAGAGCCCCACAAGATCTTCCAGGATTACCCCAAGATCGACCGCAACCAGTTCTATAGACGGCCTTCTGGCGCAGTCAAGCAGTTGGCGGATAATCTTTTCGATCCGTTCAACCTCACTGGCAGCCCTTGATACATATTGCACGCTGTCATCTTGTTCGGCAAGTTGCTGTTCGAGCAGCTCAAGATAGCCTTTGACAATAGACAATGGATTGCCCACCTCATGGGCAAGCCCGGCGGACATCCTGCCGACAGAGGCAAGCTTTTCTGCCTGGACAATCTCGTTGCGCGCCTGTTTCAGTTCATCATTACTCTGCTGAAGCGCCTCGACGGTAAGGCGCAATTGCCGGTTATCGGTGTCAATGCGCTTGAGCATCTGCTTCAGCCGGTAGGCAATCTGGGCAAACTCGCCGGTCTGAGGATTGATAAAGCTCGCCGGATCGCTGCTGTCTCTATAGTTATCGGCGATCTGCACCACCTTTTCCAGAGGACGCACAACAATCTTCAACATCCTGAAAAAACCGACAGTTGTGAATAGTAAGGCCGTAACTAAAAGATACACCGGGAGAGTGCCTTTCCCGTCGAAAACGTGTGAGAAGACGGTGTCTAAGGGACCAGCAACCACAATACTACCAACGATCCGCCCTTGTTTCTTAAGTGGCAGGCTGGCAGTAAAAAAACGAGGTTTCCTGAGAATAAGACCTTGGGGCCTTGCTATCTGAAAAACGGTCTCACCAGAACCAGCAGTCTGAAAAAGCAACGTTTTCATTTTTTCTGGCTGTCCACAAGAGATTTTTGCTTCACCGACACGACCATCCCGCAACAGGTACAGGCAGGAGAGGCTCTCTTCTACGAAAAAACGCTCCACAACCTCGAAAGACTCACCCGGCGGGAGAGCATCCCAGGAGGTTTCGAGCTGACGTCCGGCATTTTTCAGACTTCGCTGGATCTGTGAGGTCTGCCGGAGAAGGCTCTCTTTCTGCCAGAGCACAAGAGCGACAAAGGTGATAGAACACATGCCAAGGATCAGCAGCACAAAGAGGGCGATTGCAATCTGCACTTTGAGATTTCTGAGCATTGCGAAATCCTTATCAAGTGGATTACCGAAGGGGTTGTCGTATTGCAAACCCAAAGAAAAGAGGCACTCCTTCTGCCGACAAGTGCGGTGCAACAAAAAAAGATCTTGCGGTTTTACCGCGTAGAGTCGTCTGAACCCTCTGCCGATAAGAGCTCTGTCTAGCGAATATCCCGACGGTTAAAGATACTCAGGGTAAGAACAATAACAAGGATCGTATAGCTTGTTGCATACAACAGCGACAGAGAAAACTCAACCCAGGGGATGTCAATCCCGTGAACGACCCTGGCCTTGTAGTTCAGCGACTCAAGGTTGGGAAAGCTGTAGTAAAAAACGTCTGCGGCCTTTTTCAACAACGGATTCTCAGTGTTTGCCACCAACTGCCTGAAATCCACGGTAAGATGGCCGATCACAAAGACCACAAGCGTACACAGACCGCTCAAAAAAGGGGAAACGCAGGCCGAAAAGAGCAGTGCCACGGCCAGCATCAGCTGCAGTTCAAACCATATTGCAACAATGGCAACGAACAGTTCCCAGGGAATGGTCGGCTCTTTCATATAACAGAGAGCCAACAGACCGGCGGTCATAACAAGCACCTCGACCAGAAGGGTGAGCGACAATCCGAGGTATTTGCCGATGATAAACTGGCTGCGGGAAATCGGATTAGAGAGGATAACATAAATCGTTCTCTTCTCCATCTCCTTATAGACCAGATTTATACCGACAAAGATGGCGATCAGAACCCCAAACAGAGAGATTGCCGCCAGGCCGAAGTCCTTGATGATTTTTATCTCATCACCGATGGTCAGATTGCCAAGTACCAGAGAAAAGCCGAGCATCAAGGTAGCGAAGGCCAGCAGGCTGTAAAAGATCCGGTCCCGGATTGATTCTCTAAAGGTATTTAAGGCAAGGGCTGCGATTTTCATTGTCTCTTTTCTTTTTCGGACTGGTTGTAAAAATCTTCAAGGTTCATTCGTTGCGGCCCAAAGGAGAGTACCCTGCCGCCGCCGGCATCAATCTTCTTGACCATCTCTTTGGCCGCCTGCTCCTCGTCGACACTGAGCAGGATCTGATTTTCGGTTTGATGGACAATATACGTTTCAAAATCGGTGCCTCCAGGGAGGCTGCTGCAGGTGATCTCCCAATGGGCCACCCTGTCCTCGAGCATCTTGCTGACCTGGACGATCTCCTGGAGTCTTCCTTCTTTGATAAGCGCCGCCCGATCACACATCACCTCAACATCGCTGAGGATATGCGAGGAGAAGACAATGGTCTTGCCCTGATCGCGGCAGCCAAGAATAATATCACGCATCTGCTTTCTGCCGATAGGGTCAAGACCGGACATCGGCTCATCAAGGATCAGGATATCAGGGTCATTGACCAGGGCCTGGGCAATACCGATACGCTGCAGCATGCCGCGCGAAAATTTCTTCAGAGAACGCCTGCGGGCATGGCGCAAACCAACAAGCTCAAGCAGCTCGGGAACACGTTTTTTTCTGGCCGCAGCATCCATTCCCCGCAATCTGCCATAAAAATGCAGCGACTCTTCGGCGGTGAGGTACATATAAAAATACGGATTCTCCGGCAGGTAGCCGATCCGTTCCCGGGCCTTTCGGTCGGCAGGAGCCCCAAAAATTGCGAGGCTACCGCTATCCGGGCGGATAAGATCGAGAATCACCTTAAAGGTGGTGGTCTTGCCGGCGCCATTCGGGCCAAGATAGCCCAGCACCTCCCCCTGTTGCACTTCCAGCGAGAGATCGTGTAAGGCAACGAATTTTCTGCCCCAGAAACCAACCCGGTAAATTTTATTAACACCCGTTAAGGTTATTGCAGATATTGACATAAGATAGAAATACCCAAATGTATAATGATCTATTTTTATAGACAACTCTGTTCGGAGACAGAGAATTATATCTCGAGGTTCCCGATTCCATTCTTTATTGTTGATGACAGACTCTCTGTCCAGGCATGCAGATTATAAGAAAGGAACTGGAGGATTTTTCTTGTTTTCAGGCCCAAGACCTTGTTTTTGACGTTTTTTGAGAGGGCCTTTCATTGACATATCGTCCACCTGAGACGTTGTCTGTATCGTCCCGTCGGCCCCGCTGATATAGTAACGGCCGCCTAAAGGCTCTTCCGGCAGGCTTGCCAGGATGCCGGATTCTACCAGTTCTGAGAGACGCTGTAACTGTTTTCCTGTTGTCTGCTGATAGTTTTCTTTTGCCTGGGAGAGGTGCAGCAGATTCTGCTTAACCTGTATCTCTTTAATTCTTTTAAGATATTTTTCTTTTATCTCCGGCGTTGCCGCATTTTCCGCCATTTCTTCAAGAAATGGTATAGCAACGCCCGGATCATCGGTATTGGCATAGAGCCGGGCCACCAGCATTGGCAGATATTTGGGGCTCTGTGGAAAAGAGGCCGCCATTTCAAGGTAGCGGGCCGCAGTCTGGTAGTCCTGCTTGTGGTACATATAGTTAAAGGCGGTAAAGAAGGGCAGATACCAGTAACGGTGGTGGTGTTTGGGGACGTTTTCCATCCCCTTTTTCAAGATGGCAATGCTTTTATCAACATTGATAATTTGCGAACTATAGATAATGCCGCCAAATTCGTAGGGGTCATCAAAATAGGGATCAAGGCTTGTGGTCACATCGATCAGCTGGTAGAGCCAGGGAAATTTTTTATCGCTTCGGAAATGTTCGCCCAGATAGCCAATACTCTTTATCCAGAGCAGATCCGCCAGGACCTCATCAAAGTCAAGCGCGGCCCCTTTCAAAAAAGCACCTGAAGGCAAGTACTTAAAGTCTTCAGCGGAATCAACAGGAGGAAAAAGGCCCGTTTGTGTTCGTTGTATGCCATGGACGAACAGGGCAGAAAGGAAAAAAAGGACAATGATCCGAAAGGGTACCTGCTTAAGCCAAGATAGACGCATAGAGCACTTGAGCGAGAAGATATAAAGTAAAGGTCGCTTTACCGCTGTCGGTAAAGCGACCTTCTACCAAATAATTATGTCGTTAAGCTGCTTGGCAGTTTCTTAGAACTCACCAGGTGCAAGATCGACGATATTGGTCGCAGTGGTGTCAGATTCATAGCCTCCCAATGTACCATCACCATCAAGATCGCCGATAGTCGTGAAATATGCCGTCGTCCCCACTGCTATCGGAGTAGCGTCTGTACTACCTGCTATCGGATTAGCAACGGAACCTACTGCTGAAGCGTTTGCAACTGCATAGGAATAGAAGACATTACCGGCTGGGGCAAAGCCTATAGTATCGAAGGAGTCGGTACCAGCACCCCAAGCTCGTTTAGCTGCGGTCGGGGCACCAGTAGGTCTTTGGCCAGTTTCCAAATAGGTGTTATATTCTGCTGCGTATGCCTCAGCACTAGTTCGAATGCCGCCAATATTGGTTTTGGCTTCAGAGGTCTTGGCCTTTAACTGATAGCGCAGAAAGTTGGGGATGGCGATCGCGGCCAGGATACCGATAATGGCGACAACGATCATCAGCTCGATCAGAGTAAAACCCTCTTTGTTTTGCAGTTTCTTTACCAGATTCAATTTCATGACGTACTTCTCCTTTACACATTGTTTTGTAATGATGCCTGGCAGAGCCAGACGTTTGTGAACAACATTTTGTTCGTTTGCCCCTTATTGAGCAAGCTGCGTGCCAAACAAGAAAAAATAAAAAATATTTTTTATTTATTCAATGATATCAATCAATAAAAGACATTGCATCTTGCGAAGAGAAAGTCGGCAAAAAATTTTCACCCGCTTTTTCCGGCAGACTCTGCCGCAAAAACGTCAGTCTGCTGACAAAAAATGTCATCTGCGACCGCAAAGAGGCTTTTTTACTCCGTCGCTTGTAACGTCTCACAGGGGAAAACATATTGAGATGAAGATTTTTTTACGAGTAACTGCTCTGACGGTACCCCAGATGTCAACAAGCACTCGCCTATGCGGGGAGTCGTGGTCGTCTAAAGATCGGGTGCCGATGAGTAGTCCCTGTTCAACGTCTTTCCGTATCTTCGACCAGGGCTGCCAGTGCATCGGCAATACGGCTGATCTGCCCGGCATCTTCTCCTTCGACCATGATCCGCAGCAGCGGCTCGGTTCCTGAAGGCCGTACCAGGATGCGTCCCGCCGACCCCAGTTCCCGTTCAAAACCCTGACATGCCTCGGCAAAGCCTTTAATGCTTGTGGGGACAACCCTGGTTTTTGTGGCAACGTTTTTTAAGACCTGCGGGAAGGTGGTCATCACCCTGGCCAGGGCGGAGAGACTTTTTTCTCGCTTTTTCATAATGGCCAGAAGCTGCAGGGCGGCAAGGATACCATCGCCGGTCGTTATATGGTCAAGAAAGACCAGATGACCGGACTGCTCGCCGCCAAAGCTGAAACCATTTTTGCGCATCTCTTCGACGACGTACCGGTCTCCGACATCGGTACGCACCAGATTGCCGCCCATGGCCCGCATGGCCCGCTCAAGACCCATATTCGACATCACCGTTGCCACAAGGGTGTTCTTTTTCAGTCTGCCGGAATCGAGCAGTTCCCGGGCGCAGATGGCCATGATCTGGTCGCCGTCAACCACCCGTCCCTTCTCGTCGCAGACGATAAGTCTGTCACCATCGCCATCGAGCGCCAGACCGACATCAGCCCCGGCATCCTTTACGGCCTGACACATCTTTTCCGGGTACAGGGCACCGCAATCCAGGTTGATATTCTTACCGTCCGGGGCAACCCCTATGCTTGTCACCCTGGCCCCCAACTCCTCGAAGACACAGGGAGCCACCTTGTAGGTTGCACCATGGGCACAATCGACCACCACATGCAGGCCTTCGAGGGTGAGCGCCTTTGGGAAGGTATGTTTTAAAAAGACGATATAGCGCCCTCTGGCATCATCAATACGTTTTGCCTTGCCCACCTCTTCGGCAACCGGACTGAGAGCGGCCATTTGCTCGGAGAGGACCAGCTGTTCTATCTGCAGCTCAACCTCATCGGCCAGTTTGAAACCATCGCCGGAGAACAACTTGATACCGTTATCCTGAAACGGGTTATGCGAGGCCGAGATAACCACCCCGGCATCGGCGCGCATGGAGGTGGTTATAAAGGCAATACCCGGCGTTGGCAGAGGGCCGACCTGCATAACATCGACCCCCATTGAAGAGATACCGGCGGCAAGGGCATTTTCGAGCATATAGCCCGACAGGCGCGTATCCTTGCCGATAACGATTCTCTTTCGCCCTCTCTTCTCCTTGACGATACAGGCGATGGCACGCCCCACCTGCATGGCTATCTCCGTTGTCATCGGATAGACATTTGCCACACCACGAATACCGTCGGTGCCAAAGAGTTGTCTCATTGCTCTCTCCTCACATCTACATCCACATGGGATTGAAATCTCTCAATTGTCGTAGCCTCTCGTTGTAACTGCCCTCTAGATGAAGAGGCAGGGAAAAGACTATACGCCACCAAAAATCGTTATTTTTTTAAGGCTATGGCCGATGGACAGCGGTTGAAAAACCCGAACAATATCTTCTATCTCGAGATGTGTTCGCTCTGTTTCCCGGGGGCGGCAATGCGGGGAGGCGGGTTGTATTTATCCACCCTGGCCTTGTTCGGCAAAGAGTCCGGGGCTATCCGTACAGGGACAAGGGCGCCGCCATTTTTATCCACAGGTTCGGCATCCGTTTTATACACCGGAGCAGGATTCGGGCTCTCGACAAGGACCTGGGAAGGCAGAACAGACAAGACCTCTATCGGGTATTCAAGATCCTTTTGCGGAATGATCTCTACATCCCAGAGTTCTGAGTTTTCCCGCTCGACAGCAGTGACTGTGAACAGTTTTTTGATGCGCAGCTTCTTGCCGACCATTTTTTTCGGTATCTTCATGGCGACCTGTACGGTCGGTGGTGTTACCTTGCGCCGTTTTCCATCGACGACAACCTCCACTGCCATTTCCTTGACCGTTTTGGTCACCGTCTCAAGGGCGATACTCAGATCAGCGGTAACCGAGGTCTCGCCAATAAGGGCAACAATATCCGGAGTCAGCTCCAACGGAACCTGCAGATGCGAAGACTGCTTTACGCCGTTGATGTCAATGGCCTTGGTTGACAGCTCGGAAAACTGCGACAGAACCGTCAGAGGCCCCGTGATAGAGATCACCTCGGGATCGGTCTGCAATGCCTTCAGGTAGTAACCATCCGCCACCTTGCCCACGGTACGGGCGACCACAGGGAACTGCCTCTGCACCAGTTTATCCAGCGACAGAATAATCGAAGAAGGTTTGACCCGCTGCACAGTTATGCCACGGGATACAGGGATATGGTCATTACCGTTCTCTATAACCATTGTCCCCGGCGTCGCATCGGAAAGATCGATTTGCCGGGTAACGGCCCTTTGACTCATCTCCAGGATCAGCGAACGCGGCCCACTGACGGTAACCTCTATCTCTTTTTTGAACTGATTGGAGATAACAAGATCCCTCGGCAGGTTAATAATCTCAATCGGAACCATGATGTTTTTGTCGATCCTGTCTTCTCCACCGACAAAATACCAGAGACCAATCCCCAACAGCAGGGAGATACATTTGAGCATCCATTCGCTGGAAATAATGCTTGTCAATCGTCTCCTCTGCGCGAGAAAACCTTTAGAACCGAAAGGCTTCATTATTTTCGAATCCAGTTTCTCCAGGCGTCCTTATTGCCGCTCTGGTCTAAAAAAAGAGCCTTGAGCGTATTGGTCAAGGCAATCTCATCCTCAACCGTCGTCAAAGCACCATGCTGTACCACCGAAACCTCCTGCGTCTCTTCTGATACCACCAGTACTATGGCATCGGTTTCCTCGGCAAGGCCGATGGCAGCCCGATGCCGGGTCCCGTACTTCTTGTTGATATAGGGGTTTTGGGAAAGCGGGAGGATACATCCCGCATGCTCCACCCTGCCGTTACTCACAAGAACCGCGCCATCGTGCAGCGGTGAGACCGGCATAAAGATCGAAATGAGAAGTTCTTTTGTCAGGCGGGCATCAAGACGAAAACCGATTTCCAGAAAATCACCGAGCCGGATATCCCGCTCAAGAACAACCAAGGCCCCTATTCTTCGTTTGGCAAGATAAAAAAGGGCGCTGACGATCTCGTCGAGTTCCCTGTCAACCACCTCGGTGGTTTTATGGAAGGGAGACCTGCCCACCTGGGTAAGGGCCCTTCTGATATCCTGTTGAAAGACAATGATAACAATCAGGAGGATCGAGCTGAGAAAGGTCTGCATAATCCAGGTCAGGGCCGCAAGATCGAGCGAAATCGCCATAAAGTAGATGGCGGTAAGCACCCCGATACCGGCGACCATCTGTACAGAACGGGTTCCGCGGATTATTGAGATAAGCTGATAGATAATAAAACTTACCACCAGAATATCGACAAAATCCTGCCACCTGAAATATGAAAAATTGGTCAGCATAGGGGAACCGATCAACAAAAAAGAGAGAAATCAATACAACATCTGCAGGCCTGCTATAAAATAGAACAAATTTACCGTAAATGATAGTAATTTTCTAGTAATGTATTAAATTTTGTTGCCCGAAATATTTCGCCCGGGTTTTTTGCTTTGCGTTCCAGTCAGGCCTTCTGAACATTGCCAGTCGGCACCGGGTGACATCGAAACTGCCTTCGCGAGGATCGGAACCGGAGTAAAATCATCCTGCATCTTGACCTTCATCCGAAAATCGAATATTGCAGAGCACAGGCGGCGGATCGGCACGTCTGCCAGGGTGCCAAATCAGCATTATCCTGATATATTGATTGTACCAGAACGCCGTTAACCTGTAATTATTGCCCGCTGTTTTCAACCTTTATACAGACTATGTCAGATCTTTACGGAAATATCCCCATTAACCCGGATTACCAGGAAGATGACCAGCAAATAGCCTCAGAACCTCCACAGCGCCGCCCCTCCCGAAAAACCGAGCGCAAAGGGCGTCCCAGGCGTTTGTGGCTCTGGCCTCTTGCCGGACTACTCTTGCTGGCTGTATACAGTGTAACCGGTTTTATTGGGGTCCCATACTATATCGAAAGACATCTGCCCGGCCGTTTTCTCAACCAGGACAAGGCCGAATTTGCTGCCGACACGATTCGTTTCAACCCATTCACCTACAGGCTGAATATTGCAAATGGTTCGATACGCGATGAGACCCACAGGCCGCTCGTTCGATTTGACCGGCTCCAACTGGACTTTGCGCCTGTTCCGTTTCTGCGAATGAACCTGATTTGCAAGGAGGTTCTCCTCTCCGGTCTCGCCCTATCCGTCGAGAGAAAAAAGGACCACTCGTACGACCTTGCAGAGCTTTTTCTGCCGATAAACGGAGAAGATGAGGGGCGCGCAATGCTGGTCTTCTCTGAGCTGCCCTTTCGCTTTTCTCTGAACAATATTTCCGTAACAGACAGCGCTATCGATTTCAGCGATGCATCCACGGGCAAACGACACCGGGTGGAAAACATACAACTCAAGCTGCCAAGTCTGTCCAATATTGCCTATGCGGTCGAAAACTTTATCAAGCCACATTTTTCGGCGGTCATTAACGGCAGTCCCGTGCTTTTGACCGGTTCGGCCAGGCTCGATCCGGAATCAGGGCTGATTGCGTCCAGCCAGCTCTCCTGCAAACTCGACGATGTCGAGCTCTTGAACTATGCACAATACCTGCCAATGGAGATGCCGTTTGACGTACAGCGGGGAAAAATGGACGCAGAGCTCAGCATCACCTTCCACGGGGAAGGGAGCAGGCAAGAGAAAACCGTCGTTGACTACAGCCTTGTGCTCAAGGATCTTGCCGGACGGTTTCCCCGGCAGAATCTGGCGGTAGAGGCTCCAGAGATCCATATTGATGGACACTACAGGCCGATTCAACGCCGGATAGAAATCCAGCAATGTACTGCCGATGCAGCCAAAATCGACTATAACGGCTCCTCTCTCACAGCAGACCTGCTCTCCATTCTGCCCCGGGCAAGGCAGGTCCCCGGGCAGCTATCGGCTCCTTTACAAAATCTGCATATCCTGATTCGTGCAGCGGATATCAGTGGCAGCCTGAAAATCGCCTCGAACGCGGAGAAAGCAGCCAAACCGCATATTATCGAGCAACTCAAGGTTCAGTTGCGTAATTACGCGACAAATCCAAATGCAGCAGACCTGCCAGAGGCTCAGGAAACTGCCTCCTTGTCTGTTTCAGGCCAAGATCAACAGAAAAAAGGCCGCTTTACCTATACCGGACAGATTGACAGTAAGGCCTCTCTCAGCGGAGAGCTGGAGCTGCAGGAAATTGAGGCCAGCAAGGTAATGGCTCTGCTCTTTCCCGGCAGGAAGATCGAGAGCCAGGGCAAGGGCTGGTTGCGCAGTCATATCACCATTACCCCCGGCAAAGACAGGAAGGCGGAATTTCGCTACGCAAACCTCAACCTTGCGCTGCAGAATCTTCAGCTCGAGGAGTCCGGCAGGCATTTTTTCAGCGCCAGGCGCTTTACTCTCAAGGGTGGCAACCTCAACTTAAAAAAACCTGACCTCGGTGAAATTACCATAGAAGGCGGGGATATTTACTGGAATAACCAAAAACTTCCCGGACTCCTCAGCCAGCCTCAAGGCCTCGGCGCCTCTCTTCCTCATCTTGCTTTTCAAGGGCGCTTGCAGATACAGATGGCCTCCAAGGCACAACCGATACAGATCCAGGACTGCAGCCTGTCAATAACCAGACAAAAAGATGCAGAAAGTCCCGGACAGATAGCCATTCGTGGAAAGATCAAGAGCGGCGGAAAAATTGAGGCCAACGGTGATATTTCCAGCGCACCTTTCAAGCTCAGCCTCTCTTCCCGCTTTACCGCTCTGGGCGCGCAGGAAGCGGCCGCCTTTCTTCCCGGGACCACGTTTCTTGCCAAGAGTACAGGAAAGGTCTCCGGAAGCGGCAACGTGACCCTGCCCCGGTTTTCCTTTTCCGGCAACTTCACCCACGAGAACGGAGGTCTGCAAAGAGCCGGAGCCGCTCCGCTGCGTTGGCAAAAGCTCTCCTGCGAAAATCTGCATCTTCGTACAGATCCCTCCCATTTAGGCATTGGCCGGATACAGATCGATCAGCTGCAAACAGAGGTTTCAATAGAAAAAAACACCGTTCCTCTTTCCAAGGCACTCATTGAAGCGATCCGGCAGCATCTCTTCCACATCTCTATAGGGCCGCAAAAAAAGGATCGAAAAAACGCTCTCTCTCCTCTAGATCTGCAAGAGATCGAGATCAATGACGCAACTGTTACCATGAACGATCAAAGGATGTCTCCGCCCTGGACTGGCTTGGCAACAAAGGTCGAGGGGGCGATCAAGGACATCCACACAACCAGATCGTCCCAGAGCAGCTCTTTTGCTTTCAGCGGCTTACTGGATGGCGCAGATTTTACCTGGAAAGGCTCTTTCCTGCCAACGGAACAAGGGCAAAAAGAGTCTTCGCTTCTGACCCTTCAAGGATATCCTCTGCGCAATATTCGCACGCAGCTTGCCGCAGATCTCAGCGGCCTGCAGGTGGATTCGGCCTCTGTTGATCTGGATCTTGATTCACGCTTTGCAGGAGAGAAGAACCAGCTGCTCGTGCGCGGTGTTTTCACAGGTCTGCAGACGGACAACATTCAACCGGAATTGGCTCTGGTCCTGGCAATGCTGAGCAGAGAGGACGGCACTTACCTCATAGAGAGACAAGAGGAGTCAGATCTTGCCCTTACCCAGAACAGAACCGTGCTGCAGGATGTTACGCAGGCCCTGAAGACCATGGAGCTGAAGGCCGGTCTCTCACCACTGTTTCTTGTTACCAAAGATTACGCGGATCTGATTGACAAAGAATATGTGGATTTCACCCCGGGTGAATTCACCCCTACCGCCGATGGCCATAAAACAATGCTCCGCTATCAAGCCCTGTTATCTGACTACCCAAGGATTGGCCTTGAGCTTTCAGCGGGTATTGACCGGAACTCGGATATGGCAAGTATGCAGCTTCAGCTTGAACAGTATGAAAAAAAGCGCGTTGAGCTGGAAAACGAAAAGCGCTTTGCGGCCTGGAAGGCTCGGAAAGAACAGTACCAACGGCAAGTTGCAGAAAAAGCGGCGCAGGCACAAGGCGGCGGAGCTATCTCGGAGACAGATATTCCAGAAGATCTGCTGACCAGTTTTACCCCAATACAACCGGAGCCTATGGTGGTAAGTGATGCGATGTTGCTTGAACTCGCCGGCAAACGCCTTGAGCTGGTCAAAGAACGTCTTGGCGCCGGTTTTTCGCAGGATCCCCCCAGAATAAGGATCGTTCCGCCACAAAACACAGCTTCTGCCCAGGGGCCGTCTCCGGGGGTAAAAATTACCATCAGGCCTCTGTAGGCACACATCTGCCAGAATCGATTATGCCATCAAATCCAGACGTAACAGGCCGGACTCTTTTTGAGTTTTCAGAACCCCTGCTGATACTCGGCGGCTGGCTGGCGGCCGCTTCAGTTTTGACCTTTGTTCTTTCGCTTCTTTTGCTGCCTGTACTGGTTAAAAATATTCCAACAGACTATTTTCTTCGCTTTGGCAGCGGGGGAAACAAAAACAGGACACCGTATCAGCTGCTTCTTTTTCTGATCAAAAATCTGTTCGGTCTGATTCTGCTCGCTGCCGGCATCCTTATGCTCTTTCTCCCCGGACAGGGCCTTATCACGATCTTTCTCGCCCTTCTTCTCCTCGATTACCCGGGGAAAAAACGGCTTGTCTTTCTTTTGTCGCAGAAACCACAGGTGCAAAAGCCAATCAACTGGCTGCGTAAAAAAGTGCAGGCAGAGCCTCTCAGATGGCCGCCGGCCGACTGAATTTATATCTCAGAAACAGATTAGCAAAAAGAGTTTTTTAACGACCAACATCCGGATTTCTTGCCACAAGCCAGGCAAGAAGCGCCACCGGAACCCCCAGTGCTGCGGTGAGCAGGAAAAAGCTCTGGTAACCGATGGCCGAGACAATCGTTCCCGCATATCCACCGGCAACTTTAGGAAACAGGGTCATCAGAGAACTGAACATCGCATATTGCGTCGCCGTATAAGAGATACTTGTCAGGCTGGAGAGAAAGGCGACAAAGGCGGTGGTGGCTATTCCGGCGGCCAGATTATCGGCGCCGATCACCAGGGTCAAAACCAGCAGATTATCTCCAGTGTGTGCCAGCAGCATAAACAGCAGGTTTGTACCGGCGGCAAGGACTGCGCCAAGACATAAAATCCAGCGTACAGAAAAGCGGACAGCGAGAAAACCACCAACAAATCCACCGAAAAGGGTCATCCCCAACCCAAAGGTTTTGCTGATTCCAGCGATGGCGTTTTTGCTGAAACCGGTATCCAGGTAAAAGATATTGGCAACAACACCAAGCACGATATCGGAGAGTCTGTAAAAGGCAATAAGCAAAAGAAGAATCACGGCTGTCTTTATGCTGTAACGCTGAAAAAAATCGAGAACCGGAGCCACGTAGGCATCCCGGGCCATATCTCTGTTGACGAGCCCAGCCAAGACCGCGATATAACCAGCGACTATTGCGACAAACAGCGAAAAAGCAAAGCGAAAGGACTCGATCAAAAAGGCAACAAGGAGTCCAGCAGAGGAGACGTCACTGTCCAGCCCGGCAAGCAGTCGGCCAAAGCCAATAAAGGCAAGGATAAAAGCAGAGATAGCAAGGACAAACAGACAGAGAATCCGACAGTAGTCGGCAAGACGCCACCGATGCCTGCGCACCGTTTCGCTGGTATCCGGCTCATCGATACGCAGGCTGAACAGGATAATACAAAGCATGGTCCCCGCCATCACCAGATAGGTGTCTCTCCAGGCGGTATAACTGTAGGCATCGACACTTGAACCCAAATAGCGAGCAAGTACCAGTGTGCCAGCCCCGGCAACGAGAAGACCAATTCGATAGCCGGCGATATACATCGCAGAGAGAAGGGCCTGATACCTCTCTTCCGCACATTCTATGCGGTAGGCGTCGATAACGATATCCTGGGTTGCCGCCGAAAAGCCAAGGGCCACCGCGCCGAGGGCCATCAGGTTCAAAGAGGTTAAAACGGACGGATCGAGCGAAGCCATAAAGACCAGAGAACAGATAATCGCGGACTGGGCAAAAAACAGCCAGCTTCTCCTCCGGCCTAAAAGCCTGGTCAGCAATGGTAAAGGAAGAAGATCCACCAATGGCGCCCAAAAAAATTTAAAAGAGTAGCCAAGAGCCGCCCAGCTAAAAAAGGTGACCGCCGATCTGGCCACCCCTGCCTCACGAAGCCAGACCGAAAGTGTCGAAAAGATCAGAAAATACGGCAGCCCTGCAGAAAAGCCAAGAAAGAGCAATGAAACAGCCCGGGGATGGAAATACCTGCCCAGGATTCCTGCATCATACCCAGCTCTCCTCTTGAAAAGGCCCATTCTTGTCTTTTCCCCCTAATAGGATTATTATAATTAGTTTGGCGCCTTAAAAAGGCAAGGCGAGCGATCTGCAAACGCCGCTCTAACCGGCATTTCTCCTCGACAATGAGACACAAAACGACAGCGTTTGACGGCTACACTGATCAGAAATCCGGGCTACAGGCTGCTACAATATGTAAGCTACACTATGTACTAGAGAAACCTCCAACTGTCCATAACCAGTTCACAAGAGCATGATACAGATCTACAACACCCTTACCGGCAAGAAAGAACCTTTCCAGACGCTTGTGCCCGGCCATGTAAAACTGTATGTCTGCGGCATAACATCTTACGACTACTGCCACATAGGGCATGCCCGTTCCTCACTTGCCTTCGATATGATCGTCAAATATCTCAAATTTCGCGGCTATACGGTCACCTTTGTGCGCAATTTTACCGATATCGACGACAAGATTATTGCCAGGGCCAACGAACAAAAGATCTCTCCGGAAGAACTCGCCAATCGCTTTATCGATGAGTTTTATCTGGATATGGACCGGCTTGGTATTGACCGGCCGGACCTTGAACCACGGGCAACAGCGCATATTGATGAAATGATTGACATGATTGCACAGCTCGTTGACCAGGGCAAGGCCTATGCCTCTGGAGGTGATGTCTATTACCAGGTCAGCAGCTTCCCGGACTATGGCAAACTCTCCAAGCGAAACATAGAAGAGATGCAGGCCGGAGCCAGGGTACAGATAAGCGAGCAGAAACGGGATCCAATGGACTTTGTGCTCTGGAAAAAATCAAAGCCGGAAGAGCCCAAATGGACAAGCCCCTGGGGAGAAGGACGGCCGGGCTGGCATATAGAATGCTCGGCAATGAGTAAAAAATATCTCGGAGAGAGTTTCGATATCCACGGCGGCGGTCAGGATCTTATCTTTCCCCACCATGAGAACGAAATAGCCCAAAGTGAGGGCGTACACGAAAAAAGCTTTGCCTCGACCTGGATTCACCATGGTTTTGTCACTATTCGTGATGAAAAGATGTCAAAATCGCTTGGCAATTTTCTTCGGGTCCGGGACATCCTCGAATACTGTCATCCAGAGGTGTTGCGTTTTTTTATTTTTTCAAAGCATTATAGAAGCCCGCTGGATTTCTCCGAATCCGCTCTACAGGATGCGGCAAGGGGCCTTTTTCGCCTCTATGATTGTCTCGCCGCCAGCGAACAACTCAGCGGAGAACCGGTTACGGCAGAAGAAAAATCATCCATCCACAATGAAGACCGAAAAAAGCTGCTTGCCCTGCGAGATCGCTTTCAAGAGGCCATGGACAACGACTTTAACACAGCCCAGGCCCAGGGAATCTTTCTGGATACCGCCAAAACGATAAACAAGATACGCGCAAGCCTGCCCCGGCCTCTGCCCGAAACCGATCTTCGGCTGCTGGGGAGTACAATAAAAACGCTGCAAGAGCTGGCCCAGATCATGGGCCTGCTCAGAGAAGAGCCAGCGGTATTCCTCAAAGACCTCCAACAGAAACAGCTTGCGGCAAGCGGCTATACGGAGGAGAAAATCGAAGAGCTGATCCGGGAAAGAGAGCAGTGCCGGGCAGCAAAAGACTGGGCACGCAGTGACCAGATACGGGACCAGCTTCTGGCCAACAATATCAGCTTAAAAGACAGCCCCGAAGGTACAACCTGGGAAATAAGACCTTAAGGAAGACAAACCTTTTTCCCGCAAGGTCGCAGCTCCTCACCCTGACTGCTGTACAATCGATGGCTGACCGGCCTGGGAAGCAGAGTGAAAGATTTTCTGTGCGCTTCTCAAGCTGCCTCAGTTGCTGCTATGACGAACCCGTCGATCTGTATTTTTCCAGACCAAGCCCAGGCAGGAACATATTCAACAATTTTCCGAAAAAGAACGGCCAGCCAAAACTCTTTGCTGGAAAAATCTTTGTTTTTACCGTAATACTTCGGGCGAGGATGGCTTGATCGGTTATTCTTATCCCTGCGCCTCCGCCGCTTCGTAATGAATTGGCCTTCTTCGGCGGCGGAGGCGCTGCTCGAGCGATCATTTACCGGAGCCAGACAGACAGATCCGGCCGTCATCCACCATCTATCAAAGAGGAGTGAGAACATGCCTTCAACACAGAACAAAGAACAGACAAAGAAATGCAATGATGCGGTCGGTGATGAAGCCATACTGAAAACAAGTAAAGAGATCATCATTAAGTTTATCGAGACCGGAAAAATAAACCCTGCCGGCTTTGATCTGCAATTTCGTAATATCTATACGAGTATAGAAAAAACGGTGCGTAACGAGAGGTAATGTTGCTACTTCACGCAAACCTGAATATACCACCCCAAAACATCGAACATATCCATCTCATGGGTATCTGTGGAACCGGTATGGCGGCACTTGCCGGGATGTTGCAGGAGGCGGGTTATACAGTAACGGGAAGCGACCAGCAGATATACCCGCCGATGTCTGAATTTCTCGTTGAGAGAGGGATCAAGATCATAGAGGGCTATGCAGCAGAAAATCTCAGTCCAGCACCTGATCTGGTGATCGTCGGTAACGTCATTACAAAAACCAATCCGGAGGCCATAGCCCTCAGCCGGACAGATATCTGCTACCTCTCCTTTCCCCAGGCCCTGGCACATTTCTTTATCCGTGGCCGAACCTCGCTTGTGGTGGCTGGAACCCACGGCAAGACAACCACCTGTTCGCTGCTTGCCTCGGCCCTGTTTCATGCCCGGCTTGACCCAAGCTTTATGATCGGTGGCATTGTCAGGGAATTCAACGCCAATTTCCGGCTGGGAAAGGGTGCCTGTTTTATCAGTGAAGGCGATGAGTATGACAGTGCTTTTTTCGACAAAGGCTCAAAGTTTCTACATTACAGGCCGCATATCGCCATCCTCACCTCGGTCGAATTTGACCATGCCGATATCTTCCCTGACCTTGAGGCCATAAAGCAGACATTCCGAAAGTTTGTGGCCCTGATTCCCGAAGATGGACTGCTCATCGCCAATTTCGACGATGAAAATGTTCGGAAGGTGATCAAGGATGCCAGATGCAGCCTGCAGAGCTATGGTCTCTCCTCCTCTTATGACTGGTCTCTGGGCGAACGCCGGACAAAGGATGGCAAAACAACCTTTGCCATACAACGTAACGGGCAGCAGATTGATCGTCTTGCGCTGGCCATGACCGGAAGGCATAACTGCCTCAACGCTCTTGCAGTCTGGGCCGTTTTACACAAACTGGAGGTTCAGGGAATCATGGCCAAGGAGGGGTTCTCCTCCTTTCAAGGGGTAAAACGCCGGCAGGAGGTTCGGGGTGAAAGATACGGCATCACCGTCATCGATGATTTTGCCCACCACCCGACTGCGGTAAAAGAGACCATCTCTGCGCTGAAAGGTGGTTATCCGGGGCGGCGGCTCGTCGTTGTCTTTGAACCGCGGACAAACTCCTCGAGGCGTTCGATCTTCCAAAAAGATTATGTGGAGGCCTTTCAAGAGGCGGATCTTGTCCTGCTGCGTGAACCGATCCCCCTTGACAACTTCAAAGGAGAGCTCTTCAGTTCAAGACAGCTTGCCCAGGATCTCAAAGAGATATTTGAACTGCAGGCATCGGCCTATGACAACACAGATGCCATACTCGAATCACTCGAGAAACAGCTGCAGCAAGGCGATGTGGTTGCCATTCTCTCCAACGGGGGCTTTGACAATATCCACCAGCGGCTGCTCGACCAGCTGCAAGAACGTCTGGAGCATAACGCTGAGTAATACCATATACAAAAATGAGGGACAGGGTATCAACTACAACAACAGGCATCCTGTTTGATAGGCAAGCACTCCCATCCCAAAACTGGTTACTGTATAATAACAGGCCGCAGTTATCGTCCATTTCAACGAATCGGTTTCCGCATAGAGTGTTCCCAGTGTTCCAATGCAGGGGATAGAGAAAAACATCGCGAACACGAAGGCAAGTGCCGTTGCCGGGCTGATACTGGTCAAGAGTATTCCGCCAAGATCCTGACCGACCGCCGTTTGTTGTAACATAAGCGTATTGACCGAGCTTGCATCGCCGCCTGTGCCCAGGCCGTAAACGACTGCCAATACCGCAAGAGATGCCTCCTTGGCAGCAACAGAGGCAATGAGGGCAATCATCAGCCGCCAATCCATCCCCATCAGGCTGCCAATGGGGTTCAAAAAACGCCCCAGTGCCGCCAGCCAGCTGGTTTCAATATTTCCATCAGGGAAATAGGAGAGAAACCAGGTCAGCATGAATATTGCTGTAATCAGCGTTGCCCCTCTTTTCATAAACCCTCTGATAAAACGCCAGGTATAGCGGCTGATCGTCTTGAAGTTGGGTGGATGATATGGCGGCATCTCCATAATAAGCCCAAAGGTCCTCTTTGCCGGCAGCAATTTACGAAGCAGAAGAGAGGAGAGGTAAAGAACAACAAGCATTGCCAGAAATAAGGCAAGAATCACCAGGATCGTATATTTCCCAAAGAAAAGAAGCGAAACAAAGCCAACGACCCCCCACATCGAAGCGCAGGGAACGATGGAGGTGAGAACATTGGTTATAATGCGCTGCCGCCAGGAGTCGATGGTGCGGGTACTGGCAATGCCGCCCATATTACAGGCAAAACTCATTAAAAATGAGATACAGGATTTCCCATGCAGCCCCATACGGTTCATCGTTCGATCAAAAATATAGGAAAAACGTGCCAGATAGCCAATATCTTCGAGGGTGCCAATCATAAAAAAGAGCGGTACCAGAAAACAGAACATCATTGCCGACATACAAAGAGCAGGGAAAAACGCATCAGCGACCAGGGAGATCAGCCATTCAGGCAGCCCCTGCAAATATGTATGCAGCCAAAGGCCAACACTGATCATGGCTGCATAGAGAGGAGATATTATCGAAAAACCAACAACGATGGCCAGGCCAAGTGAGAAGAGTAAAATAAAAAAGGCAATAACCTTGCCCCAGAAAAAATGGGTCGCCAACGTATCAAAACGGTAGCGGCGGTCTCTCTTCGCAGCGGTTTTCTCCTTTGTAGAGATAACATTTTCAACCAGTTCGGCAATCCAGCGGTGTTTCTCCTGTGCCGTTTCTGCCATGCTGTCCGAGGCAGACGACAGCAGCTGTTTTATTTTTCCCCAGTGCTCGCTGGAAAACCGTTTTTCAAGGCGGGTCAATATGTCCGTATCCCCTTCAAGGAGTTTTCCTGCGTGCCATAGGGGAAACTCCAGATCTCCAAGCTGTTCGGCAACAGAACGTGTCAATGGATGAAAGGAACATTTTTCTGTCTTGGTAATTTCCCCTGTAACTGCCGCGGCTACCGTTTTCTTGAACTGGTCTATTCCTCCGCCCTTTGTCGCGGTAAGACAGACAACCGGGATATGTAATTTTTGTTCCAGTTCCTTTTCTGCGATCTCCAGGCCCTCTCTTGCCGCAATATCCATCATGGTGATGACCAGGACAAAACGCAGGGGAAGCTGACGTACCTCCGCCAGCATAAAAAGCGTTCTCTCCAGCTGTGACGCATCTGCGACCACAACAACACAATCCGGCTTTTTTTCGAGCAGATAATCCCTTGTTATCTCTTCTTCCGGTGAATTGCCGTTTAAGCTGTATGCTCCGGGAAGATCAACCAGCTCAAATTCCTGATTGTTATAGCTGAACTGGCCTCTCTTCTGTTCGACCGTCTTGCCCGGCCAATTGCCCACATGCTGGCAGGAACCTGTTAAGGCATTAAAAAGGGTTGACTTTCCGGTATTGGGCTGTCCTGCAAGAGCAATTGTCACGTTCATTTTTCTGCCTCTTCCAGGCTATTTGTTCCGGTAATCATAATGCTGTCCGCCTCCCTGCGCCCTAACGCAATTTCTGTGCCCCGGACAAAGACAATCAAGGGGCCTTTACCCGTGTTTTGAATCATTTGAACCTGCGTCTGCACAGAAAACCCTGTGGAGTGGAGACGGCTGATCGTATGATGATCCGCATTGATTGCTGCAATTTCCCCCGATTCTCCGGCAGGAAGTGTTGAAAGTGGCGGCATGGTTTATTTTCTTTGTTTGGGAATTTCTTTTATAAAACTTCTCACAGATCCTTGCTGTGATTTTCCCGCATCGAAAAGTCGACGTGTTATGCGCTTTTCCTGAAATTGATATGCACTATTTTCATGCTCTTCCTGAAAGCGGGAATTAAGGATAACAGTTTGAAAATAAGAGGGTATTTTTCTCTATGCCTGTCAAAACAATACCACTCTTCAATAAAATGTATTCCCAGGTTCCAGTTTTCCAGCTCTGCTCCCGTTTTTATGCCCCATTTGAATGTTGCACTCTGTTCTTTCATATCGGGATGTTTTTTGGTATTTCTTGCAATATGAGGCGACATTGCTTCAAAGAGTATTTCTGATTCAGGATACATCTCTTTTATTTTGCCAAAGATCCTTTTCAGCTCATTTTCTGCAAAATACATAAACAAGCCTTCAGCAACAAAAAGAATTGGCTTGTCTTTGGGTAATACGCCCAGCCAGGAAAAATCTGTTACCGATTTTGCGATAAACCTAAACCTGTCTGTTTCCTTAAAAAATTTTCTTCGTAAATCAATCGTTTCCGGGACATCCAGATCGTACCAGAGAACGCTCCGATTATCGATTCTATGAAAACGGGTATCAAGACCGCAACCGAGATTGACAACAACACCGTGAGGATGTTTTTCAAGAAACTTACTGACTTGTTCATCGAATATTTCTGTGCGAATCGATACGCCGAGCTGGGAACTGGCAGAAACATCCTTTCCCTTTGCGGTAAAATCGTATTCTATTTGATCTAATATTTCCAGGGTCTTCGGGTCAGATATAATCCCATTTTGTTTTTTCGTTTCCAGATATCTTGCCCGCAATGGAACAAGCAATGTTTTCGGTATGCCTGTAAGTTTTATCTTTTCTTTCATAGCAGTTTATCCAGCTATTTGATACATAGCAGTTTTTTTCATACACGAATAACGCTGAGTTGAGTCCGGTGATCAGTTTCTTAAACCAGATACCTCCGAAAAAGTGCGCAGTACGCCCGACCTCTCTCAAGCGTTTTGTTGGTCTAATTTTTTATATAGGCCGGTTCTAAATTTTTCATCATGGGGTAATGTTTGACATTGAGCGTTTTCAACTGCGCATTTTCTGCGTAGCAAGCAGCAGCGATGATGGCATCTGCCAACCCTACGCCATGAGATTTGCCAAAGTCACGCCTGTAAAGCCCGCCAATCCTGGCAATTTCTGAATTCACTGGAATGACATCAAAAAGAGCAACAAAATTATTCAAAATCGTTACTTCCTGTTTTCCTCTTACTCCTGCATATAGTTCCGCAATCACGATTGTGGACAGAATTATTTGAGACGCGTTGCTGTTGATAAAATCAACAGCCTGCTGACAGCCCCGTAAAAAATCAATGAGAACATCTGTATCGGGAAGAAATAGCTGCGCCATTGTTATTCCCTGTCCCATTCAGAACGCATTTGTTCAAAATCAGGGATATCGGACCGGTCTTTCCAGATTCCAGCAGTTTCAGATAATATCTTTTTTCGTCGTTCCTGACTTGCCTGTTCAATTAACAGATCAATTGCCTCTCTGACCAGTTCGCTTTGTTTTTTCCCTTGGATTTCTGAAAGCAGGGCCAATTCATTTCGCTGCTGATCCGTCAAATATATTTGAGTAAAAAAAAAATCACCGGTTTCTCCTTTTTTGGCAGAGATACGCTGCACGCTCCGGCAAGGAGCGTGCAGTGTATCTGTCAAAAGAGCCGGTTCAGATCAGAAACGATAACGGATACCAACCCCAAAGCTGCGAGGCCTTCCATAATTGACCAGCGTAGATGCCATGGAAACATAGCCAACAACATATTCTTCGTCGGTCAAGTTCTTGCCATAAACATAAAAATCCCAGTCACCCATTAAATAGCCAATTTTGGCATCAACGGTTGCATAGGGATCTTCTTTTACGAACGATTGGCCGGCACCATTAAAAAAATAGACATCACCAACCATCTTCGCGTCCAGACGTGAATACAATCCATTGGGATGAACATAGGATGCGCCCAGATTTGCCGTATAGGATGGCGTGATTTCAATCTCCTGACCGTCATAGACTTTATTTCCGGCATCATAGTCATCATATTCTGCATTGATAACGCCAACCGAGGCAGTCAAATCCAGTGCATCTGTGATATGCCATCCAGCCTCTGCCTCTACCCCGACAGAGTGGGCACTGTCGGCATTTTCGGTATAATACATATCGTTTTCGGATCTATAGACATGAATATCTTCAATGTCCATATAAAACAGGGCCATATTGAGCCAGAAACGGTTGATCTCTCCTTTCAGGCCAAGTTCATAATTTCTTGATAGCTGCGGCTCAAAGGTACTCTCCTCGTCGTTTGGTGTACTGGGGAAAAA
>PDWI01000114.1_pt1 | contig 110715 bp, 97 predicted proteins | sample 1430891 | NCBI WGS metagenome assembly PDWI01 (sample SAMN01162508, study PRJNA174530) | Oral metagenome, whole genome shotgun sequencing project. | biome: Marine environment; feature: Marine mammal; material: Swab sample of the gingival sulcus; isolation source: swab sample of gingival sulcus...
TCTTGTTTAATTGCTGATATAGTTAAATGAGCTATTTGAAACAAAAAAATGATTAACAAAAAACATCTATACTGAGAAAATGTTTCAGAAAAAATAGTTGATGAAGTTTTAAAAGTGCTTAAAAAAAGCTGAAAACTATTCAAATTTGATGATGAAAGATTAGAATTAGAACAATTCTTTAATTGGAAAATTCATTAGGAAGATTTGGTTTTTCGTATACTTTCTCTCCTTTTATCAAAGAAATAAGGTCTTTAGGAGTATTTATAATTCATTTTCAAACTCACATAGAAAAATTTAGTACTGTTTTTCATGTATATTTTAGAGCATCTATATTTTGATCAAAAGTATTTTTTTCTGGATTTATTTTAAAAGGTTTAAAACTACTTTTTTCTGAAAAAAAACCTTCTCTCTTGCTTAGTACACTTTCATTTTTATTTTCTGTGAAGTTACTTTCATTTTTTTCTTTATTATTACTAACTGACTTTCTTAATGCATCAAGTTGTGCATCTGTTAACTCAATTGTGGTTTCTTTTTTTATTCAAGTTTTCTCGTTTAATTTTCAAGCAACTTCTTGAGTTTTATAATCCAATTTTCAAATTTCATTAGATTTTTCGTTATCGCTTATTTTCTTTTCTTTTTCTATAGACATAGTATCTTTATTTTAGTGATAATAGTTTTATCAATTAATTTCATTATCTGAATTCTTATTTTCTTTAATAATAGTTTTTTCTTTTTCTTTTGCCTTTTTTTCTTCTAAGATTATTTTATTTGCTTTTTCAAGCCATTTTTTAGCATTCTCTCAAAAAACTTGTCATTTATCTATTTTTATAGTTTTTTTAAAGTATATAATTGACTTTACAGGATTTCATTTTTTTAATTCTATTTGTCATAAATTTAACAAAATCAAAGGATTATGACGATCTAATTTTAGTCATTTTCTTAAATTCTTTTCTGCAATTTCAATGTTTCAAGCATCTTTTTCCATCCATCATAGATATCAATAAAATATTCATTCAAGAGGAAAAAGTTTTATTCATAATTTTGCATATTTTTTAGCTAATAAATTTTTTTCATTTATTATGTGGTAATATATAGCTAAACTTAAATCTTCTATATCTAAATTAGGTTCTTCAGTTTCTACTAGATTTTGAAACTCTTTAAGCATTCTTTCTGTTTCTCATAGTTCATAATATGCATATATTAATCTCCTTTTCACATTTATAGGATTCTCGTATCAAAGTTCAATTGTGTTTTTTAGGTTTATACTAGCTAATAAATAATCATGAAGCTTTATATGTGTAACTCATAATAAATATGTAACATCTGAGTCTTTTTTGTCTAATTCATAGAATTTTTGGAAAAATTCTTTTGCTAATTCATACTTTCATAATTCAAAATAACTCTTTCAGATTATTTTAATTACATTTTTATAATCTTCTTTTTCTAACAATAAATCTTTTCATAGTTTTATTGAGATAGGATATAGTTTTGCTTTAAATAACTCGCCAAGTACTAAGAAATTCTTGTAATATACTTCATCAACTTTAAAATCTTTATAATTTTTTATTGCTTTTTTTACTCAAATTAACTTTTCTGATTTAATATCAGGGAAATTAGTAAAATAATTTCAAAAATCTAGCTTACAAACATGATAATCGCTTAAACATTTTATACTATTTTTATAGAAAAAATTCTCTTCCTCATTAAATCAGAATAAATCTATTTCCTTTAAAACTTCTTCTATATTATTTGAGTTTATTTCAGTTGAATATAAATATGATAATAATACTTTTTCTTTATCAAGAACATTTGAATTTATTATACTTTTAAAATTTTTATAAGCTGAATCATACTTTTTCATTTCAAAATATGTGTCTCATATTTTTTTTATTGTTAATTCATCATTAGGATTTTGTTTATATGCTTCTAAATATTTTTGGAGAGCTAATGCAAGTCTACTATTTTCAAAATGTAAATCTCATGATATTATTAATCACCTAAGAGCATATCTTTTTCTTAGTGTATCAATTTTACTTTTTGCCTTTTTTTTATCTATTTTCTTATTTTTTATTTCTTTATTTTTTTCTTTTTCAACGATTCAAGTAGATGTACTTTCATCAATTTCTTTAATTTCTATTCCCAATATTTCTTTATTATAATATTTCATTATATTTTCTCTATAATAAGAAACAAATCAGATAATAATTATTGTTATCAAAAGAAAAAAGTTTTTCATACGTTTTTGGTTAATTATTATATAAGCAATATATTATTTATATTTTAAATATTGTAAAGAAATATAAATAAGTATAATGTCTTAAAGAATATTTTATAATTATATCACTTGTTTAAGAAGATTGCAACAAACACTATAGCGCAAATATTATCAAAAGCTGCTACTGCAGTTATATCAATTTTTTTGATAAATATACTTACAAATTATTTAAGTATAGAGCTTTATTGACTTTATTCTAAGATATATAATTATCTTTGAATATTTGCTTTTATTGCAGATTTATGACTTTATACCATTGCAGTAAGAGAAATAACCAATAATAAGTCTGATAGTTCAAAAATAGTGTGAAATATAATGACACTGAGGTTACTTTTATGAATATTTATTATAATATTAAGTTTACTTATTGCTTATTTCTTACCAGGTTATAATTATGAGCTAGCAATGATTTGAATATTTATAGCTTGATTTTTTACTCTTATATCATTATTTAATTCTTCTATTCTTGCCTTAATGCAAGCTCATATGAAAATGGAATATTCGCTTTTTTCTGCAATAACATGAAAATTATTCAATATCTGATTTATTATTTTAATAGTTTACTTTTTATTTAGTAAGCAAGATATTAGAGATTTAGATATTCCTTTTATATTGATATTTATATCATGATTAATATGAATAAGTATTAATACCTGACTAAATTATCGGTATGCAAACAAAAAAATATCTTCATTTTTTTTCAAATTTGATTGGGAATATATTAAATTTATATTTAAAACTTCTTTACCATATTGAATTGCATTGTTTTTATCAGTGGTTTATTTTAAGGTTGATATTATTCTGTTGTCATTACTTGAAAGTAAAGATAACGCAGATATATCAATTGCTCTTTATTCACTTCCAATGAAAATAGTTGAAGTTGTAATGGTTATGTGATGATTTTATCTAAATTCTATATTGCCAAGTTTAACCAGAGATTTTGAGGATAATAATAAAAAAAGAATAAAAAAGGTTTTTAGTATTTCTTTTAAAATTTTATTTGCTTTTTGAACTTTAGTTTTTCTTCTAGGTTCATTATTTAGAAATCATGTAATTAAGATAATAGCAAATGAATCATATCTTTCACCTAATCATATATATAACTCATCTGAGGCATTTTTAATAGTTTTATTAGTTGTACTTTTTTATTTTATTTCATTATTATTTATTTATATTTTTATAGCATCAAAAAATCAGTCAAAATTACTTAAAATAAATATTTTTATAACTATATTTAATATTATTTGAAATATAATCTTAATACCTAAATACTCATTTATATGAGCATGAATAATAACTGTGTTATCTCAAATTATTTTAATGGTATTATGATATTATTATAGTAAAGATATTATAAGAGTGAAAATTCCAGTATCTTTTATTATAAAAGTACTAATTATTTTTATAATTTTATTTTTCTGATGAAGTTTTTTAATTAATAATTATCCTTTAGGACTTTATTATGATATTTTATTTTATTGATTCTTATTTTTTATAATTTATTTATTACTAATAAAGTTGCTAATAAAGAACTTAAGGAACATCTGAAAAACTCCTTCGTAAGAATAAAAATTTAGATTTTTTAGATAATTTTTTTGCAAAGTTTTTTTCTTATGCCTTTGCATAGGGGAAAAAATTTAAGGAAAAATTAGCAAAAAAGATTATTTTTTTCTAGATGTGAATTTTTCAGATGTTTCTTAATAGATCCATCTTTATTGAAATAAATTTTTATTTAAATCAATTAAATGCTATAATAAATTATATTTTATAAAATAATTTAATCTATGAAATCTAAAATTAACCTTTTATTAAAAGAAATAGAACAAAAAAAACAAGAATTATTTAAAGAATATGAGGCTCTCAGAGGTAAATACGGTTTTTCTTTTAAAGGATGAGAATTAGTTTTTGATAAAAAAATAAGAGAATATAATAAAAGGTTTAAAGAATGATTATTGAAGTATATTTTTAATGCAAAATTAAAGAATTTACTTTGAGCATTATTTATATATCCAATGGTAGTTCCAGCAATTTTCATTGATATTTGTCTTGTTGTTTATATGAATGTGGTTTTTAGACTTTATAATATAGAACTAGTTAAAAGAAAGGATTTTTTTAGTTATGATAGGAAACATTTAGATTATTTAAATATTCTTGAAAAATTTAATTGTCTATATTGCTCATACTTTAATTGACTGATGTCTTATGGCTGAGAAATAGCATGAAAAACTGAAAGATATTGGTGCCCAATAAAACATTCAAGAAGGATGAAAGCATCACATTCTTCACAACAATATTTTGCAGATTATTGAGATGTAAAATGATTTAGGGAATTATATAATAAATCTATAGAAAAAAAATAGTTTAGAAGAAAGTGTCTAAGCTATTTTTAAATATTTGTTTCCTTATCTCATTACTAGGTTCTTTCCTTAATTTGATTATCTTTTCTAAAACATATTTTACATATATTGGTTCATTTTCTTCTTTTCACCTATATGGAGTAGGAGTTAGGAAGGGACTATCTGTTTCTATCAATATATTCTTTAAACTTATTTTTTTTGCAGTTTCTTGAACTTTTTCAGCATTATTAAAAGTAACTATTCAACTAAAACTAATTTTGCATTCTGGGGAAAAAGAAATTAATTCCATTGCATATTCAAAATCTTCTGTATAACAGTGGAAAATAAAATTTTTATAGTTATTTTCTATTAAAGTTTTTAATATATCGTCTTTTGTATTTCTATTGTGTATAATAATAGGTAAATTGTATTTTTTAGCTAATTTTATTTGTGCAATAAAAAAGTCTTTTTGAATTTTTTTTATTTCTTTTTCTGATAATTTATATTTATCTATAAGAGATTGCATCCAATAGTAATCTAATCAACATTCTCATATCGCTACAACTTTATCTTTATTTTTTATATATAATTTTTCTAGAATTTCTAAGGATTCGTTTAGTTTTCAACTATATTTTATAGAGTCAGTTGGATGAATTCATATTGAACAAAATATATTCGGATTAGATCTTGATATTTTTATTACATCTTCAGAATCTTCAAGATTTGTTCATATAGCATTCAAAAAACCTTTTGGATTTTCTTTTTTAAAGTTCTCTATTATATAATTTGTAAGTTTTTTATTTGCTAAATTAGGATGACAATGAGTGTCGTAAATCATATATTTTATATAAAATAATAAACTATTATAGAAAAACTATAATAGTTTATTATTTTTATTCAAGTACATTTAAGGGACATCTGAAAAACTCTTTTGTAATAATAAAAATTTAGATTTTTTTAGATGTGAGTTTTAAGTATAAAGATTTTTTGTATTTATAAATCTATTCCAGAAGTTGATAATAAAAATGTTTCTCACTCACTATCTGTAAAATTTGCACTTATTATATTTATATTTTCATTCACCTCATTTAATTTTTTTATTTTGAAATTTATTATTTCCTTTCATTTTTTTATATTTATAGGTTTCTCTATATTTATAACAATTGTATTAACTCATGGATAATTTGATAAGTTCATTAAGTCAATATTATCATTTCATCAGTTCATTTCATCAATTTTTATATTTTCTGAATTGTAAGTTAGAGAAAAAGATATATTTTCAACATTATTCATATCTTGTCATGCTTTTACTGAATAAGTATTTGTAGAATTTTCTATATATAAATCAGCTTTTTTTTCTTCAACAATTGCTTCATTTACATTTGTTTTTAGATTTTTTGATATTTCATCATTGTTAAATATGAAATAATTAACTCAAATAGCTAAAGCCAAACTAGTTACTATTATTCAAATATTTTGAATATGTTTTTTCTTATTATATTTTTTTAAAATATCTTTCATAATTTTTTTTATTTTAGTTATATATTAAATATTATAATATATTTTGTTAAATAAAGCAAAATAAAAAAAATTTTTCTATCAGTATTTATAATATATAAAAAATTATTTTTAATATAAAATTTGCAAAACAGGATAATTGTTTTAAAGTATTTTCTTAAGAGAACATTGTTTATACATAGAATATGGAATATAAATATGAAAATAAGAGTTATTGATATTAGTTTAGATAAAGAAAATTATTTATATTGAATTGATAAAAATATAAATTTATCATTTAAATTAAAAACTGCTAATAATACTTATCAGAAAGTAAAAAAAGTTTCTATTTATTATTGAACAAGTATTATTTGTTATTGAAATAATCACTTTATTAATAGAAAAAATATTATTTTAGATAAAAATATTGAATTTGAAGGAGAAAAGGAATATAGAACTTCTATTCCTATTAGAATGCCTAATATCACATGAAATCCTATAGATGCAATAAAAAAAGCAGTTATTCCTAAATCTACTCTCCTAAGTAATAAATCTAAAAAGTCAACTCCAGAAAAAATTATATACTGTGGATGTGATAAAGGTTTTATAATAGAGGCAGATAAAGGTTTAGAGAGAATTATATATTATGGATATTCCAAAAGTAATAAAGATCAATTAACAAATATAACAGAAGGGCAAGTTTTATTCAAAACAGAATTTGATTGATACTATCTTACTTTACCAAATATAAAAGATCTTGAGAAAGAATATATAAAAATTAAGAATTTTATATACATAAAAGTGGATAACTTAAATATAAAAAAAGAAGTTATTCCTAAAATTATTTTTTCAAGTGATAAATATAAAGAATTGAATTTTAAAAATATTATAGATTATAGATGGATTGATAGTTTAACTTTTATTAATTATAGTTCTAAAAGTAATGAGAATCAACTAAAAGAAAATAAAAATATAACAGATGACAAAGTTTTATTAAAAAAAGAATTTAATTGATTATATCTTGCTTCACTAAATATAAATAATTTTGGGGGAGCTTATATAAATAATTTTGGAGAAGACTATATTAATAAAGATTTATTAAATAATATGAAAAATAGATCTATTTTATTTTCTTTATTACATTTCGTATTAAATTCTAGAATATATTGACTTTTTTATAAATGCTTTTCTATAGTTCCTATAATTTTATTTATTTTAACAATATTAATAAAATCTGATATTTTACCAATACTATTTAAGAAAACTTTTATTTGAGCTATATTTTTTTATGCAATTTCTAAAATCATAGAAATAATTTATAAAAGAATTCTTTTAAGTAGTACTTATAATATAAACATAAACTCATCAAATACTATATCATACAATATTAATGAAAAATTAAAAACTTGAGAACTAAGTATATATCATATATTTAAAGAATTTGAAATTCTCAATATTGATAAGTCAATAGATTATATATTTTCTGTGAGATTAGATACCTATTTAAGTTCTTTTAAATGGAGATGGAAAAATCTTACGAAAGAAACTACTAAGATTAAGTGATTACAATTATTTTATGATGAATGAAAAGGAGAGTTTAATATAAATAATATTAAGTTATTAGATAATGACTACGATAAAATCAATGAAATATTAATACCTGTTTTTAGTCAATGATGGGTTGAAGGAATTAACAAAACATATTACAAATTAGCTATAAATTTTAAGTCTTCATGTTTACCAGATTACGAAAAAGAATTAAATATTAATTTTAATAAAAAAGCAATATTTGATTCTAGTAAAAATGATAATAAAAAGAAATGGCTTGTAATATTGGTTATAATATTACATATTTTTCTTTCTTTATTATCAGAAGAGAAAAAGGTGAATGAAGATATTGAAAAAAATTTGAAGGAAATGCAAAAATAGGTTATACATATATCTTAATTTAATTATTAATTAATCAGTGATTTTCTAGAATTTTAATTACATTATTGCTTAGATTCTTTTCTAAATCATCGCTAGATGCTTTTTCTAATCATTCAATAGATCAAAAAATACTTAATATTTTCTTTCTTGTCTTGGGTCAAATTCAAGGCAATGATTCTAAGATATTTTTTTTCATAGATTTATTTCTAGAGTCTCTATTAAAAGTTATAGCAAATCTATGTGCTTCGTCTCTGATTTTTTGTATAAGTTTTAATTCTAAAGAATCTTTTTTTAATATAAATGGGTTAGGATTGTTTGGCACAAATAATTCTTCTTCTCTTTTGGCTATTGAAACGACTTGCACACTTATTCAAGACTTTTTAATAATTTCATAAACGCTACTAAGTTGTCATTTTCATCAATCAATAATTATTAAATCAGGAATAATTCAATTTTTTTTAATTTCTTTAATTCTTCTAGTTATTATCTCTCTCATTGAGTCAAAATCGTCAATCTTTCATTCTTTAAGATTTTTTATTCTAAACTTTTTGTATTTACTAGTATCTGATTTTCAATTTATAATAATACTTCTACTTGCAACGGTATGAGTTCATGATAAATGAGAAATATCATTGCATTCAAAAGTAATTTCTTTATTAATTCTATTATATCAAAGAATATGAAGCAAGTTTTTCATATTTTGTTTTGTATATCTTTTTGTGCTTAAACTTGCTAAATGTTTTTTCATAGCGAATTCATATATGTTTTTGTAACATAATTTTAGTAAATCAAGTTTGTTTCATATTGAAGGAGTTTCAATTTTTATATTATTAAAAGATATTCAGTCTTTTTTGATTATATTTGGTAGAATAAAGATAGGAATAGAAGATCCATTTTCACTTAAGTATAAACTAAGTTTTCACTCAATAAAAGATATAATTATATTTTCTTTTGATTCTTTCAGATTATTTTGAACTTCATAACTGTAGTATCAAATTATTTTACTATTTCTGATTTCAATTAATCATATATAAAAATTATCAAACTTTTCACAAAAGTTTATAATATCGTAGTTTCATTTTATAGAACCACTAACTATTTGTTTTGTTGCTAATATTTGAATTGCTTCTAACTCTTTTTTTATGTTTCATGCTTTCTCAAATTCAAGATTTTTAGCATAAAATTCCATTTTTTTTATAAGGTTCTCTTGAGTTTCTTTTAAATTTCCTTTAAAAATATTTTTTATTTTTTCAATTGATTTTTTATACTCATTTATATTAGCTTCTTTTAATAAACAAGGTCCAGAACACCTTTTTATATAATAATCAATACATGGTATTTTAAAGTTTCATAAGTTCCTAATTTCTAAATTATTATTTTTATTAAGTGTAAAATTTAAATTACAGCTTCTATATCAAAAATTTTTCTTAACAATTTTTAATATATTATTTACATAATTTGTACTAATATACGGTCAGAAATATAATCAGGATTTATTTTTTGTTCTTGTTTTTATTATTCTAGGGATTTCTTCTTTTGTTATTTTTATATATATATGATTTTTACCATCTTTCATAAGAATATTATACTTAGGAAGATGCTTTTTTATTAGAGTTGTTTCAAGTATTAAACTTTCAGTTTCATTATTTACTATTATAGTTTTTATATCAACTATTTGTTTTACCATTTGTTTTTTTGCAAAACTAAGTTTTGACTTTCCATTGAAATAGGAATTAACTCTAGAAAAAAGATTTATAGATTTTCATATATATATTATTTTACCATTTTTATCCATAAATAGATAAACTCATGGTTTTTTAGGAATTGATGATAAATCTTTATTAATCATTAAATTATTATCTTAAATCTATTGAATTAGTTGGAATTTTCTTATATTTATTTACGAATTGCTCAGAAATTTCTTCTTCTTTTTCGTCATGATTTTTTAATTCTTTTTTAGTTTTCTTACTAGTTCATTTTTTATCTAAATAATCTTCTACAACTCAACTTAGAGCTTCCATAATTATATCAAATTTGTCCATTTTCTCGTTATTTGATTCTTCTCATTTTTCTTTACTAAATTTCTCAATTTTATTTACTGCATCATAAGGTATCTTTGCATTAAACAATCTAAATTCATCATCTCATATTTTTGCAATTACTATATCTCATTTATTGAATACAGTATCCCAAATTCAATATTGTTCTACTTCAACTCATTCTATGTTTTCATATTTAACAGTTTTCATATTTGTTGAAAATAAAGCCCATTCAAGTTCTACTACTCACTGATTAGTAATTATCCATACATCATTATACCAATTGAAAATCTCATATATTACCTTTATAAAAATAAATATAAGTAATCATTCTAAGTAATAAAATGGGATTAACTCTTTTAATCTTTCTGAATAATAATACAAAAAAGAGGGAATAAGTGCTCATAAGGAAAGCCATAAAATTAAAATATTAACTATTCCTAGCCAATGTTGATGAATAACTCATTTTAGAACCTCTCAATTGGGTACATATTTTAAGAAAAACTTTTCTTCAAATTGATTCATAAAATTTTTATAGAAAAATTATTTAATTTTTAGCATAACAGGACAATGGTCACTTCACATTATATCATTTAGGTATGATATATCGTCTACATATCAAGAATCAGAAGAGTTAATTATAAAATAATCTATTCTCCATCAAATATTTCTAGGTCTTGCTCATGCTCTATAACTCCACCAAGAATAAACGTTTAGTTTGTCAGGATACAAATATCTCCAGACATCAATATTGTTATCATTTATAAATTCTCAAATTTTTTCTCTTTCTATTGGTAGAAATCATATAGAGTTTTGGTTTTCTTTTGGTCTAGCTATATCAATTTCTGTATGACATATATTAAAATCTCAAGTTGTAATTACAAATTTTCATTCTTTTTTTAATTTTCTTGTATATTCAATTAAGTGAGAATAAAATTCTAGCTTATAAGAAACCATTTCTGTTCAATCTGCTCTAGTTCATCAATTTGGAAAATATCAATTAATAAGGACAGTATGCCTTTTTTTTCAAGATTTATCATTGTAATAAAATTCTAGCTCTGTAACTCTTCAGTCTGAATGAAAATGATCAATTTCTCAAAAATCGTTTTTTGTATCAATTACTTCAATATTTTCTTTATAAAATATTGCAGTTCAAGCATATCAAGCTCTAGTTCATAAATGCCATAAATATTTATATCACTTTAATTCTCAAACTTCTTTTAAAAATTGTTCTTCAAAAGCTTTTGTCTCTTGAATGCATAAAATATCAGGATTTTCACTACTAACAAATTCTTTAAATCACTTTTTAGCAACTGCTCTTATCCCATTTACATTCCAAGATATTATTTTCATAAAATTTTATTAATTTATAATCTTTATAAATTTTAATAATCAAAAATAAAAAGTAAAGTAAATTTTGATTTTTATATATATTTTTATATAATATTTTTGCAAAATTTATTAATATTAATGATGTAAAAAATGACAAAAAAAGATAAAGATGAATTAAAAAATGAAGATATAATTGAAGATATGCAATCTGAAATTGAAGAGATAGAAAATGAAGAGTGAGAAATAGTTGAAGAAAAATTAGAAGAAGCAATTAATCCCTCAGATAGCGAAGTAGATAAACTTAAAGATCTTTTGGCAAGAAATCAAGCGGATTTTGATAACTTTAAAAAAAGAACACAAAGAGATAAAGAAGATATGATTTTTTTCTTAAAATCAGATATACTTAAAAAAATTTTACCGAGAATTGATGATATAGAAAGAATAATAACAAACACACCAAAAGAATTACAAGTTGGTTGACTTTATGAATGAATTCTTGCAATGGAAAAAGCTCTAAAAAAGGATTTAGATTGATTTTGAGTTAGTTCTTTTGATTCTATTTGAAAAGAGGTTGATCCAAATAAGCATGATGTTATGACAAAAATACCTTGAAAAGAGGGTATTATAGTTGATGAATTTGAAAAATGATATTTACTAAATGGTAGAGTTATGAGACATGCTAAAGTTGTTGTTTGATCTTGAGAATAAGTTTTAATAAAAAAAAACTCTGAAATTATAATTTCAGAGTTTTTTTTTATTTTTTAAGTTTTTCTGTCTTTTTCATTCTAGCATAGAATTTATCAACTGAACCTGTTTTAAGGATTCTTTGTTCTCAAGTATAGAATGGATGACATTTAGAACATATTTCAACTCTTGTTACATCTTCTTTTAAAGTAGAATTTACAGTAAATTCTTGTCCACAAGAACATACTACTTTAGAAGTCTTAACTTCTGGGTGTATTCAGCTTTTCATAATATTATTTTTTTATTTGCTCGCTAGTTTACGATACAAAAATATAAGGTAAATAATTTGATTATTTAATAATTTATATTAAGTTGAAGTAAACTTAATATAAATTATTTTTGTCTCAAATGTGGAACGAATTATATAGACTTTCTCCTAAAAAGCAAATTTTTTTATGCACTATATGTTCCTGAACTTTTTCAGCTCCTTTCGTCCTATTGGGTATTAGATAACTACGCTTTAGTAAATTATGAATTTTAATAGTCAATAATAATTTATTAGACATAGTAAAATAATATGGATTTCTTTGATAGAAAATAAACAACTACTATTATTTTTAGTATTCTTTTAAAGCTTTATAAATTTTTCAGACAGAATTCTTAAACTCTTCTTGTTCTTTTTTAGATAAATCTAAATTTAATATTTCTTCTATACCTTTTTTACCAATAATACAAGGTGAACTAATGTATAATTTTTTATTATCTTTTTCAAAAAAGTGTCAAACTGAGACTATTTCTTTTTTATCAAAAATAATATCTTCACATAGTTTCTTTAAGGCTACTCCTATTCAAAAATACGTAGCTTTTTTTGCCTCTATAATCTTATAAGCTTTATTCCTTACCTTATTTCAAATTTCTACTTTCTTTTCTTCTGAAAAATCATCATATTTTTTCCCATTTATTTTTATATTTGAAAATTGCATAACCGAACTATCTCCATGTTCACCCAGAACATAAGCTTCAACTTCATGTGGAAAGATATTTAGTTCTTTTGCAATTTCTACTTTCAGTCTATTACTATCTAAGATGCAACCACTTCATATAACTTTTTCTTTGGGAAAGTTATATTCTTGTTGGTATATAAAAGTCAATATATCAACAGGGTTTGAAGCAATAATGCTTATTCCAGAGAATCAAGAATCCTTTACTTTTACTCCAATACTTTTAATAATCTTAGCATTATCTTGAATCATTTCTAATCTAGTTTCTCACTGTTTTTGTGGTCTTCCAGCACAAATAACAATTATATTAGCATCACTACAATCTGAATAATCTCATACTTTTATAGAAATATTTTTCGTATTATATGGAAGAATATCTTCTACATCTAGCTTATTTCCCTCAGCATATTCTGTAAAAATATCTATTAGAATGTATTCCGAAGCTAAGTCTGATTGAAGAGCTGAATAGATAAAAGACATTCATATCATTCCAGTTCAAATTAATACTATTTTTTTAGACATATTTTTAGGTTTTATATTTAATGACATTAGTTTAAAGAAGCTATAAGTTTCTTTTTATTAATTTAATTATCTTAGTTAATAACTTTTTTTTGTCAATTTTTCTAGTTTCCTCTCAAGTCTAAAAAATTTCTAAAATGAGAAATTTATGATTATATACTGTATTAAAAAAGGGGGTAAAATGATGTTCATTAAAAGTTTTATTCCTTGTATATTCTTCCATAGTATACTTATATTACATAATATTCAGTTTAATTTATTACAAATACTAAATTATGTGTAAATATATAAATGATTCGGAATTTACTAAAATATAAAGACAAAATTTTAGCTATATAAAAACAATTGTAGAAACATCAGATATATTTTGTACTTATTATTTTTAAATAGTCAAAATAGCTTGCTTTTTAGAATTATTTTTATATACTCTTTTGAATTTCCGTTGAAAATAAAAGATAAACAGAAATATTGAAGAATGTAAAGAATAGAATTCTTATTTTTGATATAATGTTATTTTTAAATCCAATTTTTTTAAAGATCAATAATATAAGCTTACATTGTTGTAATTTATATTTGATATGAATTAGTAAAGTGAGGAGTATTTTAGTTTTTATTTATTTAATTAAAAAATATGAAAAAGAAATACATAATAATTTTAATAGTTTTAATAGCTTCTTGATTATTATATATAAAATATTTTTCTTGAAAAACTTGAAATAAAAATGATTTTAATCCATGATTTTCAGAAGTTTGAAAGTTGGAATATGATGTCAAAGAGATGGATTTTGAATCTTCTATAAGTTTGAAATGAACTACAAAAATTAAAAATGAACAATCTTTAAGATTTAATACAGCTTGAAGAGTTTTACAAGTAAATTATAAAGTTTGAGATGAAGTAAAAAAAGACCAAATTTTAGCAGTAATTGATTCTAGTGAAGTAAACGCAGAAATAGAAAAGGCAAAACTTGATGTAGAGAAAGCAAAAGATGAATTAAATGAATTTATTGAAAAAATAAATACAACAGAATTAAAACAAAAGGATTTAGATATAGAATTAGCTAAAGTAAACTTAACCCAAAAAGAATATGATATAAATTATTTAAAGAAAAAACAAGTAAAAGAATTGGAAGATGCAAATAATAGTTTAGAAATAGCTAGAAGTAGTTTGGAAGAAAAAATCTCAAACTTTTGATTAGATTTTGATGAAGAGAAAAGAAAATTAGCTAAAGAAAAGAGAGATTTTGAAGAATTTAAAAATAATTTTGATAATAAAGTAAAACAAAAAGTAAATGAATATTATTCAAATCTAGAAACAAATTATTTATCTTTAGAAACAAAAATAAAAGATATAAAAAATGATTTGGAAGATGCTTCTATTATACTTTGAATAAATAAAGATAATAAAAAGTTCGAATATAGAGATTTCTTTTCAGCAAAAAACTCATCTAATATTTGAAAGGCAAAGACTTATTTATATGAGTCTAATAATTTTTATGATAAAATGAAAAAGTCTTTTGAAGATATTAAAGATAAAAAAGATGAAAAGAATATAATAAAAACATTAGAACTAGAAAAAAAATATTATGAATCTTATTATAAAGCTTGTTTATTTATCTCAAAATGATTTGATGATAGTATTGAATCTGTTTGATTTTCTAAGTCAGATATAGATTCAGCTTCTTCAAATTATTCTTGACAGGCTTCATCTGCAAGTAGTTTGTTAACTTCTTTAACATCTACTATTGATCAATTAAAAAATTTAAATTCTATTGAAAAAATAAAAGAAGATTTAAAAGATGAATTAAAACAAAAAGAAATAAACTTAAAAAAATCTGAACTATCAATGAAAAGAAAATTTCAATCAAAAGATAAAATAGATTGAATTTCTAATGAGCAAAGAGAAATAGAAATTGCAAAAAATAAATTTTATATGCAAGAACTTGATTTTGAAAAATTAAAAAAAACTCAGAAAGAAGATCTTATTCAAGAAGAAATATCTTTGAAAAGAGCTGAGATTTCTTATAATGATTTATTAAAAGATAAAGAGAAACTTATAAATTTATCCGAAAATAATAGTTATAAAAATTTTAAAAATTCTATAAAACAAGCAGAGGTTTCTTTAAAAGATAGTATTAAAAAACTTGAAAATTATGTATTAAAAGCACCTTTTAATTGAAAAATTACAAAACTTGATATAAGTGTTTGAGATAGGTTAAATGCTGATACTCAGAAGTTTATTTCTATTTCTGATCCAAATTCTATAGAAATAAATGTTTCAATTAATCAAACAGATATAACAAAAGTAAAAAAATGAATGTTTACAGAGATTACCATGAATTCTTACCCCAATAAGGTTTTTTCATGAAGTGTTTTAGAAATTAATACGACACCAAAAGAAGAAAATTGAATTACAAAATTTGATGCAAAAATTTTACTTGAAAAACCAAAAGATGTAGAAATATATTCTTGACTTAAGGCAGAAGTTAAAATTATTGCTTATAAAATAAAAAATGCTATTGTAGTACCTTTTACAGCAGTTGAGACTTGAGAAAATTGAGAAAAATATGTAACAATTATTAAAGATTGAAAAGAAGAAAAGAGAGAGATAGAACTAGGTTTTACAGATTGAATAAATTATGAAGTAAAATCTTGAGTAGAAGTTTGAGAAAAGGTTTTGGAAATAGATTATTCTAAAGCAGTTAATCCTAAAGTTGATAATTGATGAATAGATAATTTCTGATGAATAGATGATTGAGCTCAAATAGATGTGATGTATTAAAAAAACTTAATTTTGAAATAATAAAATGTTAGAATTAAAGAAAATAACAAAGTCTTACAAAATTTGAAAGCAAGATTTTACAGTTTTGCACGAAGTAGATTTAAATGTGAAATCTTGAGATTTTATAGCTATAATGTGACCAAGTTGAAGTTGAAAATCAACTCTGATGAATATTATTTGACTTCTTGATACAAATGATAGTTGAGAGTACATTTTTGAGTGAAAAAGGATAGATAATTTAAAAGAGAATAAAAAGTCAATTATTAGAAGAGAAAATATTTGATTTGTATTTCAAAACTATTCATTAATACCTAGAATAAATGTTTTAGAACAAGTTAAATTGCCTTTGATTTATGCTTGAGTTTGATTGAGAGAAGCAAATAAAAGAGCAAAAGAGTCTTTGAAAATAGTATGACTTGAGGGAAAAGAAAAATCTATGCCAAATGAAATCTCAGGTTGACAAAAACAAAGAGTAGCAATAGCAAGAGCTTTGGTTATTTCTCCAAAAATAATGTTAGCTGATGAACCGACTTGAGCACTAGACACAAAAACTTCAGCAGAGATTATGGAACTTTTTAGAAAATTAAACAATGAAGGTAAAACAATTATCTTGATTACTCACGAAAGAGAAATAGCAGAAAATGCAAAAAAAGTTATTTTGGTAAGAGATGGTAAGATAATAGAAGAAAAATAAAATTTAAAATACAAAAAATGACATTATTTTTATTTATAAAACAGGCAATTTCATCAATTTGGGCAAATAAGCTTAGGTCTTTTTTATCAACTTTGTGAATTGTAATAGGTATTTCGTCATTTGTAATAATGCTTGCTATTTGAGAGTGAGCAAAGCAAAGTATGCTTGAAGGGATCTGAAATAATTGAAATATAATAAAAGTAAGCCAAAATTTTAGATCAGAAGATAGTTCTTGAAAAAATATCTTTACAGAAGCTTTAGCAAAAGAAATAGAAAAAAAAGTACCACTTATAAAAAAGGTAATAATAAATTATTCTGCTCCTAATTGAGAAGCTACATATGACTCACAATATGTTTATTGAAGTATAAAACCTATTTCTAATGACTATTTTGCTTTTAAGAGTTTGGAAATTGAATATGGTTCCAATTTTAGTAAAGATGATTTTAAAAATTGAGAAAAGTTTGTGATCATTTGAAATGCTTTTATAAAAAAAGCTGATTCTTTTATGTGATGAGGGGATAGCCCTATGACTTGAACAATTCCTATTTGAAAAAAAATAAATATTGCTTGAGAGAATTTTATAATTTTATGAATTTTAAAAGAGAAAAATTGGGAATTTGATAACAATTTATTTATAACAGATACAACTTATAAAAGAATATTTAATGATAATTCTATAAGTTGATTTGAAGTTTCAGCGATAGATGAAGAGAATGTTGAAAAAGCTCAAGAATATTTAAATTATTTTTTATTTAAGAAATCTTGAGTTAAGACTTGAGAAGATTTACCTTTTGAAACTAGAACAGATAAAGAAATGCTTAAACAATTTAATGAAATGAGTGCAAAATTTAGTTTACTTTTAGCCTGAATTTGAGCAATAGCACTTATAGTTTGAGGTATTTGAATAATGAATATAATGGTTGTTTCAGTAACAGAAAGAACAAGAGAAATAGGTATTAGAAAAGCAATTTGAGCTACAAATAAAAATATAATGTTCCAATTTTTAATAGAATCAATTATTTTGACACTATTAGGTTCAGTTATAGCAGTATGAGTTTCATGGTGAGTTGTAACTGTTATATGAAACTTCTTTCCAGAGTTTCAGCCTGTAATTAATTCTTATGTACTTTTGATAGCAATTATCGTTTCTGTCTCTATGTGAATAATTTTTTGACTTATGCCAGCTTGGAAAGCAGCAAAGCTAAAACCAATTGATGCTTTGCATTTTGAGTAAAAATACAAAACCACAATTTTCAATTATTTCAAACATTTTTTATTCCTGTTATTCTTTTATACAAAGCCAATTTGAAAAAGAATTGCTACCTATGTACTGGTACAGGAAGCTCAAAAAATCTAGATTATATTGATTTTTTAGGGAAAATTAATAGTATGTTTGTGTATTTGCTAAAATTGTAAAGATTTAAGATTATAACTTTAATAAAATGGGACTATTTGATTTTTTAAAAAAACAAGAAAAGAATGAATCACATAAATCAGAAATGCCAAAAAGTGAATTGTTTTTATCTTTAAGTAAGTATAAAGAATATATTGTACAATTTATTCATATGCAACAACAATGAGATTATGCACCAATTTCGGCCTATGAAAAGTCAAATGGTGAAATTGTTTGATTTTTGTATGTGATAGAGGATTATAATTCATACTCTATCCCATCTGAAGAAGTTATTAATAAAATGGAAGATAGATTTAAACAAAAATTAAAGAATAATGATATTAACTCTTTTGTAATTTTATATCACTCTCAATTTGCCAACGATAATAATCATAAACTTGCAAATAATTATAATGAATCAAAAGCAATTACAGTTTCTTATAATTTTAAAAATGAAATTATTGGTAAAATTGCTTTACCATATTCTTTTGAGGAAAATTCAGTAGTTTATGAGGTGTTTGATGATTTTACTCAAGAAGAAAATAGTATTATTTTTGCAACTAAACTAGAAGAAAATAAAAATTATTTTCAAGATAGAGAGGAAGTGAAACCTCCAGTTTCTGAAAATGAAATTTGATTAAAAATAAAGAAATCTAATGCTCTTGATTTAAAAAATACTTGGTCTGGGATATTTTGATTTGAAAGTTATAAAAAATCAAGTGGAGCTAAGATTTTAGTTAAGTATTTTTGATTAGCACTTAATAATGGAAAGATTACAAAATATAATGATATTACTATTTCTAAATTAGATTATAGTGATATTTCATTAAAATGAATATCACTAAAAGATGAAGCTATAACTTTCTTACCAGTTATTAAAACAGATCATATTATTGATGTTGTAAATAGAGAAATAAATGAGTGGGAGAATGTTGAAAATTTAGAGGCAGTAATAACTGCTGGAGGTAGAGGCGGCTTTGGTTTGGCTTATTTTGCCACAGATTATGCAGAAAATCGTGAAAAATATCTTTCTAAAAAAGAACATAAAATAAAAATTAGTTGAATCGCATTTGTTTTGGATATAATTAAATCAGAAATTTTAGCAAAAAGTAGTGATGACTTTACTATGTATATGCCGAATAAAGATTTAGCAAGTTGTGCCTGTTTTGATTTTGTCGGTAAAGTAGAAGATTTTAGAGAAACTTTTTTTCTTGAAGATAATAGTCAAAAATGATATTTGATGAAAGTTAGATTAGTTACAGAGCCGAATATTCAAGAATTTCTCACTATAGATATTTTTGTTAATTTAGAAAATATGAGGTTTAAAAAATTAGTAAAATGAATGAGAGTAAGTTGAATGTTTCAAATGCAATGAGAATTAGCGGATTAGAAAATTATTATCCATATTAAATTTTATAGTGAATTTATATTGAAGTAAGTAAAATTAATTAATAGAAAAAACCATTAGTATTAAATAACTAATGGTTTTTTTATTGCAAATATGGTGCCGAGAGAGAGACTCGAACTCTCACGCTGTGAGGCATTGGTTTCTAAGACCAACGTGTCTACCAATTCCACCATCCCGGCAAAATATACTATATAGTACAAAAAAATATAAATTCCATTATCAACTGAATTTATATCTTAATTTAAGATATTTATGGTGGGCAGAGAAGGGTTCGAACCTTCGAAAGCGTAGCTAAAGGATTTACAGTCCTCCCCATTTGACCACTCTGGAATCTGCCCAATAAAAATGGAGCCACTTGTCGGACTTGAACCGACGACCATTCGCTTACAAGGCGAGTGCTCTACCAACTGAGCTAAAGTGGCTTAACTCTTCAATATCGCGAGAAGTATTTTATTAATATTCATTGTTAAGTCAAATTTTTTGTTGTTTTTTTTATAAATTTAAATAAATTAATTAATAGTTAAACCTATTTATTCATTATTTTAAATGAAAGAAATAAAAAAATTTTTAGAAAAGAAATCAAATAAAGAAAAAATAATTGTTATTTATTGACCTACCTGATCTTGAAAAACCTCCATGAGTATTGATATTGCTAAATTTTTAGATACAGAAATTATATGAACTGATAGTAGGCAGATATTTAAGTTTATGGATATTTGAACTGGAAAAATATTAGAACATGAGAAAAAATGAATTATACATCATATGATTGATATAATTAATCCAGACAGAACTTATTCTGTTTGAGAATTTAAAACTGAAGCTGAAAAAATTATAAAAGAAATACATAAAAATAATAAAATTCCGATTTTATGTTGATGAACATGATTATATATTGACAGTTTAATTTATGATTTTGATATACCTAAAGTTCCTGCTGATTGGAATTTAAGAAAGAAATTAGAGGAGGAGGCAAGACTCTATTGAGAAGAATATGTTTATAATAAACTCTTTGAATTAGATCCAAATTATGCAAAGCTTGTTCACCCAAATAATTTAAGATATGTTATTAGATGAATTGAAGTAAAAATATTGACTTGAAAAAGTAAATTAGAATTTAAAAAAGAAAAAAGCCTCAAATATGAAACACTTTTTATTACTCCTTATAAATGAGACAGAGAAGAGTTATATAGAAATATAAACATTAGAGTTAAATCAATGTTTGATAATTGATTAATTAATGAAGTTAGAGATTTATTAAATAAGGGCTATAATGAAGATGATTTTTGAATGAAGACTATTTGATATAAAGAAAGTATTTTGTATATAAAATGATTAATTAGTCTAGATGAAACTATAGCCTTAGTAATGAAAGAAAATAGGAATTATGCCAAGAGACAATTAACATGGTTTAGTAAATACCCAAAAAATAAAAATTTATAAATGTCTAGCAAAAAAAAATTTTTTGCTTTGAAAAGTTTGTCAAATATATTATTATGTGCTAATATAATTAAAGAAAGGAAAATGAATACACTATTAGAACAGTTATTTGATAAATATAAAATATCGGAAAAAGATAAATATGAAATTAGACAAATTTTTAATATACTTCCTGATGAGAAAAAAACTAATTTAATTTCTAATTTTTCAGTTTTAGTATCTAAAATCGAGAAAATAAATAAAGATATTGAAATTGAAAAAGAGATTCTTATATGAAAAGCAGTTTTAGATATTCATTCAGTGATTGAAAAATCAAAAAGAAAAAATTTACTAAAAGATATAAATAAAAATAAAATTTAAAAATAAAAATAAAAAAATGGCTGGAAATAAAGAGTTAGAAAAGAGTTTTAGAAAAAGTGAAATATCTCCTGATTCAATAGCTAGAATTTCACCTTGAAATATTCATCCTGAATTTAGAGATTCTTTAGCATCACAATTAGATTGCTATTTGGAAGATTTAGAAAATCAAGAAGTAATAGATGCTATACTTCGTTGGAATGAGAAGTATAAAGAGATAATTGTTAGTTGATCAAAAAGACCTGCTATAATTGAAGTATCTAGTATGCCAGCTACTTCAAATGATGATAATTATGATAAAAAATTAGTGGCTTAGTAATAAAAAATATAATAAAAAAGAAAACTAAATTTTAGTTTTCTTTTTTATTATATGAACAAATATTGCTTATAGGACAAGTTAAACATTTAGGTTTTCTTGCTATACAATGATACCTTCAAAAAAATATTAAACTGTGATGTAGTTGTGTTAAATCTTTTTTTTGGATTATTTTCTCAGCTTTTTTATCAGTTTCATTTGCTGTTTTTGTTTTTACAATCCCGACTCTATTTAACACCCTGTGAACATGAGTATCTACTCATAAATATGGAGCATTTTCTGTAATTGATAAAAAAACTTTTGCTGTTTTTATTCATACTCATGGTAGTTTTATTAATTCCTCTATATTCTTAGGAATCTTTTTTGAATTAAGAATTTCACATGTTCTAAAAATATTTTTAGATTTATTTTTATAAAAAGAAACCGTATTTATGTATTTTTCAATATTTTCTACTCATAATTTCACTCAGTCAGAAGGTTTTATAAGGGTTTTGAAAAATATATCGTTAACTTTATTAACTTGTTTATCAGTAGTTTGAGCTGACATAATAATTGCTATTAATAATTGGAAATCATTTTTATAATTCAACTCAGTTACTGCATTAGGAAACATTTTATTAGTTTCTCTTCTAAGAATCTCTATTTTTTCTTTAATTGAATATTTCATTATTATCTAGACAATTTACTATATATCGATACTATAATAAATATTTTTTATATTGCAAAATAAGAATTTTTTTATGTATAATAAAGGTTTTTATATTAACCAAAATTTATGAAATAATGCATTCTCTTTTAATAAAAGGGAAAATAAAAAACTTTTTGTTCCAAGTTTGGTCAAATGAAGTATTTCTGATATAAAAGTCTGAGATAAAATTGCATTTGAAGATTATGATTTTAATGATAAACTATCAAGTTGTAAATGATTAAAAAACTTTTATGAAATTAACTGGAATAATAAAAAAATATTTTTATTTGATAATCATAATCATGCCTATTATTTTTGGTATTTAGCAAGAGATATTTGACTAATAAGTGATAATAATACTTTGTTTCATGTTGATGAACATTCTGATATGAGAGATCCTCAAAAATATCTACTAAAACCAGATTCTCAAGATATGGAAAAAGTTTTTAATTATACAAATTATGAGATTAATGTTTGAAATTATATAATTCCAGCTATCAAAGAGGGAATTATATCAAATGTTATTCAAATTAGGAATGAAACTAATCTAAATAGTTATATTGATAACTTTTATAATAAAGAATATAAAAATAATATTATACTAAATCTTGACTTAGATTTTTTTCAACCAGATTTGGATTTTATACCTTATAAATTAAAGAAAAAAGTTATATTAGATATAGCAAAAAAATCAAAATTTATTACTGTAGCGACATCTCCATTTTTTATAAATCAAAACTTAGCACTAAAAATATTTAAAAAGCTCTTTTGACTTTTAAAAAATTAAAAGTACGATATAGAATGTCATAATAACTACTAAAAAAAAATTTAGTTATTATTAATTAATAATATTCTTTAAAATATAATAACAATTAAGATAATTGTTACAATAAAGTGAACATATATACTTAGTCAAACAAAAAGTTAATTTTGCATTAAATTATATTTTAAATAAAGTATTTCAAGCTCGTAAAAATAAAACATTTTTCACTTGTTTTATTTTAAAAAATTAATATAGTTAAATTTAAATAAAAAATTAATATAATTATGGAAAAACATTTTAAATTAAGAAATATTTTAGATTTAATTGTTTCAAAGATTAAGAAACAAGATTTTTTGGTTTATTTTAGAAAAATATCTATTTTAGAAATAGAAGATACAACAGTTACTTTTTGAGTTGTATCTGGTTTTATGAAAAATAATTTGGAAGCTAAATTTTATAATGTTATTCTTGAAGCTACAAAAGAAGAATTTCCTAAAGTAGAAAATATTAAAATATTGTTAGATAAAGATATTGATATTCCATCTAATCCAAATGTAATTGATTGTACAGTTTTTCTTAAAAACAGAACAAAATATGAAAAAAACATAAAATCTGATAAATGAATAGTATCTTCTTCAACTAATATAAAAAAAATAAATAATAGATACACTCTTCAAAATTTTATAGTTTGACCAGATAATCAATTAGCTTATTCAGCAGCTGAAGCTGTTTGTAAAAAACCATGAAAATCTTATAATCCTTTGTATATATATTGAGATGTATGATTATGAAAAACTCATGTTTTACAGGCAATTTGAAATAAAATATTAACAGATTTTAAGTGAAAGAAAGTTATTTATACTACAGCTGATAAATTTATTACTGAGTATGTAACTGCAGTAAAAAAAAGAAATATAGATAGATTGAGAGAAAAGTATAGGGAAATGGATGTTCTTATAATAGATGATGTTCAATTTTTATCTAAAAAAGAACAAACACAAAATGAACTTTATAATATTTTTAATTTATTATATGATAATAATAAACAAATTGTTATAAGTTGAGATAGAGCACCTAAGGAATTAACGGAATTAGAACCAAGATTGACTAGTCGTTTTGAATGGGGAATTACAGTTGATATTTGAACTCCAGATTTTGAGACAAGGTTAGCAATTTTGCAAGAAAAAGCTAGAGAAAGAGAGTTTATGATTCCTTACGATGTAGCTGAATTTGTGGCTGCAAATGTTGTTACAAATGTTAGAGAATTGGAATGAGTTTTAAATCAAATGATAGCTGAATATGAATTAACATGAATGACTCCTACATTGACTAGAATATCTGCTCAATTAAAAAAATTGAGTTTTACAACAGATGTTTTATGATCTACCAAATCAAATACTCCAAAAGTAAAAATAAAGAGTTATGAAGATATTATTGAGGCAGTATCAAAGCACTTTTGAATAGAACCTGAGTGAGTTCTTTGAACAAACAGGAAAAGAGAGTTTGCAATACCTAGGCAAATAGCAATGTACTTACTAAAAACTAAGATGCATTACACGTATTGAAGAATATGAAATATATTTTCATGAAGAAATCATACTGCTGTTTTGTATAGTTGTAACAAGCTAGTTAAATTATTGAAAGAAGACTCAGTTTTACTGCATGATATAAATACTATCAGAGATTGAATATGAATGTAAAAAATATTATAATTATATAATATTTTTTTTTGTAAAAAGCATTTTTTCTTTTATATTAATATAGGAATATCTGAAAAACTCCTTCGTAAGAATAAAAATTTAGATTTTTTAGATAATTTTTTTGCAAAATTTTTTACTTATGCCTTTGTATAGGGAAAAAAAATTAAGGAAAAATTAGCAAAAAAGATTATTTTTTTCTAGATGTGAGTTTTTCAGATATTCCTAAAGTAAGTAATTATTGAAAATAATGAATCTATGAGATTAAATGATATACAAAAAAATTTAAAAACAAAAATAGACGTAAAAGCCAAAGTTTGAAATAATAAAATATCTATAAATAAGCTTAAAAATAATAACTATTTAAAAGATATTGATATTTGACATTCTGATGTTTATGTATCTTGAAAAAAACATGCAAGTATTTCAGATGATAAAAAACTAAATGGAAAAGCTTTTGATAGTGTTGTTAAATCTAATAAAATAAAAGATTTAGATTTAAGATATATTAATTTAATAAGAGACATATTAGAAAATAAAAAGAAAAAAAAGAAGCTAAAAAAGAATAAAAAAAAGGAAAAAAATGATAAAGGTGTAGATAAAGTATCTGATCAAAAAATATATACTAAAGATTTGACAGATAGTAATTTTGAGAAAATAATAGATATATCAAAATCAAGTGAGGTTTTAATTAAAAATGATAATAATCTAGCTACAAGTCAAATTTCTGAACTAAGCCCTGATATTAAAAAATCTAAAAAAAAGAAGAAAAAAGAAAAAAAAATTGATAAAAAGAAGAAAAAGAAAAAAGTTTGATTTATAAAGTCTTTTTTTACATTCTCTTCTGTTAAAAATCTTTTATTAAAAATTGGTTTTTTAATTATTTTGTTTTTTACTATTTTGTATATTAATAAAATAGTTGTAGTAAATTATGTTAATTCATGATATAAAAAGTTAATTAGCATAAAAGAAAATCCTACAGATATTATTTATGTTAAAAAAGTATTAAATGATGCAAAGTTTGATTTTCTCGTTTGAAATACTTTATTTAAACCTTTTCTTCTTTTAAATAATGATAGTATAAATAATTGATATCATTTAATTTCATGATGAACTGAAATTACTAAAATATGAGATAACTTGGTGAATATACTATTTCTTACAAAGAAATTTCTTTCTTACAAATGAATAGAAAATACATATGTAACTAATTTATTATCGAATTTGAGAAATGATTTTATTTTATCAGAGTATTGATTAGAAAAGGCATTATCTCATTACAATAACGTAACTAGTTTGTGAGATAAAAAGCTTGATGATAAATTAAAAACAAGTATTTGAAAACTCCAGTATCTTAAAGATTATATTTATTCGATTAATTCAAATTTTGATACTATATTAAATATCTTGTGACATAATAAAGAAAAAAAATATCTTATAGTATTTCAAAATAGTGATGAAATTAGACCTACTTGATGATTTATGTGAAGTATGGGGCTACTGACATTATTTAGATGAAAAGTTAAGAATTTTGAAAAAAAAGATGTATATGAATTTGAATGGGATCTTAAAAAAGCTGATTATAATAGATTAAAAGCACCTAAGTGAATTATAGAATTAACTGATAAATTTTGACTTAGAGATAGTAATTATTTTGTGAATTTAAAAGATTCTAGTGGAAATATAAAGTTTTTTATGGAAAAGTCTTGAAATAAAATAGATGGTATAATTTATTTAAATCAAAATATACTATTAGAATTTTTAGATGAAATTTGATGAATTAAAGTAGATTGAATAAAAGAAGAAATTACAAGTCAAAATTTTTCTGAGATAATGTCAATTTTGGTTGAAGCTAAATTATTTAAGAAGTGAACTCTTTGAACACCAAAGAAAATATTATTTGATTTTATGGAGGCTTTTTTCTCAAAATTAAGAAGAGAAAAAGACTATAACGTATATTGAAAAATACTTTTAAATAACTTAAATAAAAGAGAAATATTGTTTTATTCTTTTTTGCCAGAAGAGAATCAGATATTTGAAATTCTTTGATTATGATGAAAAATAAACTATAATGATTCACTTGATTTTTCATATCCTGTTTATACTTCTCTATCTTGAAATAAATCTGATAGATATAGACAAATTAAGTATTATAAAGATATAGTTATAAATAATGATTGTTCAATTGATACAACTTTAACTATTTCTTCAACACATTTTTTTCCAAAAACAAAAGAAAATGAAATAAATAAGATGTTTGATAATTATAATATCACCAAAACAAAATCTTTAATTGATATTCAATGAAGGTGAGATAATTATCAATTTGTTAGAATTATTCTACCTAAAGACGCAGAGATTGAAAACTCTGATGGTTATACTGTTCAGGAGTTAAATAATAAAAAATCTATTGAATTTTTTATGAGAACAAAAAGACTAGAGACTGTAAACAAAAAAATAAAATATAAATTAGTTAATAATATATGTAGGAAATATAGTTTTATTCTTTATAAACAACCTTGAATTAAATCTTATGATATATCAATTTCAAATAATTGAGAACTTAATGAAAACTTTTGAATAAAACAAGATTTATATTATAATATAGATTGAAACTAATATTTATGGGAAATACTAATTTAATTTAATATGAAAGTAAAACAAAAGTTTAAGAAAATGTTTGCATTAGATAATCCTTTTAGATTATGATATCATAAGATAAGAGCAATTATTGCAAATTTTGTGTATTCATTTCCTTCTAAAGATATGCAAATAATATGAGTTACTGGTACTAATTGAAAAACAACAACCTGTAATATTATTGCTTCTGGACTCAGGAAAGCATGAAAAAAAGTTTTTATGTTTACAACGGTTAATATAATAATTTGAGATGAAGAATACTTAAATGAAACTAAAATGACTTCTCCAGATGTTTTTGAATTACAAAAACTATTTTCAATAGCGAAAAAAGCTTGATGTGAGGTTGCTATTATAGAAACAGCAAGTCATTGAATTGTTATGCATAGAGTTTGGTGATTAGAATATGATACATGTGTTTTAACAAATATTACTCAAGATCACTTAGATTTACATAGAACAATGGAAAACTATGTAAATACTAAATTGTCAATATTTAAAAATCTTATTAGATACAAAAGAAAACCTTGAATAAAGAAAACAGCAGTTATAAATATAGATAGTGATTATAGTGAATTATTTTTAGCAGAAACATATGATACTTTTTATACATATTGAAAAAATGCTAGAGCTAACTTTGCTCCTTACGATATTGAAACTACAATTAATGGTACAAAATTCAAAATAAGAATGGCAGGTAAAGATATAAATGTAGATACTCATTTATTAGGTGATTTTAATGTTTATAATATACTAGCAGCTATATGAGTATTTGTTTCTAGCTGAATGAAACAAGAAGAAATAGAAGATTCTATCAAAGATGTTTTATGAATCCCATGAAGAATGGAAAAAGTAGAAAATAGTTTTTGATTTACAGTAATTGTAGATTATGCTCATACTGAGGATGCTCTTAGAGAATCATTAAGTACAATAAAGTGAATGAAATGACTTGATAGAATAATTACAGTATTTTGAGCTACTTGAGATAGAGACAAAACAAAAAGGCCAATTATGTGAGAAGTTGTTTCTGAATTATCAGATGTTGTTATATTAACACAAGATGATGATTATACTGAAAAAACAGAAAATATTATAAAAGATATTTTACCATGAATTGAAAGAAAAGAATGAGATAATTTTTGGATTATAGCTAATAGAAAAGAAGCGATAAGAACAGCATTAATGTCCGCTGAGAAATGAGATGTTGTTTTTTTAGCAGGAAAATGAGATGAGCATATTATGATAACTAATAAAGGACCTATACAGTGGCATGATAAGACTATAGTAAAAGAAATATTAAAATGAATTGAAGATAATACACTTGTTAAATAAAAAAATGATTTCTATTTACACAAAATTCTTTTCAGACTATTTTTATTTAATTTAATAGATTTTTATTTCTATTTAATTTTGTTTAGATATTTTTTAAACTCTTATTTTTGTGACTTTTTCTCAATATCTCAAACAATTTTTAGTTATACATTTTCATGTTATTCACGCTATTAGTGGTAATAATCACATAAATCATACTAACACATCAATGTCAAGATCAGGAGATTCTGCTATACTAGATGATACATAAAATAATACAATCGCATAAAATATTTGCATTATTCTCATGTATTTGCTTTTTAGTAAACATATATTTGTTACTCACATAATAAGAGGTATTATTCATAATGATATCATTATATATTTTGCAATCATTAATCATTTCTCATCTATTTCTTGTCAAAAATACTCTGTATCTATTGCTTTATCTAAATAAATTAAATTATAAAATAAAGCTCAAATTAATATAAGTCAGAATACTATTCTAGAAATTCTAATTGTTTTATCTGAAGGTCTTTTTTTCAGAAATTTTATTAATCACATCATATTTCCTAAATTTTTATTATTTATTAAGTTTACTTATAGTATCTATAATTATGTATTAATCAAAATTTTTTCTAAAAATCTTTTTATTTTTTATCTTATTTTTAATGCTCCATTTTATATATATATTTTTTTTTGACTTTTTATTATATTCTATATAATAATCTTGCTTTATTAAAAAAAAAGCAATGTATTTTGGGATGTCGCCAAGTGGTAAGGCAATGGACTTTGACTCCATTATGCGTAGGTTCGAATCCTACCATCCCAACCATTTATGTTTTTATGTTAAATAATTTATTAGGGAAAATTATTAAAATAAAAATATTACAAAATTTTTTAATTAATTAATTTAACAAAGATGATAGCTGTTATAGAACTAGGATGAAATCAATTTATCGTTAGAAAAGGTGATATTATTGAGGTAAAAAAACAAAATAATGAAGTAGATTCAGTATTTACTGTTGAGGCTTTACTTACTTCAGATGAAGAGTGAAAAGAAACTAAAGTATGAAATCCATTAGTAAAATGATCAAAAGTTGAATTGAAAGTTTTAGATCAACTTAAATGAGAAAAAGTGAGAGTATTCCATATGAAATCAAAGAAAAGAAGTATGAAAAATAGATGATTTAGACCACATATAACTAAGTTGGAGGTTTTGTCAATATCTTAAACCTTGAAAAAATCTTTTCTATATAATAAGATATATTATATAGAAAAGATTTTTTACTTATTTAGTAAGATTTTTATTAGAATTTATGTTCTTTTAAATTTAATGGTTATTATACAAAAGTCATATTTAGACTTAAATATGAGGTTTATTTTTTAAAAGGAATAATTGAATAATAAAGTTAATTTAAAGGCTAGAATAAATAGACATTCAAGAATATTTAGAGAAAATATAGTATCAAAAAATATTTTTATGAATAAAAGAACAACTTGATATAACTTTGTTCTTTTTGTTATGATATTTTTAATACCTATTTATCCTACATTAACATCATTTGCTCATGGTAATTCTGCAGTAGATTTTTATAGATGAGACATAGATGAATCAAGTATATTATGAGTTTATTATTGAGAATTTACTGAAGATGAATCTGCTCCAATTCTAGAATTAACAGATTCATTCTTATCTATAAATACTTTGTTAGATAGTGATAGGAATTTATTGTGAACAAATGAAATTATAAATTATGAAGTAAAGCATTGAGAATCTTTTTGATTACTTGCTCGTAAATTTAATGTATCAGTAAATTCAATTTTATGGGCAAATGATTTTTCAAGTAATGAAATTTTACATCCTTGAGATGTGATTAAAATTCCACCAGTTACTTGAGTATTACATAAGGTAAAATCTTGAGATACTATACTTGGTATCGCTTCTAAATATGATATTGATATGGATAAAATTCTTGAACAAAATTTACTTAGTTCAAAATCAATATTAAAGGCTTGAGATGTTATTATTGTTCCTTGAGCAGTAAAAAAGAAAAAAGTTGTTGCTAAAATTGACAAAGCTCCGAGCTTACACAATAATAAAATTAAAAAACCAAAATCTAATTCTACTTGATGATATTCTTTTGCTAAATCAGCTTCTTCAAGTTATGTAGCTAAATCTTGAAAATATAAATTAGTATGGAGAAAACCTAAACACACTTTTTATTGGTGAAATTGTACATGGTATGTATGACAATATAAGGACGTTAATTGGTGATGAAATGCTAAAGATTGGATAAAAAATGCTAGAAAGAAATGAAGAAAAATAATTAATTATCCAAAAATCTGATCAATAATTGTATTTCATTGAAGATGATATAATCCTAGATATTGACATGTATGAATAGTAATGGATGTTAAATGATCTGATATAATAGTTTCTGATATGAATTATCGTAGGTTGTGAGAAATTACTTATAGAAAAGTTCCTATAAATAATAGTGCGATTATTTGATATATTGATGTAAATTAAAATTGTATTTAAATAGAAATAATAAACATTATTTCTATTTTTTTTATGTTTTTAATTTTTAAAAATATAAAATAAAATTTGAGGTTAATAAAAAGATTTATATAATACGAAAGTCTATAGGTTATTTATATTCTATAAAAAATATTATAATGAAAACAAAAAATAGAAATGCATTTACTTTAGTAGAATTGATAGTTGTAATAACAATAATTGCTATATTATGAACGATAGCTTTTATGTCATTTCAATGATACTCTAAACAAGCAAGAAATGCTATAAGAGTTAGTGATATGGATAATATAAAAAAGTCTTTATGATTATTTTTTTTAAGAGCATGAAAATATCCTTTGCCTGATTCATGACAAGAAGTAAGTTTTAGTTGAGAATTAGCTTGGACACAATGAAAGATATGAAAGAATATAGAATTAAATTTGTCAAAGAATTTAACAGAATTACCACTAGATCCTCTTCTAGAAACAGAATATATTTATTCAGTTACTAATAATCTAAAAGAATATGAAATTTTATGAGTTTTTGAACCAGATTCGTCATATTCTTTTGTGCCAAACTCTCCAAAATCAAATTATGCTACAGAGATAAAGTGAGATTATAATCAAGTATTTGTAAAAACTAAAAGTTATGTAATTCCAACACCAAGCATAATAAATTCAGAGATAAAAGATTCATGAATTGTTTTAGATCAAAATACAATAAAATCTCAAGTAATAAATTGATGAGGGAATTTTCCAAATGTGAGTAAAATAATAGGATATAAGACTTGAACATTGGACATAACTTTGAATCCTGTTTCGTTAATAACAAATTCTTCAACAGAAGAAGAGAAAATAGAAGTAATTAATAAAATTCAGGAGACTTATAGTTGAACAATTTTAGAAAATGATAGTATTTATAAACAAATATTGGATACTAAAACAGAAAAACAAAAGAAGTTACTTGCTGAGCAATTTATTATAGATAAAAAGCCTATTGTTGATAATTTAGTTAGTGTTCAAGGTGGTTCTTGAGAATGAGGTTCAGAAAATACTCAACCTGTAGAAACATGACCATTAGTAAGTCAATCAATTTGTAATGAAGCTTTATGGAATTGGGTCCCAACAGAAAATGATATGTATATATGAACCAAAAGATGAAGTTGATTTTGTATATCACCTAGAATTTGAGACTTTTGAGACTGACCTTCACAATGAATTTCTTGGAATTGATGGTGAAATGACAATGGTTATGAATACTTTAGATGATGGGATGCTTCGAGTATAAAAGATGGTTGAAATTCAATACCTCAACGTTGACAAACAAGAATACTAGACTCTAAAGATTCTTATAGTTGTAAAAGTATTTGACAAGCTACTAGTGATTTTGAATGAGAAGATACTTTAGTTTGAAGGATGAAATGGTTAAGAACTAATAGAAGTAATTTATGAGAATTACAAGATATAGATTGGATAGAAAATGCTACTCCACCAAATAATCATCCAATACCAGCTCTTTTTATAGCAGATTGTATAGATTGAAAAAAAGATTTATGAACAGATATGACTTATATTCATAAAGATGATAGTGAAGAAGAAATTACATATGATAAATATAAAGAAAATTCCAATAGTGTTAATTGGTATAAAAAAACTATTTCTGAAAATAGAAGAAAATATTTATTAGCTTGGACTCAAAAAACAGGCTCACACCTACCAAGTGCTTTTTCTTATATAGGTAATATGTGACTTTGATGATGTGATAATAGTTTTATTTGTAATAATTTAACTTGAAAATCAAGATGAGAGTATCAGTTAGCTTGTGAATCTGGTAGATTGCAATCAAATGGTAATACTGATAATGATAGTGTTGATAATGAGTGGATATTCCTTTCATCTATTGGTTATCCAAATGGTAATCATTGGCTGTATTGAGCTCGTATAATTTGAAAAGTTAATTGTAAATTACAAACTTATATTCAAACAGGTCATAAATGAGGTGTTTTAGGAATTAGAGTAGTTATTCGTCCTTAATAGAATCCTATAAAAATTTTTACACACTCATTTTCAAAAAAATAGCCTTTTTCAAAATTTTTTCTAAAAAATCTAAATTTTTATTTTGATAAAGAGCAATTTTCAGATGTTCCTTATTACAAACTCATTGCATTGACTATTTTATATCCAACTTGATTTATTGGTCATAATGCCTCGTGTAATTTCCTTCTTAATACCCAAAAATCAGCTTTTATTAATTGTAAATATAGATGTATTATGAAATTATTTTCATATAAACTATATGTATTAAATGCTACAGGAAAAACTTTGTAAATATGTTCTATTTCCTTATTAATAGCTCTATCATTTAAATTTTTAATCTCAATTAGATTTTCTATTGAGACTTCAGGTTTATCTAGATTTAGATTTCTTATGTCTTTATTAATATTTCTTAAATATTCAAGATAATTTCTATATTTACACATCTCCCAAGTTCATTGTTTTAATACAGTTATTTTACTATAAGTTCATTTTTTATTAATTCATTTACATTTTTTTGTGTTAAAATCACTTTTAGCATCTATTTTCATAGTATTAAATTTTTCTCATACAATTTTTTCTACTTCTTTTGCCATATTAATTTTTAATAAAGTTTTTGTTATTTCTTCTAATGCATTTATTCTTATTTTTATAGTAGCACATACATAAATATTATTCATATTATCGACATACTTTTCTTTTGCGGTTTTTAAACTTTTACTTTTTTTAACATAACTATCCGTTACTAATAATTCCTCATAATCTCAATTACTTAGAGTACTATATAATAGTGTTTCTGGTTTGTATTGTTCACAAATATTTTTATTTCTACACTGATATAATTCATATCATTTTTTTGTTTCACAAAGTTTATCAGCAAAAGCTTTTCCATTGTAAATTAGTAATAGAAAAAAAAACAATAATAGAAAAGATTTTTTCATATATTTATATTTAATAATTTATAATCATATAATTTAATATTATAATTTTTTACTTAAAAAGCAATTTATGTTATTATAATTTATATATTTGTTTATTTTTAAATAAAAAATGAAAGAAATTAGAAAATCTTCAAAAAGTAATAGTCAAAAATCAGATCAAAACTTTTTTACAAATAAAAAAAGTACTAATTTAAATCAGTCAGAAATTAAAAAAGATAAAAATGATTTAAACGAAAATAAATCTAAAACTGATGTTTCACTTTTAGAAAGTAAATTTAAAAAACAAATACTTGAAAAGGAAGAAAAAAGAAAATATTTTTCAGAAAAATATATAAAAATTGAAAATAAGGTCAAAGACTCTCTTTCAAAACAAAATACTGATGAAGCATTAAAAGATATAGTAGTATGAGCTTTAGTATTATGAGCATCAGATATCCACTTTGATTGTTACGAAACATATGTGGTTGTTAGATTTAGAATAGACTGAATACTTGTTGATATCTTTAGAACTGACCATAAACAATATGCATTAATTTTAGAAAGATTTAAATATTGATCTTGATTAAAATTAAATATAAATAATGTTCCTCAAGATGGTAAATATATATTAAAAGTTGATGATGATAACTTCAAAGAGTGATACAAAAAGATTGATATAAGAGTATCAACTTTACCAACAAAATATTGAGAAAATATTGTTTCTAGATTATTAGATTCTAATAAAGCAATTATTGATTTTGATGAGTTATGATTTTTTTGGATAACTAAAAGAATGATAGATAAGGCAATTAGTAAGAGAAATGGTATGATTTTGGTTACATGACCTACTTGATCATGAAAAACAACTACTCTTTATACCTTGCTTTCTAAACTTAATACTAGAGAAAAAAAGATTATAACATTAGAAGATCCTATTGAATATGAATTATGATGAATAATTCAATCAGAAGTAAATGAAAAAGATTCTTTTACATTTCAAACTTGATTAAAAGCCTTACTAAGACAAGACCCAGATATAATTATGGTTTGAGAGATAAGGGATAGAGAAACTCTTAATACAGCTACATCTGCCTCTTTAACATGACATTTGGTATTATCTACACTCCACACAAAAAGTGCAGTAGAAACTTTGGATAGAATAATAAATATGTGACTTAATCCATACATATTAGCTTCATCATTAGATACTATAATTGCTCAAAGATTGGTTAGAAAAATATGCCCATACTGTAAAGAGGAAAAGAAAAAAACAGTACAAGAGATAGCAATGATAAAGACAATGATGAAAGAAACTTGAATGAATATTGTTTCATTTAAAAACATAAAGTTATTTAGGTGAAAATGATGTGAAAAATGTAATAATAGTTGATATAAGTGAAGAATTTGAATATTTGAAATTATAACTCTAAATGATGAACTTAGAGAGATTATCAGAGATTGAGCTTCTGCAAAAGAAATAACTATAAAAGCTAAAGATTCTGATTTTATAAATATGAAAGAAGATTGAGTTTTAAAAGCTATAAAATGATATACAACTATTGAAGAAATATTAAGAGTAGTTTAAAAAATAGGAGTATTCAGAAAACTCTGTAAATAGGTAATTTTTTATACTTTTATTCGTATCTGAAATTTCTATTTACACAAAACTATTTAGTCTCCCTAAATTTAAATTTCTATTTACACAAAACTATTTATTCTTTCTAAAAAAATTAATTACTTTCCCATTTTTCAAATTTTTTCACAATAAACTTCTCTAAATCAACATCCACATTTTTATCAGGGGAATATTTAAGTAGGGGTTTTAAATCTATTTCATCTCAATATTCTTCATCTAAATAACTGATAACATCTTTTAATTTTACAAATATTTTTTTCTTTCAGAATTTTTTTATATAACCAGTTTTTATAAATTTTTGTATAACTTTTACCCTTAAAGAACATATATAAACCTCAATACCATATTTTTCAAGTCTATTAATTAAATTTTCAAATACCTCTTGTCAAGAAGAATCAATATCAGTTAGCCAAAGCATATCAAATATTACTATTTTTACTTTATCTTTTGATGAAATAAATTCTAGAATTTTAGATTCAAAATATCAAGCATTAGCAAAAAATAAAGTACCATCAAACATAAATACACTTATATCAGGGCTTTTTTTCAATCAAAAAATTTCAGTATCTCTAAATATATTATCTTTATAAAGTCCTACTTCAACTAATCTTGGTCTCATTGACTTATATACAAATACAAGTAATGACAACATTACTCAAATTATTAGTCAATTTTCTATATTTGGTGAGAATATCAAAGTTAAAACAAAAGTTAAAAATGCTATTACTCCATCAGATTTTTGTATATTATATGCTTTAATAATAGGTTTTACTTTTATCAAGGCAGATACAGCTACTATAATTATAGCAGCAAGAGTTGCTTGAGGTAAATGATACAATAAAGGAGTAAGAAATAATAAAGTTATTCATACCATAATTCATGAAATAATAGAAGAAAGTGGTGTTACTGCTCAAGCTCTTATATTAACAGCACTTCTTGAAAAAGATCAAGCTACTCAATATCATCAGGATAAACTTGATGCTATATTTGCAAATCATTGTCATAAAAGTTCTTTATTAGCACTTACTCTTTGTTTGGTTTTAGTTGCTAATGCCTTTGCTACAGCGACTGTTTCGGTAAATCAAATCAAAGCTATAATTATAGCAGAGAGAATTAAATCAGATATTATTTCTATATTTATTTTTGGTATATGAATATTTGGTAATCATTCTGGTATTTTTCATACGACATTTCATCATAAACCTTCAAAATCTATGACTTTTGATATTGTTATAAATATAATTAACACAATTAACACTCTTGGTAGTTTTGGAAATAAATTTACCAATATTAATAACACCAAAACAGATCATATTCATATCATCAAAGTTGGTTCATGAGCTGAATTAATAGCTGACTCAAAAGTATTATGCAGAGTATCTAAATAATTATTTCACTTTTCAACAGTTATTCCAAATATTTTTTTTAGCTGAGATGTTATTGTTATTATTGCTACTCAATTAGTAAATCATATAATTACTGGATGAGACAAAAAATCTACAATTACTCATAATTTAAGTAAACCTAGAAAAATATAAAAAAATCATATTATCATTGCTAGTATTGATGCATATACAATATATCACTCTACTCATGATGTCGCAATTGGTTCTAAAGTTGCAGCAGTCATAAGAGAAATTATTGTCACAGGTCAGGTAGACATTTGCCAAGAAGATCAAAATAATGCTCATATAATTGTTGGAATAAATGCAGTATATAGTCAAATGTATATCGGTAAACCAGCTATACTAGCATATGCCATTGACTGAGGAATCATAACTAAAGCCAAAGTTATTCAAGCTATTAAATCTGATTTAATAACTTTTTTATCTTTTAGCTTTATTATCCAGTTAAAAAATGGAAAATAATTTGATAATTTTTTTAATATTTTTGTCATATAAAATTTTTATTTTCATTCATTACAATTATTATTTTATCATAATTATATCTATAATTCAAACAAAATTTTATAAAGTTTTGTTTTATTTTTTAACATTTTATTAACTAGATAAAAATTTTAAGATTTACTTTTATTTTATTTAGTGTAAATTAATATTAAGTTATTATTAATAAGTATTTGTATATGTTAAAAGTACCTCCAAAAGCCATAGAAGCTGAACAATCAGTATTATGAAGTTTACTTATAGATAGAGAATGTTTTATAACAATATGAGATATGCTTGTAAGTGAAGATTTTTATGATGAAGCTAACTCAAAAATTTATGAAGTAATGTATGATTTATACAAAAATAATAGTCCAATAGATTTAATTACAGTTAAGGAAAAGTTAGATGATAGGAAGTATTTAGACAAAATTTGATGAATAACATACTTAACTGAATTGACAGAAATTGTCCCAACTACTGCAAATATATATGAATATGCAGTAATCGTTAAAAATAAATCTGTTCTTAGAAAGTTAATAAGAACATGAAACGAGATAATAGCTTCTTGATATGATGAAGAAGAGAGTGTAAATGTATTATTGGAAAAGGCTGAAAAATTATTATTTTCTGTTACACAAATATTTATAAAAAATAAATTAGTACATATTAATGAAATACTAACTTGAAGATATGAAGAGTTTGCAGAAATACATGAAAATCCAGATTCTATAAAATTACATAGACTTTATAGCTGATTTGAATCATTAGATAATACAATGTGATGAGTAAAATGATGAGATATGATAATTTTGGCAGCTCGTCCTTCTATGTGAAAAACGGCTTTTGCATTGAATTTAGCACAAAATATTTGATTTAATAATAAAAATGTTGCTATTTTTTCATTAGAAATGAGTAAAGAACAGCTTACAGATAGAATGATAGCTAGTACTATGTGAATTGATAGCTGGAAATTATCAAAATGAGAATTAGAAGATGAAGAATTTGCTAAAATATGAGATGCAATGGAAAAGCTCTCAGCTGCTAATATTTATATTGATGATAGTGCATGATGAAATTTACTTGATTTTAAGTCTAAATGTAGAAGACTTAAAATGGAAAGTTGATTAGATTTAGTTATTATTGATTATCTACAATTAATGTCTAATTGAAATAATTTAAATAGAGTACAAGAAGTTAGTGAAATTAGTAGATGAATAAAATCTTTAGCTAGAGAATTAGATGTTCCAATTATTGCCCTAAGTCAGTTATCTAGATGAGTAGAATCTAGACCAGATAAAAGACCTATAATGTCAGATTTAAGAGAATCTTGATCTATAGAACAAGATGCAGATATTGTGATGATGTTGTATAGAGAAGATTATTATGATGAGTTCTCTGAGAAAAAATGAGTAACAGATATTTTTATAAGAAAAAATAGAAATTGACCTATTTGAAATATAGAACTAGATTTTAATAAAAATAATCAAAGATTTGAAGAAAGAAAAGTTACAGCTTGATATAATTGAGGGGAGTAGGGAATACTTATTTATTTTTTGTGGTAATAAAAAGTAAAGCAGGTAGGTAAATAAGTATCATAAACACATTTAAAACCAAACCTCATATAAATGCTATTGCTAAACTTCACCATAACTCATCTTTTAATGCAAGAGTAATAAGTCATGCTATGGTTGTTGATGAAGTCAAGAATATAGGAACAAACCTATTTTGAATTGTTATTAAAAGAGCTTTCTTTAGAGCTAAGTCTTTTACTCAAAAAAATCAATCCAGAAATAATATTGCATTATTTACTCAAACTCATATTACTCAAAATAATCATAACTGAGCAGGAAAACTGAAGGCAATTCACATTATTCATAATGCGAAAACAACTCATATAAACGAAAGAAAAGTTGAAGATAAGATAATTATAGAGTATTTAAATGAGTTAAATTTTAATACTAAAATAAAAAACATCAAAAGTACTCAGACCAATAGAGCAGATCATAATTCAGCACTTGAGGAAGAGCTATCTTCTATATTAGAATTATATCTAAATTTAAGTCATTCAGGCAAAGGGTTATCATTTATTATTTTATCAATTTGTTTTGTGATTACTCCTAGAGGAGTATCTGACCTTTTGTCAGCATCAATTGATAATTGGATTTTTCAATCAATATGTTGAATATTTTTTAATTCAGGTTCTAATTCTCTTTCTTTTGTTACATTAGCAACAAAATTACTTCAGATTTTAATATCTTCTACATTTCAATTATATTTTGTATATAATTTTAGTGGTATATTCTCATCTCAAAATTCAGTAAAATTATGTACAGTTAAACCATTTGGTATATAATCTGAGTTCTCAATAGAAGCAAATAATTGTATTAGTGCTGGTAAAGGAATTTTGTTTCTTAAGACTTTATTTATATCAAGTTTATAACTAATTTTTCAATTAGTAAATTCGTAGTTGGAATAAATATTAAATATTCAATCTATTTTTTCAATACTAGGTCTTATTTTTGCTAAATAAGAAGCTATTTTTTCTACATCATCTCATATAATATAAAATCAAACATCTTTTCATCAACCAACCGACATTCATGGAACTATAGATATATCTTTTATATAATTAAACTTTTTTTTGATAGTTGAATCTATATAATTTTGTATATCTTCTCCAATAATAAAAGATTTTAGGTCTCTATCATCTCATGGAGTAAGTTTTATATTTAAATAAGCTTGGAAATCTGCTGTAGGATTTGAGGCAGTTCAAATGGCACTTGTAGAGTAATTATTTCAAATATTTACATAGATATATTCAATTTCATTTTTATATTTACTATCTAAGTATTTTTTAATTTCATATAATATCTTATTAGTTGAAATAGCATTTTTATTCAAAGAATAACCTAGAGGGTACTTTATATTTATAAATACATTATCCCTATCAGTGGCTGGCATAAAATCTGTTTTTATAACTCATGTTCAAATTAAGAAAATAGATAAAAATAATGTTCCCCAAAAAACTATAATTGTCATAAATGATCTAAATTTTGATTTTAGTATTTTTTTTGTAAAGTTTGAAATTCATTTTCAAACTTTATTTAGTATTGCTGTTAATACTCAACTACTTCCTTCAATATTTTTTGGTAATATTTTATTCAAAATTACAGGTAATAATAATATTGAAACAGCTAAAGAAGTTATTAAAGTAATAGCAATTGTTATACTTAATGGTCAAATAAACTGTCATATATTTCATCATAACATAAACATTATAGGAAGAAACATAAATACAGTAATAAGTGTTCATGGTATAATAGACCACATATACTTATCAAGAGTATTTGATGCAGCTTGCCAGAATTTAATATTTTTATTGTTATGGAATTCATTAACTATTCATTCAGTAATAACAATTAAATTATCTACCATAATTCACAAAGTTAAAACAAGAGCAAATGAAACAATAGAATTAAATGTATATCAAAGAGATTTTAGTATAATAAATGTAATTAGATAAACTAGAGGGAAGGTAATAGTTACTCAAAGAGATATTCTTACTCAAATAAACAAAAATAATATTATTAATATAGTAATTCAAGTTTGCCGAAAATTTGAAACAAAAGTTCAATATACACTATTTATTTTTGTCATTTTTGAATATGTTTCAAAAACTTTTATTCAAGAAACACTTTTTTCCCAAGTATTGATTTTTGATTTAATATTTTTTATTATAGATTCAATATCACTTCAAGGAGTAATTTTTATATCAAAAGAAACTGTATTAAAAATATCATTTCATTTCATTATGTATGATAATTCAGATTCAGAAATTTCTTCAAAAAATATTGATGCAATATCTCAAATTTTTATACTTTGTGAATTTAAGTTTAAAACATCAGTATTTCTAATTTGATCTAAAAGTTTATTTATATCTTTTGAGAAAGTTATTATCTCATAACTATAAAGATTTCCTCATATATCTTTTTTATCTACAGATTGATTTATAAATATTCAAGATAAAATTTTTGATATTTGAGAAATATTAATTCAATATTGATTTAATTTAGCATAATCAAGGTAAACACTTATTTTTTTATCTGGTTTTCAGATTGTTAAAATCTCAGAAACTCATTCTATTCATTTTAAACTATCTTCTAAGTCTTTAGTAAGAGCGTACAAATCTTTTGAAGTTTTATTTGAGCTAATTCAAAATGAATAAATAGGGGAATCAGAGGGGTTTATTTGCTTAACTATAGGGCTTACAGTATTTTTTGGAAAGTAAGGTAAAACTTCATCTATAGAGTCTTTTAAATCTGATTTTGCTTCATCTATATCTTTATTATCATTAAAAGTTGCAATAATAGTTGAAAAGTTAAAGTTTGATACAGACTCTATTTTTTTTATTCATGAAATAGATTTAAATTCATCTTCTAGTTTATTAGTTATTTGTACTTCTATAATTTCTGGACTTCATCAATAATTTATAGTGTTTACCACAAACATTGGTAATTCTAATGCTGGTGTATCTTCTTTAGGAATACTTAAAAAACTATAGGCTCAAATTGTAAATCAGCAAAGTATAATAAGCCATAAAAAAGTTAACTTTTTTTTAATTAATTTTATAATCATATTTTAAATACTTATTATTCTAAAATATCTCATACTTTCAATCAAGATAATATTTGGATTTCTCAGTTATTCATTTTTCAAACTTCTACCTTTCTAACTTCAGTTTTATCAGAGTTTAAAATATTAACATAATATCAATCAAGTTTTGGATAAATAAAGTTTAAAGGAATCCATATCTCATTATCTTTTGTATCTGTAATAACTTTTATATCAATATAATCTCATTCTCTGAAATTAGAAAAATTTATTTTTCATTCATATATATAATTTTGTGTTAAGTTATTTTTTACAGGAGATTCAGAAATAATAGATCAAGTTCAAAAGTATTTTCCATCCTTAAAATACTCAAAGATCATTCATACTTTTAAAATATTTGGGGAATAAAGTTGTAATTTTAAAGAGTTGTTATCTGGAACTATAATACAAATAGGAGTTCATGCTCTTATATTATTACCTTCTTTAACAGTTGATTGTTTTATTGTTCAGTTTATTTCAGCATATAACTCTTCTCAGGCTAAAACTACAGATGTTTTTCAGATAGCATCTTGGAGTTTACTAGCTTGACTATCTATTTGTTTAATAGTAGAGTTTTTTGTATCAGCAATAATTTTTAATTGTTCATCAAGATTTTCTAAAGATGTTTTAGTAGAGTTTATTTTTGTTTTTAAACTATTAATATTATTATCAAAGGTTAAATCAGAATTTTGAGTTCAGTTATCTTCTAAAGTTGTTTTTTGTGTTTCCAAACTTGTTAAATCGCTTTCTATTTTTTTTATTTTTGTATCAAAACTTAGTCATGAGGTAACTAATGCATTTCTTAGTTTATCAAAATTTGCTTTATATTTAAGCAATCAATCCGAATATCATAAAAACTCTAAATATAATCAATTTACCATAGCTTCAGGAAAAGTCATTGCACTAGGTAAAGAATCATTCATAACTTTGGAAGCATCTTTTAAAGTATTTGAAAGATTTTTTATTAAATTAGATAGTTCTTTATCAGAATAAACACTTAAACCAGTTCATTTAATATTTAAAAAGTTTCTAATATCATGTTCAACTTTCTTTTTTAATTTATGATTTTTTGCTCAAAGATAATTCTCAAACTTATTATTTAAATCTTTTTTATCATTTGAAACTCAGAAAACTTCATCTAATCTATTTAAACTTTTTGTAGATGTATTGTATATTTGTCATTTCAAATTCTCAATAGAGTCTAAAATGTCATCAAAGGTTTCTTTTTTATTTTGTTCAAGTAATATTTTAGATTCTTTTAGTGTGTTAATTTGTTTTTTTATAGAATCAAGTTTTAATGATAAATCATTTCAAGTGAGTTTTTTTTGATTTTCTAAGTTTTTTAGACTATTTTGAAGGTTTTCTAGGGTTGAGCTTAAATCATTCTTTTTTAATTCAAGTTGCTTTCTCTGGCTATCAAAACTTAATAATGTAGAATTTTTTATACTTTGCTGATTAGCAAGTTGTTCATTTAGTGTATTAATTTGTATATAATTATTTTTGTAACTAATTCAATCGGTATCAGGAAAAATTTTTGCTATTAGAGTATTAGGATTTACTCTTTTTCATACTTCACAATTAAGACTTGCTATTCTACCATTAATATGACTATTAACTTGTTTAATATTATTATTAAGAATATTACCGTAGACATTTAAATAATTACTTTGTTTTTCTCATACTACAAAAGTTTCATTTTTAACATTAATATTATTATTTTCTTGGACAATCTTATCAGAATGTGAACAACTGCTTATTATTAATACAATAATTAAAAAAGATAATATTTTTTTCATAAAATAAATGTGATTATTCAACTAATTTATCAACTTTTAGTTTATTAAAACTAAGAAGTATATATTTTAGTACATTGTATACTTTTTCATACTTAAAGTCAAATATTTTCTTAAAAAATAAAAAAGTACCTATAATTAAGGTACTTTACATAGTTTGTTTTTTTATAAAATCAAGTAAATATTCAATTTTATCATTTTTTATAAATCAAATTCATTTTCATCATTTTCATATGACAATGAGCGAATCTCATGGGTTTATATTTAACTTTTTTCTTATATTACTAGGTATAACAAATTGAAATTTTGTTCCAATATTTATATCTCAATAATTTTCTAATTCTAAAATACTTTTTGGTTTTTTTATTTTATTTTTTTCTAAAATTCAGAAGGCTACTTTTTCAACCAAAAACACTTTAAATTCTACTCAAACCTTCACATTTAAATCATTTCTTAATTCTTTTGGAATAATAACTTGTCATTTAGCTCAAACAGTAGTAAGTCAATAAATTTTTAAGTTTAAATCTTTACTCATAGAAAAATTATAGTTTATAAAATTACATTTTTTATATAGTGTAGAAAAATATAATTTTGTCAAAAGATTTTAGTTTATTGCTCAAGTGTTGACTACTGATTTAATTCAATCTGCAACTTTTTCAAGATCATTTAGAGTGTTTTTTACATCTTCAATTTTTTTACTAGAATCATCAATAAAAGTTTTTACTTCATTTACTTTTTCTTTTGCTTCATTATATTTACTCTCAGCACCTGATAGGGTAGACCTGACAGTATCAATAGTATCTTTGGTTTTTTTGATTCCCGAACTAATATTGTCTTTTAATTTTACTGCTCCACTATAAGTTTTTGTTAATGTTTCATCTATTTCAGATTTTGTTGGGATATTTGTAGATGATTCTTCTAATGTAGACTTAAAGCTTCTTATAAAATCATTAAAATTTTTGTTACCTATAAAATCAGCAGTACTAGGTGTTTTAAAAACTAGTAGTAAGTATAAAACAAAAAATATTAATAACATTAATCAAATTTTTTTTAACATAAAATTAGAAAAAAATAAATAATATGATTGTATATTACTTATTTTTTTTACTTTTCATAATTTTTAATTTTTTTTCTAATCTCAAAATTTTCCTTTCATTTCTTTTTTCAATAATAGATTTCACATGGTTATAGATATCATTAATTTTATGTTTAATAATATAATCTTTTCTAAGATTAGTAAAAAAATAAAAAAGTCATTTTCTTATTTTTATAAGATATTTTATTTTATTAGCTGGAATGAATAATAAAATTGAAATTATAAGCATAAATATTCATACAAATAAAGAACCTGGAAATATAGGAAACAATATTGGTATTATAGATAATAAAAACAATATTAACGAAATGATTATTCTAATTAGAAAAGGGATCTTAAATTTTCTTCTTATTAAATTATATATTTTGTATTCCATAATTACGTTTCAAGTAGATCTTTAACATTTAATTTTTGTTTTTTTAAATTTTGATTTAATTTTACTATTTCTTCATCTTTTATAGATTCACTTTTTTTTCTTTGCTCAATTTTATTTTGTAATCCCATTAAATTATCCTTAATAGAATTAAGATTTTTCTTATTTATATTAAGATTTTTAAAATCTATTGGCATAACTTCTGCTCTTACCATAGAATGTTTTTGGCATTTAGGACATCAAATATCAATATTAATATTTGATCAAGCAGCTCATATGATTTCTACATTTTGTTCAGAAACACTAGAATCACATTCTGGACATTTAAAAGTTTTAATAAGATTGTTTATCATTCATTTTAGAGCTTGAAAATTCATTTTCTTTTAATTAATAATTAATTATTATAAATATTATATCATTTTTTTATAATTCTTTCAAACATTTTTCAATTCTTTCTATTGACTTTTCTTTTCATAATATATAAAGAAGTTCTAATGCTCACGGTGAAAATTGTTCTCATGATAATGCAACCCTTACTGGCCATAATACTTGACCGTTTTTCATATTTGCTAATTTTATTCTTTCAATAAATATATTTTTTATATTTTCTGGATTATTTATATCAATATCAGAGTTGTTTAAAATATCTAAAGTTAAAATTAATCAATTTTTCACCATATCAAGACTATCTATTTTCATTTTCGGATTAATAATTAAATCTTTATCTATTTCTTTTCTTTCTGAATAGAAAAAAGTAGTTAATTCTTTATAATCTGATAATTTTTCCATTCTTGATTTTATTTCAGAAAGTATTTTTTTATTATAATCTTCATCATATTTCTCTATTATTTCTAATAAAGGCTTATCATATTTTTCTAAATAACTTTTCAGCTTTCAAAAAAGTATATCAATTTCAATTCAATTAATATATTTAGAGCTAAAAAATCATAATCTTTCAATATCAAATACGGCTCATGATTTATTTACATTTTTTATTTCAAATCTATTAATTAATTCTTCAATGCTAAAAAATTCTTCTGTTGTTTTAGGATTCCATCAAAGTAATGCTATATAATTTATTATTGCTTCAGTAAGATATCATTTTTCTAAATATGATTCAACACTTACATCTCAAGTTCTTTTTGAAAGTTTCTTTTTATTTTTATCTAGAAGTAATGGTAAATGAGTAAAATTTGGTACTTTCCATCAGAAAGCCTCATAAATAATAATATGTTTTGGAGTTGAAGGAATCCATTCATCTCATCTAATTACATCAGTTATATTCATTAAATAATCATCAACAACATTGGCTAGATGATAAGTAGGATATCAGTCAGTTTTCATTAATACTTGATCATCAATATCTTTTGAATCAACTTCAATTTTTCATTTTACTGTATCAAAAAAAACTATTTTTTTATTTTTTTGAACTTTTAACCTTATAGTATATGGAATATTATTCTTAAGATTATTTTCTATTTCATCTTCACTTAAAAATCTACATTTTTGGTCATATTTAGTTGGTAATTTTAACTCTGTTTGCTCATTTCTTAAATCGTCTAGTCTTTTTTTATCACAAAAACAATAATATGCTTTATTATCTTCAATTAATTTTTTTGCATATTTTTTATAAATCTCTAATCTCTCTGATTGAAAATATGGTCAAGAGTTTCATGGGTTATTAGGTCATTCATCAGGTATTATTCAAACACTAGCCAATACATCAAGCATATTTTCCACACTACCATCTACCAATCTTGTTCTATCGGTATCTTCTATTCTTAACAGAAATTTACCATTATTTTTTTTTGCATATAAATAATTGTACAATACAGTTCTAAGACTTCAAATATGTAAATATCAAGTAGGACTCGGAGCAAATCTAGTTCTTACATTCATTTTTTTTTTAATTTTTACTATAAAATATTAAATTGTTTAGATATTTTATGTATAATCTTTATTTTGTAAAGCTATTTATACTGCTTTTGGATTTATTAAATTTTTAACCTAGGCATAAATATTTTTTTAAATATATAATATTTACTAAAAAAGTCTTATTATTATTTTTTAGTGCCAAGTTTATACTTGATTATTTTAGAGCTTATAATATTATATACAATATTAACACTTAAAATAATTAGTATGAAAAATATGAATAAACCTAAGAAAATTAGTGAAAAAGTAATTTTTGAGAATCCTTGGAGAAAAGTTTTGTTAAAGGAAGTTAAGAATAAATTATGAGTTTCTAGTATTTATCCATCTACTACTCATAGTTGAGAAAAATTTGCTACAATGATTATTCCCATAACTAAAAATAAAGAAATAGTTTATTGTAAAGAATGGAGAATCTGAATAGAGGACTTTGTATATAACTTTCCTTTTGGGATAAAAGAAAAGGGTATATCATTTGAAGATAATGCAAAAAAAGAAATGAAAGAAGAAACTTGATGTGTTAGTAATAATATTTTTTATTTATGAGAAAGTATTTTCGCTAATTATGATGATACCATAGTAAAATATTTCGTTGCTCTTGATTGTGAAATTTGAGAAAATAATTTGGGTGATTTTGAATTTTTGGAAGTTATGAAGTCTAATAAAGAATTATTTGAAGAAAATATAAAATCATGATTAATTAATTGTCCAGTAACAATTTCATGCTATACATTAGCTAAATTAAATTTATTTCTTTAGGAATATCTGAAAACCCCTTCGTAAGAATAAAAATTTAGGTTTTTTTAACAGTTTTTTTGCAAATTTTTCTATTTATATCTTTTCATAGGAAAAAATATCCGAAAAATTAGCAAAAAATATTATTTTTTTCTAGATTTGGAGTTTTTCAGGTGTTTACTATGAAATAATCTATAAATAAATTTGCAAATTATTGAAATAGAAATATAGTAAAAATACATAATTAAACTTAAAAAAAAGAAATATGGATTTTATAATAAGCATTATTATTACTTTTAGATATATCTAAGAGGATTTTGTTTTAATTTAAAAATCATAAAAAACTCTTAGATAACTAAGAGTTTTTTTATAAATATAACTATAAAAATATGAAAAAAATAAATATAGAAAAAATAAAAAAGGCGAAGCATAACTTTGGAGATTTTATAAAAACTACTCCATTAGAATATTCTAAAAGATTATCAAAAGAATATAATGCAAACATTTATTTGAAAAGGGAAGATTTGCAAGCAGTTAGGAGTTATAAAGTAAGATGAGCTTTTAATTTGATAAATAATTTAACAGAAAAACAACAAAAATCATGAGTAGTATGTGCTAGTGCCTGAAATCATGCCCAATGAGTAGCTATTACATGCGAGCATTTAAAGATAAATTGAACTGTTTTTATGCCAGTAACAACACCTGAACAAAAAGTTTATAAAACTAAGCAATTTTGATGAAAATATGTAACTGTAATACTAGTTTGAGATACATTTGATGAAGCATTAAAAAATGCATTAAAATTTAAAAAAGAAACATGAGCTAGTTTCATCCATCCTTTTGATGATGAAAAAATAATTGAATGACAATCTACTGTCTGATTAGAAATTTTTGAACAATTTGAAGATTATTCTCTTAAATCTAAATCTAACTGAGAATTAGATTATATAATTGCTCCTATATGATGAGGTTGATTTATTTCTTGAATAATATCTGCTAAAAATGCCTTAAATAAAAAAACTAAAATTATATGAGCAGAACCAAGTTGAGCTTGTTGAATGAAGAAATCTTTAGAAGCATGAAAGAATATTAGCTTGGATACTATTGAAATATTTGTTGATTGAGCGGCAGTTAAAAGAGAATGAGATAAAACATTTGAGATATGTAATGAAGAACAAATAGAAATTATTTCGTGTCCTGAAAATAGAGTTTGTACTACGATTTTGGATTATTTAAAAGAAGATTGAATTGTTGTAGAACCTGCTTGAGCTCTTTCAACAGATGCTTTAAAAGATATTAATCTAAAAGTAGAAAAGTGAGAAAAGAAAAAAAATATTGTTGTAGTTATTAGCTGAGGTAATTTTGATTTTGAGAGATTGCCAGAACTAAAAGAAAGAAGTTTAAAATATGAATGATTAAAAAAGTATTTTATAGTTTCTTTTCCACAAAGACCCTGAGCTTTAAAAGAATTTTTATTGGTTTTATGAGAATGAGATGATATTGAAAGATTTGAATATTTAAAAAAATCAGCAAAAAATACTGCTCCAGTTTTTATTTGACTAAAAACGAATAATAAAAATAATTGGAATAAAATAGAAAAAAATATGAAAAAATTATGATTTAAGTACAAGGATGTAACTAATGATGATTTATACTTTGATTTATTAATATAGGGACATATGAAAAACTCCTTCGTAAGAATAAAAATTTAGATTTTTTAGATAATTTTTAAGGAAAAATTAGCAAAAAGGTTATTTTTTTCTAGATTTGGAGGTTTTTAGATGTTTCTATAGTTTTATTTGATTAAATAATAAAAAATATGATAAAAATTGATACAAATTTTGCGCCTAAAGCAATATGACCATATTCTCAAGCAGTATTTGTTTGAAATACTTTATATTCTTCTTGACAAATTGCTTTAGACCCTTTAACAATGTTATTAGTTTGATGATGAATTGAAAGTCAAACAGAGCAAGTTTGTTTAAATCTGTGAGAAGTTTTGAAAGAAGCAGGTTTATGATATGAAGATGTAGTTAAAACAACTATATTTTTAGACAATATTGATAATTTCTCAAAAGTAAATGAGATTTATTGAAGATTTTTTTCTCATAAACCGGCAAGAAGCACTGTTGAAGTGTCAAAATTACCATTATGAGCATTAGTAGAAATAGAAATAGTGGCAATAAAACCTTAAAGATTTAAGTATCTTAAAAACTAAAAATATAAATTGTAAATAATTTTATGAACATAAAATTAGTTTATTAGTTTGTGTAAATAGTAATTTATTATAAAATATATATAAATAATTATTAACAAAAATATATGCAAATAAAATGAAAAAAAGAAAATACTATTACTTCTACATTAATACCAACGGTAATTGATAAAACTCCAACAGGGGAAAGGGCTTATGATATTTATTCTAGATTATTAGAAGATAGAATTATATTTTTATGAGATGCTATAGATAGCTCTATTGCTAATACAGTGATTGCTCAATTACTATTTTTGCAGAAACAGGATCCTAAAGCTCCAATTACTATGTATATAAATTCTCCAGGTTGACATGTTACAGCCGGTTTAGCAATTTATGATACTATGCAATATATATCATGTCCAGTTACTACTGTATCTATTTGATTATCAGCATCAATGGGTTCTATTATATTAGCTTGATGAACAAAGGGTAAAAGATATGCCTTGCCTCATAGTGAAATAATGATTCACCAACCTTTATGATGAGCTGAATGACAAGCAACAGATATAAAACTTGCAGCAGAACATATCACAAGAACATGACATAGATTATACTCTATTTTGGCAAAACATACTTGAAAAGAAATAGAACAAGTAGAAAAAGATTGTGATAGAGATAACTTTATGACGGCAGAAGAAGCCTTAAAATACTGACTTATTGATAAAATTATAGAAAACAAAAAGTTATAGAAAAAAGTATAATTTTTTTCTTTTTTTCTTAAAATCTTCTTTTTCTATCCATCATTTATCAATTGCCCTGAAAATAGATAAATCTAATCATTTTTTTATATAATCTTGTAATGGAATTTCTACAAAATCTTCTTTTTCTATCCATCATTGTTCAATTGCTTTTACAATAGCCCATTCTAGTCAATTTTCTACATATTTTTCTAAAGGAATTTTCTTAAAATCTTCTTTGGTTATCCATCATTTATTAATTGTACTATAAATAGATGCATCTAATCATTTCTCTATATATTTTTCTAAAGGAATCTTCTTAAAGTCTTCTTTGGTTATCCATAATCTATCAATTATGCTATAAATAGTTTCATCTAATCATTTTTCCACACATTCCTCTAAAAGAGTATTACTAAAATCTTTTTCACTTATAAATTCCCTATTAAATGCATATTTAATAGATTTATCTAATCATTTTTCTATATATTTTTCTAAAGGAATTTCATTAAAATCTTTTTTAGACACAATTCATCTACTAATTGCTTCTGTAATAACCAAATCTAATCATTTTTCTACATATTGTTCTAAAGGAATTTCACTAAAATCTTTTTTAGATACAATTCATCTATTAATTGCTTCTGTAATAACCAAATCTAATCATTTTTCCACATATTGTTCTAAAGGAATTTTATTAAAATTTTTTTTAGACATAATTCATTTATCAATTGCACTTTTTATAATCCAATCTAATCACTTCTCTATATATTCCTGCAAAGAATGACTTTCAAATTCCTTAATTGAGAAAATGTAATTTAAATATAAGTATTTATTAAGTTTTTCTTTATATTTTTTCAATAATTCATCTTTTTCTAATAATTCATAAAAAATTATTAATTCCTCAAAACTTAAAGAAATTGCTAAACCACTCAATATTTCTTCTAAATTTATTCATTCAGTTTCTCAAAATAAATTATCAAAATTTTCATATCCTTCTAAATGAATATTTTTTAAAATACCTTCTATATTTTTTAATGTTTGATATTCAGTAGATTCTATAGAAGTATGGTAACCTCTTTCTTTTTCAGGAGTTTTATGCTTTGTTTCTAATTTATTCATAATTTTAAATTTAATAATTATAAGGATGTTTATTTTAATAAGAATGTTTATTTTTACGTAATTTATTTAACAGTCACTTATTATTTACTCCAGAGCTACTAGGAGATAAGTACTTTCACATATAATTTTGTAAATTAGCTCTTTTAAAATCCCTTTCATTTATCCATCATCTATTAATTCCACTATAAATAGATTTATCTAATCATTTCTCTATATATTTTTCTAAAGGAATTTTCTTAAATATTTTTTTATCTATAAATCGTTTATTAATTGCTTCTGAAATAGTTTTATCTAATCATTTTTCTATGTATTGAAATAAAGGAATCTTATAAAAATCTTTTTCATCTATAAATCATTTATTAATTGTCTCTGAAATAGTTTTATCTAATAGTTTTTCCACATAATCTTCTAAATTAAAATTATTAAAATATTCTTTACTTCTTAACCATCATCTATTAATTGCTTTCAAAACAATCCAGTCTATTCATTTTTCTATATACTCTTCTAAAGAATGGTTTTTAAATTCTTCCCTTGAAAAGCTATAATTATTGTATAGATAATCATCTAGCATTCTTTTATGTTTTTTTAATGATTCATCTTTTTCTAATAATTCATAAAAACATATTAATTTTTCAAAACTTAAATGAATAGTTAATTTTACTAAATCCTCTAAATGATATGTTTCTTCTCAATTTATTCATTCAATTTCTCAAAATAAACTATCAAATTTTTTATATTGTTCTCAATGAATATTTTTTAAAACTTCTTCTATATTTTTTAATATTTCATTTTTAGTAGATTCTATTATAGCTTCAGTATCAAAAGAATGATAATCTTTTTCATATAATTCTATAGCTTTTATTATAATATCTCATCATTCAATTTCTTCTAACTTACTTTTTAAAAGCTCTTTTACCTTGTCATTTTGAAGCATAGCCCTAATAGCTTCCACATTGTCTATGGATATACTTTTTACTTTAGGAAAACTATTTTGAATAATTTCCTCTAATATTTTTATTGCACTAAGATTGAATGAAAATACACTATACAAAACTTCTTCAGGAGTTGTACATTTTATTCATAAAGACGTTTTTAATTTATTCATAATTTAAAATTTAATGTTATAAAACTATGAGATTTTTTTAGAATACAATTACTACATATAGCTATAAAACTCAAGATGTCAAATAAAAAATATTTAAATTTACTTATAGCAAGTAAAAAACATATAGCTTTTAACATAAAAAATTAAAAATCATTGAAAAATGATTTTTTTTTTGTATTTTTAATTAAATAAGAATTTAACAGAAATTATATGAAACTAAATCCAAAACAAGAAAAAGCAAAAAATAAAATAAAATGACCTTTACTAATAATAGCTTGAGCAGGAAGTTGAAAAACTGCTACACTTACAGCTAGAGTAGAGTATATGATAAGAGAAAAGAATATAAATCCCAGCGAAATAATGATGGTTACTTTTACAAACAAGGCTGCACTAGAAATGAGAGAAAGAGTAGCTAAAGTGCTTTGAACTCATAGCCCTAGAAATCTTTATTCAAAAAAAGATTTTCCTTTGATTTGAACTTTTCATTCTATATGAATTTTCATATTAAAGGAAATTTTATCAAAATTTTTACCAGAAGAATTAGAAATATGACTTAAAAAAAACTTTGTTATTTATGATGAATCAGATAAATTATCTGTATTAAAATGAATAATAAAAAATAAATTAATGCTAGAAGAAAAAGAATTTCCAGCAAGACAAATTGCATTTTATATAAGTAATGCAAAAAATAATTTAATAACAGCAAAATGATATGAATCTGAAGTAGACTCTAGTTTAAAAGAAGTTGTTCATAAAGTTTATTTAGAATACGAAAAAAATCTTGCTTCTAATAATGCTTTAGATTTTGATGATATTTTAATAAAAACATTAGCTTTATTAAGAATACCTAAAATATTAGAAGAATATCAAGAAAAATATAAATACCTTATGGTAGATGAGTACCAAGATACTAATGCTCCTCAATATGAAATAGTAAAACTATTAGCAAGTAAATACAAAAATTTAGCTGTAGTAGGTGATGATAGTCAATCAATTTATTCGTGGAGATGAGCTGATATGAGAAATATAATTAATTTTAAAAAAGATTATAATGAAGCATTAATAGTAAAATTAGAACAAAATTATAGATCAAGCAAAAAAATAATAGCTTGAGCAAACTCAGTTATAAAAAATAACACAAGTTGAATAAAAAAAGAACTATGGACAGATAATCCTGAATGAGATCATATTAATTATATTGAAGCTCCAGATGATAAAATAGAAGCTAGTATAATAGCAAAAATAATAAAAGAAAAAAAATGAGATTATAAAGATAATCTTATACTTTACAGAACAAATGCTCAGTCAAGAAAAATAGAAGAAGCCTTAATGATAAATAATATTCCTTATAGAGTCATATGAGGTCAAAAGTTTTATGATAGAAAAGAAATAAAAGATTTATTATGATATTTAAGGATAATACATAACCCAAATGATTTAGTATCAATGAAAAGAATAATTAATACTCCTACTAGAAAAATTTGAGTTAAAAGTATAGAAATACTTGATAATTATAAAGAGAACTTCTGACTTTCTTACCCACAAATAATAGAAAATATAGATGAATTAGAAGAGTTAAACTCCTGAGCGAAAAATTCTATAAAAATATTTAATGATTTATACAAAGAATTAATAAAACTATCAAAAGAAAAAGTAGTATCTGAATTAATAAAAGATATAGTAAAGCTAACAAAATACGAAGATTATTTGACAATAGGATTAAGTAAAGAAGAAAAAGAGTCAAAGTTAGAAAATATAGATGAATTAATAAATGTTGCTAGCGAATATAATTGAATGGAGCCTAGAGAGAGTTTATCTACATTTTTGGAAGAAGTGGCTTTAATTACAGATATGGATAAAACTGATGATAGATCGGATTATGTAATACTTATGACGGTTCATACTTCTAAATGATTGGAGGAAAAAAGAGTTTTTTTAACTTGATTAGAAGATTGAATATTTCCTAGTTTTAGATCAGTAAATGATACTCATGCACTGGAGGAAGAGAGAAGATTAATGTATGTAGCAATGACGAGAGCTAGGGAAGAGTTATATCTTTCAAGAGCAATAGAAAGATTCAATTTTTGAGATTATGTAAGAAATCCTGTTTCAAGGTTTGTAAAAGAAATCCCATTAGAATATTTAGTGGATTATGATTTATGAGAATTTTTAGAATGCAAAACCCCATTATTCTGAAATTCACTTTCTTCAAATAATGATTCATTTTCTTTTTGAGATTCAAAAACAATAAAAGTTCAGAAAAAAGAAAAAATTAATAATAATATATCTGATTTTTCAAGATGAGATAAAGTATCTCATCCAAAATTTTGATGATGATTAATTACTTCTTTAAATTGAGAATTAGCAGAAATAGCCTTTTCATGATATTGAATTAAAAAAATGAATATTAGAATAGCTCCCGTTAGAAAAATATAAAATTAAGTGTTTATATTAGTATTTTATTTACTATTTACAAAAAAATTTTACATGTGCAATTAGCTTATTTCTTTTTCTATTTTTTTCAGAGCATCATAAAATCATTCTAAATTTAATCAAGCTTTTCTTAGGTGTTTATATTTATTTAGAAGTTTAAAAATTTCTAAACTCAAATTATTATTTTCATCAAGAATATCGCTTCAAAAATTTTTATTAAAGAATTTAGCATTTTCTTTTTGGTGATTTCAAGCACTATTAGATAATGGTATTATAATTGAGTGAATTCAAAAATAATATAATTCCCAAAGTGTTGTAGATCATCCTCTTGTTAAAGCAATATCAGTTATTTTCATTTTTTCTCACATTTGTTTTTGGCTCAAAAACCTATAAGTATGAACATTAGAATAAGCTTTAAAGTCATTTTCAAATTGTAAATTTTTATTTCATAAAATTATATGAAATTTTATATCTCACAAGTCTGGTAAAGCCTTCAATAAATTCATAAATATATTCTTACTTCATTGGCTTCATCAAATTACAAGAACATTTAACTTAATATTTTCAGTAATATTAATATTATGTATATTCTCTATCAATTCTGGATTTAATATTTGTCAAACAACTATATGTTTTTTTCAGTCAATTTTTTTATTTGGGAAAGTATAAAATACCTTATTTGCAAAAAATCAAATTATTTTATTGGCTACTCATCAAACAGTATCAGATTCATGTATATAAACTTTTTTTCACAGAAGTTTTGCTGCTATACATAACGGCAATGATACATATCATCATTTTGAAAAAACTATTTTAATATTATGTTTGAAAATATAATATATTCATTGAAAAATACCTGTTAAATTTTTTAATGGCTCATAAAAATTTCTGAGATCAAAATATCTTCTTATTTTTCATGCAGATATTCAATAAAAAGGTATATTATTTTTTTCCGCTATTTCTTCTTCTAATGACATTTCATTTCAAATCCATATTAGATTATATTTTCATTCTTCATTAAGATGATTATAAATTGACAATAAAGGAAAAATGTGTCAACCAGTTGAACCGCCAGTTAAAGCTATAGTCTTTTTCATTATTTTTAATTATTTTATAATTTAATTTAGTATAGATAAAATTTCTATTATTTCAAAAGAATATTTAAAAATTAAATTTTTAAAGCTTATATAATTTTGTTTTATTTTAAAATATAGGTTATAATAATAGAAATATATTTTTAATTTCTATTTATAAAATAGTTTAGATGAAAGATAATAAAACTTTATTATATGACTTATTAGAATTTGTATCAGCTAATAATTACCCAGATATTCATATTAGTACTAATCATAAACCAATTTTCAGAAATGAATCTTGAGAAATTATTACACTTGCTAGCATTAATATAAAGTGAGAAGAAAAAAAACTACATATTTTAAATAAATCTGACATTGTCGAGATTATTTTAGTTTTATTATGAAGAGAAAGATATGGAAATTTTTTAGATGATTTTGAAAGTGATACTTCATTTAGAGTTGAAGGATGAGAAAGATTTAGAGTAAATTGTTATAGCGATAATGAATGATTTTCTATTGCTATGAGACTTATTCCTTCAAAAGTACCAACAATGGAAGATTTATGATTATGAGCACAAATTAAAAATATATGTAATAAGTCAAAATGATTATTTATAATGACTTGACCTACATGAGTAGGTAAATCGACAAATCTAGCAGCAATGATAGATTATATAAATAAAAACTTTAAAAAGCATATTATAACAATTGAAGACCCAATTGAATTTATATTTAAAAGTGATAAAAGTTTAATTAATCAAAGAGAAGTTTGAACAAATACTGAATCCTTTTCAAAAGCCTTAAAAGCATCAATGAGGGAAGATCCTGATGTAATTATGATATGAGAAATGAGAGATCCTGAAACAATAAAAACAGCTCTTACTTTAGCAGAAACATGACATTTAGTTTTTTCTACTCTTCATACAAATGATTGTCCACAAACAATAGATAGAATAGTTGATATATTTCCAGAGAATAAGCAAAAACAAGTTAGAATGCAATTAGCAATGAGTTTATTATGAATAATGAGTCAAAGATTATTACCTAAAAAATGAGTTGAGTGAAGAATTGCTGCAAGGGAGATTCTAATAACAAATGATGCCATAAAAAATATGATAATAGAAGGGAAAACACATCAAATATATTCTGTTATAGAAGTTTGAATAAAAGAGTGAATGATACTTATGGATAAGTACCTAATAACACTTTATGAAAAATGACTTATTGATATAGATATACTATTTAGCTATGTTAGGGATAAAGAGGCAGCAAAAATGTTAATAAATAATAATAAATAATAATAAATAATAATATGTTAGATTTAGAATATTTAAAAAATAGTAAACACTTTGATCATATATTTATGAAGAAGTGAGACATAATTTTTGATACTTGAGCTTTAGATGATAACTTATATATTGTTGTTACTTGAAAAGTATCTGTAGAAAAATATACTACAATTGAGAGAAAAGAAACAAAAGTCTTGGCAGTATTAAAAGAATGAGGAGTATTTTGAGAAGCCTCAATTACAAGTTTTTTACCTAAAGATGTAAAAACAAGTGCTTTAGAAGATACAAGTTTATTAAGAATAGATTGAAAGCAATGAATTAGAACTTTTATTACAAAAGACCCTGTAAAATGATTAGAACTATTAAAATATATTATTGCTTTAACAAATAAAAGACTTTTATTAGCCAACGAACAAATAATTGCAAATTATGAAATGAATAAAACTATATTGGAAATAGACAAAATTGATAACCAAAGTATTTTTCGTTTAATTGATAAATTTAAATATATTATTTGATGTGACTATATTTTATATTTTAAATCAAATCCATTTTTACCAAATTATACTGCATTATTTTATGATACTAGAAAAGAAGCTATGATTTCTTCAGATCCATTTGAGTTAGAATGAACTGACTTAAAAGTTGATGAGATTAAAATACCTCTATGAAAATCAAATATTGTTTCAAAGTTAAATATATGAAATAGAGTTTTGTGATTTATTGTTTGTTGAAGAGAAAAAAAAGAATTCCTTGAAAATGACATAAAAAATATTAATTCTATAATTACATGATTATCTTGAATAATAAATCAAAAAAGCTTCTTAGATGAAGAAAGGTTAAAATGATTTATAAAATGATATGATTAAATAATTAAAAAAATTGGAATATTTTTTTAATTACTATATTATATCTTAGTAATTATTTTAAATAAAACTTTATGTCAAAATTAAGAAAAATATTTAATGCATTGTTAACAGAATCTTTTTTTAAAAGATTAGTTTCTTACTGAATCTTAATTATATTTTTATACTTAATAAAAGATTTTTTTTGATTATTTTTCTTAACTTTTATATTTTCATATATATTTTTATCATTTTGAGTATTTATCAAAAAGAAAATACATATTTTTATAAATAAGTTTTTTTCTTGAACTAAATCTAATTTCTTTAGAAAATTGATAAGCCTAAATTTTATTATAATTACTGAGTATTTACTATTTATTTGATTTATAATTCTTATTCTCTCAACAGTTATTCCAAGCTTATTGTCTGAACTTTATTCATTACCCAAAAATATACCTTTTTTGCAAGATGAAATAGAGTTAGTTATAGTTTTGTTAGAAGAAATTAAAAATGATTATTCTGTTATTTGATGAACTTTAACAAATTTTATTGATAGTAAAGATTTTTCTGTAGTAAAAAATATTTATGTAACTATAAAAAATGCTTGATTTTTATTTATGCAATTTTTATTATCTCTTATTTTGAGTTTTATTTTTATAATTGATAGAAAAAAACTACATAAATATCTTTTAAAATTAAAAAAATCAAATTTTAGATTTATGTATAATGATTATAAATCTATTTTAAAAAAAGTAGTCAAAAGCTTTTGATTAATTTTAGAGGCACAAGCATTAATTGCTTTAGTTAATACTACTCTGACTATAATATGACTTTATATTATAGCTAGTATATTCTTTTATTTATGAATTTCCCAAACCCTTTTCTTCCCATATATATTAACTATATGACTTTTTGTATTTATTCTATGATTTATTCCGATTTTATGAACAATACTATCTTCAATTCCTATATTGATAATTTGATATAATTTTGTCTGATGAATTCCAGCAGTTTTGGCTATCTTATGATTAATAGCATTTATACACTCAATCGAGGCCTATTATCTTAATCCTAAAATTGTTTCAAATTATATTGAATTACCAATGAGTTTAACATTTATTATACTAATAATATCTGAACACTTTTTCTGACTTTGATGATTACTTATATGAGTAAGTTTATTCTATTTTATAGCTTTACTTTTAAAAGATTTTAATAATTTATTATCAAAAGCTAAAAAAGATATGTGAAAGTAACATTATTTCTTTTTTTCTTTTTCCCATACTTGAAAGTTAAATCTAATTCAATTTTCTTCTTTTAATTCTGATACTGATTGTATTTCAAAATCATTAGGAATTTTTTCAAAGAAAACATCACAATGAAAATTTCAAAATACTCTTGTTAAATATATTCTTTCTAATAGGGGAGAGTTTATAACTTGATTATATAACTTAGCTCATCAAATTACAAATACATTCTCTAAATTTTCCTTATTTTTTATCTCATTTATACAACTTTCTAATGAGTTAAAATATAATATAAAATCATCTATTTTACTATTTATACTTTCTACTTTTAGACTTTTACTAAGAATACAGTTTATCCTATTTTTTAATGGTCTAAATTTACTTGGAATACTTTCCCAAGTTTTTCTTCACATTATTACTGCGTTGTGTTTTGCTAAGTCTTTAGTTTTGCTAGTAATTTCTTTAAAATATTTCATATCAGAAGAAATATTCCATGGCAATTTATTATTTTTTCATATTCAAAAATATGAATCAACTGCTAATATAATAGATAGTCTCATATTAATTAAAAGTTATTTTATTAGATATAATATATTTATAAGTTCAATCATTATTAAACCATTTAAAAATATACATTCAATCCATATTATAATTAAGTTGTAGTAATATCAAATTTATATTTTTATCATTAATTTCAAAGTAACTAATTTTTGAAATAATCTTATTCTTTCAATTTATTTTAGTTCTACCTTTATGAATTTCGTAATAAGGAAAAAATTCTAAAATTTTATTAACTGTTATTTTATCTTTTGCTCATATTCAATATTTTTTTCTAAAAATACTTTCATTTAAAATTAAATAACCGTTTCTCTTATATTTATCTACCAATTTTAGTAAATTCTGTGATACTAATAATTTCCTGTATTCTAACGATGTAGTTTTAAGTTCTTTTGGTGTTAAATTTAGATTATATCTATTTGTATAAAATAAATCTTTAGGTAATCAAAAATATATATATTCTTCATATTTCCTAGTTTCTTCTAATCAGATAGCATCATCAAATGTTGGATCATAATACAAATCTCAGATTTTTAACCAAGCATGTCATACTTCAGGAAAGTCTTGTGCATCTATAACAGCTCATCTAATAACTTTAACATCATAAATACCTGCAAAACTCAACATATATGACATTAATTTTACATATCATTCACAAACTCAATTCTTATTTATATATGTATGTATACCAGAATGTATTTTTTTATTATTTAAATTAGAAATTTTAGAATATTCAATATTATCTAATATCCATCAATAAATTCTTTTTATTTTCTCTTCTCTTGTAAGTCAAAAAGTAAGTTTCTCAGTAGTGTTTTTTAATTTTAAAAAAGAATCATTAGTACCTTGAGTAAGGTAAGCTTTATCATTTTTTACATTTTTTAAGAATTTTTCTTTTTCAGATACTCAAAAAATTATTTTCTCATCAATTAGATAGATTTTTTTATTATTTTTTACAAAAGAATATTTTCACAAACTATTTCTATGAATTAAATCAATATTTTTATCAATTCAGATATCTTTTAATCAAGTTAAATAAAATCAATATTTATCATTAATTATAAAAGATTCTTCTATATCGTAGCTATAAAAAGAATTTCCCTCCTTAATTACATTATTATCATATGATAACAATGTAAGAAAGTTTCAAGACTCAGAATAAGGTATCTTTCTTTCTATTTTATAATCTTTTATAAATACAAATTTTTTTATTCTCTCCAAAAAAACTATAATTCATTTTTTTCATTTAAAAAAATTATAAGAATTCTTATCAAGAAGATAAAATTTATTAAATTTTATCTTCTTGATATCATTTCAATCAATAAATTCACTTTTTTCATTTAAAATTAATATTTTTTTATTATTTGAAGAAATATCTTTTATATACTTTGGGATACTTACCTCTAATATATCTTTTTTGAAATTAGAAATATATTGTCTTTCAAGTATTTTCTGTTTTTCTATAGCCTCTCTTTCTTTAAGCTTATTTTTCTCTATATATAAATCATATAAAGTCTCATTTATAAGTTTTGATATATCATTTAATAACTTTACTTTTTTTGCTTCTAGATTTTTTCTTGAAAGTATTATTTCTATTTTTTTGTTGAGTCATTTTAAAATATCTTCTTTACTATCAATATCATATTTTTTATTTAATTTATTTATTATATGATTATATTTATTTTCTAATTTCGGATCAATATTATTTGATGCAAAGGAGTTATTTGCAAAAATTAGAGATATTACAAAAATTAATAAAATAATTTTATTTTTCATATTTAGTATCTTTATTATTTAATATTTTTTGCTTTTTCTAAAACTTCGTCTTTTTTTAAATTCTTGTAATCTTGAATAACCTCAATATCAGGTATAATTCATATTCCATCAATTCAAGTCCTAGTCTTTCAGGTAAACCATTTTGCAATAGTATATTTTAAAGAAGATCAATCAGTATATTCTCTCATAGTTTGCACAGATCATTTTCAATATGTTTTTTCTCAAATAGTTTTAGCTTCTGGATAATAATCTTTTATAGTTCAAATCATAATTTCTGATGCAGATGCTGTTCATGAATTTTGTAGAATAATAATTTTGTATTTTGAAAAATCTATTAAATCATATCATTTTGACTTATATTTTTTATCTCATTTTATATGTTTTACATATGCTGTTGTTTCTCACTTTTTTACAAAATATCATAACATATCTGAAACTTGATTTAAGTATCAACCAGAGTTATTTCTTAAATCAATAATAACTTTTTCTACTCTATTTTGTTTTGATAGTTCTTCTAATGCTAACTTAAAATTATCAGATATCTTTTCTCAAAAAGATTTTATATTTATATAAAAAGTCCTTTTATCTAACAACTTGTATTCTATATCTTTTATTACTATTTTTCATCTTGTTACACTTATCTCAAGCTCTTTTCAATCTCTTAAAATTCATAAGACAACTTTTGTTCATGCTGGTCATTTAATCCAAGAAACAACTTCTTGTAATGAATTCTTAAATGTTATTTCTTTTCAATCAACTTTTTTTACAATATCTCATCATTTTAATCAAGCTTTTTCTCAAGGAGATCATGTTATTGGTGATACTATTTTTACTTCTCATGGTTTTTCCATATCTACATAACATCAAATTCATTCATACTCTCAGTTTAGTCATTCTTTAAAATTTTTATTCTCAGTAGGAGGGAAATACACAGTATATTTGTCTTCTGTTCCTTTAGCTATTCAGTTTATTGCAGAATTCCATATTTTTATTTGGTCTAAGTTATCTTTATTATAATGTGAATTAACAATAGTATTATATGCATCAATAAATATTTTTTGTTTTAAGTCCATTTTTCTATTTTCTCATTTTATTTGAGAAATGTCGATATCTTCTTTTTCATCAATCTTTTTCATAAAATTAACAAGTCTAATCATATCGGATTCTTTTGCATTTCTAGACTTTAATTCATTAACTTCCTCTTTGTTTATAAGCGAAATTCAAAATATTTTTTCTCATAATTTATAAAAAGCAAGAGCATTGAGCTTTTTATTTCAATATATATTTAGCTTTTTATTTTCAATTAAGTTAAGATATACTAGTTTTTGAAGAGCTAAATAGAGTTTGGTATCTTTGTTAACTCACTTAAAATTCAAGGATATATATTTATAACTCTCAGGTACTTTTTTAAAATAATCTCAATAAAACGTTAAAGTTTGTCATCTATTTATTTCTTTATCTTCATTTTTTGTTATTACCTTTACTTTTATTGGTATTATTTTTGTTTCTCAAGCAAATGCATTGTTAGTAGTAAATAATAATAACACTGTAAACAATACAATTATTCTTTCTCTCATTTGTTTAAATTATCAAAATAAAATTATGCCTATAATAAGAAAAAAAATATAAATTAAAATAAATATTATAAAATCTCTATTTACAAAATAAAAAAAGTTGTATAAATAATAAAGAAAAATCTAAAAAACTCCAAATCTAGAAAAAAATAATCTTTTTTGCTAATTTTTCCTTAAAAAATTTTTCCCTATGCAAAGGCATAAGTAAAAAACTTTACAAAAAAATTATCTAAAAAATCTAAATTTTTATTCTTACGAAGGATTTTTTTAGATTTTCCTTAATTTTATATTTTTTCTCAAAAAATATTTTTTGAGAAAAATTTGATTTTATTATAAATATAAATAAAATATCCCAGCTTCTACTAAAAATATTATATTTTTCTTTTTTATTTTACCCGAAAATAAAATCTACTAAGAAAAATTTATATTTTGAAAATAAAATTTAAAACTAATCAAATCAATAAAATGGCTCCTAAAAAAGAAATTAAAGGATATATTAAATTACAAATAAATTGAGGACAAGCTAATCCTGCTCCTCCAGTTTGACCTGCTCTAGGTCAATACTGAGTACCTATTCAAGAATTCACAACAAAATTCAATGAACAAACAAAAGATAAAATGTGAGTTAAACTTCCAGTAATTATTACTGTATATGAGGATAGAACATTTGAATTTGTTGTTAAACAACCACCAATGAGTACTCTTATTATGACTAAATTAAATATAAAAAAGGGTTCTGGTGTGCCTCAAAAAGATAAAGTTGGAAATTTAACTTTTGATCAATGTAGAGAAATTGCTGAAGAAAAAATGCCTGATTTAAATTCTGTTGATTTAGCATGAGCTATGAAAATAGTTGATTGAACAGCAAGAGCTTCTTGAGTAACAACTGATATTCATGAAATGACTACGGATGAGATTAGAGCTAAGTTAGGATAACTAAAGTATTTAAATAATTCTTCTAGTTTTAAATTTTAATTTAAAATAAAAAAGAGGAATTATTTTTTGCTTCCATCGTCTAGTTGGTTAGGACGTGGCCCTCTCACGGCCGAAACAGGAGTTCGAATCTCCTTGGAAGTACCAATTTTAAAGAATTTAATAATTAATTATAAAAAAAGTTTACTTTATTTTTAGTAAGCTTTTTTATAACATTAAGGAACATCTGAAAAATTCTTCCTAACTTTTTTAAATTAAAATTTAATATTTCTTAATGGGTAGATTTCCAAAATCAATTTTAGCTTTAACTACCACAGTAATATTATCTAGCTGTTCAGTAAATAATAAAAAACCAGAAGATTTACAAGATTATAACAATTATGTAATAGAAAGAGTTGATAATTTACTTAAACAAGAAAGCTTTGATATTAAGAAGATAGCTTATAAATCTATAAAATTAATTTGAATTAATGAATTAAATTTTTTTTGTGATTTTTTTAAAATAAAAAATAAACATGATTTTTATTCTAAAGTTAATAAAATTCAGAATTCTTATTGATTAATAAATGATTGAATAATATGACCTAAAACTTTAAAAGTAATTTATAATAATTATTATTCAGAATTAAGACTTTCAGATTTACCATTTGATATTAGAAAAAGGTTAGAAATTTACAAAGAAATGTCAGAATATTATAAACATCCTCGTAAAAATTCTTCTTTTTGAACTATTTTACCATCTAGAGTGCCAAATATTTTTAGTAAGTCTTACTTTTATTGAATTAATAAATCAGAGAATATTTCTTGAACTTATATTAATAAAGATGTATATTCTATTTTCAAAGATCAAATTAATAATTTATGAAATTTAGCATTATTAAAAAAGATTAATTGACAATTCCTATTAGCAGTTTATATAAATTGAAAAATGAAGTTATGAACTTATGTTTCTCCTTGAAATCCTAATATTAAATTATCTGTTAAAACAGTAAAGTGAAGATTTACTACAACAAAAAGTGAAATGTATCATATATCTTGAGCTAAAAACTCTATTATTAAAACACAAAAATGAATTCAATGAGCAATAATGCCATATGCTTTACATATTTATAAATGAATATTTGCACATGCCTGATATACTTCCTGAAAAGAAAAATCACATTGATGTGTTAGGCTACCAATTTTTTATGCTAAATGATTGTATGAAATATATCAAAAATATTGAAATATTGAATGGGTAATTTATGATAATTAATAAAAAGTAGATTTAATAATTAAAAATTTATAAAAAAAATTCACTATCATATTAATAGTAAATTTTTTTAAGTTAATATCAAAAATATTTTTTTGTAAATCAATAAATTATACAACTTTAACATCAACTGCATTAGGACCTTTTCTTCAATCTATAACATTGTATTCAACAATATCATTTTCTTTGATTTGTTCATCTTCAGATATACCAGAATGATGTACGAAATATTCTTCTCCCGAATTATCATCTATAATAAAACCAAACCCTTTAGTTTCATCATAAAATTTTACTTTACCTTTGTTCATTATTTTTGTAAAAAAATGTAAATTATTGCTAAGAATTACTTAACAATAATTATTCTATGTATTTAAATTTTAATGTCAATTAATTTAATTTTTTTATTTATAGATTTCTATTTATTAAACCAATTATAATGATATCTTGATCAAGAATTCCAAACCCACCATGAATCTAAGTTATAATCATTAACTGCCTGTATTTGTCTTCTAAATTTATACCTATTATATTCAGTAGCTCAAGGACACCGAGTGCAAGTAAATCACTGTAACCAAGGTCTTATTTTTGATAATTTTATTTTTTCTATTGAATTTACATCTAAATCAGAACTAATAGCATAATTCAATTTAATTTTTCTATTTTCTATTTTTGCTAGCTCAATTTCTTTGTTTAAATTTTGAACCTTAATTTTTGAATTTTTAAAAGCATCTAATATTATTTCGTATGGATAATTATCTGCCGGACTATATCAAAGGAACTTTCTTCAATAATGAGAAGGATAAACCATAGGTCATACATAATCAAAATTCATTAAAAAAGATTCTAAATTTTGTCATATTTGTAATAAATCAATCCTTGTAACTAATCAAAAAACATCAGCAGAAAGTACTATGTTAGGATTTTCTTTTCTTATTTTTTTTGTAAAGTAGTTAGAAAATTTATCTATGACCATTATTTTACCCCATTTAGGATTATTTCTTAATATTTTGTTAGCAAATGGATAATAAGTACTACTTATCTTTCAATCGCTAGGAAATCTAACATAATCAAAATTTATTTCATCAAATCAGATTTTGTAGGCAGCTGTTGCTATATTTGCATTATAATCCCATACTTCTTTAGAATAGGGATCCATATATTTATTTCAAGAATAGTCATTCCAAACTGTTTTTCTATCAGTCCATTTTATTGCTAAATCAGGTCTATTTGAAGCTAATAATTTGTCTTTAAAAACTACTATTCTTCAAATTACATAAATATTTTTTTCGTGTAAAGTTTTTATTAAACTCTCAATATCTTTTATTCTATTATTTGAAATTGGTTTTATTTTATCAAAATCTTTATTATTTAATTGAAAACTAACATATCAACTTACATCTTTTATATCAATGGTTACTGAATTAATTTCAGTATTTTTAGCAAGATTATAAAGAGAATTAATTTTTTTTGAGTTTCATCAAGCATAAGAGGTATAATATAAAGATTTTACTTTTAAGGGAGTTTTAATGTGCTTATTTTTTTCTTCTAAAGCTTTTTTTTCTTCTTCAATTTCTAACTGAAGATAACTTATTCTTTGCTCAAGACTATTTTCTATATAATAAAAAATTTCTTTTTGGTTATTTGTCATTTTTGAATTACTTTTTAAGCTATTTTTTATTGAATTAACTTTTTTATATAGATAATATATATAATCAATTTTCTTCTGAGTTTCAGGCATTTTTAAATCTAAATTATTATAAAAAGACTTTAAAAACCAATCAATTTTAACTTTTGTATCACTATTGATATTAGTTTCTGAATTATTTTTATAATTTTCTCAATAATTAATAGCATCATTATTTGAAGAAGTTAAACAAGGGAAAAATAACCAAATTAATCAAACTATAGTTATAATTTTTTTTGACAATTGTAAGTTAAACATATTTTATATTTTTAAAATTAATACTCATATATTATAACATAATAAAGACAAGGCAAAAAAATAATTATTTTTACCTTGTTTTTTTGTTTCTATTAGTTATTATTATATTCAATATAAAATTATTAGAATATGAAAGAAGAGATTATAAAAATTGATTGAATTAACTTATTTTACAAAGAGTTTGGCTCTAAAAATACTAATTCTACTATTATAATTTTACATTGATGGTGATGAAATAGTAACAGTTGGATAGATGTTTGAGACCTTTTAGCATCTTCTTGAAATAGAGTTATTATTCCTGATTTACCTTGATTTTGAAACACAAATTTGACTAGTGTTTTTTCTTTAGAAAAGTACTCTAAATTGATTATAAAGTTAGCAAAAAAACTTAAACTTTCAAACATAGTTTTGATAGGACATAGTAATTGATGAGCAATAAGTATAAAAATATCTACTAGTAGTGAGTTAAAAATAAAAAAGCTAATACTTAATAATTCTGCCTGAATAAGAAATAATAGCTTAAGAACAATAAAAAGAAAACTCTTACTAAATTTTAGTAAATTATGAAAAAAAGTATTAAAACTAACAAAACTAGAGAATAATAGTTTTTATAAAAAATTTAGAATAAATTTCTATAAATTAATAGGTTCAGTTGATTATGTTAATTCAGAGAAATCAATATATTTAAATGAAACTTATAAAAATATAATAAGTTCTGACTTAAGAAATACACTATGAGATATAAAGATAAAAACATATTTAATTTGGTGATCAAAAGATAGTTATACTCCATTATCAGATTGATACATCTTTAATAAATTAATAAAAGACTCTAAATTAATTATATTAAAAAAACAAAAACACTGAATTCATATATTTAATCCCAAATTATTAGCAGAGAATATTTTAAATATTTTATAATTATAAATTATAATGCAGATTTTATTAATTACTCTTTTTATACTACCTTTTTTCTACAAAACATTTTTTTGGCTTTACACTATTCAGCTTAAAGACTATAGATGGGATAGATTTAGAGAATATATTTTTACACCACAATGAAAAAGGGCTTTATTTAACTTTTGGTTTCTAATTGAAACGCCAATATTATTATTTACGTTATTAATATATAGTAATTATAATCTTGAATGAGTTATCTTTAAAATGCTTTTTTACTTATTTATTTTAGAGAATATATTTGTTATTGGTAAGATTTTCAGAAAAAAGGTTTTTGCTCCTACTTTTACAACAAGAACAAATTTAATACTAATAACATTGTTAATTATAGTTTGATTTATAATATATTTTTCATTTTTTTATCCTATTTTTTATTTTTTAATTTTATTTACATTTGTTTGAACACACTTCTTAATACTAATCTCAAATATAATACTATTACCAATAGTTGATTATAAGAAAAAAAAGATAATAAATAAGGCGATACTAAAGTCAAAAAAATATTCAAAACCTATAAAAATTTGAATAACTGGTAGTTTCTGAAAAAGTAGTGTAAAAGAATTTCTATCTTTTATTTTATCAAAAGAAGCTAATACCTTAAAAACTCCTAAAAATATCAACTCCGAACTATGAGTAAGTAATTTTATAATAAATAACTTAAATAATAACTTCAAATATTTTGTAGCTGAATTATGAGCATACAAGGTCTGAGAAATTAAGTTATTATGAAAGATAGTTAATCACAAATATTGATTTTTAACATGAATATGAAATCAACATTTATGATTGTTTTGAAATATAGAAAATACTATAAAATGAAAGTCTGAGATTATAAAAAAAGTTATAAAAAATAACTGAATTCTATATATAAATTACGATAATAAAAATATCCAGAAAATAATTTTTCCTAAAAATCTTAAATATATAAAATATTGAATAGAATGAAAAAACTTAGATGCAAAATCGCAAATAATAAAATTAAAAAACTGAAAAACTGTTTTTGATTTCACATACAAAAATATTAAAACAAAATTTAAAACTTATTTATTATGAAAACACAATATTGTTAATTTAACTTGAGTTATAGCTTTTTGTATTGATTTATGAATTAAGATTGAAAACCTAGAAAATTATATTAAAGAGTTAGAACCAATTAGAAATACTTTAAAAATTATAGAAATAGATGGAAACTTTATTATAGATGATAGTTATAATTTATCTGAAGATTGATTATTTGCTTGAATTGAAGTCTTATCTTCTTTTAACTGAAATAAAATTTTAGTTTTGGACGATATTATAGAACTCTGAAAAGATTCTAAAAAAATACATTTTGAAATTTGAGAAAGAATAGGGAACTCATGATTAGTAGACAAAATTTTATATGCCTGAGTAAATTATGAAAAAGATTTTTTATATTGATTATCAAAATCATGATTTAATTTTGATAATCTTATAACAGATTTAGAAGATATAAAACCTTGAGATGTTATTTTACTAGAATGAAAATGATCAAAAAAATTTTTTAATTAAAATATATGTTTAAAAAAATTATATTATCTGAATTTTTAACTACTGTAAATTTTAGTATTTTTATAAAAACTATTTATTTACTTACATTTAGGTTGCCTTTTTTTAAATACTGAAAAGAAGTATGTTTATTAGAAAAAAGCTTATTAAATTATATATGAGTTAAAAAATCTAAAATTATATCTTTTTATAATTGAAGAAGTGCAATTTGTCATTGCCTAAAATTAATAAAAATAAAAGAAGATGATGAAGTAATTGTTTCTTGATATACATGTGTATCAGTTTCAAATGCAGTAATACAAAGTTGAGCAAAAATAGTATATATAGATATAAATAAAAATAATTTATGAATAGATATAAAAAAACTAGAAAGTAATATAAACAAGAAAACAAAAGTAATAATTATCCAACACACTTTTTGAAAACCTAGTTCTGTAAATGAAATAATAAAAATAGCTAAGAAAAATAATGTACTTGTTATAGAAGATTGTGCTCACAGTCTAGGAAGTGAATATAAATGAAAAAAATTATGATCTTTTTGAGATTTCTCAATTTTTTCAACATGAAGAGATAAAGTTATTTCAAGTGTTACTTGATGATTTTTAATCATAAATAATAAAAAGTATTCTGAATCTGCAAAAGAAATAAAGAAAAAACTTATAATGCCTAGTAACTTGCTTATATCAAGAAATTTATTTTATAATATTTTTTGATATATTTCTTATAAAACTTACTGATTTTTAAGTATTTGAAAAGTTGTAATGTATATTTCCAGAAAGTTTAACATAATTACAGAGATTCTTACAAAAGAAGAAAAGAATTTAAACTATAAGAAGTTTAATTATTTATTACCAAACTCGCTTGCATATCTAGCATTATGAGAATTAAAAAAAATTGATATTTACAATAAACATAGGAATAAAATTTCTTTTTATTATGATAATAAAATTAATAAATCTAACAAAGTTTATTTTCTAAAAAAAGATGAATATAATAATAATTATAGATATCCTTTTATTTGTAAAAACGAAAAAGAAAAAAAGTCTCTTTTAAAGTATATGAAAAAAAACAATATTTTACTTTGAAAAAGCTGGTCTTGAATAAATATTGTGCCATACTGAACAAGTTTAGATAGAACTAAATACAAACTTTGAACTTGTAAAATAGCTGAAAATATTAGTAAGAATATAACTTTTCTTCCAAATCATAATTCAATAAAAATTAAAGATGCAAAAAAAATAATAAACTTAATTAACAAATTTTATTCAAAAAAAAGTTCTTAACTAAGTTAAGAACTTTTTAATTAATAACTTCCATCCAGAAATTCATTTATTTGGTAATACAATCAAGTATCAAGAGAATAATCTCTTTCATATTTGTCATATTCTTCTTGTAAAATCTCAGAACTATATTCAGCAATAAAACTTAATCTAGTATCATTTCTTTTAGCAACTCTATTAAATCTATTAATTGAGTTTTTCAAAATATCTAACTTTTTATGGTCTTGGATATTTTTATTAACTACTCTATCTACAAATCTTAGCATAATTGTCTTAATTTTTCTTTTCATTGCATTTGATAGTTCATTATTATCAACTTTACAAGTAGCAACATTTTTCCAACCTAAAGGAACTTCACATGGATTAGAAAATACTCTACATTCTCATGTTCTAGGATTTGAAGCAGGTTGTTTTCTAGAAGGACAAGAATAATCATTATAAGGATAATATTTTTTGTAATTATGAGAAGAATAAGTAATATTTCAGTAAATATTATTATTTTTATTTATATAATAATGTTTTTTGTTTTTATTAGATCTATAATTTTTATTATAAATTTTTTTATTAGTTAGCGAATTTTTAAATGAAATATAAATTTTGTGAGGTTTTGTACAAAACCTTCTACCATTTCTAGTTGTAGTACATGTTTTATATATTGACCATTGTCATAGTAAAGGATTTTTATCTTCAAATCTAGTTCTAGATCTATTATAAGACTTATACAAAATAGAACTTGAATTATTTTTTACATTAGTTCTAATCACTTCATAATAACTAAAGTTATTATATTTATTTTTGCTATCATATTTTGACCAAAGAAAAACTACTTTGTCTGAGTTTCAATACGCAAAACTTTCGTATTCTCAATTTTTAGCATAACTATTAGAAACAAAAAGCATTGTAATAGTTATTATTATAGATAAAGTTTTAATTACTTTCATAAAAAATTGGTTAATGTTTAAAAAATACAAAATGTATTATTGTTATTTTTCTTCATTTGTCAAGAAAAAAATATTTTTATTTTAATTTTATTATTGAATTAAAATAAAAATCCTTAAAATATATCTACTTCTAAAAGAAAAACTAATATGTATAAATTAAAAATAATAAATGATAAAAATGTTTGGAATAACTTTATAATTAACAATAACTTTGAATTTTATAGTTTTTTATGTAGTTGGGAATGGTGAGAAGTGCAAATTCTTTCTTGAAAAGAAATATTTAGGTATTGAATTTTTGTAGATAATAAACTAATTTGAATAATTCCTTTAATAAAAAATAAAGCTAAGAGATGAGTATATCTTTTTAGTCCTCATTGTCCTTTAATATTAGAAGAGTATGACTATTTTGAGCTTATATGAAATATAATGCCTAAATTAAAAGAATTTTGAAAAAAGCATAATGCAAATTTTTTACGTTTTAATTCTCCAATTAAAAATACAAAAGAAAATTATAAAAAATTCCAAAATCTTTGATTTATTAATTCTCCTATGCATGAACATGCAGAAGACACACATTTATTAAAACTTGATAAATCTGAAGAAGAACTACTTTCTTGATTAAAAAAATGAGACAGATATTATATAAAAAGAGCTTTAAAAGAGTGAGTATCAATAAGAATTGATAATAAAGATGATCATATAAATACATTAATTAGTATGCATAATGAACATGCAAAGAAAACTTGATATCATATGTTCTCAAGAGATTTTATACTAAATTTGTATAAATGATTTTGAGACAACATATCAACAATAAGTGCTAATTATAATTGAGTTATTGAAAGTATATTAATGACTATAAAATTCTGAGAGACATCTGTATATTATATAGCAGCAAGTGATATAAAAAACCCCAAGTTTTCTCCAAATTACTTATGTCAATATTCAGCTATATTAAACTCTAAAAAGTTATGATGCAAAATTTATAACTTTTGGTGAGTAAGTCCAGATGATAATAAAAAACATCCAATAGCATGAGTAAGCAAGTTTAAAAAGAAATTTTGATGATATGATTATTCCTTATTACACGCACAAGATTATATTATTAATTTTAAATATTGGTTTAATTATATTATTGAAACCGTAAGAAGAAAAAAAAGAGCCTATTATTATAAAAAACCAATTTAATTTTAAAAAAAGAAAATATGCACGAAATATTAGCTACTGCAACAAATTATATATTAAATATTGTTTGAGATATGTGATATATATGAATATTTGTAATGATGGTTATTGAATCATCTTTTTTCCCATTTCCATCAGAAATAGCAATGATTCCAGCTTGATTTTTGGCAAGTGTATGAAAAATGAATTTTTCTATAGCATTAATTTCTTGAACTTTATGAGCAATAGTATGAGCAAGCATTAATTATTTTCTTTGAAAGAATTTATGATGACCAATAATAAAGAAGTTAATTAAAAACTATTGAAAATACATATTCATTTCTGAAGAACACTATAATAAGTCCGAAATTTACTTCCAAAAACATTGATGAATTACAACATTTTTAGCTAGATTTATCCCAGCAGTAAGACAACTAATAAGCATACCAGCTTGAATATTTAAAATGAATTTTATTAAATTTACTTTATATACTTGAACTTGAGCTTTTTTTTGGAATTTAATTCTTATGATAATTTGATATATAGCTTGAGAAAACAAAGATTTAATTAAAGAATATTCTTACTATGCTTTACTATGAATATTATTAATAGCTATTATAATATGAAGCATATATTATTTCAAAAATAAAACTAAATCAAAACAAAGAACTATTTTTATTTGAGATGTGCAATGATGCTATAATGAATTAAAAGATTTACTTAAAAAAATTGACATAAAAGAAAATGATAAAGTTTATTTCGTATGAGATTTAATAAACAAATGACCAAAATCTTATAAAGTTTTGAAATTTGTATATAAAAATAGAAAAAGATTTAAAAGTATAGTTTGAAATCATGAAATAAATTTTTTAAGATACCTTGATTGAAAATGATGTAAAGAGCATAATAAAAAAGAATTTGAATATTTAAAAGAGAAACTTAACAAAAAACCTGAAATACTGCAGTTTCTTAGAGAAATGCCTAGATACATTATAGAAGATAATTTTATTATGGTTCATGCTTGAATTTATCCAAATAAAAAAATACAAGATCATAGTATTGATGAAATCACAAAAGTAAGAGATATTAATTGAAAACCTTGGTATGAGTTCTATGAATGAACTAAAAAAATTATTTATTGACATCGGGCTATTGATTGAATAAGAATTAGAAAAAATACTATTTGACTTGATACTTGATGTGTATATTGAAAAAGTTTAACAGCATATATTCTAGAAACTTGAGAAATATATACTCAACAAGCTGAAGAAATTTATGTAAATGTTTATAACAAATATGAAAATAAAAAATCTAAAAAATTATAAAATAGCTATATTATGATTTTGAAAAGAGGGAAAATCAACTCTTAATTTTTTAAAAAAAGTTTGAGTTAAAAATATATCAATTCTTGACAAGAATAATATAAATCTAGAAGAAAATATATGAAATATAAAGATAATTACAGGAGATAGTTATTTAAATAAATTGTGAGAATATGATTATATATTTAAAAGCCCTTGAATCTCTCCTTATAATAAAAAAATAGAAAAATATAGAGATAAACTTATATCATGAACTGAAATATTTTTTGATAATTATAAATGAAAGTCTATTTGTGTTACATGAACAAAAGGGAAGTCAACAATTTCAACATTAATCTATAAAACACTTAAAAAAGCTTGATTAAAAGTAAAATTAGTATGAAATATATGAAATCCTGTTCTAGATGAAATCAATTTATTGAATGAAAAAGTATATGATTTTGTAGTATATGAAATGTCTAGTTATATGCTTGAAACTTTAAAACCAAAATCATATATATCTATTATTAATAACATATACGATTGTCATATAGATTGGCACAATTGAAGAAAAAATTATATAAATGCAAAAAAAAATATAATAATTAATGCCGAAAACAAGATAGTAAACTATGAATTAAAAAATAAAATATCATCTAAAAATATTTTTTATTTTGGTAAAAAGTGAAACTATAAATATTCAGAAAATAACTTTTTTATTAATGAAAAGAAAATACTAGAAGACAAAAATATTTTATTAAAATGAGAGCATAATAGGTATAATATTTCTGCAGTAATTTGAGTTCTTGATATTATTTCTAAAGATAGAAAAAAAGAGAACTTATTTTTTGAGCTTAAAGAAGTTTTAAAATCATTTTCTTGATTAGCTCATAGAATGGAAAATATATGAGCAAAAAAGTGAATTACGTTTATAGATGATGCTATAGCTGTAACTTCTGAAAGTACAATCGCTGCAATAAAAACATTTTGAGAGAATGTTGACACCATATTTTTATGATGACAAGATAGTTGACTTGATTTTTCTAAATTAAGAAAAACATTAAAGGATTATAATATAAAAAATATTGTTTTATTTCCAGATAGTTGAAATAGAATATTTTTAGATTTTTCAAATAATCTTGAATTTGATAAAGAAGTAGTTTTAGAATGAAATTATTCGCCAAAGCTTTTCAAAACAAAATCAATGAAAAAAGCAGTTGATTTCGCGTTTAAAAATACCACTAAAGGAAAAATATGTCTTTTATCTTGCGCCAGTCCAAGTTTTAGTTTATGGAGTTGATTTGAAGAAAAATGAAACCTTTTTAAAAAAGAAGTAGAGACTTATGTCTAAGTTTCTTCTATTGGAATCAAAGCCCTTTTTAGAAAATCTTTTAACAAATAATAAAATATTACTCAAGCAATTACTCAAAATAAATGTCAAAATAAGCTAATTCAAGGATAAAATCATATTCAAACATTAATTACCATTGCAGTTATTCATCATTTATAATCAGGGTTTTTTATTGATTTCAACTTTAAAGTATAATAAGCTAATGTTGCCATACAAAATCAACTAATTCAAATAGTATTTCACTCTCAAAGAAATGTTAATCACAATCAAATAAAAAATACTGAAAAAATATAAAATATTAAATAGTTTCTTTTTCATATAATTAACTCTACAGTATTTCAAAAGATAAATATAAATAATGCATTTGAAAGAAAATGTATTATTCATCAATGAAGAAATGTTGATGTAAAGAATTGAAGAAAATATATATGATACTTTCATTGATCTAGATAAAAAGAGTTCATTCAAAAAACACTAATTTCTGGATATTTATATAATAAAACCGTAAAAAAAAGTGATATTATAATTAATATATTTGAAATACTTATTTTTGTAAACATTTTAAGCTCTTTTTTTTCTAAAATAATTTATTTCAAGAGTATCTCATACAAATTCAAATATATCTGAAGCAACTGTTTCTTTCAAATTATTATTTCAAATTATTTCAACTTCTTTTTTTTCTAAATAATCTTTAAAAGTATTTTCTAAACCTTTTATAGTATATATTTCTTTCTTTCAAGAAAAATTAGCACTAGTTAAAAATATAGGTCATACTTTTCAAATATATTTTTTCTGAATATCATTATGAGCTACTCTTATAGCTATCTTATTATAAATTGAATCATTAAAAAATCAAACTCATAATTCATTTTTATATTTTATCCAATGATTTATATAATCTGAATTTGTCAAAATTGTAAAAGGATATTTATACTCTTTTAAAAATTTAATCTGCTGGTTATTTAAATCTGATATTTTTTTTAAATATTTATAATCATAAACCATTACAGCTAATGGTTTAGACTTATCCCTTTTTTTTATTTTATAAATTTTTTCATAGGATTTAATGTCGTCAATACTACAACATATTCAATAGCAAGTATCAGTTGGTATAATATATATCATATATTTAAAAATCGTGAATTTCTAATTTTATATATTTTTTTATTCTATTTTAAAAATAAAATTATTTAATAGGATTTTTCAAAGGTTCTCAAATATTTCTTGGATATTTTTTGTGAGTTTTTGAAACTTTTTCAATAAATACTAAAGTTCTTTTTTGTTCTCATATCTTATAATTTTTTACTTTAAGAATTTTAGCTCATAAACGATTTAAAGCTTTTTTAGAAGAATTTAATTCTTCTTTATCATCTAACTTATAAGCAACAAAAATTCATCAGACTTTTAAAAAGGGAATTGTATATTCAATCAAAGTTGGCATAAAAGCAGTAGCTCTAGATAAAACATAATCAAAAGTTTCTCTATATTTTAAATCTTTTCACAATTCTTCGCATCTTCAATTTAATGTAACGATATTTTTTAATCATAATTTTAATACAAATTCATCTATAGCTTTTAGCTTCTTTCAAACTGAGTCTATTCAAGTAAAATTTACATTTTTATTAGTAATAGCTAATGGTATTAACGGAAATCATCATCAAGTTCATACATCCCCTACATTTCATTTTAAATCTAAAAATACATTTAACATAATAGAATCTATAAAATGTTTTTCAATTATATCTTCAACCTTCCTTATAGCAGACAAATTTATCTGACTATTTTTTTCTATGAATAAATCTAAAAATTTTTTAAAAAGTTCTATTTCTCTACTATCTAATTCTATATTATATTTATCTAATAAATCTAGCATTTTTTCTTAAAATAAGCATTTATAGCAACATTATACTTAATTATTTGATAAAACAATATAAATTTGATTTTTTTTGTAAAAGTATATAATAATTATATATAAATATGAATTAAATTATGTTAAACAGGAAATTAGATAAACAAATATTACGTACAACTGATAATTATATAAATGCTTTAGAAAAAGCATGAATAAAGTGTGTTTTTGATTTACTAAAGCAGTTTCCTAGAGAATATGAAGATAGAACTAATGTTTTAGATACATTTTCATTAATAAATATAAAAGAAAAAAATACAATATTAGTAAAATTAGTATCAATAAATACTCAAAAAACCTCAAATAATAAAATTCTTTCAAAAGCAATAATTGAAGATAAATCATGATTTTTAGCAGAAGCAGTTTGGTTTAATAGAAAATTTCTCGCAACTCAATTATCAAAGTTTGTTAACTCAAAAATATTAATAACATGAAAAGTCAAATATGCCTTTTGAAAAGTAGTATTTCAGTCTCCAGAAGTTGAAACAGACTTATCAAAAGTTAGCTGAGAAATTGTAGCAATATACTCAGATATTAATTATATTCCATCAAAATGGACTAACTGAAAAATCTCCTTAATTAAAGAATATATTTCAAACATAAAAGAAACTTTACCTGAATCAATAATAAAAAAATATGATTTTATATCAAAAAAGGAAGCATTTTATAAAATACATTTCCCAAAAAATAAACATGATATAGAGATAGCAAAGTATAGGTTGGCATATGATGAATTATATGAAATTAATTATAAATCAATAAGAGAAAAGTACGATTGATACAATTTCAGTGAATGAAAATCTCAAAGCATAAAACTAGATTCAGATTTAGTAAAGTCCATATTAAAAAAATTAGAATTCAAATTAACTGATTGACAAAAAATAGCTCTTTTCCAAATTTTGAAAGATATGGAGAAAAACCATTGTATGTCTAGATTATTAGAGTGAGATGTATGAACTTGAAAAACAATAATTGCTTTTATTGCATGAGTTTATTCTATTTTAAAATCTACCTCTTATTCTAAAAAAGAAGATTCAATTCAAGTAGCAGTTATGGCTCCAACAGAGATTCTAGCTCGTCAACATTTTGAAGGAATGCAAAACTTTTTAATGGATTTTTGAATGAGTTCATGTTTACTTGTTTGAAGTTTGACAGCAAGACAAAAAAAATTAATTAAAGAAGATATAAAGAATGGGAAAATAGATTTTATAATATGAACCCATGCATTAGTACAAGAAGATGTACTATTTAAAAACTTATGATTTGTAATTATTGATGAACAACATAGATTCTGAGTTAAGCAAAGAGAGTTTCTAGAAAAGTGAATTTTAAACTCAAGTGGAATATTACCACATGTCCTAAATATGACGGCAACCCCTATTCCTAGAACTCTTGCTTTGACTCTTTATTGAGACCAAGATTTAAGTGTTATTTCAGAATATCCTAAATGAAGAAAAGAAATATACACTAAAGTTTCAAAAAACGAAAACCAAAGAAAACAAATAGAATTATTTATAAGAAATGAGTTAGAAAAATGAAGACAAGTTTTTTGGATAAGTCCTTTAGTTGAAGAATCTGAAAAAATAGATTTGGCAAATGCAATTAATACATATGAATCCTTAGTTGATATATTTAGCCCTTTTTCAGTATGACTACTACATTGAAAAATGAAAGCTAAAGAAAAACAAAGTATAATGAAAGATTTTAGTGATAATAAAATACAAATATTATCTTCTACTTCGGTAGTTGAAGTCTGAATAGATATACCAAATGCTTCAATTATATGTATTGAGGGAGCTGAAAGATTTTGATTAAGTCAATTACATCAATTTAGATGAAGAGTATGAAGATGAAGTTATCAATCATATTGTTATTTGTTTCCAAGTAAATGAAATTCTACCGAAAGATTAAAAGCTATGGAAAGAACAAATAATTGATTTGAGTTATCTGAAATAGATTTAGAACTTAGATGACCCTGAGAGGTTTATGGTGTAAAACAAAGTTGAGTGCCAGATTTGAAAATAGCAGAAATTACTGATCTACAATTAATAAGTCAAATAAGAGAAGATATTGTAGAATTATTTGAAAAAAAATAAAAGTTATTATAATTAAGGAACATCTGAGAAACTTACATCTAGAAAAAAATATAAATTTTTATTCTTAAATATTCCTTAAACAATAAGTAAAACTTAATTACTCTAGAAAATTATGACATTATTAGAATTCTTTTTTATTATTTCGTGAATAATAATTTTTGTTATTTGACTCGATATAGCCAAAAAACAAAGGTTTAATGCTTTACATTTTTTGGTTTTCTTATGAGTTTGAGCTTGACTTTTGACTTTTACCTTTTTCCCAGATATATTACAAAGTATTTGAAATGTATTTTGAGTTGCTAGGTGAGCAGATGTTTTGGTTTATGCTGCTATTATTTTTCTATTATATTTTGTACTATTACTTCTTAGAAAAGTAGAAAAAAATAAAGAAGATTTAACTAAATTAGTTAGAGAAATTGCAATCTTAGAATGTAAAGACAAAAAAAAATGAATAAATCTGAAATAGTTTTTTTAGTAAGAGCTTATAATGAATCAAAAAAAATCGAAGAAGTAATAAAAAGTATAATTGGTTTCTGATATAAAAACATATTAATAATTGATGATTGATCAACTGATAATACAGAAGAAATAATTCATTGAATTAAAAAAAGTAATAAAGACACAAAAATAATACTCTTAAGACATCTATTTAACAGATGATGATGAGCTAGTTTAGAAACATGATTTGAATATATAAGAAAATATTGAGATTTATTATGATTTAATTACATATTTACTTTTGATGCCGATTGACAACATAATATAAATGATAGTAAAAACTTCATATCTCAAATGGAGAAAAGTAAAAATTTAGATATTATTTTGTGATCAAGATTTATAGAAAAAACTAATACAAATGCTCCTTTTCATAGAAGGGTTATACTTTTCTTATGAATAATATTTACTTATATAACTACTTGACTTAATTTTACAGATAGTCATAATTGATATAGACTTTTAAAATTATCAGCTATAAAAAAAATTAAATTAACAATGGATTGAATGGAATATGCCTCAGAATTAATTGAACAAATAAAAATAAATAATTTAAAATATAAAGAAATTCCTGTAAACATTAAATATACAGAATATAGTTTAAATAAATGACAAAAATCTAGCAATGCAATTAACATTGCACTAAGAATGATATGGAATAAATTTTTTAAATAAAAAAACTCTAATAAAAACTATTATATAATTTAATAAAATAAAAATATGAAATTAGTAGCATTTGATTTAGACTGAACACTAGCTGTTAGCAAACAAACAATCTCAAAAGATATTGCAAAAATGCTTGAGTTATTAACTGAAAAATATATTGTGGCAATAATTTCTTGATGAGGTTTTAATTGGTTTAAAGTTCAACTTTTTACAGAGCTTGATTTACCTGAGAAAAATAAAAAGAATTTTTATATGATGCCTAGTTGTTGAACTGAAATTTATAAATTTCAAAATGAAGATATAGAGAAAATATATTCAGATAAAATTAGCCCAGAAGACAGAAAAAGAATTATAAAAGTAGTAGATAATTATTTTAAAAATAGTAAATATTTTCCTAAAGAAAATTATTGAGATTTTATTGAAGAAAGGGGAGAATGACAAATCACAATTGCTTGTTTATGACAACATGCTCCAATTGAGATAAAATCTAAATGGGATTTTGATAGAAAAAAAAGATTAGAAATGATTTCTGATTTAGAAAAATTATTACCAGAGTTCTGATTTAAAACATGATGAACTACTTCAATTGATATAACTAAAAAATGAATAGATAAATCTGTTTGAATGACGAAATTGATGGAAGTTACCTGAGTAGAGAAAAAAGATATATTTTTTGTATGAGATATGATGTCAAAATGATGAAATGATTACCCAGTTATGGAAATGTGAATAAAATCTATTGAAACTTCTTGACCTGAAAATACTAGAGAGATTATAAAAAAGTATTTAGATATATAAATTCCTAAAATCAATTTTTAAGTAGAATATATAAAATTTTATGAAAGATAAAATAAATATTATTCAATTCCTTCCATATTATCCTCCTCATAAATGATGATTAGAAACAGTAGCTGAAGATATTTGAATATATTGGGAAAAGAATAATTTATGAAATTGTATAAATATTATTACAAGTTTTGAACAAGAAGAAAAACTTGAAAAATATGAAAAAATAGAGTTTGTTGGAGAAATTATATGATATAAAAAAGATAAAGTAGAAAATTTAGTAGTTCCAAGTCTTGAAATTATAAATAATTTTCCAATTTATAAAATTTGGTCTAAAAAATATAAAAAAATAGCAAAATATCTAAAAGCAAAAATTTGAAAAGAAAAAGAAAATTATAGAATAATTACTCATACAAGATTTTTTTTAACAAGCTTTTTAGGATGAAAATTTGCAATAAAGAATAAAGTATCTTGGGTTCATATAGAACATGGAAGTGATTATGTGAAATTATCTTCAAAATTTAAAAGTAAAGTAGCATATTTTTATGATAGAATTATTTGAAAATGGATTTTTAAAAAAGTAGATAAACTTTCAGCTATAAGTGAAGCTTGTAAAAATTTTATTTTAAAAGAATTTAAAAATAGGGAAATAGATGTTTTTTATAGATGACTTAATATCCCAAAAAAAATAATTATAAATGAAAATCTTAAAAATAAATATAGAGATAAAATAATTGTTTGATATATTTGAAGACTATATAAATGGAAAAATATTTTTTCTTTAATAGAAGCATATTATTTATTGGGAAAAAATATACAAAAAAAAATACAAATTGTTATTGTTTGAGATTGAGAAGATTATGAAAAATTAAAATTACAAGATAAAAAAAAGAAAATATATTTTACTTGAGGAAAAAACTTTAAGGAGGCTTTAGCTTATCAAAAACAATTTGATATTCATATTCATCCAAGTTCTCCTTGATGATGACTAGCAACAACTTTATTACAAGCTATGCATTTTTGATGTTTTGTTGTTGCAACACCAAATGAATGAGCAAAAGAAGTTATTAAAGATTGAATTAATTGAATTTTATTAAAAGATGATAGTGTTTTGGAAATAAAAAGATGATTAATAGATTCCCTTGAAAATATAAATAAAAAAGAAGAATTCTGACAAAGAAATCAGGAAATAATATTTGAAAAATTTGTTTGGGAAAAAAATATTTTAGAACTTTATAAATTTATTATTTAATTCAATATTCTTTTAATATATTTATATAATCTTTTGATAGTTTTTTAAAGTTTTTATGATTTAATCTTAAAATCAGTTTATTTACTACTTTATTTCAATAGTTATTTAATCACAATGTTGGTTTTAGCCATTTAAGATGAAGTAATGATATTTTGTAGTTTTTTATTTTTAAGGGAAAGATTATAGTCTCAGCTTTCTTTTGTTTTATAAAATATGTTTTTTCACTAATTGGGAAAAATCAAAAATCTCAAAATAGTCATGCAAAAGATGATTTTAGACTATCATATGAATAGCATAATTTGTTTTTATATCTATATATATTTAGTAGAGGTATTTGCAAAAAGCATTTTAATTCATTTTTCTTAATTTTATCAATTATAAGTTTTAGATTATTATTTATTACTAAATGATCATCATCTAATTTAATAACATATTTATAACTTGTTTTTGATAATGTCCAATTATAATAGTAACTTAAACTATGTATTGAATTTTCTTTAGTATCTAAATATTTTTTTGTTCATATTTTGTATATTTCAAAAGGATATTTATAATATTTTACAATATTTGGATATTTTGATTGTAACTTTTTACATATTTTATCAGTTTTATCATTTGAGTTATTATCAACTAAAATTATTTCATCAAAAAGGTTTATATGTGATTCTACTACTTTTTCTAAAAAAAACTCTGAATTATATAGTCTTCAAAAAGCAGAAATTCAATTTTTTCTTTTTCAAAAATTAAAACTGTCTTTTTTTATATAATAGTCTTTTTTTCATTCAATATTTTTATATCATTTAAAATCTCATCTTATTAAAGACAAGATATTTTTTTTAATTTGAATTAATTTTATAAAAAAAATATATAATAAAGGGTATTTTCAATTTATAATTTTTTCTATATTTCTTTTATTATCAATTACTTTTAATAACATATTTTTTAATTTAAGAAATTGTTTACTTTTTCACAGTATCATCATTTTTGATATTTATGGAAAAAGTTTTTTATTTTTTTGTATTCTTCTTTATATTTTTTATTATTTTTAAAAGAATCAATATTTTTTATTGTATCAAATAAATCATACTGATTTATAACTAAACTTTCATTTATTATAATATCTTTATAGTTAAAATATAATTCTCTATCTTTTTTTAAGTAATTATCTAAATCATAAGAATAAAAAACTATTGGTTTATCTGTTAGTAAAAAATCTATAAAAATACTAGAGTAATCAGTTATTAATACATCACAAACTAATAGTAATTCTTGAATTTCAATATAATCTGATTTAAATTTTTTAATATTACTCATTTCATCAAATTCTATATCTTCTGTTTGAATATGTCATGAAATCAGAAGAATATAGCTATTATTTTTCATATAATTATTTATCTTTTTAAGTAGTTCTTTTGAAAAGGGTTTTAAAATATTATTAGAATCCCTCCATGTTGGTGCATAAAGAAAAATTTTTTTATATTTTTTTAAAGACAGATAGTTTTCTATTTTAGTTAAAATGATATTTTTTTTATTATCAAAAAAAATATCATTTCTTGGTAATCAAGTAACTTTAGCACATTTTCAAAGAAAACAACTATTCATAATATTTTTATTATTTTCACTGGATGTAGGTATTAAGATATTATTTTTATATTCTTTTTTTAACAAAAAAGCACCTAATTTTCAAATACTTTTAGTATATACCTTACTATCAAAATTTAGTTTCTTTATTGTATCTCAGTGCCATAATCTAACTATTTTAAAATTTCATAATAAAGCTAGACTTCAAGATACAGAAGATGCACTTGAATCTGTAAATATATATTCAGCCCTAAGTAATAATAATATATTTTTCAATGAATTTATTTTTATTATATTATTATTAACAAGCTTCCTATTTCTTGTCATGTAAAAACACTTTCTTGTTTTACTTTTTTTATAAAATTCAAGCATAGCTTTAGAATTTCAACTTATTTTTTTTCAATCCATACTTCAAAAAACATATATTCATTTTCTTTTTTTTATAACATAAGAAAAAATATAAAAAAAAGGAATATAAAATAAAGAAGTTAGTTTTATAAAGGATTCTTTGAACATATGTGTATTTTCATTTATGGTTATCTCTATTTTATTTAAAAACATTGAAAAAATATTTTTTTTAACCTTTGTTGAAGAAATTCATTTTGTTCTTGGTAGGTATACAATGTTACAATATTTTTTTAACTTATCAAATTTTCATTTCCAGTCAGATCACATTACAAAAGTATTTATATTATATTTTTTTATATCACTTTCTTTTTGTTCCCAATTGTCTTCTGATATTACTAAATCTACATATTTTATAGATTCTAAAACTTTTTTCCTTTTATCAAAACTTTGATAAGATTTTTTTCACTTTAAATCATTAAATTTATCAGAAGAAAGTCATACTACCAAATAATCACCAAGAGATTTTGCTTTTCTTAGAAGGTTTAAGTGTCACTCATGTATTACATCAAATGTTCAATATGTGATTATTTTTTTCATACTTTTTAAGTTAGTTTGTAAAATTATTATATTCTTTATTTAATAATTTTAATTTTAGATAATATATATTTTTTTATTTTTTTAGGGATAATAAGAGTACTTAATCTTAAAATTAAAGATTTATAAAAATAAGGATAATACTTTTTATTTTTTATCATGACTTTTAAGGCTAAATACTCTTGTTCTAACCATTTTTTTCTACTAATACTTGTTTCCAGCCATCTATATTTTACAAGATATTCAGGAATATTATATAATCTACTTATTCTTCATATTCTCAGCCATAATTCATAATCTTCAGCTCAATTATATTTTGGATTATATAATCATCAAATTTTATTTAATATTGATTTTTTTAACAAAATAGAAGAATGTGTAAATTGATTAGATTTTAATAAATTATTTTTTATTTCTTTATTTGATTCTCTCATCAATGATTTAGATATTATTTTTCATTTTTTATCTATTATAATAGTAGATGTTCAACATAATCAGTAATCTGTATTTTTTTCCATAAATTCAACTTGTTTTTGTAATTTTTCTTTATTGCACCAAATATCATCATCATCAATTCTTGCAATATATTCTCATTGACTTAACTCTAATCATTTATTAAGAGATTTTGTTAATTTTAAATTTCTTTTATTTTTAATATAAATAATTCTTTTATCTTTTTCTTTATAATCTAAAATAATTTTTTCTACATTGTTTGTTGAACAATCATTTATTATAATAAATTCAAAATTTCTATATGTTTGATTTAAAACTGATTCTATTGATTCTGAAAGCCATTTTGTTTTTCAGTTATAAGTTGAAAGAATAATTGAAACTAAAGGTTTTTTCATTAATCTTATACATTATTTAATAATATAATATTTATATAATTTATTTCTTTTTAACAATAAAACATAAAGTATCTGAAAATCCTTTTGAAAAAAATATCATAGTTTTAGTAATTATTTTTTCTATTTTTCCAAAAATATTTAGTTTTGATTTTAAATTAAGTCTTGTAAAATAGAAATCATATTCAATTAAATCATTAAAATTTAATAGATTTTTTAAATATCAATAACTAAAAAATACTTTATGGTCTTCATGCATTTGTTCAAATCAAAAAAAAGCATTAATGAAGTTTGGAAAAGAAAAGCAGTTTGGAGTAGATATAATAAGAAGAGTTTTTTTTGTCATAACTTTTTTTATATTTGAAAGAGCTATTTCTATATTCATTAAATGTTCTATTACTTCTCAAAATATAATTATATCTGGTACATAATTAATACTTTTAATTTTATTCATATCCATATATTTAATTTTAGAATTTTTAAATTCTTTTCATTTAGAGTTCAAAAATTCTATACTTTCAGTATCTAAATCAATTCATAATTGTTGCTTACAAACTTTATCAATTTCTTTATATAATAATGATCATCCTATTCAATTATATTTATCTTTTGTATAAGGAGAATCACATGCTCAGATATGAAGTATTTTTTTTCATTTACAATATTTTAATATAATATCATTTCTTGAAGATGTATATTTTTTAGGGTATTTTATTTTCATAATTTAATTATTTATTATATTTTTATCCAATTATCAGGTGTAATATCATTTTTATTTATTTCTTTTTTTGCTACCCGTCAACTAGGTGCAATAACAATTTTATTTGTATTATTATTTAACCATGCTCACCACCAACTAAAACTACTATTTGCAATAATATTATGTTTACATAGACTCATTAATTTCATGTCTTTCCAAGAATTTTTTCAAATATTCCAGTTTATAAAAAAAGCATTCTTAATATTAAAGTTTTCTTTTACCCAATTTATATCATCTGAAAAGAAAAAAAATGTAGGATTTTCAATTTTTTCTTTTATTAATTCTATTGCTTTATTATAATATTCTAAATTACATGTTCAATGGAAATTATTGGCATTTTTATTAGTAATATAATCTCATCTTCTAATGTGTATACTTATTGAATTAGAATTATTTATATTTCTTTCTATTTCTATATTTGATTTATCATTTATTTTTGGAAAAGAGAAATCTTTTCTAATGATATCTTCAATAATTTTAAAATATTTTTCAGTTTGAAAATATCATTCAATATATCATTTTTTTATATTCAAAAACTCTTTATCAAAGTTAAATTGTTTTTCTAAGAAATAAGTTTTTTTTCTTTTTATTAATCATTTTAAAATAAAATAATTTTTTATTTTTCATAAAAAATTATTATTAAATCATTTTAAATTATATATTTCTTCATTTGTAGCAATATTATAATTTAAACTAAATAAGTCTAATTCAAAAGGTCTAAAATAAGTTTTGAATTCATTTATATCAATTTTAAAATCAGTATTTATTTTTGTTGACAATGACTTTATATAAGCATATTGAAACATTTGATTTCAAAGTCATCATGTTATTTTTTGTATAAGCATTTTATATTTATAGTAAATAATTATTTTTAAAATATTAAAATATATAGTTTTAAAGTTTAAAATTTTTTAATTTAAATAATAACTAAAAGAAATTACTTTTTTAGTTTTTTTGTATTTCTTCTTTAATTCTTTTAATTTAGATAAATTATTTCTTTTTAAATCAATATTTCCCCAATTTTCTAGAAAAATTTTATTTTTATATTTCTTGTACATAAACTGTCAATAATTTTCATAATCAGATACTGAAGACATTTCAGTATCTGATAAATTATTTATTATAGCTTTATACCATTCTTCATTACAATTATTTTCAATAATAAATTTAAGTTCCCTTAAATATTTTTTATTGTATAAAGCATGGTGACTCGTAAAATTATATAATGGATGAATTTTTATATTTGTGAGTTTTTTAAATATCTCTATATATGGTTTATGTATTCTAAAGTTAGAACACGGGAAAATATATTTTCATTTATATTCAAAAATTCTGTTTCTTATAAATACAGCTTCTGATTCTGTAATTAAAAAATTTTCTTTTTCTACAATTTCCTGCATTCACCATTTTAATAATTGTTGATAAATCCGTCATGATCTATCAATTCAATTTATCTTATAATTTATGTCTTTTTTAGTTATTGGTAATACTTTATTTTCATCTATAAAATAACATTTATTTTTTTTACAAATTTCTTTTATTTTTTTTGAGTTATAAGGAGATACTATATAAATTTTATTTATTGGATGTTGGATGTACTTTTTTATTGAACTTAAAGTATAATCTAATACTTCTGAATCTCTTTCTATTACTGTTATAACTATATCGATTTCTAAATCACTTTTTTTATTAGAATTTAAAGTATTTATTTTATTAAAAAAACATTTTAATTTTATAATTATAAAATTAATTTTAAATAAAAATAAGCTTATTTTTTCTTTAAATGTTAACTTCAGAAAATATTTTATATTCATTATTTTAATTCATTTTTTAAAAAATATTTATAAGTCATTTCTAGTCAATTACTTAGATTAATAGAATATTTCCATCATTCTTTATTAATTTTTGACACGTCTAATTTTCTTAATAGCATACCATCGGGTTTAGATGTATCAAAAATTAAATTTCAAGTATATCAAATTATTTTTTTAATCATATATGCAAGTTCCTTTATACTTATATCATCTCAAGTTCAAATATTTATAAATTCTTTCTCATTGTAGTTATTCATCAACCACACACATGCATCAGCTAAATCATCAACATACAAGAATTCTCTTCTATTAGATCATGTTCACCATATAGAAATTTCTTTAATTCAATTATTCTTAGCTTCATGCATTCTCTTTATCAAAGCAGGTATTACATGTCATGAGTTCTCATCAAAATTATCTCATGGACCATAAATATTTGTAGGCATACAAGATATAAAATTCTTTCAATATTGCTCATTTATTTTTTCACATAATTTCATTCAACTAATTTTAGCTAAAGCATATCATTCATTAGTAGGTTCTAATTTTCAATCCATTAAATATTCCTCTTTTATTGGTTGTTTACATCATCTAGGATAAATACAACTTGATCATAAAAATAATAGTTTTTTTATTCAAGCTAAATGTGATCACCAAATTATATTATTTTGTATTTGTAAATTATCGTATAAAAAATCTGCAGGATAAGTCATATTAGCTTTTATCCCTCATACTTTTGCAGCAGACAAAATAACATATTCTGATTTTTCTTTTTTTAAAAAGTTAAATACATCATTTTGATTTAACAAATTTAATTCTTTTCTTGTTCTAAGCAATAGATTATTATATCATTCAGATTTTAGTTTATTTAATATTGCTCATCATACAAGTCAAGTATGTCACGCTATATATATTTTAGAGTTCTTTTTCATTTTTATTTTAATAATGAACAAAGTAAATTAATTTCCTTATTTGTATATTCTGGAGAATTTCAAAAATAGAATCAATTTTCATGAATATATCTTGCATTTTCATTTAAAAATTCATTTCAATAAAGATTTTTCCAGAATATTTGATTTGTTATATCTCCTCAAACAATAGGTCTTATTTCTATGTTATTTTCTTGAAATAATTTTATATATTTGTTTAATATTTCTTTAGATTTACATATTATTGGTATTGAAAAACTTGAAACTAAATCTATATGTTTGTATTCAATATTTTCAAGATTTGGATTAGAATTTATCAACTTAACAAAAGTTTTAAAATTTTTCTCTCTTAGTTCAACTATTTCATCAAGGTATGGAATTTGAGTACATCATAAAAATCAATTAAATTCTGAAGGTCTAAAATTATATCATAAATTATAAAATGCATAACTAGAATGAAGATTATTTTCTATATTGTTTTCTTTTCTAATTTTTTCTTGTTCATTTTTTTCCATATTTCTATCCCAGCCATGAGCTCTTACAATTACTAGCATTTTATAAAATTCCTTATTATTTGTACAAATCATTCATCATTCTACAGTAGACATATGATGTCATACATATGTTGAAAAGCTAGACATTTCTCAATAATTTCATAATTTTTCTCATTTATATATAGTTCACATTGATTCACAATTGTCTTCTAATAATATTATTTTATTTTTATCACAGTAATCTTTAATCTCATCTATTTTATCACATAATCATAAAAGGTTTGTAATAAACAATGCTTTTAAGTTATTCTTTTCATGTATTTCTTTTAATTTTTCTACTGAAACATTAAGTGTATATAAATTTACATCAAGTGGAACAGGATTAAGTCATAATTGAATTATGGGCATTACATTTGTTGCCCAAGTTAAAGATGAAAAACCTATTTTATCTCATTTTTTTATTTTTCATAAATTTAATAAAGCTTGTATTATTGCTAAATTTGCTGAACTTCAACTATTAAAAAAAACACAATATTTGGCTCATTGCCAATTTGCAAAATCTTTCTCAAATTGTTTACAATATTTTCAAAAACTTAACTGCTTTGTATTTATAATAAAATTGCATAATTCTTTTTTTGTTTTTTTCTCATTGTAAAATGAAGATTTAATCAATTTTATCATATTTTTTATATTATTATCTGGTATAAACATAATTATATTTCATATTGTTCTAAAATTTCATATCAATGATTTTTTAAAATTTCTTGTTTTTTAAATAATTCTATATCTGAAGCCACCATTTCTTTACACATTTCTCTAACAGTATATTTAGGAATCCATCATAATTCTTTTCTAGCTCTACTACTATCTCATAATAAAAAATCAACTTCTGCAGGACGAAAATATCTAGGATCTACTTCAACTAAACATTCTCAAGTTTTTTTGTTATATCATTTTTCATCAACTCAACTTCATTTCCATTCTAATTCAACTCATATTTCCTCAAAACTCCAATTTACAAAATCTCTTACAGTATTTGTTACTCAAGTTGAAATAACATAATCTTGAGGTTTTTCTTGCTGAAGCATTAAATACATTGCTTCAACATAGTCTTTAGCATGTCACCAATCTCTTTTTGCATCTAAATTTCATAAAAATAATTTCTTTTGTAATCATAAACTAATTTTTGCAACAGCCATTGTTATTTTTCTTGTTACAAAAGTTTCTCATCTGTTAGGGGATTCATGATTAAATAAAATACCATTACATGCAAACATACCATAACTTTCTTTGTAATTTCTTGTTATCCACATAGCATATAGTTTTGCACATCAATAAGGGCTTCTTGGATGCATTGGTGATTTTTCATTATATCAAGAGTCGGGCCTATTATAATCTAATCATCAAAATAATTCTGATGTACTAGCTTGATAAAATTTACATGTTTTTCCTAATCATGCAACTTTTATAGCTTCAAGTAATCTTAAAGTTCATAATCATACTGTGTCAGCAGTATATTCAGGCATATCAAAACTTACTGCCACATGAGATTGAGCAGCTAAATTATATACCTCATCAGGTTTTATTCTTGAAATTAATTTTATCAAATTTGTACTATCTGATAAATCTCAATAATAAAGTTTAAAGTTTTTTTCTTCAAATAAATGGTCAATTCTTTGAGTATTAAATGAAGAAGCTCTTCTCTTTATTCAATGAACTTCATATCACTTTGATAATAACAATTCTATTAAATATGATCAATCTTGTCATGTAACTCAAGTTATAAATGCTTTTTTCATTTTTTATTTTATTATTTATTAAACTCTTCAATAATCGTATCATCATATCTTTTTATATCATCTTCTCAAAAATATGTTCATGACTGAACCTCAATAATTATAAGAGGCTCTTTTCATCAGTTATATAATCTATGGAGATATCATTTAGGTATATTACAAGATTGATTGACTTTTAGTATTTTTATTTGTTCTATTTCTGCATAATCAGGATCTCTTATATCTACATATGCGACTCAAAAAACAACAATCCAATGTTCACTTCTATGTTTATGAATTTGTAAAGAAAGGCCTTCTCAAGGAGTAACTACTAATTTTTTAACTTTATATTTTAAAGAATCTTCTAAAACATAATATATTCACCATGGACGTTTTCATATTTCTAAATATCTTTTTTCTTGATGTTCTAAAGGTATTGAAGATAGAGTTTCTTTTATACTTAGTATATCATCTTTATTTGCAGCCTTATTAACTAAGTCACTACTACTATAAGTTTTTTTACCAAGACCATCAACAATTTCTACTCAATACTTTTCACAAATTTTTCTCTCAGGTATCTCATTAGCAAATCTATCACCTCATTTTGTAAATATTATTTTATCATATACACCTGACTTTCTTACTTTTTCTATTAAATAAGTCAGGCTTTCACACACACTAGAATCCTTATCTATAGATATAAATGTTTTATCTACACTTTTTAAAGACTCAACAATCTTTGATCTTGATATTTCATCTTGAAAACTATTTACTCATCTTTTTAATTTAGCTTGGAAATCATTATTGATTATAACCCATAATTCATTAGCCTTTTCTTTAGATAAATTTAAACATTCTATATGTCATGGATGAATAGGATTTGCATACATTGAGGTAATTGCAAGAGTTTTCATATATAATTGTTAATAAAATTAATAAAAAATACTTAATTTTTTAATCTAAAATAAACATATCTACTAGTTTTTTAAAAGAATTCTTTTTATCTCATAAACTTTCTCTTTACTTTCTCAACCTTTTAACTTCTAAAATAAAATTTTTAAACATATTATAATTAATTCAAACAAAAAACAAAAACCAAATTATAGAAAATAAAAATAAAAGTCCAAAACTTTGAAATCTACTTAAATTTTCAAAGAATCAAATTCAAAAATAATAAAAAAGTATTCATCAAACTCATAAAAAAATTATATTTTTAAATATAATTTTAAAATCAAAATTAACTCTATATTTTTTTCATAGAGAAATTTCACTAAGTACAAAAATCAAAATCCAACCAAAAGCTGTAGCAAGTGCTGCTCAAGCTACTCAAAATAATTTTATAAAAGCCATATTTAAAATAGTATTAAAAATTATTGCAAGCCCTAAGATTTTTACTCTTTCTTTTAGTTTTCAAATTCAAGCCATTATATTAAAATTTATTTGTAGTAAGAAATTGAAAATCAAAAATAAAACAGAGTATTTTAATATAATTCAAGAAGTTAAATATTTTTCTCCAAATAATATAAAAGCTATTTTTTCAGCAAATACAAAGAAAAATATATTAAACATAAGTCATACAGCTAAAAAAACTTTTATAAATATCTCTTTTGTAGTTTTTATTTTTTCTATTTCTCATTTACTATGAAGTTCTGAAAAAACAGGGAATAATAAAGCAAATATAGGGATAATTATCATAAAAGGAATAGAAACTATACTGAGATAATTAGTATAATATCAAGCATCAGTAGTTCATAATAAATAAATAATCATTTGCATATCTATTTGTCCTAATATTGTAGATGCTTGTGCTCATATAAATACTATTATTGCATACCTAAAAATTTTATAAAACAAATATTTATCCCAAAGAATTTTTTTATCTATTAAATATTTTTTGTAGTATCTAAAATAAAATAAATTTACTATAAATATTATTCAAATATAAAGTCAAACAATCCAAGCATAACTATAATTTTCTAAACTTCATATATTTAAAAAATATAAACTAAAAACAGAAATAAGTATAAATAACATTCTTATAAATTCTGATATCTTATTTGCAAAAGTATTTTGTGTAGCCATAAAAAATATGGAAAGAATCTGAAAAATATTTATCCCAAGAAAATAAAATGCAAAAACTTTTAATATTTCTATTGCTTCTAAACTCTTAAAGTAATTTGTTGCTATAAAATCAGCTCAAAAAAAGAAAAATAAAGCTATACTTATTCAAGTTATCATTTGGGCTATAAAAGCAAAAACAAGAATAGTTTTTACTTTATCATATCTTTTTTCTGTAACAAATTTTGGTATAAAGTAATTAATACTTTCGCTCATTCATAAATCATTATAAGCTGAAACTAAAGTGATTAAACTTATTATTCAATATAAAATACCAAGTTCACTTACAGAAATATCTCCAGAAATTATTATTTTAACAATATATCAAATTGGGGCAATAATAAAAGAAAAAAGGTAAAGCCAAAAACCTTTTTTTAAAAACTTCTCAGATAATGATTTGTATTGATCTATCATACTTTTTATATTTTTATTTTTAATTTTTAAACAAAACTCTTATATATATTTAAATTTAATTAATTTTTCCTCATCAAAAATTGCAAATCATATTTTTATATTTTTATTTTTAAAAATTTCATGTTTATTTAGAAATAATCCAACATTACTTTTAAGTTGACTTTCTTCTGATTTATTTATTCTTTTTTCATTTAATTTACATTCTAAAAAAACTATATTTTCTTTTTCATCCGTATAAACTAAATCAACTTCATTATTTTTTCTATCTAACCAAGTTCAAATTTCAGTAAAAGTAAAGTCAAGTTTTCATTTTTTATTTTCTAAAATTAAAAATTCTTTTACTAATTTTTCAAATTTAAATCACTTAAATTTTTCAAAATCATTAATGGAATTTTCTAAAATTAAATCATAGAGACCTAGTTCGTATTTTGATTTATTTGAATAAATATATCTAAACCAAAAATTTAGAAAATTATCTGTTATAAAATACCTTGTAACATTTCATTTTTTCTCTAAAATCGGGGACTTTATTTCAATTATACTATAAATCTCAGCTAAATCTTTTAAATATATATCAATTTCTCAGGTTCATAATCAAACTACATTAATTATCTCACTTCTTTTATTTTGTCATTTTGAAATTGCTTCTAAAATTGCAAAAAATCTTTTATATTTTTGTCAAAATTCTTCAATTAAAATTTCTTTTCATTCATTTCTCAAAATAGCAAATTCAGAAAAAAATAAATCTCTAAAAATTATCTTTAAATCATATTTTTTATAATTTTCTTTAAATAATGCTTTTAAATAATATGCAGTTCATCAGAAAATACTATATATATCTAATAAAATTTTATGATTATAATTTTTTCAGAAAATATCCTTAAGTATTTTTATTTGTGTCTCTAAATTAAATTCTTTTAAAAATAAATTAAATGTTGATCTTTTATATAAAGGTTCTTTAGCATTTTCAAAAATTTTTATCATCATTGATTGAATGCTTCAAAGAACAATTACTTTATTTTTTGATTTATTTTGATATTCATCAATTTTCTTTTGAAAAATAGAAAAAATGGATTTATCTATAAAATTAAAATTTTGAAATTCATCAATTACTAGAATTTTATATTTTTTTTGCAAAAAGAAAAAATCTAAAAAGTCCTCTATTGTCTCAAAATTATATTTTATTCATGTTCTTTCAAAAATATAGTTTTCCTGTTTTTTTAGAAAATTTATTAAATTGGATCTTTCAGTAAAAATATATAAAAAATCTTTTTTTAAAATATTTTTATTAAGATGATTTATTAATTCAGTTTTTCAAACCCTTCTTTTTCATAATAAATAAATAAATTCAAAATTTTTTGAACTTATTCTTTTAGCTAAAATCTCAATTTCTTTTTTCCTATTATAAAATTTCATAAAATTTTAGTATGGTATAAAACTTTTATAGTATAATTAGTTTATACTATAAATCAATTTTTAATTTAATTTTTATTTTCAAATTCATTCATATACAAAACCCATTTTCTCTATTTTTGCCTTATTCCATATATTTCTTCAATCAATTATTATATTTCATCTCATTAAATTCTTAACTTTCTTTAAACTAGACATTCTGAATTCATCCCATTCAGTAAGTATAATCAAGGCATCTGAATTATTACATGAATCATAATTATTATCATAAAAACTAATAGTAGATTCATCTCTAAATCTCTTTTTCATGTTATTACTAGCAACAGGATCAAATAATTTTATACTTCATACTTTTGATTCTATAAGTTTTTCTATCACAGATATACTAGGAGCATCTCTTATATCATCTGTTTTAGGTTTGAATGAAAGTCACCAAATAGTTATTGTTTTTCATTTTAAATTAGGAATATGCTTTAATAATTTATTATATCATATAAATTTTTGTTTTTTATTAACTTTTTCGGTGGCTTTTATTATTTCAAAGTTATAATTATATTCTTTTCAAGTCTCAATTAATGCATTTATATCCTTGGGAAAACAACTTCAACCATATCAAACTCATGCATGAATAAATCTAGATCAGATTCTAGTGTCTAATCAAATTCATTTACTGATTTCAGATATATTTCATCATGCTAACTCAGCAAAATTTGCTATTTCATTTATAAAACTTATTTTTGTTGCCAAGAATGCATTAGCCGCATATTTAATAATTTCTGCAGACCTTCTATCAGTAAAAATTAATGGTGAAAAAGTTCTAACAAAAGGCTCATAAACTGCTCTCATTATTTTCATTGCTTTTTTACTATTTGTTCAACAAATTATTCTATTAGGTAACATAAAATCTCTAATAGCAACTCATTCTTTTAAAAACTCTGGATTACTAACAACATCAAATTTTACTTCAATTCACCTTTTTTTTATTTCTTCATTTATAATATTTTCACACAAATCTCATGTTCAAACAGGCACTGTAGATTTATTAACGAATACTTTGTATGATTTTATATTTTCTCAAAAAGTTTTTGCAACCATTTTTACAAATTTTAAATCTGCTTTATGGTTTTTATCTTGTGGAGTTCAAACAGCATTAAATACAACCTTTCAAAAATTAATTCAAGACTTAGAATTAGTTGAAAAACGAAGTCTTCTCTCTTTAAAATTCCTATCAATCAAATCTTTTAATCATAATTCATAAATAGGAATAATTCATTTATTTAATCAAGATATCTTTTCTTTATTAATATCTACACACATTACATCATGTCACATTTCAGCTAAACATGTACCCGTAACAAGTCATACATAACCAGTTCAAAATATTGTTATTTTCATTATTTTATAATTTTAAATTAAAATTTTTTTATTGTTTTGCTATAAAGCTTTGTTTTTATCAAAATATTGTTTCTTTGAGTAATATAAATTATCTTCTATTAACTTTCTATTTTTCGCAATCAAATCTCAAACTATTCAAAGAGCAAAAAATTGAACAGATATAATCACAAAAATAGCAGCCAAAATTAAAGACTGGATTTTTCATGTATCAACAGGATTTAAATAATAATAATATAAAAATCTTCATATAATAATGACTCAAAATGTAAAAAATATTGACCCAAAAACAAAAAATAATCTAATAGGATTATACATAGAATATGTCCTAAAAAGAATACTAGTAGTTTTATATATATGTTGCCAAATATTTTTAAACAAACGAGAAGGTCTAGTTGGGCTATTAGTTTGTATTTTTATTGCTGTAATTTTGATCCTTTTACTTCAAGCTTGAACTAATGTATCGACTGCATAAGAAAAATCAGATGTAACATTAAGTTTTAATAAACATTCTCTGGAATAAGCTCTGAATCAACTTACACTATCAGGAACTTTCGTTCAAGATAAAAACCTAACCATAAAACTTCACACATATTGAAGTATCTTTTTTATAAGAGAGAAATGACTTATTTTTGATGTTTGTCTATCTCAAATTACAAAATCAGACTCTTTATCAACTATTGGTTTAATTAAATCTTTTATATATTTAGAAGGATATTGGTTATCTCAATCAGTATTAACAAGAATGTCAGCTCACTCTAATAAAGCTTTTTCAACTCAAGTTTTAAAAGAATTTCAAAGTCATTTATTTCAAATATGCTTAACAACATAATTAACTTTATACTTTTTTGCTATTTCCAAAGTTTTATCACTTGAACCATCATCTATAATCATAGTTTCTATGATATCTATTCAATCTAACTTCTTTGGCAACTCACTAAGTACTAATCCAAGAGTTTTTTCTTCATTATAACAAGGAATTTGAATAATTAATTTCATAAGAGGCTTTTAATTAAAACATTATTAATTTTACAAAGCTTGATTATAATTAATAATTTTAAAAATCCAAAAACTTTTGATTTTTTATCCATTATATATAAAATACTGGAGTTTTCAGTATTTTATATGGACTCTTAGCTCAGTTGGTAGAGCAAATCCCTCTTAAGGATGAGGTCCCGGGTTCGAGCCCCGGAGGGTCCACCAATATTGAAAAACAGGAAGAACTTTCTCATTTGTTAACAGGTTCTTCTTTTTTTATGTTTAAATTTTCATCTAAACACTCTGACTTATAAATATCCAATCTATTTTTAGCCTTAAAATCAAGTATAGTAGACAGAAACATAATATATTAAACTTTAGTAGATTCTATACCGAAAAATAAATTTGACAAAAAAATAAAAAATCATATACTACTTTATAGTTTTAGTATTTTAACTACTAAGAAATAAATTTTGAGAAATAAAGTTAAAAATATTGCAATTGTACAGACTTGAGTATTTCTTCGTACCTGAAAAAAAGGGCAAGTAACTTATCTCCAAGCAAAGTATTTTAACGACTATGGAGAACTAAGAGAAGAATTAATTCCTGATTTAAAGCAGTGAGATATTCAAGAGAGACATTTGTTGCAGGATTGAGATATTCTTTTTTGTGCAAAATGAACTAGAAACTTTGCAACTGTTTATAGGTCTAAATATTGACCTTGTGTAGCTTCTTCTACATTCTTAATTATAAGATTGAATTCTAAAAAATATATTCCAGAATTTTTAGCCTTGATTTTAAATAATTTCCAAGCTTCTGAATATTTTAGAGAAAATAACTTAACTTGAACAACTGTTAATTCAATTTCAAAGAAAATAATTGAAGAATTTGAAATATGATTAATAGATATAGGAAAACAGGAAAAATTACTTAATATATATAATCTACATAAAAAACAAATAGGCTTATTAGAAAACCTTATAAATAAAAAAGATAAATTAATAAAAAATATAATTTTACAATATAATAATTATGAAAATGGCTAATAAAGTTACACAAAAAGAAATAAATGGAATTATATGGGGGGCTTGTGATACTTTTCGTTGAGTAATTGATCCTACTCAATATAAAGATTATATTCTTACAATGCTATTTATAAAATATGTAAGTGATGTATATAAAGATAAATATAATATTTATTTAGAAAAATATAATGGGGATAAAGAAAGAGCAGAGTATGCAATGAAACATGAAAGATTTATAGTTCCACAAACTTCGTCTTTTGACTATTTATTTGAACATAGAAATGATTCTAATATCTGAGAACTTATAAATACAGCATTAGTGGAGTTTGAAGAAGCTAATAGAGAAAAATTAAGCAATGAGGATGGTAGTTCAATATTTAGAAATATTGATTTTAATAGTAGTAATTTGTGAGATCAAAAAGATAAAAATATGAGATTAAAAAATCTTTTAATAGATTTTAGTGATGAAAAATTAAATCTTTGACCTTCTCATTTAGATTGAAATGATGTAATCTGAGATTCATATGAATATTTAATAGCTAATTTTGCATGAAATGCAGGTAAAAAAGCTTGAGAGTTCTATACTCCATCTGAAGTATCAACTCTATTAGCTAAATTAACAAAAAGTAAGCCTTGAGCTCGTATATGTGATCCAACTTGTTGATCAGGTTCATTACTTATAAAAGCTTGAAAAGAGGTTTGATCTAATAACTTTGCATTATTCTGACAAGAAAATAATTGAAGTACTTGGGCTTTAGCTGTAATGAATATGTTTTTACACTGATTTGATAATGCAACAATTCGTTGGGGAGACACTTTGAATAATCCAAAATTGGAGCACTGAGATGATTTAATGAAGTTTGATACAATTGTAGCTAATCCTCCATTTTCATTAGATAAATGGTGAGCTGAAAATGCTGCGAGTGATAGATTTAATAGATTTTGGAGATGAGTACCACCAAAAAGTAAATGAGATTGGGCTTTTATATCTCATATGATAGAAACTACTTATGAATGAACTTGAAAAGTATGAGTGGTAGTTCCACATGGTGTACTATTTAGATGAGCAAGTGAATGAAAGATTAGACAAAAAATGATTGAAGAAAATTTACTAGAAGCTGTAATATGACTTCCTGCAAACTTATTCTTTTGAACTTGAATTCCAGCTGCAATTTTGGTATTTAATAAAGGGAAGAAAGATAAAAATGTTTTATTTATAGATGCAAGTAAAGAATATGAAGTTGCTAAAAATCAAAACAAATTATCAAAAGAAAATATAAAGCATATTTTAAATACATTTGATAGATTTCATAAATGAGAAATGAAAGCTTGAATAGATGAAGAAAAATATAGTTATGTGGCTACATTTGAAGAGATAAAAGAAAATGATTTTAATTTAAATATACCTCGTTATGTAGATACATTTGAAGAGGAAGAAGAAGTTGAAATAAGTGAAGTTCAAAAAGAAATAAAAGAGCTTAATAAAAAGCTTGGGGAAACTGAAAAGGAAATGGATAAATATTTGGAAGAGTTAGGATTTTAATTATTAACATAAATATATATATGGATAGAAAATATTTAGAGATAATTTGGGATTTTGTATCAAATATTTCAACTTTTACTTGGTTAATTTGAGTATTAATAATTATTGTTCCATTTTTCGTGTATTTTTGGAAGTATATTAAAACTCAAATTAGATTTTGAAAAAATTTAAGAAGAAAAATATATTTTTTGAAAACTTCTGCTTTAAAAGATTTACAAAATGAAAAGGATTTAATATCAAACCTGAAGACATTTAATATTGATTCAGATATCAAAGATATTTCATGAAATGTTCATAAAGTGGATAATTTAGAAAATAAGTCTGTTTATATAGTATGATACGATGAAAATTATGGAAAATATAATGAATTATTTGAGCATGCAAGAATAAATAAAATACCTTTAATTATTTATGCAAAACAATGAGAAATTAGAAAGTTTGAACATTGGGATTTGATAAATAATTATATTTATTGAGATATTGCTAATACTCCAAATAGAATAGCTGTGATGACTTTAAATATATTAAAAATATTGTAATAATGAAAAAAGACAAACTGAATATAAAACTTAGAGAATTTGCAAGAAATTTATCACCTAGAGATAGTGAAAAAAAGCTTGTAAAAGATATTTACGATGCATTAAAAAATGTTTTATGAGAATCAAATTGTATTCAGATTTGATCATATCCTCGTTATACATCTATAACTCCAATGCATGACTTAGATGTTTTATATATATTATGAGATTGGAATCCAAACTCTCATGATCCAAGATTAGTTTTATCTGATTTATATAATAGATTGATTAGTGATTTCGATAATCCTACTAATTATGAAATAAAAATATCATATCAAACTCATTCAATAACAATTTCTTTTCAGGAAAATTGAGAAGAAAAATTTTGACTAGATGTTGTTCCGGCTTATAAGTTTTGAAAAAATGAATTTAGTTTAGATAAATATAAAGTTCCTGAGATTGTAAATTTATCTCATAAATCTAGAACTAATAAATATAAAAGAATAATAAAACTTCATGAAGAAATGTGATGGATTAACTCTGATCCTAGATGATATATAGAAATAGCTAAAAACTTAAATCAAAGTAATGAAGATTTCAGAAAAAGTGTAAAATTAGTAAAAAAATGGAAAAGCAATTTATGTAATATTGATAAAGAACTAAAGTTAAAATCTTTTCATTTAGAACAAGTAATTACTAAATATTATTTAGAAGATAATTCTTTAACAATTTTTGATACAATATTTAAGTTTTTTACTAAATTACCTGAAATAATTTGAGAACCAAATCAAATACAAGATAGAGCAAATAGTGATAAATTTATAGATGATTATCTTGAAAAATTAACTTGAGAACAAAAAGAAAAAATTATTCAAGCTAGAGATTGTTTTTTAATAAACTTAGAAAATATTACATATGATAAAAATATTTGAATATTATTTGATGTTTGTTTTTATGAAAGAAGCTGAACTGATGAAAAATTCTTATTTGATCAATGAATTCCTGTTTTTCTAGATTCTGAATATAAATTTAAAATATATTGAGAGGCTCAACAATGAAATGGATTCTTAAAAAAAATATTAGATAAAGTTTGATTTATAGAGAATAAAAGAAAAATAATTTTTTGAATAATTTGAAATAGACCAAATGTAGATATATTTAAATGGAAAGTTAGAAACGATGATAATTGTGGTGAACCTAGATGAGAGATAACTGATAATCAAACATTAAATTATCCTGAAAGTACAGCATATTGATGAAATCATTATGTCGAATGTTATGCAATATTAAATAATACTTGTGTAGCAAAAGCAAAACAAAATGTTTGTTTAAATAAATAACTAAAAACCATGCAAAACCAAACTATTATAAAACCAAGATACAAAAACATTCCTCATATTTGAATAATTCCAGAGGATTGGGAAGTAAAAAATCTTTGAGAGATGTGAAAATTTTATAGATGACATAGTTACAATTCCACTAATGTTGTAGAAGATTGATTATTAGTCCTTCGTTCAAGTAATATTAAAAATGGAAAACTTATATTAGATAAAGATCTACAATTTGTAAATAATGAGTGTAATACAAATATTAAATTAAAAAATCAAGATTTAGTAATTTGTATGGCAAATGGAAGTAAGAATTTAGTAGGAAAGACTGCTCAATATAAATGAAATTATAATAAACCTATTACTGTGTGAGCATTTTGTAGTATTTTTAGAATGACTAATACTTATTCTAAGAACTTATTTAATTCTCCTAAATACAAAGAATATTTATATGTATTACTAGCTTGAACAAATATTAATAATTTAAAGACAACAAATTTAGAAAAACTTAAATTTGCAATTCCTAAATCATTTCAGGAACAACAAAAAATTTGAAAAATTCTCAATACTTGTGATTCTCAAATAGAAACAACAAAACAAATTATTCAAAAAATAGAACTAAGAAATAAAGGACTACAACAACAATTATTAACTTGAAGGAAAAGATTACCTTGATTTACTGAAGAGTGGAATGAACTACCTTTAAGTAAATGTTTAAATTATGAACCAAGATGAATACCTAAACCTACTGAAAATTACTTATCATTATGAATAAGAAGTCATGGGAAATGAATATTTCATAAACCTAATTCAAATCCAAAAGATATTGCAATGGAAGAATTATTTGTAGTAAAAGAACATGACTTAGTGATAAATATAACTTTTGCTTGGGAACAAGCAATTGCAATAGCTTCAAAAGAAGATGAATGATGACTGGTTTCTCATAGGTTTCCAACTTATACCTTTAAAAGGGATAAGGCAATTCATGAATATTTTAAATATTTAATTATTCAAAAGTATTTTAAATATAAACTTGATTTAATATCTCCCTGAGGGGCATGAAGAAATAGAGTTTTAAGTAAAAGAGAATTTTTAAAAATGAAAGTAATTATACCAAAAGTTGAGGAACAAAAAGCAATTGCAAATGTTTTAGAAAAAGCAAATGAACAATTAAATGAATATAAAGAAAAATTAGAAAAACTAGAAATACAAAAAAAAGGTCTAATGCAAAACTTACTTACAGGTAAAATAAGAGTAAAATTATAATTTATTATTTAACTATATTATTATGGAAAATTATCACCTAGTAAAAGATGGAGATCAATATAAACTTAAGAAAGAATGAACTCAAAGGGCTTCTATAGTTTTTGATTGAAATAAGCAAGAAGCTTTGAAACAATCTACAGAATTTATGAAAAATCATGGAGGATCTTTAAAAATTCATAAAAATGATTGAAAAATTCAAGAAGAAAGAACATATCCAAAAAGTGCTGATCCTTCAATCAGCAAAGGATAATACTTATTAACAAAACAATAATGTCTACTATAAGTTTTTTAGAAGATCATATCTCACAAATTCCTGCTCTTCAAATGCTTCAAAAACTATGATATAAATATATCACACCAAAAGAGGCTTTGAATCTGAGAGATTGAAAAATGAGTCAAGTGATACTTGATGATATATTAAGGAAACAATTACATAAACTCAATAAAATTAGCATTAGTTCAAATAAAACTAGTGTTTTTAGTGATGCTAATATAGAAAAAGGAATTCAAGCAATTAAAGATTTGCCTTTTAATGAATGATACATAAGTGCTTCTGAATATGTATATAATTTATTAACTCTTTGAAAAACTTTAGAGCAAAGTATTGATGGAGATAAAAAAAGTTATAATTTGCAATATATAGACTGGGAAAATCCTCAAAATAATGTATTTCATGTAACTGAAGAATTTGAAGTTTTAAGAGCTTGATTAAAAAAAAGTTATATACCCGATATAGTCCTATTTATAAATGGTATTCCTATTTGTATTATTGAATGTAAAAGACCTGATATCAAAAAACCTATAGAGGAAGCTGTTTCTCAACATCTTAGAAATCAACAAGAAGATGGTATTAGACCTTTATATGTATATTCTCAATTATTAATGAGTATTGCTACAAATAAAGCTCTTTATGCTACAACTTGAACACTTGAAGAATTTTGGGCTCATTGGAATGAAAAGTTTGAAACTGAAACTCAAGAAAAAGAATATAAAGAAAAAATTAGTACATTAAAAAATACTCATCTAAGTTTAGAGCAAAAAAATAAACTTTTTTCTGATAGATTTAAATATGTTCGTAATTATTTTGATGACTTAGGAAAAGAAGAAATACTACCATCTTTACAAGATGAATATATATTAAATTTATGTGAACCTACTAGATTACTAAGTCTTATTTTTGGTTTTATTGTTTATGATGATTGAATTAAAAAAATTGCTAGATATCAACAATATTTTTCAATAAATAAAACAATAAAAAGAATATCAAAAATATCATGATGAAAAAGAAAAGGTTGAGTTATTTGGCATACACAATGAAGTTGAAAATCATTAACTATGGTTATGTTAGCTCAAGAAATTGCAAGAAATAAAAATATTAAAAATCCTAAAATTATACTTGTTACTGATAGAACTGATTTAGATAAACAAATATGGGAAACCTTTATTGCTTGTTGATTAAATACATTCAAAGCTTGAACCTGATCACATTTAATTGAATTATTAGAATGAAAATCAGATGCAGTTGTTACAACTGTTATTAATAAATTTGAAGCTGCAGTTAGAAAAATTAAAGAACCACTTATTTCTCATGATATATTTGTATTAATTGACGAATGACATCGTACCCAATATTGAAGTTTTAATATTCAAATGCAGAAAACTCTTCCTAATGCATGTTTTATTGCAATGACTTGAACTCCTTTGATGAAAAAAGAAAAGAGTACTGCTGATAAATTTGGTTGAGTTATTGATAAATATACAGTTGATCAAGCCGTCGAAGATTGAGCAGTTGTTCCACTACTTTATGAATGAAGAAATGCATCTCAAAAAGTAAATTCTAGAGCTATTGATTTATATTTTGAAAGAATTTCAAATGATTTAACAGATAAACAAAAAGCTGATTTAAAGAAAAAATTTAGTCGTGCTGATCAGTTAAATATTGCTAAACAAAAAATTCATGAAATTGCTTGGGACATTAGTATTCATTTTAAAGAAAACTGGCAATGAACTTGATTTAAAGCCCAATTAGTATGTCAAAATAAAGAATCTGCTATTAAGTATAAAAAATATTTAGATGAAATAGGTATTGTTACTAGTGATGTTGTAATTTCTCCACCTGATGAAAGAGAATGAGAAGATAGTGTCTTTGAAAAATCAGAAGATATAATTAAAAGATTTTGGGATCGTATGATGGCTGAACATGGTAATGCTAAAAAATATAATGATAATATAATTAGTAGATATAAAAATAAAAAAGATCCTGAAATTATTATTGTTGTTGATAAATTACTGACTTGATTTGATGTTCCTAAAAATACTGTTTTATATCTCACAAGAAGCTTAAAAGAACATACTTTATTGCAAGCAATAGCTCGTGTTAATAGAGTAGCTGAAAATAAACCTTTTGGTTATATTATAGATTATTATGGTGTTTTGTCTGAACTCGATGAAGCATTAAAAACATTTTCATGAAATTGAGATTTTGAAGCTGATGATTTAAAATGAATATTTAGTAATATTTCTATAGAAATAGAGAAATTACCTCAAAAGCATTCTGATTTATGGAGTGTATTTAAAACAGTTAAAAATAAACATGATCTTGAAGCATTTGAACAATTATTAAGAGATGAAGAGAAAAGAGAAGATTTTTATAATAAATTGAGAGAATATTGAAAATCTTTAAAAGTAGCTTTATCTTCAATAGAATTCCATAATAATGAAGATAGTCAGTTAATTGAAACATATAAAAAAGATATGAATATGTTTTATAAAATTCGTCAATCTGTAGCTTCAAGATTTTCTGACGAGATAGATTATAAAAAGTATGAATGACAAATTCAAAAACTTATAGACACACACATTTCTACTGATAAAGTAACTACAATAGTTGAAGAAGTAAATATTTTTGAAAGAGAAAAGTTTAATTCTGAACTTGAGAAAACAGAATGAGAAGCAGCAAAAGCTGATAAAATTGCATCTCGTACATCTAAATATATAAGGGAAAAAATGGAAGAAGACCCAGCTTTTTATAAAAAGTTTTCTGAGATGCTTAAAGATACTATTAAAGCATATGAAGAACACCGTATAAATGAAACTGAATATTTGAAAAAAGTTACTGAAATTATGGAGAATGTATTAGCTCACAAAGATGATTCTTTCCCTGAAGAAATAAGAGCAAAAGATACTACAAAAGCATTTTATTGAGTTGCTTGTGAATTCTTTGAAAAAAATGCTATATCTAAAGATTTTTATATTAATTTAGCAATTTCTATTAGTTTATTATCTGATAATATTTTTGAAGAAATGAGAATAGTTGATTGGCAATCAAACATAGATGTTGTAAATAGTATGAAAATGCAAATTTTTGATATGGTTTATGATGAAGTAAAATCTAAAGCTAAACTTGATATTTCAATATCAAATATTGATTCCTTTATAGAAAAAATTATATGAATAGCAAAAATCAAATATTAACATTAGGTAGTATAAATTTTTGATCTAAGATTATTAAATTTACACTTTTACAGTTAGAAAGAAAAACTCTTGCTATAGAGGTTACACCTGATATGGATGTAATAGTAAGAGCTCCTTTAGATGTTAGTTATGAAGCAATACTTGATAGAGTAAAGAAAAAAGCTTCATGGATAATTAAACAAATAAACTTTTTTAATGATTTTCATCCAAAATTAACACCTAGAAAGTATAAATCATGAGAAACATTTTTATATTTATGAAGACAATATATTCTTAAGATAGAATTAACAGAAAATAAAGAAGAAATAAAGTTGAAATGAAAAAATATGATTGTCTTTGTAAGTGATAAAGATAATGTTGAAAAGACTGTTAATAAGTGGTATTTAAAGAATGCTAAAGAAAAATTTAATATTTATGCTGAATGAATTTTAAAGAAATTTGAAAATCTTTGAGTAAGACCAAATAAATTAATTATAAGATCAATGAAAACTAGATGGGGTAGTTGTTCTAAAAAATGAAATATAACATTAAATAGTGAGCTTATAAAAGCTCCTAGATGATGTATTGAGTATGTATTAACTCATGAATGTACTCATCTTATAGAATTTTGACATACTAAAAGGTTTTATGAAATACAAGCTTCTCAAATGCCTGATTGGGAGAAATGGAAAAATAAGTTGGAGAAGTTATTAGCTTAAAATAAAATAGCTGTATTTGACTTCAAATATGGAAACTATAGTCTCAAAAATTTCTAATGCTGTAAATATGTCTAATAGTTTTAGATAATTTAGAAGATATGATCAAAAAATCTAATTGAGAACTTTTATATAATCTTATTAGAATTAGAGAAAGATTTGATGAAATGAAATGGATTTTTGAAAAGGAGATTTTTCCTGTAAAAGAACAGAGAGAAAAATTTAAAGATAATAAAAATTTAGTATGACTATTTAGATTAGATAAATATTATAAGTCTAAATTTTCAGAAATGAATGATTTAACTAAGTTAATACTAGAAAAATATATTTTGTGAAAATAAGAAAGAACCTATTAAAAAATAGGTTCTTTTAAACGATAGAAATCCATAAAAAATAATTTATGAAATTTATTTTCTTTTTGGTTAATTGTTTCTCAATTTCTCATATGTATAACAATCTCTCAATTTTTTAATCTCTCAAAATAAGATCACTTCACTTTTTTGGTTAGTAAATTACCAAATTCATTATTTATATCAATTTTACTAACATCAATTATATATTCATATCAAATTTCATATCTAACAAGTATATTTCATTCAAAAATAGCATTGACTTTTCATCACACAGCTTCTATTTCTTTTTTATTAAGCTCAACTTCTACTTTTCTTAAGCTTTCATTATTTTCTTGAGCTAATTCCTTTAATACATATTTTGAAAAAATATAACTATCAAAATCCTTACTTCATTCAATATATAATGCTTCTTCCTTATTTTTAGATTTTTTTCATGCTTCTGTTTCGTGTCATCTTCATTTTCAAAATTTTACATACCATTTTCAATCTTCTCATATTCATATAAAAAATCACATATATTTATCTATATTTTTTGCAAGGGTATTATCTCAATATGGTTCAAAAGTAGTCATATCTAAA